>OGYY01001170.1_pt1 | contig 23521 bp, 18 predicted proteins | sample 1576671 | NCBI WGS metagenome assembly OGYY01 (sample SAMEA3541593, study PRJEB24748) | human gut metagenome | biome: human gut; feature: human-associated habitat; material: faeces | place: China | collected 2012 | reverse complement strand
GCAAGGCGGGGCCGAGGCCGCCTCGATCAATTTGCGAAAGAATCTTGACGGTACCTTATTGTTTTTCGATAACTCATATTTGTCAAGATAGTCTAAAAGAAGGAACCCGTGTTAGACACGGGTCCCTTCACGCTGATATTTCGTTTTAGTTGTTCGCCTTAAGCTACTCGTCACTCAAATCGACAGCAAAGACTGATGTCGGAAGCGACGCCTCGTTGCCTCCGCCATCCTGCATCTGTCTCACGACATTTTTCGCGCGCTCGACAATAAGCTCCTCAAGCTCTTTCTCGCTCACGCGCTGAATAATATCTCCCGGTTGACAATCAAGCTCATCACAGATATCGAGAAGCGTCTTTAGGCGAATAGCTTTTATCTTTCCGTTTCTAAGCTTTGAAATATTAGCCGGAGTATGCCCCGTCGCCCGAATCAGATCAGCGCTGGTCTTTCCGGTCTTAAGCAGCTGCGTCTCAAGCTCAATGATGAGATAGCTCATGTTTCCTCCTACACAAGCTCGTCAGACTGCTCTTGGAGCAGCGAGGCATAACTCCAGATCGCCGAGATAAACAAACAGACAACTGCGCCGATAAACGACCCCGCATCAAAGGTAGCGCCTTGGCAAATCTCAATAACGAAGGAATGAGGCACGATGTAAAGCTCCAGTCCGCCAATGGTGAGATTGACCGATCCATAGGCACCAACAAGCGAAACCGCGGCGTTAACAGCAAAGGCAAGCGCGAGAACACGGATAAGCCACACATGCGTCTTGGTAAAGGGCGAGACGCCCCGAGAGATATTACGGCTGATCCCGCACAAAACGACAAGCGAAATACCCACGACGAGTGCCAGGCACAGTCCGCTTGGGATAACGATGCACCCGCCATTGAGAAGCGTCACGACACCGAAAGAATCGACAGAAGCAACGTTTGTAACCGCACACCAGATCACGTAAACAACCAACGCGGCAAAAGCGACGAGCATCCCTGCAAAAACGGCTGTCATGCAAAAACCAAGCTTCCTGATATTTTCGCCCGCCTTGGCCATACGCTGAACGCTGTTGGACATACACTCACCCTCATCGACTCTATCGTTATTCGAACAGTTTATCGAACAACGATATGGATTGCATGCGGAAAGCCCCGCCAGTGCGCATAGGCCATTCACTAATCAGAAGGGGTGAGAGTGGATTTTTGGACACGTATCGAACGAGAGTGGATAATCTCCCACTTTGAGGCCGCCACCGGGCCTAAAACGGGAGATTATCCACGCTCATAGTCATCAAGGCTCACAGCCTCTTACTCGGCCGCCTCGCGCAGGGCCGACATTGTGGCCGCATATTGCTGCTGCAGCGCATGCATACCCTCGCGAGCGCCGTCAACAGTATCGGCACCGCGCAGCGCTTCGGTCACCACGACCGCCGGCTCGAACAGATTATCGAATCCCAGGTTCTGGCTCACGCCCTTGAGCGTGTGCGCCGCCATAAACGCTTCCTTGGCGTCTCCTGCCGCCATGGCAGCCTCCAGCTTGTCCATACTCTCGTCATCCAAAAACTTGAGGGCAAAACGGGCAAGCATCTCCTCGCCCATCAGCCGAGTGCAAGCGTCATCATAATTGGCGCCGATCTTCTCATACGCTTCACGCATGGAAATCATGGATTCAAACTCCTTTGGTCAAACTAAATCGTAGGAAGCGCAACGACCTCGGCAGGGCGCGCCAATGTTTCGGCAATACGGTCTTGCACCTCGAGCAGACAGTCGAGCAGCAGCGGGTTAAAGGTGCCGCACTTACCGTCCAGGATCATCTGGATCGCCTCCTCGTGCGGAATAGCATCCTTGTACACGCGGACGCTCGTCAGCGCATCGTACACGTCGGCCACCGAGACCACCTGCGCGGCAATGGGAATCTCGTCGCCCTTAAGGCCATCGGGATAACCCTTGCCGTCCCAGCGCTCGTGATGCCAACGCGCAATCTGGTACGCATATTCCATAAGCGCATTGCCGACGTGATGGCGGCCCAGCTCAAGCAACATGTCGGCGCCCATCGTGGTATGCGTCTTCATAATCTCGAACTCCTCGGGCGTAAGGCGCCCGGGCTTGTTGAGAATCGCATCGTCAATCGACATCTTGCCGATATCGTGCAGCGCCGAAGCCAGGGCAATCGTAGAGCGTTCCTCATTGTCGAGGGAGATGGTATCGCTACGCTGGACCAGACAGCCCAGCAGCAGCTCGGTCAGCTTCTCGATGTTCGTAACGTGCCTGCCGCTCTCGCCGTTGCGAAGCTCCATGACGCCGGCCATGATGTCGATGAGCATGCGACTGTTCTTGACGCGCTCGTTGTACTGCTGGGACAGCAGACTCGTCAGGCGGCGCTGTTTGGCGTATAGGCGGATGGTGTTGCTTACACGGCGGCGCACGACACGGGAGTCAAACGGGCGGTTGATATAGTCCGAGGCGCCCAGCTCGTACGCGCGCAGAACCATATCATCGGAATCTTCGCTCGAAATCATGATGAAAGGTAGATTGTCGATACCCGATCGGCGCGACAGATCGGCCAGCACCTCAAAGCCGCTTATGCCCGGCATGACAATATCCAGCAGCACGAGCGACAACTCATCGCCATAGCGGTCGACCATGTCAAGCGCCGTACGACCGTTGTCGGCCTCGAGGATGCAATACTCGTCCTTGAGCATCTCGTTGAGAATGGCTCGGTTCATCTCGGAGTCATCGACAATAAGCACCAAAGGCTTGTCGCTTTGGAAGGCTTCGATGGAATCGGCATCGGTCACGACCGTACCGGCTTTTGCCTTAGCGCGGCTCAATAACTGGACAGCGCGGCCAACTCCCTCATCGACCGTCTCGCCATGAATGCGAACGCCACCAACACATGCCGTCAAGCTCACGTACTCATGACCCGGAACAATCGTGGCATGAACGGCATCGGACACCTGATGCAGGCGACGGGTGAAGTCATCGGAGGGAATATTGGGCATGACGACCACAAACTTGTCACAGCCATAGCGTACGAGCTCGTCAGTCGAACGAATTCCGCTGCGCATGGCCGTCGCCACGGCACCGAGCGCAAGGTCGCCGGCATGACGGCCACACGTATCGTTGAAGACCCTAAAATCATCAAGGTCGATCACCGCAACGCCGGCATTCATGCGGGCGCTACGGAGCTTTTCCTCGTAATATCGGCGATTGCGCACACTCGTCAGCACGTCGGTGTAGACGAGGTCCTCTTCTGCAGCCTCTTGCTCATCGATCGGACGCACCATCAGCAGGACGTGAGGCTCGCCCTCGACCTTCAGAGGGCGTAGGCGGGCGCGGTACTCAACACCATCGTTGAGCAGTTGCTCCGACACCTCATCGGAATCTGCCAAGGCCTCAAGGCTCGACTGACGCAAACAAGGGCAGCGATCGCCGGCGAGCAGGCAGTTGCGCTCGCTCTTAATCTGGTCGGCCGACAGCAAACGCACCACGGGGTAGGTCTTCGCGACACGGGCGACCTCGGCGGCAGCCTCCTCGTCGGTTAGATTTGCCTCGTGATTATTGAGCATATGGGGCCCTTTCTATCGTTATGCACGGCAACGGTGCATATCAAATGGTACAAGGGTAACATCTAACAACTGCAGGCAAACGCGCGATTATCGTTGCATTTTTATGACCTGGCAAACGGCGGTAATGGAGCCGCGGGCGCGCGGTTATGGGCACATTCGTTAACAAAGGCGAAACGCTAACAGTCCCCCTCCCCGCAGGTCATCGAGCGTGCTAACGCTCCAAGACATCGCGAACGGCGTTTGCCGCCGTAACGGGGCGATCGCGCAGACCGTTATGCGCGCCCGGGATCGTCACGAGGGGGCAATCGAGATATTCGGCAGCCGCTCGCGTACCAGCCTCGCGGGGCGTACCGATCGAAAGCTCGCCCAAAAACACGGCCGACACCGCCTTTGACACGCGGGCGCGCTCCCAGTCGGGAGCATATGTCATATTTGTTCCGTATTCATTGGCCATGAAGCAACGACCATTGCGCAGGGCATGTTTGGCTTCCGCTTCGGTCGTCCCAGGAGCCTCGGGGTCCAAGTCGCCGAGGGCTCCCAAGAAAAGCCGGAGCGCCCTTGAAACCTTTCCAGCCGCAATCATATCGAGCAAAACCGGAGCTGCGCCCATGCCGACACCTTCGGCCGACACAGCCGGCTCATGCAGAATCGCACGAGCGACGAGCTGGGGTTCGGTGCGAAGAAGCTCCAGCGCCACCAACGTACCGGCGCTGTGCGCAAGCACATTTGTCGGAGCGCCAACGTGTTCGATCACGGCCTGCAAATCGGCGGCCTGAGCGGCAAGATCATAGCTGCCGTCTGCCGCTTCGCTGCTGCCGCCACAGCCGCGGCGGTCGTAGACAATTACGCGGTAGTTGCGACTGAGCTCACAAGCGATACCGTCAAAAAATGTGCCGTCGACACAAGCGCCGTGTACGCACACCAAGGCAGGAGTATCAGGCGACACATCCGGGCCGGCATATTCGCGACAGGCAATCGTGGTGCCCGCATTCTCGACCGTAAAATCCATGTTGTGCCCCCATCATCAATGCTCATCCAGTTGCACGTCAGTGCGGTTGGATGGACCCGCATTGCCTTACGCCTTGTTAACAGATTAACTGTACCCGACCCGAGGCCTTTCATGGCACGGCATAATGAGCGACGTGAAAAAACGAAACTTGTAAAGCAAGGGCCCGCACCTTGCTTTGGAGCCGATGCTATGCTTAGGCACAATTGTCTTGAGGAGCATATGCCTATGTCTACGTTTTTGAATGCCAGCCCCATCTTTGGGCCCGTTCGCAGCCGTCGCCTTGGTCTCTCGCTCGGCGTCAACATGATGCCGGCCAGCGGCAAAATCTGCACGTTCGACTGCATTTACTGCGAAAACGGCCTCAACGCCGAGCGCCCCTGTCATGAGCCGTACAACACAGCTGCCATGGTACTCGACGCGCTCGAGGCAAAGCTGCGCGATATGGCAGCCGAGGACGAGCTCCCCGATGTGATCACCTTCGCAGGCAACGGCGAGCCCACCGCCGCACCGGAGTTTCCGCAGGCCATCGCCGGTGCCGTCGCGCTTCGCGACCAGCTGGCCCCAAACTCCAAGATTGCCGTGCTCTCCAACGGCACGCGCGCCGACCGCCCCGAGGTACACAATGCGCTCATGATGGTCGACGACAACATTCTTAAGCTCGATACCGTCGACCCGGCATTTATCCAGCTGCTCGACCAGCCTGTTGGCCCCTACGACGTCGAGCACCAGATCGAGACGTTCGCAAGCTTTGACGGTCACGTTATTATCCAGACGATCTTTTTGACCGGCGAGTATCAGGGCAAGCTCATCGACAACACCAGCGAGGAGTACGTTGCCCCCTGGCTCGTGGCGCTTGAGCGCATTCGCCCACAAGAAGCAACCATCTACACGGTAGCGCGCGAGACACCGGTCGCCGGCCTTGCCAAAGCAGCGCCCGAGGCGCTCGACACGATCGCTGCACGCGTGCGCGCCCTCGGCATCCCCTGCCAGGTGAGCTACTAGCAAAACCACGCAGCAGCCAGTGTCCGCCATCCTACTCCATCAGTTGCGGTGATATAGTTCCTGTTTATGCTGTTAAACCGCTTAAATCGGAACTATATCACCGCAACTTTTATGGACGCATGGGTGGGCTATACTAGCTGCGGATGAAAGGAAGTTAGCCATGTATGACAAAGGACCCGTACCCGGCCGCAACGACGCCTGCTGGTGCGGCAGCGGCAAAAAATATAAGAAATGTCACAGCGCCTTCGACGAGCGCCTCGAGCGCCTGTGGGAGGAGGGCTGGGAGGTTCTGCCCCGTACGCTCTACAAGACGCCCGCCGATATCGAGGGCATCAAGCGCTCGGCCGCTATCAACGTGGGCGTGCTCGATTACGTAGGCGAACACATCGCCGCGGGCATGACCACCAACCAGATCGACCAGATGATCTACGACTACACCGTCGAGCACGGTGGCACGCCGGCCGACCTCAACTACGAGGGCTATCCCAAGAGCGTGTGCACCTCGATCAACGACGTCGTCTGCCACGGCATCCCCTGTGATACAGACGTGCTGCACGAGGGCGATATTATCAACGTGGACTGCTCCACGATCCTGGACGGCTACTTTAGTGATTCGAGCCGTATGTTCTGCATCGGCGAGGTCTCGGCCGAGCGCCAGCGCCTGGTCGACGTCACCCGTGCCAGCGTGGAGGCGGGTCTGGCGGCCGTCAAGCCATGGCTGCCGCTGTCCGTTATGGCCGAGGCCGTGCAAAAGACCGTCGAGGACGCCGGCTTTAGCGTGGTGCGCGAGTACGGCGGACACGGCATCGGCAAGGAGTTCCACGAGGACCCGTTTGTGGGCTTTACCACCGAGGCGCCCGATGTGGACACCATCATGGCTCCGGGCATGGTCTTTACCATCGAGCCCATGGTCAATGCCGGAGCGCCCGACATTAAGATTAGCAAGGGTGACGGTTGGTGCGTGCGCACCAAGGACGGCAGCGATTCGGCCCAGTGCGAGGTACAGCTCGTGGTGACCGAGGACGGCTACGAGCTGCTCAGCTGGTAGCTGTGGATGCGCCGGGCTACGCGATGGATATGTTAACCATCGCGTAGCCCGGCGTTTTTATAGCGTTTTGCCTGATACAACCTGCCAAAATAAACCTGTCCCTTTTTGGTAGGTCGAGCGGAAAGGACTGCTTGTGAACATCCTGGTTTTGCTGCCCGTCAACGACCGCCATCGCGCGATCCTCGAGTCGAGCGCTCCGGGCGAGGACTTTATCTACACGAGCGCCGACGCCGCCACGCGCGAGCAGGTCGCCGATGCCGACGTGATCTTGGGCAACATCGACCCTGACATGCTCACAGCATGCGAGCATCTCCAGCTGTTGCAACTGCAGACCGCGGGCTATGACGATTACTTGGCCGCCGGCACCGTGCCAGCCGACGCTAAGCTTTCCTGCTCGGTGGGCGCCTACGGCCAGGCTGTGAGCGAGCACATGTTTGCCATGGTCCTTTCCATGATGAAGCGCCTGCCCGGCTATCACGACTTGCAGCGCGAGCATCGCTGGGAGGATTTGGGGCCGGTCACCTCGCTCAAAAGCGCCAATGTGCTGGTGCTGGGCGCGGGCGATATCGGCGGCCACTTCGCCACGCTCTGCCGCGGCATGGGCGCGCACGTCCGCGGCATCAAGCGCCATCCGCTCGTCTACCCCATTGTGTTTGAGGACATGGACGGCATGGACGCCCTATCCGAGCGCCTGGCCGAGGCTGACATCGTCGCATCCTTTATGCCCAGCACACCCGAGACCCGCGGCCTGGCGAACGCCGAGTTCTTCGCCGCGATGAAATCGGGCGCCTTCTTTGCCAACGGCGGCCGCGGCGATCTTGTGGTCGCCGACGACTTGGTTGCCGCCCTGGAGTCGGGTCATCTCGCCGGCGCCGCGGTCGACGTCACCGACCCCGAGCCGCTGCCTGAGACAAGCCCACTGTGGGATGCGCCTAACATGCTCATTACGCCGCATATCTCGGGCTGGTTCCATCTGGCCGCCACGCTCAACAATGTGGTCGACATTGCCGCAGAGAATCTGCGTCACCTGCAAGCCGGCGAGACCCTGCGTTGCTGGATTGAGCATTAGGTTGTTCCGGCGTTTTACCAAACGCCGGAACCCCTCGACGCTGCGCGCCGCCCAGAGCGACAATTTGTCATTCAAAAGGCGAGGCATGACCAGAAGGTCAATACCTCGCCTTTTTCATGCCAACTTGTTCGCTCTGGACGTCGCTCGCTGACGTTTGCCCAACCCGCGGTGTCATAACAATTCTGTCCAGCTGTTGGCATTGCGGCATTTGCCCAAATAAAACCTGCCAAAGTAAACCTGTCCTCTTTTGACAGGTTTTAGAGCTCCGCGCTTTCGGCGCCGTTGATGGTTAGGTTGCGCTCGTAGAAGGCGGTGAGGGCGCGGATGGCGTACATCACGTCGCGCACGCCGCCGGTCTCGTAGCTCGAGTGCATGGCAAGCTGCGGCAGGCCCACGTCTACGGCGTGCATGCTCGCCTGCATGTTAGACAGGTTGCCCAGGGTGGAGCCGCCGGCCATATCACTCTTGTTGGCGAAGGCCTGCGTGGGCACGTCGGCGTCATCGCAAATAGCCTGGAACACCGCGCGGCTAAAGGCATCGGTGCAGTAGTGCTGGTTGGCGGCTTCCTTGATAACGATGCCGCCGTTGAGCACCACCTGGTTGCGGACATCGCACTTCTCGGCGTGGTTGGGATGCACGGCATGCGCATTATCGCAGCTCACGAGCATCGAGGCGGCAAGTGCGCGATGGTACGACTCGTCATCGAAGCCCAGCGATCCGTTAATGCGGCGCAGCGCATCGGCCAAGAACGTCGACATGGCTCCCTGCTTGGTCTCGGAGCCAACCTCCTCGTTATCAAAGCAGCAGAAGACCGAGATATCGCGCGCGTTCTCAGCACCCAAAAATGCCTGCAGCGAGGTATAGGCGCAGGCCAGGTCGTCGAGCTTGGGCGTCGAGATAAACTCGTCGGCCCAGCCCCAAATGCGCGCATCCTGACGATTGACCAGGAACAGATCGCGACCCAGAATCTGCTCGGGCTCAACGTCCAACTCGTCGGCGATCAGAGCATCAAAGTCGCCCTGCTTAAGATCACCGGCGCTGATGAGCGGGCACAGGTCGACGGCGCGGTTGGGCGCAAAGCCCTCGTTAACGCCACGATTCATATGGATGGCAAGGCTCGGAATGATAGCGACCTCGCGCTCGGTGGCAAGCAGGCGGCTCTCAATACGGTCGCCTTCGCGCACCAACACGCGGCCCGCGAGCGCCAGCGGGCGATCGAACCAGGTGTAGTCGATCATGCCGCCGTAGGCCTCGGTGTTCAGGCGCAACGTCTCACCTGCGCCATCGAGCTCGGGCACAGCCTTGACCTTAAACGTCGGCGAATCGCTGTGCGACGCCGTGAGCTGAAAATGATAGTCACCGGCAACGCCGTCCTCGCCCCACGTCGCGGCCAGGTCCTCGCCCACCTTAAAGGCAACAACGCTCGAGGTGTTGCGCTGCGTGTAATAACGCCCGCCCGGCTCGATGTCCCACGCCGCGTTCTCGGGCAGGTAGGTAAAGCCCGCCTCATCGAGCTCGGCCATAATGGTCGCCGCCGTATGGAACATGCTGGGGCATGCCTCGATAAAGTCGATAAGGTCGTTGGCGGCCTCGATATCGTCGGCCGTCACATGCGCGCGCTCGGGCGTTTCCTGATCCGTCATGCTCTCCCCTTTCGCTGGATTGATGGTCCCTTCCAGCATACCCCGCCGCGCCAGCGCTGCACTCTTCATTCCGTGTTTAATCCCGCACCGCTCACCAAGTTGAGCTATCATGCCCGTGCACCTTTTGCGACAATTACGCTAACAGGACGAGAGGAGCCGCCATGAAGCCACGCAACATTGCCATCGCCTGCGGTGTCGCGGGAGTCGCCGTCGGCCTTGCCGCTGCCACCGGTATCGTTTATCACAAGCAAATCAAGTCCGCCGCGTCGCTCAAACGCTTGACCGGCTACGCGGATGGCTATGACCTGTACGCAATCGACATCGCCTACGACTACGATCTTGATCGCATCATCGCCGCTGGCGTGCGCGACGACCAGACCTACATCGATGTCGTGGTGGCGCAGGTGCTGCCCGGTGTGCCGGTACATGTCCAGGCGCCCCAGTTTGCCTGCAGCGCTTTTGTCGCCGTAGATGCCGAAGGCCGCGTGCGCACCGGTCGCAATTACGACTTTAAAGACGACACCTCGGCGCTGCTGGTGCACAATCACCCACGCGGCGGCTATGCCTCCATCGGGTTTGCCGCCCTTAACAACCTGGGCGCCAACACTCCACTTGACTCCGTCGCCGGACGCGCCGCCGCACTCATGGGCCCGTTTGCCCAGCTCGACGGTGTTAACGAATGCGGCGTGTCCATTGCCGTACTCACCCTGGATTCCAAGCCCTGTGACCAGGACACGCAACGCCCCGTCATCAACACTTCGCTCGCCATCCGTCTGGTGTTCGACCGCGCGGCTACCACGCAAGAGGCCGTCGACCTACTTTCCGCCCACGACATGCACGCCATGGCCGGACGCGATTACCACTTCTTTATCAACGACGCCGCCGGTGACGCACGGGTGGTGGAGTGGGATCCGCGCGATCCCGACCGCGCATGCAAGGCGACGCCCGTGCGCCAGGTCACGAACTTCTACGCCTGCTATGGTGACGAAGTGCTGCCCAACCAAAAGAATGGCGAGCTGGGCCATGGTAAAGAGCGCGCCATCGCAATCGCCGATGTCCTTGACGCCCATGTCGGTGCCCAGGACGAGGCAGTCGCTTGGAAGGCCCTACGCGCTGCAGCGCAAGAACCCAATCCGAAAGACATCACCAGCAATACGCAATGGTCGGTCGTCTTTGACAATACCGAACCCGCCGCCGCCATCACGCTGCGCCGCCACTGGGGCAACGTCGATGCCTTCGCACTGTAAGGAGCCAGGCCCGTCGACCTTACGTTCCCTGACGTTGCTTACATTTCCATACGCTTGAGCTAACACGTTTTACCCCCGTATCAACAGTGTGCGGGGGTAAACTTATGCGCATGTTATAACTTGCCCGGAAGGATTCATCATGCTCAGGATCGGTCTTCTTACCAGTGGCGGCGACTGTCAGGCGCTCAACGCCACCATGCGCGGCATCGTCAAAACGCTTATGACCAATAGCAAAGAACCTATCGAGATCTATGGTTTTGAGGACGGCTACCAGGGCCTTATCTACAGCAGGTTCCGCGTCATGACGCCCGCCGATTTTAGCGGTATCCTCACCCGCGGCGGCACCATCCTGGGCACGAGCCGTACGCCGTTCAAGCGCCTGGATGTTCCCGAGGCCGATGGCGTCGAGAAGGTGCCCGCAATGGTCCACACCTATCATAAGCTGCAGCTCGACTGCCTGTTTATGCTGGGCGGTAACGGCTCCACCAAGACCGCCAACCGCCTGCGCGAAGAGGGCCTAAACGTTATCGCCCTGCCCAAGACCATCGATAACGACACATGGGGCACCGAGCTGACGTTTGGCTTTACGAGCGCCATCGACGTCGCCACCAAGTGCATCGACGACATCCACACCACCGCTTCGAGCCACGGCCGCGTGTTCGTTATCGAGATCATGGGCCACAAGGTTGGCTGGATCCCGCTGTATGCCGGCGTCGCGGGCGGCGCGGATGTCATCTTGATTCCCGAGATTCCCTACGACATGGATAACGTCATCAAGACCATCGAGCATCGCATGGAGACCGGCAGCCGCTTTACCATCGTGGCCGTCGCCGAGGGCGCTATCTCCAAGGAGGACGCGGCACTGTCCAAGAAGGAGTACAAGAAGAAGCTCGCCGAGCGCACGAGCCCGTCGATCGTCTACGACATCGCCAAGGAGATCGAGGCCAAGACCGGTCGCGAGACCCGCGTCGCCATCCCCGGCCACACGCAGCGCGGCGGTCAGCCCGACGCCCAGGACCGCATCTTTGCGACCCAGTGCGGCGTCGAAGCCGCGCTTGGCTGCCTGCGCGGCGAGTATGGCTACATGATTGCCCTGCGCGACGGCAAGATGTGCCACATGCCGCTCGAGGAGGTCGCCGGCAAGCTCAAGTATGTCGACCCCCAGAGCGATCTGGTGCGCGAGGCCAAGGCGTTGGGCATCAGCTTCGGCGACGAATAGCCTCGGCCGAAACTGCTCTCATCGGAGGCCCCAGGGCTTACCTCCCAAATCGTCCTCGGACATGTCAGGACCCCGCCGTACGCTTCGCGCGGCGGGGTCCTTCCGTCCTGCGGAAAGATTTGGGAGGTAAGCCCTGGGGCCTCCTGCGGTAACTGGAGAGGCCGAGGCTATTCGTCTTCTTGCTGCGGGTGCCTGGTCTGAAATTAAGTTGCGGTGGAATAGTTCCTGCTTAGCCCGCAAATGGCTGAATCTAGGGACTATTCCACCGCAACTTACTGAGTGGGGCTCTTGGCTGCCACTTGCACTGACATTTGTCCTGAAATGGCTGGTCGTTAGGGGTTGCTACCGGTAGTTGCGGTAGGGTTGGGGCAGATTCTAACTAGAAATGGTGGTCGCTACCGGTTGTTCTCGGCATACTCGGCTCATTCGATTCGACCATCAAACGAAAGGAACCACCATGGATCTTGCGATGGCACAGCGCCTCGTCGATCGCCGCAAGGCTGCCGGGCTTTCTCAGGAGGCGCTTGCCGCCCAGCTGGGTGTGAGTCGTCAGGCTGTCAGTAAATGGGAGCGCAGCGAGTCCTCACCCGATACCGATAACCTCATTGCGCTCGCCGCGCTGTATGACGTGTCGTTGGACGAGCTGTTATATGGGGAGGCGGCCAACGATGCCGACGACCTGGAGGACGGTAGCGCCGACACCGAGACGGCGGATGTGGCTGACGAGGCTGAGGATTCTGCCGAGCACGCCGATTGCGGCGACAAACCACTTGTCGATATTTCCCTCGCGCGCGGTATCCACGTCATTGATCCCAATAAAGGCGAGGAAGTCCATGTTGGTTGGAGCGGCATCCATGTGACCAACGAGCGCAAGGGCGAAGAGGTGCATGTGGGGCCGGGCGGCGTGCATATCGATACGCTTGAGGACGATGGACATAGCGTGCATACCAATGACGACGGCACCGTCACCATCGACGGCGAGACGTTCTCCAGCTGGAAGGAAGCACACGACAAGCTCGACCATCATGGTAGGCATTTCCACACCAAGGTCGGACGCATATGGAACAAATTCCCCTTCCCCGCGCTTGTCGCCCTCGCTTATCTGGTACTCGGCATTGTCTACGGCGCGTGGTCCATGGGGCTCTTCCTCGTCTTTTTGATTCCCATCTACTACGCGCTTGGCGACTTTATCGACCAACGCCACTTATCTAAGCTGATCGATGTCGTCTATTCAGCCAGTGCCGAGGCATGGTTCCTCTACATGTGGCTCTGCCTGGGGCAACCCCATCCCGCCTGGGTAATCCTCATCACCATCCCGGTCGTAAAAGCACTCATGCGTTGGTGCCGTAAACAATGGAAGCATCGCAAGCGAGCCTAAACCATCCCAGCCCGACAGCAGCACCCAACTAGTACTCCCCCGCCCATCCCTCCTAAGTTGCGGTGATATAGTTCCGGTTTTAGCCTTGAGTAGTCGAGTTTAGGAACTATTCCACCGCAACTTACGAATGATCGGAGCGGCTACAGCACAAGCGCCGGCGTTCGTTTGATGGTCCACCACGAAAAGGGGCTATCTACTACGTTTAACTCGATGGGGCCAACCATGACCGCCTTTTTCGAAAATCGACAGGCCTTCTACCTGCGGTTTTATTTTTCGTTTTCCCGGCATGGTTGAGGGTATCCAATTAAACGTAGTAGATAGGCCCGTTTTGTGGCATACGACCCATTCAAGCCCAATCTCGAAGGCTAAAGAAAGCCTCTCATCCACGCCTGCGGGCAAAAGATAGCAAAGCAACAAACGCCGGGTCGCTCGTAGGTGCCCGGCGTTTGCCCAGATAAAACCTGCCAAAATAAACCTGTCCCTTTTTGGCAGGTTACTCGGCACTCTTGAGGGCACCGACCATGTCAATCTTGTTGAGGGTACGGTTGGTGGCGAGGTTGACGATAAACGTAAAGCCAAAGGAAAGCACCACGGCGAGCACGTAGCTTAGCGGCTCGACCTCGACGTCAAAGTACAGCGACGGCATCTGCAAAATGTACGTAAAACTCTCGGCCAGCAAGCCGCCCAGCGGTACGCCCAGCGCGGCTCCGATCGCCGTGAGGATCAACGTCTCCTTGTTAACGTAATGGTGAACCTCGCCACGGCGGAAGCCCAGCACCTTGATGGTCGCCAGCTCGCGTTCGCGCTCGGAGATATTCGTGTTGGACAGCGTAAACACCACCACAAACGACAGGCACGCCGCCATAAAGGTCACGAGCACCACGACCGAATTGATAATCGTAAAGTTCGCCTCATAGTTTTCCCAATGCTCGGCGGTACTCGACAGCGTAATCCAACCATCGCTCTTAAGACGGTTGGTAAACGCAATCTGATCGGCCGACGAACCCTTAAGCAGCGCAAGGATGCCGTTGAGGCGCGCATTTCGACCGAACGCGCGCTCGTAGGTGCCCTGCGTCATATAGAGCGTATTGCCCAGATAGTTGAGCGAGATGTCGCTGACTTTGACCTTGGCGACATTGAGCGACGAGTCCTGGACCTGCGCCGTATCGCCCGGCTGAATTCTCAGCACCAGCTGAGAGCTCTTGCTCAGATACACATCGCCATCGCGCAAGGCGAGGGGTTCTTTGGACTCATCCTCCAGACACACGTAGTCGTCCAGGTCATTTGTGCGATCATCGGGCACCACGATCAGCTGCACGGTCTCGCTCTTGCCGCCAAAGGTAAAAGTGACGTTGTCGGTCATAATCGGCAGGGTCGAGGTCACGGTCACGTTGGAATCATTGGCCGCGCTGCGCTCATCCAACGCCGCGCACGTCTGCGTAAAGTCATCGGGGTTGGCAACCGCCAGCAGGTCGTAGCGCGTGATATGCCCGTACTGCTTGGGCGACAGCGCGACCGACGTGTCGCGAATGCCCATGCCGCAAATCACAAGCGCCGTGCAGCCGGCGATACCGAAGATAGTCATAAAGGCACGCTTTTTGTAACGGAACAGGTTACGCGCTGCCACCTTGTTCAAAAAGCCCATGCGGCGCCAGATAAAGCCGATGCGCTCAAGCAAGATGCGCGAGCCGGCGCGCGGGGCCTTGGGACGCATGAGCGAGGCCGGGGTCTCAGCCATCTCGTGGCGGCAGGCGATAATCGTGGCGCCCACCACGCCCACGGTAAACAACGCCACCGATACGAGCGATGACACGATGTCGTACGAAAGCAGCATCTGGGGCAGTGAGTACATGTCGTCGAACACTGTAAACAGGAACAGCGGCAGGCCCACGAATCCGATGACGTTGCCGAGCACGCCGCCAATCAGACACGCCCACAGCGCGTAGTCCACGTATTTGGACAGGATACGCCCGCGCGAATAGCCGAGCGCCTTGTACAGGCCAATGAGCGTGCGCTCCTCCTCGACCATGCGCGTGGCGGTGGTGAGGCTGATGAGCACGGCGACGATAAAGAAGATGAATGGGAAAACCGTGGCGATGGCCTCGATCGAGGAACTATCGCTCTCGACGCTCGAGTAGCTTGCGATATTGCCGCGGTCCTGGATGTACCAGGTGCATTCGCCCAGATCGAAAAGCTCGGCGCGGGCATCGGCGAGTTGCTGATCGGCGGCGGCGCGGCGCTGGTCCAACTCGGCCTGAGCCTGGACGCGTTCCTCACTGCCCTCGGCCATACGGTCTATGTTGCCCTGTTCAATCCCAAAGAGCATATTCGTTTGGCGCTCGGCCGCATCCAAGCTTGCCGGCGTGTCGACCGTCAGCTCCTGAGCGCGCGCCTTCTCGCGCTCCTCGCGGATCTTCTCGATATTGCCCTTGACCTCATTGATCTTTGTCGTGTAGGCATCCGAATAGGAGTTGAGGCTCTTGGCTCCCTCGACGATCACGTGGACCGCGGAATAGGACGACGACGTCGCGGCATCCTCGCTCACGTAGAACTTGTAGTCCGCAGTCGAAGCAGCACGGAAGGCGTTGACCGTCGAGTCGGAGCTCACGTCGGTGGGATCGAGAACCTCTGCCGTGATGGTGTAGTCCCCATCGGCAAACTGGTCCTTGGCGCTTTGGTTCGACGAGCTCGCATCGTTGGCGGCAAAGCTCACCGTATCGCCGATTTTCTTGCCCGAAGCCTTCAAAAAACGTGAGGTCACCGCGACCTCGCCGGCACACTCGGGCAAATCGCCGCTCAACAGCACCGGTTGATCGATATTCTCCCTGGAAAGGCTCTGGACAACCACTCGCTCGCGCGTTGTGCCCACGGCGGTGTAGGCAGTCTCGGTGTAGATGCCCTCGGCCGTCTCGACGCCATCGACCTCTTGGATCGCAGCAAGATCGTCATCAGTCAGACCATAGGTCGACTGCACGTTGATGTCATAAACATTCTGCTGGTCAAAGTAAGCGTCGACCGAATCGCACAGATCCTCGCAACCCGCCTTGAGGCCGCACATCACGCTCACACCGAGCGCGGTGATGACCACGATGGATAAGAAGCGCTTAAGACTGCCGCGGATTGTGCGGTAGATGCCACGGCGAAAAACCGTCGGCACCATATCGTTTGAGCTTTGGGCGGTGCGGTAGGTCGTAAAAACCTGCTCGCGCTCCGTGTTCTGCGCGTCGCGGCGTTGACTGTTTTGGCGGTCCTGATTCATGGGCGCTACCACTCGATCGTCTCGATAGGCACAGGATTTTGCTGGATCGTCTCGCTCTCCACGCGGCCGCTCTTAAAGCGGATCAGGCGATCGGCCATGGGCGCCAGCGCAGAGTTGTGGGTGATGATGATGACCGTAATGCCTTGCTTGCGGCAAGTGTCCTGTAGCAGCTGCAAGATCTGCTTGCCGGTTTTGTAGTCGAGTGCACCCGTAGGCTCGTCGCACAAAAGCAGCTTGGGGTTCTTAGCCAGCGCGCGGGCGATGGATACGCGCTGCTGCTCGCCGCCCGAAAGCTGCGCCGGAAAGTTAGCGAGGCGATCGCCCAGGCCAACCTGGCGAAGCGTTTGCTCGGCATCGAGCGAATCGGGGCAGATCTGCGCCGCGAGTTCGACGTTCTCAAGCGCCGTCAGGTTAGGGACCAGATTGTAGAACTGAAAGACAAAGCCAACATCGGCGCGACGGTATTCCACAAGCTGAGCCTCGTTGGCAGAGCTCACGTCACGCCCGTCCACCGTCACGGTGCCAGAAGTTGCCGTGTCCATGCCGCCCAGAATGTTGAGGGCCGTGGTCTTGCCGGCACCCGAAGCACCCAAAATGATGGCGAGCTCGCCGCGCTCGACCGTAAAGCTTGCGCCGTCGAGTGCATGAATGCGGGCGTCGCCCTCGCCATATGCTTTGATGACGTCTTTGAATTCGATATAGGCCATCGATCAATTCCCATCTGGTCGGATAACTCTTTAGTATTACCCATTTCGCACCGACCAAAAAGGGACAGGTTTATTTTGGCAGGTTTATATGGGTGAATGGCAGCTATAGATGAGGCGCCGGGGAGGCCGAGAAATCATCGACGGGGTCAGGCCGACCGCCAAACACAACGCACGCATCTCAATCTGTCAGCCAAATCATTCGAACAGCTGTTCGTTTCTATGATATGATTCAACTATCTAAGCAGGCCAATACGCAGAAAGGCGGCCAACATGGCGTTCGACTTTAAGAAGGAATGCAAGGAGCTCTACAAACCTGCAAGCAAGCCGAGTATCGTAACTGTCCCGCCTATGAGCTACGTTGCCGTTCGCGGAAAGGGCGACCCAAATACCGAAGGTGGCGAGTATCAAAACGCCCTGCCGCTACTTTACGGCATCGCCTATACCGTCAAGATGTCAAAGAAAGGCTCAAGGAGTATCGAGGGCTATTTCGACTTTGTGGTACCGCCGCTCGAGGGTTTCTGGTGGCAAGAGTCCCCGAGCGGCGACATCGATTATGTACACAAGGACAATTTTAACTTTATCTCGTGCATCCGCCTGCCCGATTTCGTCACCCGAGATGACTTTGACTGGGCAGTCGCGGAAGCCACGACCAAAAAGAAACTGGACTTTTCCGCCGTCGAACTGCTTAAAGTTGACGAGGGTCTCTGCGTTCAATGCATGCACACCGGGCCCTACGACAACGAACCGGCGACCGTAGACGCTATGCATGAATACACGACCGAGCTGGGCTATGTTCCCGACCTCTCAGACACCCGTTTACATCACGAAATCTATCTCTCCGATCCACGCAAATGCGCACCGGAGAAACTTAAGACCGTGGTTCGTCATCCTATCAAGCGCGCTGAATAGCGTGGGGCGTCATTTCACGCGCTAGGTTTTAAGCCAGCCAACCAGCCGCCTCCTAGGCCGTCCGGTAATTATCTTGACGCGGCCCGTCGCATCTTATAAGTTTGTTTTGCTAAAGCTGGAAAGCCTCTCAACGATGCGCAACTCCAGCTCTTTTTCTATCAAGAGAGCAAGTGTCGGAAAGCAAAATGTCAGAAAGCAGCGCTTCGAGCAGAATCAAACGCCTGGTCAACACCTATAGCGGTCTCGTGCTCATGGGCGCCGTCGGAATCCCTATCGGCGTTATCGTTGGCGCCATCTGTGCCCTTTTTGGTCGTGTGCTCCTGGCGATCGGCGCCTTCCGCGACGAGCACATCGCGCTGCTCCTTCCCTTCCTCGCCCTCATGGGCTTGGCCATCGTATTTGCCTACCGCACCTGGGGCAAAGGCACCGATCGGGGCATGAGCTTAGTATTCGACGTAGGTCACGGACGCGAGGACGCCATCTCCCCGCGCTTGGTGCCGCTCATTATGCTGAGCACGTGGGGAACGCACCTCTTTGGCGGCAGCGCGGGACGCGAAGGCGTGGCCGTGCAGATCGGCGCCACCGTCTCGCATTGGATCGGCCAACGCCTGCCTTTCCGCGACCCCGGCAACACGTTTTTGCTCATTGGTATGGCCGCTGGCTTTGCCGGACTCTTTCGAACGCCGCTCGCCGCCACGGTCTTTGCTATCGAGGTGCTGGTTGCCGGACGCATTGAATACCGCGCGTTGTTCCCCGCGCTTACGGCTTCGCTTGCCGCAAGCATGACCTCCGGCGCCCTGGGACTCGAGAAGTTCGAGGTCGCCGTTACCGCCTCGTATGCGCTCGACCTCCCCGGTCTTGGACGGCTGGCGCTGTTGGGCATCGCGTTTGGTATGGTCGGTGGAGCTTTTGCCTGGTGCCTTGCCCACGCCAAGACCCTTGCGGCGCGGCTGCTCCCCAACCCTTACATACGCGTTGCCGTTATGGGCCTTGCGCTGTCGGCGATTCTGTTCGTGCTGTGGCAGGGGCGATACTGCGGCCTTGGCACCAACCTGATATCGGCGGCGCTCAACGGTAACGGCAAGGTCGCCATCATGCCTTGGGACTGGGCGCTCAAATTCACACTCACCATCGCCACGCTTGCCGCGGGTTATCAAGGTGGCGAGGTCACGCCGCTGTTCTCCATCGGAGCCAGCCTGGGTGTCGTACTCGCCGGGATTCTCGGCATGCCCGTCGAGCTCTGCGCCGCGCTGGGCTACGCCGCCGTCTTTGGCAGCGCCACCAACACGCTACTCGCGCCGATCCTCATTGGCTGCGAGGTCTTCGGTTTCGGTAATCTGCCGGCGTTCTTCATCGTCTGCGTTGTGGCTTATCTGTTCAACATGGATAAGTCGATCTATACCCTGCAGGAGCACAACCGCACCCGATAAACAGGGCGTTTGCCACCAAAAAAAACGCGCGCGACAGGCCAGGCCCGCCGCGCGCGTCATCCTATACGCGATTAGTTATTGTTGTTGGTCATCGAGGCCACTGCTGCTGCAAGATTGGAAATGGGCATTGTCTGCAGCCAGATGCGGCCCGGACCGGTGAGCACAGTGTTGAACACGCCTTCACCGCCAAACATGATGTTTTTGACGCCCTTGACCATCTGCGCGTCGATGCTCACCGTCTCCTCAAAGCCGGCCACGTTGCCGGTATCTACAATCATTTGCTGGCCAGCAGCAAGCTCGTACTCAACTAGGTCGCCGTCGATCTCGGCAAAGGCAATACCCGAGCCCGTGAGCTTTTGCATGATAAAACCCTCGCCGCCAAAGACGCCGGTCTTTGCCTTCTTGTTAAAGTGGATGCTCAGCTCAACACCACTTTCCGCGGCAAGGAACGAACGCTTCTGCAAAATCCAGCTCTTACCAGGGCCAATCTCGATCGGTATAATGCGGCCGGGGAAGCAAGAGCCAAACGCAATCATGCCATCGCCGTGCGCGGTCCAAATGTTTTGGAACAACGCCTCACCCGAAAAAGCCTTAGAGAACATCTTGCCTATGCCACCGCCCGAGGTGGACATCTCCATGTTGGGGGTCATCCAGACCATGGCACCGCTTTCGGTGATCATGGATTCGCCGTCGCTAAGGTTGCACGTAACAACCGGGAAAGCCCCTCCGCCGATCTCGTACTGCATGACCGTCTCCTTTCCTTCGGGAGCCGAACAACGATGTCCATATTTTAGCAGTTAGAGGTGCGTTTATTTGGGTCGGTGGCGTTCATGGCGCCGATCACCGCCAGCCTCCGCTGCCGTCTGCACAGATAAAACCTGCCAAAATAAACCTGTCCCTTTTTGGCAGGTTTTAGAGGCGGACGGTGAAGGTGATCTGATGATCGTGGCCGGATACGGTGGCGGATCCGCCATGGGCTTCGGCGATGGCGCGCACGACGGACAGCCCCACGCCCGAGCCACCTGTCTTGGAGCTGCGCGACACGTCCGCACGATAGAAGCGGTCGAACAGCCGGTCCAGGTCGCCCTCGGGCAGCTCATCAACAGCATTCGATACGACAAGCTCGGCCGAGCCTTTGCCCGCACCGCGCGAAACGGCACGCAGGCTCAGCTCGATCACGCTGTCCTCGCTTGCGTAGCGTGTGGCGTTGTCCAGCAGCAGCTCAACAACCTGCGCCACTGCCGCGGCATCGGCATGGGCCCGCACACCGCTCGCGATCGACGTCGACAGCCGCTTTCCGCGCGAAACCGCCACCGATTCAAATGGCGTCGCAGCCGTGTCCACGGCCTCCGAAAGATCAATCGTCGCCATAGTAAAGCCGGCCGAACCCTCGTCCATACGCGCCAGGAACACCAGACGCTCCGTGAGCGCCGTCAGCCGCGCGACCTGCTCGTGAATGCTCTGCGTCCACTCGCTCTCGCCGCTCTCGATCTCTTGGACCTCGTTGGCGGCGTCAATCACGGCCAGCGGCGTTTTGATCTCGTGGCTTGCATCGGTAATGAAGCGCTTCTGTTTGCTATAACTCTCGACCATCGGCCGAATCACCGCACCCGAGGCGACCGTTACAATTGCCAGCACCGCCAGCCAGCCAATGCAGCTGATTGCCACACTCGCGCTCAAAAACGAATGGAAACTTGCAAGCTCGCGCGAACAGTCCACGAACACATAGGTTGTCTTGTCGCCCTGAACCGTAGCCGTATAACGGTAGTTGCCAGAAAAGCCCGAAGTCCAACCCTTGGAATATAGTCCTGCAGCGATGCGGGCGGCACGCTTGGCACCTACCGCGGCAATGCGGGCCGTGTTGACATCGGTCACCTGCCCGCCGGCAATCGACACCGTAAAGTAACGTGTGTCGAAGGGAGACTCCGCCGTCATACCTTCGAAATGCCTGATGCGAACGCCCGCTTGGCTATCGCCGGCATCCTTGCCATTAGCGGGATCGTCTTTAGACTCATCCCCCCAATCGATGCTGCCCTTGTCCGCCAGGATATAGCCCAGGCGCGCATCGGCCATTTTGCAGACATGCGAATAATTGACAATGTTGATGCCGGCGATGATGAGCGTGAGCACCACGGTCACGGCACCCATGGCAACGAGGATAAACTTGCGACGCAGACGGCGGCCCAATGCGTCAACAGAATTAGCCCGCCCCGCACCGCTCGAGGCGGCACAAAACCTCTGCGTCATGCGCTTGTACCACGCGCGTACGCTCACGCCTACTCGCCTTCCTCGACAACCTCGAGCGAATATCCCTGGTTGCGCGACGCGCGGATGGCCACGTTGGCACCCAGCGCCGTCAGTTTTTTGCGCAGGTACGAGATATAGACCCACACCACATTGGCACCTTCGGGCGCGTCCTCGCCCCAAACCTCGAGCATCAGACGCTCGGTGGGCATGCGCGTGCCGGCGTTGCGCATAAAGAGCTCCATAAGCTGAAACTCGCGATTGGCCAGGCGCTCCTCGCCCAAAGGGCCAACGAGCGTGCACGATGCCGTGTCGAGGCGCACGTTGCCCACGCTGAGCGTCGTGGCGTCAATTGCCGTCGCGGCACGCGTCATGGCACGAATGCGAGCGAGCAGTTCCTTGGCGGCAAACGGCTTGGTCAGATAATCGTTGGCACCGGCATCCAGACCCTCGACCTTATCGGACACCTCGCTTTTGGCCGTGAGCATGATGATGGGCAGTCGCTTACCGGCGGCGCGCGTGCGCTTGAGCACCTCAATGCCGTCCATGCCGGGCATCATGATGTCTAGGATTGCAGCGTCATAGTCGTTGGCAAGCAGATATTCGAGTGCCGTCAGACCGTCGAGGGCGGTGTCGACCTCGTAGTCGCTATGTTGAAGAATCGCGGTGAGGGCGCGGGAGAGGCCAGGTTCGTCCTCGGCAAGCATCAGCTTCATAGTTGTTCCTTTGGCGCACGGCTATACAGGTTTCGATACTGCCGATGATAGCGCACCGCCAGCTGCCTTAGCGCAGCCCTAGCTGCTCAACCTGCACGTTTTTAAATGCGCAGGATATGGCTTAGCCAAACTTAAGGCGCAGATGCTGAGCACTTGGACGCATGCCGACCGCGAAAGGACGGCGACTCGTTCTTTCAGGGCGTCTTGGCTATGCAAAGTGCCCGAACGTTAGTCCTCGTACGCGCCCTCAAGCCGAAGCAGCCACTCCTTGCGGTCGAGGCCGCCAGCATATCCATTGAGCGAACCATCGGCGGCAACTACGCGATGGCACGGCACGATAATCGAAATGGGATTACGCGCAACCGCAGCCCCCACGGCCCGCGGGGACACAACGGGAGCCTCGTTTCCCGGCACACGATGTCGAGCCGCAATACGCTGGGCAATCTCACCATACGTAGCGACTTCGCCACGTGGGATAGAAAGCAGCTCAAACCAAACCTCACGCTGGAACGCCGTACCGATCATATGCAACGGCGGCGTAAACCGAGGTTCCTGCCCTGCAAAATAAGCATTCAGCCAAGCCCAGGAACGCTCAAGCACCGAAGAGGCCGCACCATTTGCCGGACTCACCGACGACATGCCACCAATACCGGAAACCGCGTCGGCACCTTCAACATGTTCGGAGTCTTCCCGGAGAAGCGTGGAGCCAAAATGCTCCTGTCCCTCAAACCAAAGCCCCGTCAGACCGCGGCCATCAGCGGCAAGCAAGATTTCGCCCAAAGGCGATACGCCGAAGAAATCGCCGAAGAACTGCAAATCGGTAATGCTGCCGTCCTCCGTATTCATATGTACCTCGATTTTTCCGCAGCCCTCAAAGCGGCGGAAGAAACCCTGCTCAATGAGAACGCAACTCAGCCGATGGTGGACAAAGCCTACACCGATCTTGAGACAGCGGCCGGAGCCCTCCAGCTGCGCGCAACTGAAATGGACAAAGCGCTGCTCAAGAAAGTGATCGACTACGCAAACGCGCAGAAAGAAGAAGGCGGAGACTACCACAAAGCAATCGAGAGCGTGAAGAAATCCTTTGA
>OGYY01001167.1_pt1 | contig 23574 bp, 20 predicted proteins | sample 1576671 | NCBI WGS metagenome assembly OGYY01 (sample SAMEA3541593, study PRJEB24748) | human gut metagenome | biome: human gut; feature: human-associated habitat; material: faeces | place: China | collected 2012 | reverse complement strand
CCCGCGCGTATGCCTCGATCTCCGCCTTGCGGCCCTTGGGCACGACGATGCGCAGGCTGTCGTAGTTCTTTTTGATATATTTATTGACTGCCCTTTGCTGCGCCTTCGTTGTCGCCACGAAAATACTCCCCTTTTTCAAAATCGCATATATATTTGTACAAATATTTGTTTATGTGTACAAAAATTTTCCCCACAAGTATTAAATCGTATGGTATAATAAAAAACATAGATAAACTTGTATATCTAAAAGGGAGGAATGACCATGAAATATTACGCACACACCCGTGAGGACGGTGAAAGGCAAACTGTAAAAGCCCACCTTATAGGCGTAAGCAAATTGGCGGAGGACTTTTCAGTAGATCTTTTGAAGCCCCTTGCGAAAAAAGCGGGTCTGTATCACGATATAGGTAAGTATGCTCTTAACTTTCAGAAACGTCTTGATGATGACAAAGTAAAATTCAGCCACGCCGCCTGCGGAGCGATAGAGTATAAAAATCTTGCAGATAAAAACGATTGTTTCGCACCCCTTATGGAGTATTGCATCGCAGGACACCACACAGGACTTATGGACGGCGGCACAGTTGCGGACAACTCCGACAGCCCGACTCTCAGCGGCACTTTAAAAAGAGAAAATGAATACACGGGCGAAAGTGACTACAGCGCATACGCCACTGAAATAGAATTTGCCACCCTAACTCAGGAAGAAATAACACCGCCATTAAATGAACTGCTTTCTACAAAAGACCCCACCGAGCGTATCGAGCGTTACGCCTTTTTCACCAAGTACGTGTTCTCTTGCCTGACAGATGCAGACTTTCTCGATACCGAAATATTTTGCAATAAAAATGTTGACCGTGGCATGAGCGGTGATTTTAAAAAGGCACTTTCCATTCTTAATGAGCGCATGAAAAATATGCGTTCTGAAACCAAATTACAGCAGGCACGAAGCAGTATACAGAAGCAAGCTATAGACCATTGTACAAAAGGCAGCCACATATCCGTCCTTGATATGCCAACAGGCAGTGGCAAGACCCTTTGCAGTCTTAAAATAGCCCTTGAAAAAGCCGTTAAAAGCGGCAAAAAGCATATCATATACGTTATCCCATACACAAGCATTATAGAACAAACAGCCAAAGATTTTGAGGAGATGTTCCGTGATGTTCTCCCTGTCCTCCAGCACCATTCAAACTATTCCTATGACGGCGACACAGAGGAAGAAAAGAAAACCGCAGAGAAGCTCAAAAGGACCTGCGAAAATTGGGACGCACCACTTATAATCACCACAAGCGTGCAATTTTTCCAATCCATATACCATTATAAAGGTTCAGCACTGCGAAAGCTTCACAATCTCCGTGACAGCGTGATAGTTTTTGATGAAATACACCTTATTCCAACAGAACTTCTTCGCCCCTGCCTTAAAGCTGTGGGCTATATAACAAAGTATCTTAACAGCGAAGCCCTTTTTCTCTCCGCCACAATGCCCGATTATTCTAAGCTTTTTGATAAGTTCCTGCCTGATGTGAACTATAATAAGCTTGTTACCGACCGCACAGAATTTCAGCATTTCAAGAAATGCGAATATAAAGACATGGGCAGAACCACTCTTGAAACCATTGCAGAAAATGCCTCTCGGTGTAAAAATGCTCTGATAGTTGTGAATACCAAGAAAACAGCGGCAGAGCTTTATAGCCTTGTTCAAGGTGAAAAATATCACCTTTCCGCCAATATGACCCCAGCCCACAGAAGCCGTGTCATAGAAGTAGTAAGAAATAAGCTTGAAAATGGCGAGCATATCACAGTAGTTTCAACTTCACTTGTAGAAGCAGGCGTTGACCTTGACTTTAACACAGTTTTCCGCCAGCTTTCAGGTTTAGACAGCATTTTGCAGGCAGGGGGCAGATGTAATCGTGAGGGTAAAGATGACAAGGGCTATGTGTACGTTTTTGACATTGACGAAACATACCGCAAGGGAAGCGACCTTGCCATGCGAATTAACAAGACTAAAGGTTTACTGGAAAAGTACCAAGACATAACTTCCTATGATTGTATTAAAGAATACTACGACGGAATTTTCGACTTCAACCAAAGTCGTATAGCTGAAAACTCTATTGCGAAATATAACGAACAAAGCAACTCATTCGACCGCCAAGGCTTAATGTTACCATACAGCATACCATTCCGAAGCTATGCAATGCAGTTTGAATACATCTCCGCCGACACTATCTCTATCGTTATCGACGATCTTAACGACCAGACTTGCCATGAACTTGTTGAAACCTTGCGTAATGGTGATATGTCAGTAAGAAGAGCATTGCAGAAATATTCAGTGTCCGTCTATATGAACGTTTTCAAAGATCTCTATTCACAGGGTGTGCTTAACGATCACGGCACAGGTATATTCATTCTTGAAAATCAGAGCTATTATAATAATGAAACAGGTCTGACCACCGAAGCCGCAATGCAGGATTATTTTATCTAAAACAAATGGCAGGCTGCCACCAAGACAGTCTGCCGCTTGCTGCATTCCGTATCGTACCGAATACGAATATTTTTCGACTCACATATGCGTAAGGCATAGACAAATATATTATACAAACATAAGTTTAAAAAGTCAACGTTTTTATACCACAAACCACTGAACAAAGAATTGTGCAATATGCCGAAGATCCGACACTTTTTTTATACATGAAAACTATTGACATTTTATTCATAATGGTGTATTATATATGTAGAGCGAAGGTAATGTACCAAATACTAATATAAGTTTAAAAGGAGTGATGTAAAAATGAGCTATGGTTTTAAGATCATCGTGACAGGTGACTATGCTTGCTTTTCGAGACCTGAAATGAAAGTTGAGAGGGTAAGTTACGACGTACCTACCCCAAGCGCACTGGAGGGACTTATCAAATCAATTTATTGGAAGCCTGCCGTGCGCTATCAGATAAACAAAATAGTGGTGTTCAACCCTATCGAGTTTACCAATATCCGACGAAACGAGGTCAAAGATAAGCTGTTGTTATCATCAGTGAAACAGCAAATGAAAGGCGGAGGCTCGGCGGAGATGTACACCTCGGAGATACGAAGTCAGCGTGCGGCAATGGTGTTGAAAAACGTGAAATACGGAATCGAGTTCACGTTTGAGCGCACCTATCTTAAATCAGACCACCCAGACGAATCTGATGATAAGCATTATAACATAATGCTCAGACGTCTCAGAAACGGCCAGCATTTCAGACAGCCATGCCTTGGCTGCCGTGAATTTGCAATAAAGAGTATTGAACTTGTTGACGACTTTGACCTTACGCAGATAGCACCGCAAAATATGGGTGATAAAGACCTTGGCTTTATGCTTTACGGCATGAAGTTTGAGGACGGAGGCAAGCCTGTCAATAATGATTGGAATGACCCTAAGTTTTCTGACAAGGCCGACGCAGTTTTCTACCGTCCGCATATGATAGACGGTGTTATTGACGTTGCAAAATACAGGGAGGAGATTAAATGCTGATTAAAGCCTTGTGCGATTACAGTGCTTTGCAGGAGAATAAAACTCCTGCAGGCTATTGTAAATATGACATACACTATGAAATTCTTCTGACCCCTGAGGGCAAGATAGCCGCAATAAACGATGTTAGAATACCTCAAATCATCAAACTAAAAAACGGCAAAACTAAAATGAATTACTTTCCAGTAATGGAACAATTTCCAGCAAGAACAGAGAAAACAGGCATAGACAAAAACACTATAGAACACAGATCTCGCTACATATTTGGATTGAACTATGATAAAGGAACTTTGACCCCTACAGACGCTACCAACAAAGCAGTAAAATCCCACAAATGCTTTTGCGAATGGAATGAGAAGTTCTTTGAAAATATCGACTCACCTATTTGTAAAGCCTATCTTAATTTTATCCGTACATGGGATCCTGAGCAGGAGACCCAAAACCCACATCTTCTTGCTCTAGGCAAGGAATATTCAAACTCCCACTTTGAGTTTGGACTTGACGGATCACCTGAAACTAAGCTTCACAATGACAGCAAATTCAAAGCCGCCTATGAGGATTACCTCGCCCAGCTTAACGCTGACAGCGACAGTGACGATACCGAACTATCCACCTGTTCCATTCTTGGTGAGAAGCTCCCGCAAGCCCGTATCCACAATAAAATAAATGGTATCAAAGGCGGAATGCCCTCGGGCGGCACCCTGGTTGGTATGAATGATACTGCTTTTGAATCCTATGGCAAGAAGCAGTCTTACAACAGCAATGTTTCCGAGAAAGCCATGAAAATGTATACATCAGCTCTCAATTATCTTCTTTCGAAACGAGATCATTATAAAATAATTGATGACATGACTATTGTATATTTCGCAATGAAGAAGAATGATACGGAAGAGTGCAATATGTTTGCCGGTATGTTCAGCGGATTTGAGGATGAATTAAATAAAAGCGTTGTGACCGAAGCCGACCGAAACATAAACACTGTCATGACCCAGCTTAAACAGGGCAAAACAGCCGATATGCCTTATGACCACAACGTTGATTTCTATGTTGTGGGTCTTACGCCAAATAAATCTCGAGTGTGTCAAAAATTTGTGTACCATGATAAATTTGGGAAAATACTAGATAATGTAATGAAACATCAACATGATATTGCAATTGGTGATTATAAAAGACAAGTAAGCATTGAGCGCATTGGGCATGAATTAATTTCCCCAAAAGCATCTAAGCCGAAGAAAGATGATGAAAACGATACAAACAAAGTTCCGCCACCTCTCACTGCCGCGCTTTTTGAAGCAATACTTAAAGGTACAAGATACCCTGAAGAACTTCTTTCCACAGTGGTGGCAAGGGTCAAGACCGACAGTGACGAGGAGAAAAACCATTTTATAAAAATTAATGATGTAAGGACAGGCCTGATAAAGGGCTGTATAAATCGTAAACAAAATAAGGAGGAGATCAAAATGTCATTAGACCTTGAAAACAAAAATCCGGCTTATCTCTGCGGAAGACTTTTCGCAGTAATGGAAAAGATACAACAGGATTCTTCAGAAGCACCACTTAACAGTACTATTAAAGATAATTATTTTTCATCAGCTTGTTCAAGACCTGCAACTGTATTTCCAAAACTCTATTCGCTTTCACAAAATCATTTGAAAAAGTTTGACAATTCGAAACTTCGTAATTACTACAATGATAAGTGCCTTGAGATAATAGATGATCTGAAAGGTGAGTTTCCTCAGACTCTTTCAAATGACGATCAGGGTAGATTTATTGTAGGTTATGCACAGCAGTACAGAGATCTTTATACAAAAAAGTCAAAAGATAAGCCAGCAGAAAATTCTGAAGTTAAATCAGAAGAATAAAGAAAGGATGGAATACTATGGAAGACGTAATTAAGAACAGATATGAATTTGTAATGCTTTTTGACGTTGAGAACGGCAACCCAAACGGCGATCCTGACGCAGGCAATATGCCTAGAACAGACCCTGAAACAAGCCTCGGTATCGTTACAGACGTGTGCCTTAAAAGGAAGATAAGAAACTTTGTGGAGCTTACCAAAGAGGGCGAAGCAGGCTACAATATCCTTATCAAGGCAGATAAAGCCCTCAACACAAAGTTCACCGAAGCCTATGACGCCCTTGGCCTTGCCACAAAGCAGAAAGGTAAAAATCCTGATGACGTTAAGCAGGCTCGTGAATATATTTGTCAGAACTACTTTGATGTAAGAACATTCGGTGCAGTAATGAACACTGGCGATGACCGATGCGGCATTGTAAGAGGACCTGTACAGCTCAACTTTGCAAGAAGTATCGACCCTGTTTTGGCACAAAATATCTCTATCACAAGGCAGGCGAAAACAACAGAAGAAAGGCAGAAGGTCGGAGATACCGAAATGGGTAAAAAGAGCATAATCCCATACGCTCTCTATCGTGGCGAGGGCTATGTTTCCGCAATGCTCGCTCAGAAGATAACAGGCTTTAGTGAGGACGACCTTGAGCTTCTTTGGACATCTATCATCAATATGTTCGAGCATGACAGAAGCGCCGCAAGAGGAAAGCTCTGTATGCGTAAGCTTATCGTGTTCAAGCATGACTCCGCCCTGGGCAATGCCCCTGCACATATCCTCTTTGACAAGGTGTCAGTTAAGCTCAAAGACGGCGTGACAACTCCAAGACATTACTCAGACTATGATATCTCCATAGATAAGGATATGCCTGAGGGCGTTACCATTATTGAAAAGCTCTGATGAGTGAAGATGTAACTATCAATATCCGTGACATACAGCATTATATGTATTGTCCACGCAGGTTTGCTCTTTTAGAAGTTAATGACGACTGGGCTGAAAACGCCTTTGTCGTCAAAGCAAACCTCCTCCATGAGAACGTCCACAGCGGCGAGCGCAACTTTGAAAATAAGCGTAAGATCGTCCGAAGTGACGTGTCAGTGTATAATGATGACCCTAAGTACAATATTTTCGGAGTTGTAGATTGTATCGAGTTCGTCCGTGACAAATGCGGTGACTATATAGATACCCTTGGCGGCACATTCCGTGTGGAAATTGTGGAGTATAAACCCACCAGGCCCAAAGCAGGGGAGTTTGATCAGACCGACGCTATACAAGTCTATGCGCAGAAGCTTTGCGTGGATAACGTATTTCATTGCAATAGCCGATGTTTTCTGTACTATGCAGATGTGCGCAGACGATCAGAATTGCCCTTTGATACTCAGGGCGCAGAGTATGATAAAATGCTTTGCGACTATCTTGGAAAAATGCGTGAGATACTTGCAGCGGATATTATTCCAAAGCGTGTAAAAGGTCAGAAATGTTCAGGCTGTTCACTGTCGGATATGTGCTTTCCAAAAGTGAAGAAATATAGCGTGAAAAATACGATTTTCTCCATGAACGGAGGCGAAAACAATGCGTAAACTGCTCAATTCACTTTATATTCTCGAAGAAACTGCCTACCTCACACTTGACGGCGAAAACATAGTGTGCAGGGCAGAGGACAGCGAGAAGTTCCGTGTGCCTTTTACTAATATCGAGGATATCTATATTTTTAGCTATTCGGGCTGTTCACCTGCGCTTATGGGCAAGTGTGCAGAATATGGCATAGCCGTTAATTTTATTTCTCCTCAAGGTAAATTTCTCGCAAGAGTTCAGGGCAAAACAAAGGGCAACGTTTATCTGCGAAAAGAGCAGTTTGAGCTTTTTTCTATTCCTCAGCTCGACCTTATCAGGAATACTGTCGCCGCAAAGCTTTCAAATACACGTTATCTTATCAGACGTTCGCTCCACGATAACCCGGATATAAACAGTGACGGAGCGCTTACAGATTGTATAAAATATCTTGAAAACGGCATAAAGACCGTCTATGAAACTGCCGATAAAGATATCATCATGGGTATAGAGGGAAGCTGTGCAAAGGCATATTTTGATATATTTGACCGACTGATACTCCACCAAAAAGAAGATTTTTACCTTGCCAACCGCACAAAACGCCCACCCCTCGACAGAGTAAACGCCATGCTCTCGTTTCTGTATACTATCGCAATTTCATCATATACATCAGCCCTTGAAAGCGTAGGACTTGATAGCTGCCTCGGCTTTTACCACGCCCTGCGTTCAGGCAGAAGCAGCCTGTCATGCGACCTTGTAGAGGAATTTCGTTGCGTGGTGGAGCGACTTGTGCTTACCATGATAAACTTGAAAATGATAAAGCCCGAGGACTTTGAAACTCAGGTCAGTGGCGCAGTATACCTCTCCAAAGAGGGCAAGAAAAAAGTCCTCACCGCATGGCAGGAGCGTAAGCGCACAAGCATAGTCCACCCATATCTGGGCGAAAAGATACAGCAAGGGCTACTCCCATATGTGCAAAGCTCGCTTCTCGCAAAATATATCCGTGGCGAGCTAGATGAGTACCCGAACTATTTGCTGAAATAGAGGTGATATAAATGATGACCTTAGTAAGCTATGATGTATCAACAACAGATAATAAGGGTAAAACAAGGCTTAGAAAAGTAGCCAAAGAGTGTCAAAATTATGGTCAGCGAGTGCAGAACAGCGTGTTTGAAATAGACGTAGACTATGGCACTTTTCTGAAAGTGAAAGATAAACTTCTGAAAATAATAGACCCAAAGCATGATAGTCTGCGGATATATTACTTAGGAAACAATTGGAAGCATAGAATAGAACACTACGGCACCAAAGAGACCTATGACCCCGAAGGCGTCCTAATATTTTGACCAGCGTACCCCAAGTGATCCACAAATCCCTAGTAAGTTCGCATGAAAATGCCATGCTATATGTGAATGAACAGTGAACAAAATCAAACCGATACCCATTAAATAAAACAATAAGTCCGCATCACGTTGAGCAAGCACCAGATATACACAACATCAAGGGTCACGCTCCACGTGAGCGTGTGAGTTGAAATACAGCATACGCCATAGAGCTTTATCATCCAGTCCGTCACGCTCCACGTGAGCGTGTGAGTTGAAATCTCATTGACGAACTTATCTGCACGTTCTTGCCAGCGCGTCACGCTCCACGTGAGCGTGTGAGTTGAAATTTCCGATAGCAGAAACGCATTAGCTTTTTCACAGGTCACGCTCCACGTGAGCGTGTGAGTTGAAATGACAAGTCTGTAAATGAGCTTCAGAAGTCATATAGTCACGCTCCACGTGAGCGTGTGAGTTGAAATTTTTTATTGTGGATACGCGGTTATTGCAGCACCTGTCACGCTCCACGTGAGCGTGTGAGTTGAAATGATCTTAACGGTCATACCCTCACAGAAAACCTATAGTCACGCTCCACGTGAGCGTGTGAGTTGAAATTCAAGGCATATGTTGCTGCGAAAGCAGCGCAGAATGTCACGCTCCACGTGAGCGTGTGAGTTGAAATTCAACGTTTCACCGGCTATCGTAAAGGGAAATGTGTCACGCTCCACGTGAGCGTGTGAGTTGAAATTATAAAAAAATAAGCACCTCCAAAAGTTGGGCTATGTCACGCTCCACGTGAGCGTGTGAGTTGAAATTTTACGATGGCCTGTACTGTTTCTCTACGTCGGGTCACGCTCCACGTGAGCGTGTGAGTTGAAATGCACTTATCGACAGCGTACTCGGTTACAGAACCAAGTCACGCTCCACGTGAGCGTGTGAGTTGAAATGCATTTGAGGTCATAGTCAAGAACTATGAAATGCGTCACGCTCCACGTGAGCGTGTGAGTTGAAATATTCTTGAACGCTCTAGTACCGACAAGTTTCACACGTCACGCTCCACGTGAGCGTGTGAGTTGAAATCCCTTTTAAAGCCGACTTGCACATCTTAGCCATAGGTCACGCTCCACGTGAGCGTGTGAGTTGAAATTAGTACCGACAAGTTTCACACAGTCGATTAGCCGTCACGCTCCACGTGAGCGTGTGAGTTGAAATTCCAAACATCACCCCTCAAGGTCATCAGCCGCCTGGTCACGCTCCACGTGAGCGTGTGAGTTGAAATTACAGCATTTTTCCGCCCAATAAAGAAAAAAATTTGTCACGCTCCACGTGAGCGTGTGAGTTGAAATTAACAGACGGGTCAACAATGGAATCAAATTTATAGTCACGCTCCACGTGAGCGTGTGAGTTGAAATTGCCTGTTTCTGCTGTTTCTGGTTCTGGCGGTGGTCACGCTCCACGTGAGCGTGTGAGTTGAAATGATACTAAATTAACATTCGGTAATGTTCCATTTAGTCACGCTCCACGTGAGCGTGTGAGTTGAAATCTGCCCTGCTCTGACTCTACGGACAAGAAAACGAGGTCACGCTCCACGTGAGCGTGTGAGTTGAAATTGTAGTATTTGGCAAGTATTATTGCTCTTTCAAGTCACGCTCCACGTGAGCGTGTGAGTTGAAATAAGAAGGTAATCAAGAACAGCCTGCATATTATTCGTCACGCTCCACGTGAGCGTGTGAGTTGAAATTGGTGGTAAATACGCCGATAGCCTCGGGATATTTGTCACGCTCCACGTGAGCGTGTGAGTTGAAATTTTATATACGCCGTAGTCAACTATTTCCGCTATGGTCACGCTCCACGTGAGCGTGTGAGTTGAAATTGCATATGTTCGAGTAAGTTTGAACGCCGATTAGTCACGCTCCACGTGAGCGTGTGAGTTGAAATCACTGTCAACCGCTATCAGAGATAGTGACGACAAGTCACGCTCCACGTGAGCGTGTGAGTTGAAATTTTGTTCATCACTATAATCATGGTGAGAGAACAGTCACGCTCCACGTGAGCGTGTGAGTTGAAATGTTCCACGCAAGGACGGAGCTTGGCAACCACCGTGTCACGCTCCACGTGAGCGTGTGAGTTGAAATTACAATGCGCTTTCCGCCGCAGATATGGTCTTGAGTCACGCTCCACGTGAGCGTGTGAGTTGAAATTATCTCTAATTGCGATACAACTTCACCAAATGTGTCACGCTCCACGTGAGCGTGTGAGTTGAAATTATAAGGTCTTGGAGTATATCATCAACCCTATCAGGTCACGCTCCACGTGAGCGTGTGAGTTGAAATTGCCCATTGATGAATTCTGCCGTAGAGCAGCAGTGTCACGCTCCACGTGAGCGTGTGAGTTGAAATGATTACAAATCGCCCCCGCCAAGGCATAACGCAGTCACGCTCCACGTGAGCGTGTGAGTTGAAATCGGCTATCGCGAAGAGTTGTACAAGTTGTTCCGGTCACGCTCCACGTGAGCGTGTGAGTTGAAATTTCTTCTTTCGACTAGAAGAACGTGGGCAGGCATGTCACGCTCCACGTGAGCGTGTGAGTTGAAATGACGAAGAAGAGATTGACAAGATAAGGCTGTCTGGTCACGCTCCACGTGAGCGTGTGAGTTGAAATCTTTAATTTGTCTAGCCTTGCCTGTGCTGTTATCGGTCACGCTCCACGTGAGCGTGTGAGTTGAAATCAGCTTCTCGACGATTCTCTGCATGGTTGTTGACGTCACGCTCCACGTGAGCGTGTGAGTTGAAATAGCAGACCTTGCGATTTCCACAATTCATACGGCAGTCACGCTCCACGTGAGCGTGTGAGTTGAAATTCAGATCATCAGCGACCTGTTTTGCCAGTTTGCTGTCACGCTCCACGTGAGCGTGTGAGTTGAAATTCGGTGCGCTGTGACCTTGTGGGCTATGCTGATAGGTCACGCTCCACGTGAGCGTGTGAGTTGAAATTGTCTAGCCGTTCTTTGACTAGGCCGTGAACCTGTCACGCTCCACGTGAGCGTGTGAGTTGAAATGTTCAAATTCTTTTTGATTTTTGCCATTATCAGAGTCACGCTCCACGTGAGCGTGTGAGTTGAAATTTTGAAACAGCTCCAGCTTCAACGGCTGACCTAGGTCACGCTCCACGTGAGCGTGTGAGTTGAAATCTTTTTTTGTTCCGGCCGTGAACGATTTCTGTTTTGTCACGCTCCACGTGAGCGTGTGAGTTGAAATTTTGTCTGCCTGTTAGCCACTCGTTGGCTAGATACGTCACGCTCCACGTGAGCGTGTGAGTTGAAATTTTCAAGGACGCTTGCGGTGTTCTGAAAAAGGTGTCACGCTCCACGTGAGCGTGTGAGTTGAAATTATCACACAATCCAGGGGAATTTCAACTGCAAAATCGTCACGCTCCACGTGAGCGTGTGAGTTGAAATATAAAATCGAGAGACGTGTGAAAATTATCGAAAAGTCACGCTCCACGTGAGCGTGTGAGTTGAAATATCAACTTCTTTGCCGGTGCACCATGTAAGCCCCGTCACGCTCCACGTGAGCGTGTGAGTTGAAATTTAGGAAATTTTACTGCATTTTTTGGCGAAATAGTCACGCTCCACGTGAGCGTGTGAGTTGAAATACCCCCCTAACTAAAAAGTCACTGTAATATTTAGGTCACGCTCCACGTGAGCGTGTGAGTTGAAATCAAGGAGTGAGCGTCCACATACATTCTTCAAACAGTCACGCTCCACGTGAGCGTGTGAGTTGAAATTGCACATATCATGGTGCTAGGCGTAAGAACTAACGTCACGCTCCACGTGAGCGTGTGAGTTGAAATTGATGATAACACAAAAAGGCATATTTGTCAAGCAGTCACGCTCCACGTGAGCGTGTGAGTTGAAATACCTAATAAATGGGAGTTGATATAAATGCCCCTAGGTCACGCTCCACGTGAGCGTGTGAGTTGAAATTAAGTCTTTGATAATAATTAATAAAAATCGCCTCGTCACGCTCCACGTGAGCGTGTGAGTTGAAATTATATCAAGATTTATATTATTATTTTCAGCTGCTAGTCACGCTCCACGTGAGCGTGTGAGTTGAAATGTTGATATTACTGTAATCAATGCAGACGGAACACGTCACGCTCCACGTGAGCGTGTGAGTTGAAATTGTGACGTAAAAAGCTAGGTTTGACATCTGTCCGGTCACGCTCCACGTGAGCGTGTGAGTTGAAATCTACCGGCGATGCTTTTTGAGTTGCATTTAAAGGTCACGCTCCACGTGAGCGTGTGAGTTGAAATCAAGCACAGAAGCTTCGGCAACTACCACAACGGGTCACGCTCCACGTGAGCGTGTGAGTTGAAATTAATCAGATAACAGAAATGTCAGATACAAACAAGTCACGCTCCACGTGAGCGTGTGAGTTGAAATCATCATTCTATTTGCTAGGGTCAGTTGCACAAAGGTCACGCTCCACGTGAGCGTGTGAGTTGAAATGCAAAACGGCAATGACTATACAGAGGTGCGACTAGTCACGCTCCACGTGAGCGTGTGAGTTGAAATAATAAAGGAGTGAGAAAATGAAAATATCTAAGCGTCACGCTCCACGTGAGCGTGTGAGTTGAAATAACACCAGTAAGACCAGCAGAGATTGTGCCAGTGTCACGCTCCACGTGAGCGTGTGAGTTGAAATGTGTGCGAATGCCGTTGGCAGATCATTCCGAGAGGTCACGCTCCACGTGAGCGTGTGAGTTGAAATAAAGCAGATTGTTACAGTAAATGCCGACCCCGAAAGTCACGCTCCACGTGAGCGTGTGAGTTGAAATAACATCATTTGTGAGAGACGGAACCTTATTTGTAGGTCACGCTCCACGTGAGCGTGTGAGTTGAAATACCGCTGAGCAACAGGAAACAGTGCTTAAACAGGTCACGCTCCACGTGAGCGTGTGAGTTGAAATATGATAATGTAAAAAAAGAGAGGTATCATGCAATGATTAAATTATTTTTGAAAGAATACTTAGATGAAATGTCAACTGTATGTAGGGATAATAAGAATAATGTAAGTATCGCTGTAAATCCCGATTCTGAAAGGCAGGGACATCCTTATTTCAAATTTTATAATAACGTTTATTATGGAGATGCTGCTAAGGTGGTTAGAATTTTATTTAATTCAGCAGATTATGTTGAAAATAAAAATGCAGAAGACCAAAAGCTTTGGAAACTTTCGCATAAAGAAAAAAAGTTGCTTAAAGAACTTTTGAGTAGTCCTTCTGCAGAATATTCAGATATGACTATTTGGGAAGCTTGTAAATTTGAGTGGAACTTTGAATATTTAGAGCAATCTATTAACTTAAATAAATATGTAAATGGTGAATATGATAAGGATAAAACATTCACAGAAAATCCTGGCTATGTACCCTACAGTTTGGAAATGCCTGATTATTTAGAATTAAACTTTTGCTAAATATGTAAATTTAACGTCACGCTCCACGTGAGCGTGTGAGTCAATTTTCGTTTCAACGCAGGACTTAAAGTCTACGTTATCCGCTCAGACCACAGCAAGTGCTGTGTGGTGTTCAAAGCTTGCAGTAAAAGACGTTTATCCTGAATTTAACTGGAGAAAAGGGGGCTATGTTCATGGCAGAAGAAAATGATATTCTCACAAAGTTAAAAAAAGGCGAAAAAGTTGAGTGTCCTGTTTGCCATAACGGCTACTATGTTCCTGTGAATACAACAGCAGATAAGGCACATTACTTTGTCTGCACTAACAAAGAGTGCAACGGACATTATCGGTGGGAGCCGATAATCGATATTGAATAATACAAATAACCGCTTGACTAAGGTCGGGCGGTATTTTTATACCCAAATACTATACATTTTTCATGCGTTTTCCGTCAAATCCGCCAATTCACACCCCGAAACTTGTGCAAACAAATGATTTATAATTTAATTTGGCAACATTTCTGCAATTGTTGCATTTTTTCTGCAACAAAATACCCACTTTTCGTGTATAAGTAGAAGAGGTTTCACCACAAATCGGAAACCTTGCGGAGCGACAGTGTATGAGGAAACATTTTGTCAACGTGAGTTAGGTGAACACGATGAGAGGTTCTGATCGCACAGAAAAGCACTTCCTGCACTCCGTCTGAAGCTTGAAAATTGAATATTTATACCGAAACATCTTAGCTATACCCCATGAGCATACTGCTAAATTTAATTGTTATAACCGCCTTTGTTGACATTATTCATATAAAATGGTATACTTAAAATAAAATTTATACATAATGAAAAGAGTAAATGTGATGAATAAACATACCACTATTGATAAGTCAACAGGCGAGAAAAAATGTAGCTGCTTTAAACGCTGCGGCGGCTGTCAGTTGGATAAGGCCTACGCCCAGCAAATAGAATGGAAGCAGGCAAAAGCCGATAGAATGTTGAGCCGCTTTTGCAGACCTCAGCAGATAATAACTATGGACGACCCCTATAATTATCGCAATAAAGTCCAAACTGTCTATAAGGTCAATAGCTCAAAGCGTATCGTCTCAGGAGTATATCAGTCCTCTACCCATAGCATGGTAATAACTGACGATTGCTTTTTGGAGGATATAAGAGCACAGCAAATAGTCGCTACCCTTAAAGATCTTATGGTTGACTTCCGTATCCTTCCATATAACGAGGAAAGCGATCAGGGTCTTCTTAAGCATACCCTTATCCGTACCTCCCAAACAACAGGCGAGGTAATGCTCGTGCTAGTTACAGCTACCCCCATATTTCCTGCAAAGAAAAATTTCGTTAAAGCTATCACCGAGAAACACCCATATATAACCACTATCGTCCAAAACGTTAATAAAGGCAGAGTTCCTCTTACTTTGGGCGACCGTGATATTATAATGTACGGCAAAGGCTATATCACCGACGAGATGTGCGGCTGTAAGTTCAGAATATCACCTCATTCTTTCTATCAGGTAAACCCCGAGCAGACCGAAAAGCTCTATTCTAAAGCAGTTTCCTGTGCAGAGCTTAAAAAAGGCGATAAAGTTATCGACGCATATTGCGGAACAGGTACTATCGGTCTTATCGCTGCAAAAAGCGGTGCAGACGTGGCAGGCGTTGAGCTTAATGCCGAAGCCGTAAAGGACGCAGTTTCAAACGCCAAGCTCAATAAGCTTGACAATATCAGGTTTTATAATGAGGACGCAGGTGAGTTCATGACAAAGCTTGCGCAGGCAGGTGAGAGCTGTGATACAGTTTTCCTTGACCCTCCAAGAGCAGGCACAACAGAAGAATTTGTTGAAGCCTTGGGTAAACTCAGACCTGAAAAGATAGTCTACGTTTCCTGTAAAATAGAAACTCTCGAGCGTGATTTGAAGCTCCTTGCAAAAATAGGCTATAAAGCACAGCTTATACAGCCTGTTGATATGTTCCCGCATACCACAGGTATCGAAAATGTGGTGCTTTTAAAAAGAAAAATGATATCGCTCACACCAAATAGAACACATGATAAAAAGGGGGATAAAAAAATTGAACGAAAAGGTAAAACTTCTCACAGATAATATCGAAAAAGTTATCGTCGGCAAGACCGACTCTGTGCTTAAAATAATCACAGCCATGCTTTGCGGCGGTCATGTTCTTATCGAGGACGTGCCTGGAGTAGGCAAAACTCAGCTTGTATCAGCCCTTGCAAGGTCAGTAGACGGCAAATATAACCGTATCCAGCTTACCCCTGACGTTATGCCGTCCGATATCGTTGGCTTTTCTATGATAGACCAGAAAACTCATGAGCTTGAGTATAAAGAGGGTGTGGCAATGTGCAATTTCCTCTTGGCAGACGAAATAAACAGAGCCTCCCCAAAATCTCAGTCAAGCTTGCTTGAAGTCATGGAAGAACATCAGATATCCATTGACGGTAAAACTCATGAGCTTCCGTCACCATTTATGGTGCTTGCCACACAAAACCCTGTGGAAACTTACGGCACTTATCATTTGCCTGAAGCCCAAATGGATAGATTTCTTATGAAGATATCAATGGGCTATCCCTCATATGATGATGAGCTTGATATCATGTCAAGAGCCGAAAGATCAGGCTTTGCAAAGAATATCCAGCCTGTCATGACCCTTGAAAACGTCCGTGAGCTTATGGGCTACGCTGAAAATGTGACCGCAGAGCTTTCCGTGAGAAAATATATCCTGAGCCTTGTTACCGCAACAAGAAATTCAGATTATGTAAAGCTTGGCGTTTCTCCCCGTGGAAGCATCGCACTTCTCAAAGCTTCAAAAGCCTATGCTTTTGTTCAGGGCAGAGGATTTGTCATGCCAGATGATGTCAAGGCTGTTATGCCTGACGTTCTTGCACATAGACTTATGCTTTCTCCAAAAGGCAAATCCGCCTTTGAAAATGAAAGGGAAGCTCTTGAAAATATCGCTCTTACAGTAAAATCACCTGACGCAATAGAGAAATAGAGGATATGACCCCATGAAAAATCTTTTAGGTTATCTTACCTGCGTGGCGGTGGCGATACTGCTTAGAGTTTATATAAACGGAAGCGGTGGTACGCTTGTGCTTTATCTTTTAGCTATAGCCTTTGTGATATCTCTTGCGGCACTTCTCATTACCAAGCGTAAACTTGTGGCAGCCATAAAGCTTTCCACAGAAATAAGTGCAAAGAACGAGGAGTTTGACGCTGACATAATGCTTTTAAATGCAATACGCATTATTCCCTCATGCGTTGTTGAGGTAACGGCAGAGTGTTCAGATAATATCGGTGCTGTAAGCCCACTTGAATTTAAAACTATCGTGGCAGGCGGCAGACAGCAAAGCGTCAGCGTTAAGCTGAAAACACGCTATGCAGGTCTTGGCACAGTGAAAATAAAAAGCATACGTTTGCATGACTATCTTGGAATAATCACCCTGCACCTTGACAGTTCACGTTATGAAAAAGCCGTGGGAAAAATAAAGATAATGCCGAATATCCCTGACACTGGCTCTCAAACAGAGCTTCTTAAAGCAACTTCCGAGAACGCTTCATTTGACGATAACGAAAGCGAATCAGATGAAAATGCACTTGGTCTTACAGGCGTTCCGGGCTATGACCACAGACAGTATGAGATAGGCGACCCGCTGAAAAGAATAAACTGGAAGCTTTCTTCAAAGCGTGACGAGCTTATGGTGCGCCTTGATGAAAAGGTCACGGCTTCAAGTCAGGCGTTTTTCCTTGATATACCAAGCGAAAATCATGACCCCATGTTTGTTATGAATATTGATAATATAGTCGAAGCGAGCCTTGCAATGCTTTCAATGCTTATCATGGAGGGCTTTGAGAGTGAGTATAATTATTATCTTGACGGCTGGAAAAGCATGAAAATAAAGCAGGCAGGTGATATAATAGAGCTTCAAAACGACCTTGCGGCAATAGCACCATATCCGCAGGAAAAACGTTTTGCCTTTTCTCATGAGATAGGCAAGACAGCTCCTATCTGCTTCACAGCCTGCATGGCGACTTCTCAGGGGGAATTTTCTTCTCTTATAGAAGAATTTAACGGCTCTTTTGTAGTGACACGTCTTAGCGGTCTTGATAAGCAGACAGAAAATATGTGGCTTGTAGACGAAACTTTCGAGTTTCGTAAAATGACATAGGGGGTGTGGCTTTTGAATACTAAAACTGCTCAGATAAAAAACACCCTTGTGAATATTCTTTCAAAATATGCTTTGCCGCTGCTCCTTGGAGCAGTGGTCATGAACATAATCTTTAAGACCTATCTTGTAGACAATGTCAGACTTTATACTTTTGGATATGTGGTCTATGAATGTCTGCTGTTCGCTCTTTTTGAGTGGCTGAAGCCGAAAAAAGTCCTGCGAGGTCTTGTCTATACCGCCCTTATGGTGGCAGTGCTGTTTTTGGGCTTTCAGCTTCTTCGCGCTGGATTTGAACATTCTGGAAAATCATTTATCAATTGGTTTTATGTAAACAGGCAGGAGATAGGTCAGATAGATGAATATTTCTACTTTTTGTTTGTGGGATTAGGCTTCTTTATCATTTCGGTGCTTTACTATTTCACCATTGTGCGCTATAGAAGCTTTGGAACGATGCTCGTTGTGCTTTTTCCGTTTTTTATTTACGGAAAGCGTGCCGACTCAATGGATACTCTTGACATAACCATAATGCTCACTGTGTTCATTGCACTTATGGTGCACAGCAGACTTGTTTCAGACGAGAGCAAGCATGACCTTGTTATAAACGGCTCTTATGTGGCGGCATCGGCGGTTTTCGTTACCCTTGTGGGTGCGCTTGCAATGCTTATGCCGACTTCCTCAAAGACATCTTATCTTGAAAAGAACAGCAACTTCTTTGATGTGAATATCAAAAGCAGTGGCACATATGACAACCTTAGTGATGAGTCTTCCCCAAGATTTGGCGCAGACGCAACGGGCGAGATACTTTTCAACTTCACCACAACTTCTGATGAACAGGTCATTTATCTCCGAAGACAAGCCTTTGACCTTTTCAGAAACGAGAAGTGGGTGACTGACGATAGCTTCTACAATTTTCATTTTGACAAAAATGTTCATCTTTACGGTGACAATGAGGTGAACTCACCGAGCTATGTTTACAGCATAGCAAAGTCGCTTGCTGACAAGGATTACAGCAAGGATCTTGGCGTGGAAAAGTCACAGTTTCCTGATGATCTGTTCAGTGAAAAGGCAGTCATGAATCAGTTTAGCGACAGCTTTACTCCTAGCTATATCCCTGCTCCGCTGATGATAACCCCAGGGGAGAACAACGTTTATATCAAAACAACTCACAGCGAGGTCTACAGACCATATGACACCGCAGGAAATAAGCTTGGCATTAGCTTTGAGTATATCCCTGAAACGGAGAGCGAAAGACAGGCTGCGGCAAATCTTGATATGACCGAAAATCAGTTCAAACTGCTGCTTTCTTACGGCTTGACAAACGGAGATGTCACATCAAATCAATCGGTGAATATTTATAATATATATGCGTTGTACACAGACGTTTCTGCATATGACGATAAGGGTGGAAAAATGGAGGCTCTTGCAAAGAGCATAACGGAAAACTGCAAAAATGATTATGAGAAGGCTCAGGCGCTTGTGGATTATTTTGAGCAGAACGGCTATGTTTACGATAACGAGTATGAGCCTGACGACGAGTCTATCGCATATTTCCTTTTTGACAGCAAGCGGGGAAACTGCACGAACTATGCCACAAGCATGACGCTTATGGCGAGAATGCTGGGACTTCCTGCAAGGTATGTTGAGGGCTTTGCAGCATATGAAAAGAATGAACGTGGAGAGTTTGTGGTAAGAGATAGCCACGCTCACGCTTTTGTAGAGGTCTTTATCACAGGCATTGGCTGGATGACTTTTGACCCGACAGTTCCGGGCTATCAGCGTGACTACAGTTCAAATGGTACGAACTTTGATGTTTCAACTTTTGTAAGCTATTTCAGCAAGATCGCACTGTTTATCGGTGTAGCGTTTGTGCTTGTGGTTTTCGTATTCCTTAACAGAATTATCGAGGTATTTTTCCGACTGTCACTTAAATTCAGAGATAACGGCGACAGAGTCATAAGGCTTTACAGGCGGGTGATAAGGCTTTTGACCATAGCTTCTAATGATAAGCTATCGGGATACACGCCTGAAATGATAAGAGAATATCTTGTTAAGAGGCGTGGAGTTGAGCTTGGCGGTCTTATAGATCTTTTTGAAAAGACCTGCTTCGGTGGATATGTTCCTGATGAAGCCGAGTGGAAAATGGTCTATGCAGAGTACAAAGCACAATGGAAAAAGCTCACAAAGCGTGAGAAAACTTCTATGGAGCTTGATAAGAATATGTAATGAAATGGCTGTGCGGAAAAAATCACGCACGGCTATTTTTTTGTATAAAAAAGGCTGCCGTATAAAACAGCAGCCTGAGAGTGTAAAAAAATCTCCGAAAGAGCAGGACGTCAAGGACGCCTACTGTATCTGATATTTAATTAAAGTGAAGCAAGAAGATCGCTCATTGCGTAAAGTCCTGCCGGCTTTCCACAAAGGAAAACGCCTGCATTCACTGCACCCACAGCGAAAACCTGCTTTGAATGAGCTTCGTGCTTGAGGGAGATGACTTCATCTCTGCCTGCAAAGATTATCTCATGCTCGCCGACAATAGTGCCGCCACGGACAGAGTGCATACCGATCTCGGTCTTTTCTCTCTTTGCTCTTACAGAATGACGATCGTAAACATAGTGATACTTGTTGTCAAGCTCCTCGTTTATTGCGTCTGCAAGCATGATAGCAGTGCCTGACGGAGCGTCTATCTTCTGGTTATGGTGCTTCTCGATTATCTCGATATCATACTGACCGCCAAGAACTTTTGCGGCGGTTTTTGCAAGATTTGCAAGAAGATTGATACCAAGGGTCATGTTGAATGTGAAGAAAACAGGTATCTGCTCGGAAGCCTTGTGTATCTTCGCTGTATCCTCTTCTGTATAGCCTGTGGTAGCTATTACAAGGGCAGTGCCGTTTGAAAGGCAATAGCTGAGAAGTCCGTCCAGTGCGGAAGGGTGTGAGAAGTCGATTATTACATCAGGCTTTTCAGGCAGGTCGGCAGGCTCTTTTACTACAGGGAAGTCTGCATAAGCCTCGCCAAATTTGTCGATACCTGCGCTTACTGTGCAGTCGTCACGCTCTGATATAACGTCATATATGAACCTGCCCATTTTTCCGCAGGCACCGCATATTGCGACCTTTGTCATTTATATCATTCCTTTTCTTTTTGATTTGTAGATAAACGTAAGTGATAATGTCAAAGACAGCGTTTGGGCTGTCGGGGACGCCAACCCTTACATTAGTACAATTTTATAACGGTAAACATAAAGGGCGAATTTCTCCGCCCTTTGTATTTTTTTTACTTGATAAGTCCGAGAGCGTTCATTGACGCTTTCAGCTTTTCTATCTTATCATCGCTCATTCTTACAAGCGGCAGACGGCACTCGCCGACCTCAAAGCCCATAAGATTAAGAGCTTCCTTGACAGGGATAGGGTTTACGTCGCTGAAAAGTGCCTTTGCAAAACCAAGGGTCTTGAATACCTTTTCTCTTGCTTCCTCGTACTTTCCATCAAGGCAGAGCTGTGTGATCTCATGTGTTTCAAATGGCATACAGTTGGAAAGAACTGAGATAACACCCTTTCCGCCCAGAGCCATGATAGGAACTATCTGATCGTCGTTGCCTGAATAGATATCAAGGTCATCGCCGCAGAGAGCTGCCACCTGTGTTATCTGGCTGATGTTTCCGCTTGCTGCCTTGATAGCAACGATATTGTCTATCTTTGCAAGTTCACGGCAGGTCTCAGGAAGAATGTTCACACCTGTTCTTGACGGTACGTTGTAAAGAATGATAGGCAGTGTAACAGCCTTTGCGATAGCGGAGAAGTGTGCGATAAGTCCTGCCTGTGAAGTCTTATTATAATAAGGTGTAACACAAAGCAGAGCGTCAGCACCAAGCTCTTCAGCCTTCTTAGAAAGGTTTACGGCATACTCTGTATGGTTTGAGCCTGTGCCTGCGATAACAGGAACTCTGTGATTTGTCTTTTCAACAGCATAGCGGATACACTCGATATGCTCCTCATCTGTCATGGTAGCACTTTCGCCTGTTGTTCCGCAGATTATGATAGCGTCTGTACCGTTGTCGATGTTGAAATCGATAAGCTCGCCCAGCTTGTCAAAGTTGATAGAGCCGTCAGCGTTCATAGGTGTAACGATAGCAACGCCTGCACCTGTGAAAATAGTCTTTTTCATAAACAGCACTCCTTTCGTGCGTATATATGTGTTATATTAGTCAAAATAGCCCTTTGCTGCAAGAAGCTCAGCCAGCAGAACTGCTCCGCCTGCCGCACCTCTCAGTGTATTGTGTGAAAGGCAAACGAACTTATAGTCATACTGTGAATCTTCTCTCAGTCTGCCTATAGAAACTGCCATGCCGCCCTCAAGGTTTCTGTCGAGCTTAGCCTGTGGACGATCGTCCTCTGTGAAGTAGTTAAGGAACTGCTTTGGAGCGCTTGGAAGCTGAAGCTCCTGTGGAACACCGCTGAAATCTTTCCAAGCCTGAAGGATCTCTTCCTTAGAAGGTTTATTCTCAAATGATACGAAAACTGCTGCTGTGTGACCGTCGGAAACAGGAACTCTCAGGCACTGTGTTGTGATAGCTGGAGCTGTTGCGTCAACGATAACATCGCCCTCGATATGACCCCAGATCTTAAGAGGCTCTTTCTCAGACTTTTCTTCCTCGCCGCCGATATAAGGGATAACGTTGTCAAGTATCTCAGGGAAGCTTTCAAATGTCTTGCCTGCGCCTGAAATTGCCTGATATGTGCAGGCAAGAGCCTTTGTTACCTTATACTTATCCATAAGAGGAGCAAGAGCAGGAACGTAAGACTGGAGTGAGCAGTTAGACTTAACTGCGATGAATCCTCTCTTTGTGCCAAGTCTTTTTCTCTGTGCTGAGATTATCTCGATATGCTCAGGGTTTACCTCAGGAATGACCATTGGAACATCAGGAGTATGTCTGTGTGCGGAGTTGTTTGATACAACAGGGCATTCAGCCTTTGCATACTTTTCTTCAAGGGCTCTTATCTCGTCTTTCTTCATATCAACTGCGCAGAATACGAAATCTACCATTGAAGCGATCTTCTCAACGTCCTCCTCGGCGTTCAGAACTGTAAGCTCACCGATAGCTTCCGGCAGAGGCTCTGAAAGCTTCCACTTGCCTGCAACTGCGTCCTTGAGCTTTTTGCCTGCCGAACGTGGTGAAGCGGCAACGCATACTACATTGAACCATGGGTGTTTGTCAAGAAGCAGAGAAAATCTCTGACCTACCATTCCTGTTGCACCGATGATACCGACATTGTACTTTTTCATATTAAAACTCCTTTTCCTGTGCCATGGTAACAATTTTCTTTGGCGTTATACACTAAAATATGCCGCTGTTCAAATGTTATTTTGCACAAAACATAAAAAATAAACAAATAATAAAAAAACTGGTTGAAAACCAGTTCATCATACAATATAATAAGAATGTTGACATAAAAATTTATGCCGATAGCACTCCACCATTTGTAATGATGACAACTGATAGTCTATTAAACTAACAGTCAGCAGGAGTGTTCCCGATACTCCGCTTCGGCAGTTTTACCTTTCTCATTTACCATAGGCGTTGGGACGCTGTTGTGTGGGGTCACACGAAAAATGATACTCATTTCAACTGCACCTCTATCTGTTCTGTTTAATGATAACAAATATTTAGTAAGGGATACGTCCCCCTGCCGATCACTTGCGA
>OGYY01001160.1_pt1 | contig 23697 bp, 18 predicted proteins | sample 1576671 | NCBI WGS metagenome assembly OGYY01 (sample SAMEA3541593, study PRJEB24748) | human gut metagenome | biome: human gut; feature: human-associated habitat; material: faeces | place: China | collected 2012 | reverse complement strand
CCCGGAGCAAAGCGCAGGGTCAGCCCGACTTAAGCGAAGGTTGCGTCCGACGCGACGACGCTTAAAGGTCGATTTTTAATTTGCTCCCTGCTGAATCCAAAATAAAATGCCCCACGCCACCGCTAGGCAACCACAAACTTGTCCTCAATTCGCATAACAAATCCCAGTTGTAATTTCCCAGTAAAATCCTCTATTTATAAGATATTCGCCCAATATTTTCATATGTTGTAAATCTTCCGTAAATAAAAGTGAAATATTAACCTTTCACATGCAAAAAAGCGGCCATTTTGCCGTATTAGTGAAAGGACTTTACTGATCCCGCCAAAATTCCACGAAAGGAGCCGAAAGGGTATGGAAAAAATCGATATCTCCTCGATGACGCTGCCGCGGCTCACCGAATGGGTCACCGGCACACTGGGGGAGCCTAAATTCCGCGCCGGACAAATTTACCGGTGGATCCACCAAAAACGGGTCGGCTCCTTTGCCGAAATGACCAATCTTTCCACCGCGCTGCGGCAAAAGCTGGAGGAGAGCGCCTTTTTGACGGTGCTTTCCACCCGGCGGCGGCTGGAAAGCCGGCTGGACGAAACGGTGAAGCTGCTGCTGGAGCTGCCTGACCAGAACTGTGTGGAAGCGGTGCTGATGCGGTATGAGCATGGGCTGAGCCTGTGCATTTCCACCCAGGTGGGCTGCCGCATGGGGTGCAAATTCTGCGCCTCCACGCTGGGAGGGCTGGTACGCAGCCTGACCCCGGCCGAGATGCTGGGAGAAGTCTATGAGGCGGAGCGGCAGGCGGGTGAGCCGATCTCCTCGCTGGTGCTGATGGGCATAGGCGAGCCGCTGGATAACTACCGCAATGTACTGGATTTTTTGACGATACTATCCTCGCCGGAGGGCAGAAACCTGAGCCTGCGGCATGTTTCGCTTTCCACCTGCGGCCTGTGCGACCGCATTGACGAGCTGGCGGAGCTGGGGCTGGGGCTGACCCTTTCCATCTCGCTGCACGCGGCCGATGATGAGACCCGCAGCGGCATTATGCCGGTGAATAAGCAGTACAACATTGCCCGGCTGATGCAAAGCTGCAAAAATTACTTTGCCAAGACCGGCCGGCGCATCAGCTACGAATATGCCCTCATCGCCGGGGTGAATGACAGCCCGGCCCATGCCGAGGCGCTGGCGAAGCTGCTGGGCGGGCAAAACTGCCATGTGAATCTGATCCCGGTGAACCCGGTGGCGGAACGCGGCACCAAACGGCCGGATAAAGGAGCGGTGCAGCGCTTCGCGGCCCGGCTGGGGGCGCTGGGGCTGAACGCGACCGTCCGGCGGGAGCTGGGCAGCGATATTGCCGCGGCCTGCGGCCAGCTGAGAAGGGCGGAGGCCGGGAAAGCTGGAGACGGTACGAAGTGACGAGGAATGAGCGCCGGGGAGCGGCCGCCCGGTGAGGGCCGCGAGACGGCGCGGAGGCTGCGGGGGTGCTGGGAACGGTCCCCTGCAAGGGCCGGGCGTGGACAAAGCCCGGACAGACGGAAAACTTCCCGAGGAGGGGAAAAGAAAGATGCTGCATATCTACGGAGCGACAGACCGCGGAATGGTGCGGGAAACCAATGAGGATCGCTTTGCCGGGGAGGTATTTGACCAGGGAAGCGGCTATGCCGTCGTATGCGATGGCATGGGGGGCGAAGTCGGCGGCGGAATAGCGGCCGGCATTGCTGCCGAGGAGGTGCGCCGCATGATCGAAAGCAGCCTGCGGTCCCACATGGAGGAACGCAGCCTGCGGCTGCTGCTGGAAACGGCCATCGCCGGGGCCAACCGGGCGGTATACACCCGCAGCGGCCAAAGCGGCGGGGCCCTGACCGGCATGGGCAGTACCCTTTGCGCCGCCGTCATCAGTGATGGGGTGGCGCTGGTGGCCAATGTGGGCGACAGCCGCTGCTACCTGCTGCGGCAGGGGGAGCTGATCCAGGTGACCGAGGACCACACCGCGGTGGCGGTACTGCTGCGGCAGGGCCTGCTGAGCCCCGAGGAAGCCGCCCATCACCCGGACCGGCACGCCATTACCAGGGCCATAGGGGTGGAGCCGGAGGTCCAGCCGGACTACACCGTGATAGACCTGCTGCGGGGAGACGCCCTGCTGCTGTGCAGTGACGGATTGTATAATACCCTGCCGCCCGGGGAGCTGGCCGGCACCCTGCAGGAGATTCTGCAGGGCGGGGATATCCATACATTGATAGCGAAAGCCAATGCCGCCGGCGGACCGGATAACATCACCGCCGTACTGATCCACAACCGCTGAGAGGAGAACGAAACACATGGAAAATATACTGGGAACCAAGCTGGCAAACCGCTACCTCATAGAGGAGCTGGTGGGGGTAGGCGGCATGTGCAATGTCTACCGGGCCTTTGATGCCGAGGCGCTGCGGACCGTGGCGGTAAAAATGCTGCGGGATGAATATGCCGCCGATGAGGAGTACCTGCGGCGCTTCCGCAATGAGAGCCGGGCCATCAATGCCCTTTCTCACCCCAATATCGTCAAAATTTATGATGTGGTACTGGATGTGCCCAATCCCTACCTGGTGATGGAGTATGTCAGCGGCATCACCCTGAAGGAGTATATCGAGCGGAAGAAGCCCATCCCCGGCAAAACGGCCGCCAATATCGCCGGGCTGGTGCTGACCGCCCTGCAGTGTGCCCACGAAAACGGCATCGTCCACCGGGATGTCAAGCCGCAGAATATCATGGTGACCGAAAAGGGCGAGGTAAAGGTGATGGACTTCGGCATTGCCCGCTTTGCCATGAGCCAGAGCCGCACCATTGACGGCAACGCCATCGGTTCGGTCCACTATATCAGCCCAGAGCAGGCCCTGGGCGACGCGGTGGATCAGCGCACCGATATCTACTCGGTGGGTGTTATCCTCTTTGAGATGCTGAGCGGCAGGCTGCCCTTTGACGGGGAGTCGCCCATCAGTGTGGCGCTGCAGCAGGTGGAGCAGAACCCCAAGGCGCTGCGGAGTCTGAATCCCAATGTGCCGGTGGGTCTGGAGCAGATCACCCTGCACGCCATGGCCAAGGACCCCGATTGCCGCTACCAGAACTGCGGTGAGATGATAGCCGACCTGCGGAAGTGGCTGGCGGACCCCAAGATAACCTTCCCGGCGTATACCGCCCGGGCGGCCAAGCCGGCGAAAAAGAGCGGCGAGGGTATTGGCATTATGCCCAAAAAGCAGGGCGTCATGGCCTCCCAGAAGGCCGCAAAAACTGGTGAAAATAACGAAAAGAAAAGGCTGCGCGACCGGCTGACCACCCCACTTTCCAAGCTGTTTGCGGTGACCTGCGGCGTAGTGGTGGCTTCCCTGCTCTTTGTGCTGGTGATGTTCCAGATCTATCAGCCCTTTAAGTCAGTGGAGGATATCCCCCTGCCGAACCTGGTCGGGGTGGACTTTACCGCCGCCTCCTCCAACGGGGCCTACCCCGGCATCAAGATAAAGCTGGAGAGCGAGGACTACAACGCCGATTATGAGGAGGGGCAGATCTACCGGCAGAGCCCCAACGCCGGCACCAGCGTGAAAAAAGGCAGCACGGTGCAGGTGTGGGTAAGCGCCGGCAACAAGATGGTGACCATCCCGACCTTTACCAACCAGGAGGCGACCGCCGTTTACGCCAAGCTGGTAAGCCTGGGGCTTAAATATTCCACTACCGATATTGCCAGCGACACCATAGCCGAAGGCAGCGTGGTGCGTACCAGCCCCGATGCCGGACAGAGCGTGGCCGCCGGCAGCACCGTGGTGGTGTATGTAAGCGTGGGCAGCAATAAGGAAAAGGTGCAGGTGCCGGAGGTACTGGGCTACCCCGAGGAGAGCGCCGTGCAGGTGCTGCGGGACGCGCAGTTTGATGTGACGGTGACCTACCAGCTGACCGACTACCAGTATGACGGGCTGGTGATCAACCAAACCCCGGCTTCCCCCAGCATGGTGCCCATTGGGAGCAAGATTACCCTGGTGGTGGGAACAGTGGATAACGCCAATGTGAACGGCGAGGCCACCGTGACGCTGCAGACCACACCGCCTGATCTGCCCGGCACCGTGAATGTGACCGCCGTACTGAACGGCGAGACCGTATACAGTGAGGTAATAGAGCCCCGCAACACCCGGCTCATCTCCATCCCGCTGCAGGGCAGCGGCACCTGCATGGCGGATGTGCTGATCGACGGCGAGGTGTATAAGAGCGCTTCGGTGGACTTTGCCACCGGGCAGTACTACTGGACGGCCGACTATTCTTCGGCCTTTGGTGAGTAAATGGAGGGGTTGATCGTGCGCTCGCTGGGCGGGTTTTATACCGTCATCAGCGAGGACGGAACAAAAACCGAATGCCGGGGACGGGGCATCTTCCGCAGGGACGCAACCACCCTGCTGGTGGGCGACCGATGCCGGTTTGAGCCGACCGAGCCAGGCTGCGGGAGCATTACCGCCATAACACCGAGAAAAAACACCTTACAGCGGCCGCCGGTGGCCAACCTGGACCGGCTGGCGATGGTGATCTCACTGGCGGACCCGGCCCCCAACGCACTGGTCATAGACCAGCTGACGGCGATTGCGGCCCGCAGGGACATCCCGGTGGTGATGATCTTTACCAAGCCTGACCTGGCCGACCCGACCCCCTGGGCGGAGATCTACCGCAAGGCGGGCTACCCCACTGCCGTGGTGAACAACCTGACCGGGGAGGGACTGGAGGCGGCGGCCGAGCTATTAAAGGGCGGGATCACGGCCTTTTGCGGCAACAGCGGCGCCGGGAAAAGCAGCCTGATGAACGGGCTGTACCCGGAGCTGAAGCTGGCGACCGGGGAGATCAGCAAAAAGCTGGGGCGGGGACGGCACACCACCCGCCATGTGGAGCTTTTCCCCGATGGGCACGGCGGCTGGCTGTGCGATACCCCGGGATTTTCGGCGCTGGAATTCGCGAAAGCGGAGCCGATGCCGGCAGCGGAGCTGGCGGAGTGCTTCCCCGAGATGGAGAAATACAAGGACCATTGCCGCTACACCGGGTGCAGCCACCGCACCGAGCAGGGCTGCGCCGTGCTGGAGGCGGTGCGGGAGGGGCTGATCCCCGAAAGCCGGCACCGCAGCTATGCGGCGATCTATAACGAACTGAAAGAGCTGAAGGAATGGGAGCTGGCCAAAATGGGACGCTCCCAGGGAGGGACATGATATGCAGGAAAAGGACCTGCTGCAGAAAGCGATGCAGCAAAAGAACATGATGGTGCTGTACCGGGATGAGCTGGTGGCGCCGGAATATGCCGGGGTGCCGGTAGCGGTGGAAAACGAGCTGGTGGTGCTGCAGCGGCAGACGAACTTTGTGCTGGACGGCTACTGCGCCCTGCGCACCGGGGATATTACCGAGGTGGAGCAGATGGACGATGTGCCGTTCCTGAAAAAGGTGATGGCCGGAGAGAAGCTGTACGACGCCGTAAAGGCGCCGGACTTTTCCTGCCGCGGCTGGCAGGAGCTGCTGGAGGGCATTATGGCCCAATACGGCGGCTGGGCTGCGGTGGAGTGCGAGGGCAACCCGGAGGAATCGCTGTACTTCCTGGGGCGGCTGATGAAGGTAGACAGCCGCTACCTGACCATGAAGCGGGTGGACGCGCTGGGCAACTGGCTTTCTGATCCGCTGGTGCTGCCGCTGGACGATGTGACACTGGTTTCCTTTGGCGACCGGTATTTGGAGATCTTCCGGAAATACTGCAAGTGAGGCGGCGCGGGGGAAAATCGGATGATGGCAAGGCAGACCGAAGCAAGGCTGTTGCCCGGCGGAGACGGGCTGTTGCCTTGGGAGGGCAACGCAGCCAGCGGCGATTTTCGCCAAGCCGCCGTATGCTGCCGCAAGGTAGGTATAATATTATAAAATATATACGAATAGTATATTCAGGGAGGAATGGACATGAAGAAGTTTACCAAGGAGCTGGGGCCGGGGTGGATCACGCTGGTGGAGAATGACGACTACGCACTGAGCCGTTTGATTTTTGGCGACGGGCTGGAGGTGGACTGCGATGAGGAGGAGACCCCGCTGCTGAAGAAGGGGTTCCAGCAGATACAGGAATACTGGACCGGGCACCGGGTCATCTTTACGCTGCCGCTGGCGCCCGGCGGGAGCGACTTTGAGCGGGAGGTGTGGGAGACGGTGATCCGCATTCCCTATGGGGAACACTTTACCACCCCGACGCTGCTGGCGGCGCTGGCGCTGGAGGATACCGAGGAGAACCGCGCGCGGGTCATCAAGGCGGTGGACGACTGTCCCATTCCGATTTTTATCCCGACGCACCGGGTGGGCGACCCCGAGACGGAGCATGACGAGGAGTATCATTACCCGGCCGGGGAGGATGTGAAGGGGGCCTTTATGGCGCTGGAGCATCCGCTGGACTGAAAATAGAGCCGGGCAGGAGGGCGGCCTGCGGCTGAACCAAAGCCCTGCAGAAACGAGAAAAGAGGCACCCACAGCGGATGCCTCTTTTTTGCGTGCTATTTTATTGGGGTAAGTGAAAATCAGACGCGGCGAGTTTTTTTGATGATGGGGACCAGCGCACCGACCACGATGGCGGCGAGGATGATCTCCAGGAGGCCCTGTAGGCCGACAAAGGCGATGATGAACGCAAAGACATTGGTGGTGCCCATCATAGCGGCGAAGCCCTGAAGATAGTCACTGGTGTAGAAGAAGATCGCCAGCGTGCCCATGAACATTGCCGTATGGCAGATGGTGGCCAGTGCACCGGTGATGGTGCCGCTCCACTTGCCGGTGAGGTGATCGAAGCCGCGGTAGATGTAGGCGGCGACCAGACCCAGCAGGACACGGGGGATCACGCAGACGATAAAGGTGCCAGCGGGATTGATGCTGAACAGGGTGGTGCCGAAAGTGCTTAGGCCGAAGCACTGAAAGAAGCTGGTGAAGCCAAACACTGCACCCAGCACCATGCCGCCGGCGGGGCCGGTAAGGGCCGCGCCGAGGATGACGGGAATGTGCAGGAGGGTGATCTCCAGACCCATGGTTTTGATGTAGCCGAGGGGGGTGAAGGTCATCACCAGGATGATGGCGGTAAGAATGCCGAGTGTGGTAAGGGTACGGGTGCGGTTGGTGGAACTTGACATGATAATCCTCCTTGCTGCTATTCCTTTGCCGGGTACGGCGGCACACGGGACGCTTTATCATTGCGGCGGGTGGCGTTCCCTTTTGGGATACGCCCCGTGGCAAAAGCGTGACCGGCGGGGCCTGCGGCGGATGTGGGATACAGCGCAAAATTTTAGGAAGCGACTCCGCTGCCGGTGCGGTAGGGGCGGCTTCCGCGACATATCATAACAGATGAGGGGGCAAAATGCAAGGGGCAAATGGGGCGAAATGGGTGGGCTGCGCCCCTATCCCCTGCCCTGCACAAACCGTACCAAGAAAGGCAAAGCCCCCACCCAAAGCGGGAGGGGGCAAAATGCATGCTTCACTGCTGTTTGGGCGGGGCGTTGCGGCGGTAGATGGCCAAAAGGCCATCCAGCAGCAGATCCTGATCGAGGATGATGTTGGTGCGGCAATGCGGCACGATAGCCGGGGAAAGGCCGCCGCAGGCCACCACAGTGGGAACTTCGCCCAGTTCCTCTCGGTAGCGCTCAATAAGGCCATCCACCATACAGGCGGTGCCCAGCACCACACCGGAGAGCATACAATCCACCGTATTGCTACCGATGGTCTTGATCTTACCGGTACCGAGACCGATGGAGGGCAGCAGCGAGGCCGACCCTGAAAGCGCCTCCAGCGAGATCTTGACGCCAGGGAGGATAGCGCCGCCGATAAAGCTGCGGTCCTCGGTGACGACGGTGATTTTGGTAGCGGTGCCCAAATCGATGATGATGGCTGGCAGGGGGTATTTTTCCGCCGCTCCCACAGCGGTGCAGGCCAGATCCGCGCCCAGGGAAGCGGGTTCATCGATACGGATATTAAGGCCGGTTTTGACCCCGGGGCCAACCACAATGGTGGGGATATGGCCATTGCCGAGGATGCGGACGGCATCGTGGAATACGGCGGTGAGCGCCGGTACGACCGAGGAGATGGCCGCGCCGGTAAGCTGGGCCGGATCGGACTGATGCAGGCGGAAGATCTGCGAGAGAAGGACGGCGTATTCCGTTTCGGTACGCAGGGGGTCCGTCTTGGCGCGGGCGGTAAAGAGGGCATTTTTGCCCTCGTAGACGCCAAAGCAGATATTGGAGTTGCCGATATCGATGGTGAGGATCATAGGGTCAATCTCCTTTCAGCGGGGCAGCAGGGCGGAAAGACGGTCGGCGGCGGGCTGCATAAAGTCGCCCTCAAACAGCTCGATGGTACCGGTATCCATCAGTGAGGCGAGCGCGGGCTGGATGGGCAGGCGGGCCAGCACCGGAATGTGGTGCTCCGCCGCGATGCTATCAAGGTGGCTTTCGCCGAAAATCGCATGCTGCTTTCCGCAATCAGGGCAGGTGTAGGTGCTCATATTCTCGATGAGGCCCAGAACCGGAACCTTCATCATCTCGGCCATTTTTACCGCTTTTTCCACGATCATGCCGACGAGCTGCTGCGGCGTGGTGACCACGATGATGCCATCCACGGGGAGGGACTGGAATACGGTGAGAGGGACATCGCCGGTGCCGGGGGGCATATCGACAAACATAAAATCGACATCCTTCCAGTACACATCGGTCCAGAACTGGCCCACCGCCCCGGCAATGACGGGGCCGCGCCAGACGACGGGATCGCTTTCCCGCTCGAGCAGCAGATTGATGGACATGACCTGGGTGCCGAAGCGGGAAACAGCAGGCAGCATAACATCGCCGAGGGTTTCGATCTTTTCCCGAAGGCCGAATGCCTGCGGGATGCTGGGGCCGGTGATATCGGCATCCAGGATGGCGGTGCGGTAGCCCAGCCGCTGCATACTGACGGCCAGCAGGCTGGTGACGAGGGATTTGCCGACGCCGCCCTTGCCGCTGACGACGCCGATGACCTTTTTGACGCTGCTCATTTCATTGAGTTTTTTGGAAAAATCCTGCTCGCTGCCGCAATCGTGGCCGCAGGTACTGCAATCGTGAGTACAGCCCATGGGGATGACCTCCTTTTGATTTTGGACAAAAAAATTTTGCCGGCAAAGCCGAAACCGACCATGGAAAGCGGGCGGGCCCGCGGGGCTGGGGCTTTGCTGCCGGGGATAGTGGGTGCAGAAAGTGGGGCGCCCCGCAGGGGCGGCGGTGAAACCGCCGGGACGGGCGAAGCCCGTCAGGCCCGTTCCCGAAGGGAACGGGTCCCCTGCGGGGCGCCCTTCCGGCGGCTGTCACAGATTCTGTTCAGATATTAGTAAGCCTTACCCCAAATGATCATGTGCTTGGCGGGCTTGCCGCAGCAGACGCAGGTGGCACCGAGGTCTTCCTGCTCCAGCGGCATGCAGCGGCTGGTAACGCCGATCTCATCCTTCATCTTGAGCTCGCAAGCCAGCTCCCCGCACCACATGGTCTTATAAAAGCCGTTGGTGCCATCAGCGACCTTGTGCATCTCGGCCATATCGTGGGCAACATAGGTATTGGCTTCGCGGTTGGCCAGGGCTTTCTGATAGAGGCTGTCGTGGATCTCGGCCAGCAGGCGGGTGATCTCGCTTTCGAGATTCTCCAGCTTGACAAAGGTCTTTTCACGATTATCGCGACGGACCAGCACGCACTGGCCGGCTTCGATATCCTTGGGGCCGATCTCCAGGCGAAGGGGTACGCCCTTCATCTCATACTGGGCGAACTTCCAGCCGGGGCTGTTCTCGGAAAGATCTATGTCTGCACGGAAGTTCTTTTTGAGGCGCTCACACAGGGCGGAAGCGGTCTCGGCAACGCCCTCCTTATGCTGGGCGATAGGGACGACCATGACCTGGATGGGAGCGACAGCGGGGGGCAGCACCAGGCCGTTATTATCACCGTGGGTCATAATAATGGCGCCGATGATGCGGGTAGACATACCCCAGCTGGTCTGGTGAGGATACTGCAGGGTATTGTTGCGGTCGGTGAACTGGATATCAAAGGCACGGGCAAAGCCGTCGCCGAAGTAGTGGGAGGTACCGCTTTGCAGGCTCTTACCGTCGTGCATCATGGCCTCGATGGTGTAGGTTTCTTCGGCGCCCGCAAATTTTTCCTTATCGGTCTTGACGCCCTTAACAACGGGGATGGCAAGATATTTCTCGCACATCTCTGCGTAGACATTCAGCATGCGCACGGTCTCAGCCTTGGCTTCCTCGGCGGTTTCGTGCATGGTGTGGCCCTCCTGCCACAGGAACTCGGCACTGCGCAGGAAGGGGCGGGTGGTCTTTTCCCAGCGCATGACGCTGCACCACTGGTTATACAGCTTGGGCAGGTCACGGTAGCTGTGGATAATGTGGGAATAGTGCTCGCAGAACAGCGTTTCGCTGGTGGGACGGACACACAGGCGCTCCTCCAGCTTTTCCTCGCCGCCCATGGTGACCCATGCCACCTCGGGGGCAAAGCCCTCTACATGGTCCTTCTCTTTCTGCAGAAGGCTCTCCGGTATGAGCATAGGCATATAGACATTCTGGTGACCGGTCGCCTTGAACATGCCGTCAAGAATATGCTGGATATTTTCCCAAATGGCATAGCCATAGGGACGGATGATCATGCAGCCGCGGACGCTGCCGTAATCGACCAGTTCGGCCTTTTTAACGACATCGGTATACCACTGCGCAAAATCGTCCTCCATCGAGGTGATCTCGGCTACCATTTTCTTTTGATCTGCCATAGTATTTCTTTCTCCCTTTCAGTAGGATATATACCTTTATATTATACGGGTTTTTGCGTCATTTGCAAGGGATTGCGGGGATTTTGTGGGGAATTGGGAGGCGGGAGGCCAAAAGAAGCGGGCGGGGGGAGGTACGGCCCGGACACGGCAGAAGCTTGCGGAGGATGCCGGCAAAAAACCGCCGCGGGCAGGGGCTTCAAAATTTATTTACAATATTTCACCTTTTCGTCACGGCATTTTTACCGACCTTAAAAAAACAGGTCAAGCATTGTTCACAATTTAACGGTATACTAGGAAGCAGTCAAGGGGCTAGGCACCCCACAGAAAGGCAGGTCAGTTCCATGACATATCCGAACGACAACTTTAATGACCGCAACTTTACCACCGGCAATACCGATCTTCCCACCGGGGAGTATCGCTATGATAAAGACAGCATCCATCAGGATGCCGCGTCCGGGCAGGCGCAGCAAACGGCTGCTTCGGGGTATCATCCCTCGGACGCAAACAAAAAATCCACAGGACGGGGCAAGAAAGGGACGGCGCTGCTGTTGGCAGGCTGCCTGGTGCTCTCGATGGTGGGCGGCGCAGGCGGCGCTGTGATCGCTGCCAAGAGCGGCCTGCTGGGCACCGGTTCCACCGTTCTGTATCAAGGGGTAGAGGTCCCTTCCACCAACGGTTCCACCGTCGGCGTCAGTTATTCCGGTGTGGTGCAGCAGGTGGAGGACAGCGTAGTGGCCATCACCACCGAAAGTGTGGCGACCAACTACTTCTTCCGGCAGTATGTCACCCAGGGCGCAGGCTCCGGCGTGGTGCTGACGGCGGATGGCTACATTGTGACCAACTACCATGTGATAAAAGGCGCACAGCAGATCACCGTGACTGCCAATGACGGCAGCACCTATGCCGCCACCCTGGTGGGTACCGATGAGGATAACGACATCGCGGTGCTGAAGGTGGACGCCAAAGACCTGACCCCGGCTATTCTGGGCGACAGTGACACCCTGAAGGTGGGCGACACCGTGCTGGCCATCGGCAACCCGCTGGGTACCCTTTCCGGCACCGTCACCGATGGTATCGTCAGCGCGCTGGAGCGCCAGGTAACGATAGACGGCAACAACATGACCCTGCTGCAAACCAGCGCGGCGGTCAACCCCGGTAATTCCGGCGGCGGTCTCTTTAATGCCAGCGGAGAGCTGATCGGCATTGTCAATGCCAAATCCACCAGCGATTCCAGCGGCAATGCCGTGGATAACATCGGCTTTGCCATTCCTATCAACAGCGTCAAGACCATCATCGAGGATCTCATCAGCCACGGCTATGTGACTGGTCAGATCGTGCTGGGTGTCAGCCTGGTGGATATCACCGATGAGCGCACCGCCCGCTACTACGGGCTGGACAGCACCGGCGTGTATATTCAAAGCGTGGAGTCCGGCTCCATAGCGGATAAGGGCGGCCTGCAGGCCGGCGACCGGCTGCTGAGCTTTGGCGGGGTGGAGGTTTCCACCGCGGATGAGCTGAAAGCGGCACTGGCCGCTCACAGCGTAGGCGACCGGGTGGAGATCAAGGTCTCCCGCAATGGCCGGGAATACACCCACAGTGTGGTACTGACCGAATATGTACCCAGCAGTGCCACCAATTAACTTGCCAACTTCTCCATACTCCTTTTCAATATCACAGCGAAGCCTCCCCCGTGAAGAATGGGGGAGGCTTCGCTGGATTTTGTACTTTTCCTCGGCAAAAAAATATGTTAGAATAGAACCAGAAGAAAGAGCTGCCGTGCGGCAGCGCAACGATAGGAGGAATCCCCCATGAGATTTTGCCCGAACTGCAACAGTGCCGTATATGATGACCGGGCGGAGCTTTGCCCAGAGTGCGGCAAGCCGATGAACCAAAATGTATGCCCCAGCTGCGGCCGGCGGCTACAGCCCGGCCAGAAATGTCCCCACTGCAGCGACTGCCGCGCCCACGGCGAACGCTATACCGTGCGAAACCAAAGTCCCGAACAGACTGTCAGCAGCGGACTGAGTATGTGGGCCTATATGGGGCTTATTCTGCTGGCGATGGTGCCGGTCATTGGGCTTATATTTATGATAGTGTGGGCGTGCGGCGTGAGCAGCAACCCCCAGCTGGCCCGCTTTGCCCGCGGCATGCTGCTGGCCAAGGCCGCGCTGTTCCTCATCTGGATCATCTTCTTTTCTGTGATGATGGCTGCCATGCAGCCGCTGCTGAATGAGCTGGAGGACTGGCTGAGCTACTACGGCGATGAATACGGCTACTATGATAACTTTGATGATTCCTACAATTACAATTTTGGCGATGACTATAATGCTGGTGATAACGGCGATCTCTTTGGCGATGACTGGCCCGATTTTTACGGGGAGGAGGCCCCGGCTGCCAATGCCGCGTAAATCATAAAGCAAAAGCCCCCTCCGGGTGTACCGGAGGGGGCTTTTTTATGTGGGATCACTTTTTGAGGGTCTCGCGGCTGCCCTTCCTGGCAGCGGCTGCTACCAGCCCGCCCAGTGCTACGATAGCCAGAAAGTTGGGAATAACCATCAGCTGGTTAAACATATCGGAAAGCTCCCAAGCTAGGTCATTGGATACGCAGGAGCCGAGGAAGATGAGCGCCACAGCGATGATGGAATAGACCGGGACGGCCTTTTTGCCAAAGAGGTATTCCACATTGATACGGCCGAAGAAGTTCCAGCCCAGGATGGTGGAGAAAGCGAAGAACATAAGGCAGATGGCCACGAACAGACTACCGGCGGTATTACCCATGATGCTGGAGAACGCCAGCTGCGCCATATTGGTCTTGCTGACACCTTCGGCTGCGCCGGAGGCAAGGATCCCGTTGCCGGCATACAGGGTGGAGATAACGACCAGAGCGGTCATGGTGAGGACGACAAAGGTATCAATGAAAACGCCGATCATGGCCACAACGCCCTGCTCGTGCGGGCAGCTTACCTTAGCCATAGCGTGGGCGTGGGGAGTGGAGCCCATACCGGCCTCATTGCTGAACAGACCGCGCTTGACGCCCTGGCTGATGGCCTGCTTGAGCGCAAAGCCGAAGCTGCCGCCGATGATGGACTGCGGCTGGAACGCATAGCGGAAAATCATACCAAAGGTCTCCGGGATGAAGCGAATGCGGGCCAGCAGCACCACCAGACCGCCAATGAGGTACAGACAGGCCATCACGGGGACGATCTTTTCAGCCCAGGAGGCCACCCGGTGGCTGCCGCCCAGGAATACAAAGGCGGAAAGAGCAGCCACAACAATACCGATGACCCAGGTGGGAACGCCGGTGGCATTGGAGAGCGCCTCACCGATGGAATTGGACTGGACCATGCTGCCGATGAAGCCCAGCGCAATGATGATGGCTACGGCGAAGAAGCCGGCCAGGAATTTGCCGAAGCCGCCCTTAAAGGCACGCTTGATGTAATAAACCGGACCGCCGTGGACGCTGCCATCCGCATTGACCACACGGGTCTCCTGCGCCAGCACCGCTTCCGCATAGATGGTAGCCATGCCGAAGAAAGCGATGATCCACATCCAGAAAATCGCACCAGGGCCGCCGATGAGGATAGCGCCGCAGGCGCCTACGATATTACCGGTACCTACCTGCGCGGCAATGGCCGTGGCCAGCGCCTGGAAGGAGGAAAAGCCGCCCTGCTGCTTTCCGCCATGGAGATTGATGTTGCCGAATACCCGGCGCATACCCTCGCCAAAGCAGCGCACCTGCACAAAGCGGGTACGGATGGAGAAGTAAAGGCCGGCGCCGATGAGCAGGACGATGAGGATATAATCCGAGAGATAGCCGTTGATTTTTTGTACGATGTTGAGCAATGCTGCTTCCATTTGTTTCACTCCTGATTAAAATATTGCAGTGAAAAAAGGATAATAAAAAGGCTGCCCGTCTTTTTTAAGCGGCAGCCTCTGAAGAATAGCGAGCGATCAAACAAAAGATGCTTTGATGACCGCTCTGTCCTTTTGCCTGAGAGATTCGGCGGAAAAACCGCCTTGCACCTTCGGCACTCAACTCAATGAGATTCTCCAGAGCCCCCTCCATATTCAGTCTCTTACGATTCTGAATGTTTCTGCGGGGTCGCTATCGTTATTCACTTGATGTTATTCTACACCATTTTGCAGCTTTGTCAAGAGAAAAATGCAAAATGCGTTATTCTTCCGTGCGGATGCACCGCACCGTTACTCGGGCACGGCCATCGTAGGTGCAGGTAAACAGGGTAAGATCCCACTCCCCAGCCCGCATTTCCTCCGCGGCGGTCTCCGGCAGGGTCTCCACCCGGTCCACCGTATAGCGGTAGGTCTGCCCGGCTGCATCGGTAAATAGGACGGCATCTCCGGGACGCAGGGTGTGCAGCGCGGCAAAGTGCCGCCGGTAATTGTGCGCCGCTATGATGATATCATCCCCGGCCAGGGTACCGGCATAGCGGCAGGGTGCCTGACGCAGAAAATCCATCTCCCATTCGGCCCCCACCGGCAGCTCCAGCGCCAGGGTAGGTAGAGAAAGGATGCCCAGATACTCCTCCCCCTCCAAAGAGACCGTCAGCTCTCCGGCGGGCAGGGTAGGCATCGGCGCTGGAGACTGTCCGATGCTATGTGCCACAGCAGGCAAAATCCTTTGGGTGGCCGCCGCGGCACGGCGTTCCTCCCGCAGATTAAACCCCAATAGGAATGCGGCGGCCAAAATGCACAGGCCGCCCAAAATGATGCAGAACCGGCCGATACGCTCTCGTGTCATGTCGGTTTCCTCCGGCGGCGCAGGCGGCAGCCCACCGCCACCAGCAGCACCCCTATGGCTGCCAGCAGCGTGATAGGCCATTGCAGCAGGCCGGTCTGCGGCAGCTTATCCCCTGGGGTGGGGGCTGGGTTGTCCGGTATGATGATGACCGGCGGTTCGGGGGTACCGGAGCGCTCCAGCTTGGGCTCTACCGTTGCAGCGTACTGCCACCCGCCGCCTGCCTGTTGGGCCGGCAGCTCCAGCAGCACCGGGGTGGTGGTATAGGTGCAGCCGCCCTTTTGGTAGGGAGCCGCGCACAACAGATACAACCCGGTGGGCAGCCCCTCTAATGCAGCTTTGCCATCAGCCGCGGTGGTAAGCTGCTTTTCTGGGGAAATGCTTTGCTGCTCCACCCATTGGTCCAGCAGCCCGGCCGCCTGCCGCCAGTCGGCGGCATCCCGCAGGTTCCCCAGCACAATACCGCTATCCTCATAGGCCGGCAGCAGGGTGTGCTCTCCCTGCGGAGAAAGCGCCGCCACCCGGTACAGCGAAAAGCCCATGCCGCTTACTGGCTTATTCTCATAGTGACAGTCAATGGTCAACGCGCACAGCGCGTCAGGATCGGCTGTCTGTGCTATCGCGGGGAGACACAGCAGTATGATCAGGATCAGGGCCAGAACGGCTCTGAGACGCTTTTTCATCAGTTCTCCCCCTTTCTATCACATTGCCCTCTTCGGGCCCGGTTTTCTTTTTCTTGCGGCGCAGCAGCGCCAGGATGAGCAAAATAAGCAGGAACAGCAGCAGCGCGCCGATCAGCAGCTTGCCCTTCCAGCCCAAGCTGTGTACTACCTGCTGGGTCACGGTCACTTCCACCGTTTCCTCCACGGTCTCAAGCGGGATGCGGTGCCCGCGCACCAGCAGCCGGTGGGTATTTACGCCGTAGGGCGTACAGGTCACCAGGGTAACAAGGTCCTCCCCTTCCACCGGGTACAGGTCCTTTACCTCATCCGGCTCCACCACCAGGATCTGATCCACCTCATAGAGGAGCTGCTCCCCCAAAATGCGCAGGGAAAAATGGTCGCCCAGCTGCATTTGGTCCAGATCGGAGAAAAGCAGCGCCGAGGGCAGCCCCCGGTGGCCGGAAAACACCGCGTGGGTGCCCTCTCCGCCCACCGGCAGGGAGGTACCGCCCAAATGCCCGATGCCATGCTGGAGGACCTCCTCCGAGGTGCCGTGGTAGATGGGCAGCCGCACGATGATGCGCGGGATCTCGATGTAGCCCATAATGCCGCTGCCATCGGGATCCAGCAGGCCCCAGTAGGGGTCCCCCGCGGGCAGCTGCCGCCCGGTAAAGGCATCCCGGAAGGTGGGACTGAGATTTTTATTGTATTCCTGCGCCGCTTCCCACAGCGCGGAGTGATCCTCCGGGGCAAGGGTCGTGGTGCTTTGGGTGTAGTGGGAGATCAGCTGGTTCTGCCGGTGCTGGTTCCACAGGTCGCTGGCCACCGGGTAAAATAGAATCCCCAGCCCCAGCAGAAAAATGAGGATGGCCAGCACGGTGCCCAGCCGGTTTTGTCTTTTTTGTTTGGCTTGTTTTGTCGTCACGAATGGTACTCCTTTGGCAGTAATGCAGCAGGGAAAAAACCGCAAACCGTTGCAGCGGGCTTGCGGCCTTTTCCTTGCCGCCCATCCCGCCGGGGAGAGAAAGAGGAAAAACCCGGCGGGACGGCTAGAAAATGAGGAGGATGGCAAATTACAGGGTGGTCTTATTCTGCTCCTGCTCGTCCTCACGGCGACGGCGGGCAAACAGGAAGAACCACAGCGCCGCACCCATGCACAGCAGGCCGATCACCGTGAACATCACGGTGCCGACACCACCGGTGGTGGGCAGTACGGGGGTGGAGCTATTGAGAAGGTCGGCTTCAAAGCGATTCAGCCCCTTATTTACTCCGTCACGCTGAACAAGCGCACGGTCCGCCTTTTCCAGAGCGCTGAACCCGCCTTTTGCAAGGGTCTTGACCAGACTCTCGCTGGCATCCCGCTCGGCGGTCAGCTCCAGCTTAAAGCTGCCCTTTGGGGCATAGTAGCCGGAAGGAGTCTTGGTTTCCTTTACATAGTAGGAACCGACATCCAGGCCGCGGATGGAAAGGGTATTATTATCATTGCCCATATTGGCATCCATCTGCGCCACGGCGCCTGCCTCGCCCGCCAGTGCGGGACGATAGTAGGCATCGGTCGTGGCAGTAGCATCTACCTTAACCATGCTGACGGGGGTGTTCATCGCTTCATCGGCATACAGGATGAAGCCCGCACCGGCCAGGGGCCGGTGGCCGGAACCCGCGTCACTGGGATCAATCAGCTCATTGGATTTCTTAAAGAGGGTAAAGTTATAATTATAAACCGCAGCGGTAGAGTCGGCGGTCGTTTTGGTATTGCCCGCCTCCATGGAGAATATATATTCCAGCTTGGCAGTTGCGGAAGCCTCAGATTCTGCAACTGCATCCGGGGCTACGGTGGCCTGGAAGTGGAGATAAATCAGCCCTCTGCCGGTGGTAGCACTACGGATCTTGCTGTAATCCAGCTCAACGGTCAAATTACCATCAGTACCTGCGGTAGTCCCTATAATGGCACCCTTTACGGCGTCGCTATCCGCATTGGGCCGGGTGGTTGCATTCATGCTGTCCGCTACATAGCTCAGCCCGGCCAGCTGGCAATTTGCAGTCAATTTGGTGATGTTGAAGGAGTTATCGGTGTAGGCCGGAGTGGAAACCTCCATATAGAAATCCATCGGTTCGCCAACCCGGCCACCGGCGGTTTTCTTCCAGTCATCTATATCGCGGCTGTCATCATTTACCCGTACATTGATAGCTGGACCTTCCTCGTGCTTAAATACAGCGGTCAGGTCATCGGCGAGCTCACTGCCGGCGGCATACACCTTTACATTCCCGTTCTTCACCTGCACAAACACGGTAACAGGCATATAGGTCCGGTTGTTCTGTGCGGTGGTGGAAACCAGCAGCAGATAATAGCCGGGCTCCAAGGTCATCTGAACCTTGTTGTCGGCATCGGCAACCTTTTCCACCGGATTGGATGGCAATGTAATAATAGGACTATCCAGAAGTGAGTGACCATCCATCAGGACATAGCTAGCCATCATGCTGGTCAAGCCTTCCTTGGTGGTATCCTTCAATACATTTTCCGGCAGCTTATCGGGCTCCTGATGTTTCAAAAAGTTTATAAATCCATCGTGAAATATGTATTTGTTGTAGTTTTCATCATACCACCCCAGCTTGTACGCCTTCACGGTATCGCCCTCGGCCACCCCGGTAAAGGTGATGGTTTTGTCGTAGGGGGCGGCCGCCACGGCGGGCACCGCCATGGCCAGCAGCATGGCCAGCGCCAGCAGCAGCGTCAGGCACTTTTTCATTGTCTTTTTCATGTTACTTTCACTCCTTTGGTATCATTGTTATCCACAGCGGCTTCCCTTGGCAGGGGGCGCTTATTTCACTTTCTTTCGGCCTGGCAGCAGTACCGCTACGGCCATCATGGCCGCGCCCGCCAGTGTAAAGGGCACCGTTCCGGTGCCGCCGGTGCTGGGCAGGATATGCAGCTCCTTCAGCTCCAGGATCAGCAGATAGGTGTATTCCTCCCCCTCGCACTGTTCCAGCTGCCATGCGGTATTCGCTGTATCCAAATAGGTCAGTGTGCCGTATTCGGCCTTTAGGTTGGGGGCGCTGTCCTCCGGCACATAGCCCGTGGGGGTGCCCGCCAGCTGGATGATATAATCCCCGGCAGGCATCTGCTCCAGCAGGGCCACGCCGGCTTCATTGGTTTTATACAGCATCGGGCTGCCATTATCCCGCGTCACCCGCAGCACCGCCCCGGGGAGTTCCTCTCCCTGTGGGCCCAGCACTTTCAGCTTCAGCCGCAGCCGGGAGGTATTCTTCACCTCGGTAACGGTGGTGCCGCCCGGTGTAGAAATGGTCGCCTTCCCCGCCGCGATCTTCACCGTCCAGGTGAGCTCCGCCGCAGTGTAGCCCACAGGGGCGGTGGTCTCCCGCAGGTAATAGGTGCCGGCCGGCCACTTATCCTCAAACTGCACATCGCCGTTTTCATCGGAGGTGGCTGTTGCCAGCCGCTTGGTACATTCCGCATCAGCATACAGGGTAAATTCCGCGCCCTTTAATGGGTAGCCCTTTTCATCCACCTTTTCAAAGGCGATCTCGCCCCGGATGCCCTCATTATTGACCACCAGCAGGGCCTCCCGCGCAAAGCATTGCGTTCCATCGGCCTTCTGCCACCAGTGCTCCTCCCGGTATTCCTTATCCTCGGCCTGCCGGTACAGGGCCTTGGCATAGGTCACCAGGTAATCCGCGAAGCCATCTTCGGCCGCGCCGGGGTCACGGTAGGTATCGCCTATTTTGGTCACCCGCAGCGTGTAATCAGCCACCGTGCCATCCGTAAAAAGCGGAAGATTTTCCCAGGTGTATTGCCATTCGTTTTCCTCGTTCAGCTCCACGGTATAGGCATCACCCGGCAGCGGCGCGCCATCGCGCCACAGCTCCACCGTCACAGGCAGCTTATCCCCCGTGGCGGGCCAACTGCTGCGGGCCGTCACACTGATGAGCATTCTGGGTACATTTAGGATGACCACATTGTCGGCATCGGCATTCTGCAGCCAGCTGCCGGTCGAGGGTGTTATCCCTTCCGGCAGCGCTTTTGCCTCCGCATGGTAACTGATATTCCCTCCAGTATTTTGGGCGACCGTCACCTGCACAGTACCGGGGCCAAAGTACCCCGTCGGCAGTACTTCGGTCAGAGTGTAGGTCCCTTCCTCCAGCCGGATGGTAAAAAAACCGCTGGCATCGGCAATGATCTTGCAGTCGGCGATCTGCTCGGTATAGCCCTCCTCCTGCACCACGCTGTAAAGGGTGGTGTTCGGCTTGCGGTACAAGGCCACTTCAGCGCCGGCCGGCCGGGACAACTTATACTCTACCTTTGCCAGCCCGTTGCCGGTAATGGAATCCTGTGTTTTTACGCTCAGTGTCCCCATCCCGACATATCGGTTCTGCAGAGCCACTGTTTGTACCGCGGTATTCGGCACATCGTTGCCGTAGGCCACCGCCGTAATAGTAATGCCGCTTTCCTCCGGGTAGTCCTGATATCCCCCCGAAAGTCCCTGCGGGTGATTGCGGATGAGATAGCGGTTGTTCACCCGCCATTTGTCACCCTGCAGCGTATGGCCGGTTTCTTTTATCGTGTAGTCCCGCCGCTGCTGGGCCGGGACTTCCCAGGTGTAGGTATCGGCCTCGGCATCATAGCGGGTATAACCCAGCTTGCCCTGTTCCGTTACCTCGGCCGCGGGCCGCGGTACCAGCGTAAAGTCGGTCACACTGCTGCCGTTTTCGGTGTGGGAGACAGTAATGAGGAACTTATCCCGTACCTGTTTTATCGCCTCAGCATCCCCCGCAAAGGTCTTTGTCACAAAAAAGCGGGTGCGCTTGGCCACCAGCACACCATCGATATGCCAGCCATCGGAATGCTCAAACTTGACCATGTTCCAGCGGATCTGGAAGTAATCCGAATTGAGCATCTCCGCGGGGATCTCCACTCCGTCCACCTTCATGGTAATGGTATCGCTGTGGGCCCGCAGGTAGGCAAAGATCGTTTCCTCATTGGGGAGATCCTCCAGCCTACCGCCCTGCACCGGGTTATTCACCATGTTGCGGATCGTGTCATCCACCGCGTAGGCATTGTCGCCGTTGGTTGCCCGCGCTACCAGCGGCTTTACCACACCCTCCGCATTTTTATTGGAGTACTCCGCCGGGATATTGTCCGCCCCCAGCATCCGGGTGGTATATAGGGCGGGCGTATAGTCCTTTTGGTCCTCCCATTGCACACCGTCATCCACCGAGCCCCTGATCTCTCCATTGAGATGCAGGAAAAAATGTGTGGTAATTGGGCGTTTCAGCTTATCCTCGCCGCTCCATTTTGCCCGCAGCGTCACTTCGCCATCGCTGCCGGTATAGTGCTGCAGGTCTGCGGCAGTCAGCTTTGTACCGGGCTGCAGCAGCACCTCTTCCGTTATATTGGCCACCCGCCAACCTAAAAAGGAATAGAACAGTGAGCGGTTATTGGCTTTTTCGCCGGTCAGCTTTACCTCTATCCGGTCAATATCCGGGGCCAGCAGCGTGTAGTCTCCGTCACCCGGTTCCACCAGCAGGGTTTTTTTGCCCTTTACCATCGCGCTTTGCTGGGGCGCCTGCACCGAAGGCTCAAACTGGCCAATCTTGTGCTGCCAGCCGTCCGGCTCGGCCTCATATTTTATTACCAGGGTATCGGTATGCGGGTAGAAAACCACCGGCTGGCTGATTTCCCCGATGGTATAGGTCACACTGGTTTCGGTCTGCTTGGTCGGCTCCAGCTCCAGATGCGTTCCGGTCAGGCCATCCATGGCGTCCCAGGCCATACTGGACACGGTATTTAGGGTAATGCTCACATTCTCCCCATGGAAAGCGATCTTCGGCGCGGGCGGCTCCTGGTACACCCTGTTCAGGTCGTCCTCCACCGTCACTGTGTAGAACATATTCTCCGCCAGCAGCGTTTCGTCGCTCAGTTCTTTTTTATCAAGGAAATAGCTTTCGGCACCTTCTTCATTCGCGGGCAGGTAGTACAGCCGGATCTCGGTCCGGTGGCTCAGCGGAATCTGCCAGCCGCCGTCCTCACTCTTTATGGGAGCGGCATCTGCCCACATTTTGTTGGGGTCATAGCTATCGGTGTGCGGGAAGAACCGCTCCCCGTGATAATTCGCCGCCTTAAAGCCATAGACGCTATATACTTCCTCCAGCTCCGCCGCCGTTATATAGTAGCGGAGCTTTCCGCTGCCATCGGCATATTGCGCGGCGGTTTGCACCGTGGTCACCGGGTACCAGATGCCATCCCGTGCCGCATAGCATTCCACCGTGGCGGCTGCCGCACGGGCCTTGTCTTCAGCGGGCTGCGCTTCGGCCGGCTGCTCATCCGTCTCTTCCTCTTTTGTCATGGAGTCTTCCGGTTCGGGCAGGGCCTCCTCCGGAGCAGGAACCAAAGCCGGTTCTTCCTCCGCCGGGGCGGCATCCGCCACCGTGTAAAGGCCCGTTGGCAGCATGGTAAACAGCAGCGCCAGCACCACCAATAGCACCGAGACCCTGCGGGCCCGGTGCCGGCGATGTTCCTTTCCGCTGCTGATTTTTGTATGCATTATTTATCCTTTCTGTTCTAATTTTTGTAAATACAAAAGCTGACTGCGTTCTTTTACTCAAGAATGCAGTCAGCCGGTCATGCGGTTTCCCGTTTAGACGCTTTACTTTGCGTCCCTGCCTTTCAGCAGGTTTGCCAAGGGTTATTCAATTTATGGGAATTGTTCCTGTTTTCTTTGCTTTATCTTAACACCATCTCTCAAAAAATTCAAGAGAATTTTGCATTAAAATCTCATGTTCCATTATTTTTGTTCAATTATTGCATTTTACTTACTGGCATCCATCTCCCAATTGTGTTTTTCCCCGAAAATCCTCCTAACTTCCCCCCGTATTTCATGGATAAAAAACATATTCACCCCGGTATAATGCCCCGTCACGCCCCCATATGGGCAAAAACTGCTCATATTCTCGCCCTTAGAAAAGCCTGCGCTCCCCACATCCTCCTCCATAGCAAAAAAGCCGTAAGCAAACCCTCCTCCCCGCAAGGAAGGGGTTGTGTGAAGGGGGAACCTTTGCGGGGTCCCCCTTCGCGTCAAATCAGGGCTGAAGCTCTCGCCTTTTAGGAAAGCCCGCGCTCCCCACATCCTCCTCCACAGCAAAAAAGCCGCAAGCAAACCTTCCTCCCCGCAAGGAAGGGGTTGTGTGAAGGGGGAACCTTTGCGGGTTCCCCCTTCGCGTCAAATCAGGGCAGCGGCTCTCGCCTTTTAGAAAAGCCCGCGCTCCCCACATCCTCCTCCACCACAAAAAAGACGCCCTAAAGGCGTCTTTTTTGTGGTGGAGGAGGATGGATTCGAACCATCGAAGTCAGTGACAACAGATTTACAGTCTGCCCCCTTTGGCCGCTCGGGAACTCCTCCATATTCAGTTATGTCATGCGGTGGTGGAGCTGGTGGACGGATTCGAACCCCCGACCTGCTGATTACAAATCAGCTGCTC
>OGYY01001156.1_pt1 | contig 23740 bp, 22 predicted proteins | sample 1576671 | NCBI WGS metagenome assembly OGYY01 (sample SAMEA3541593, study PRJEB24748) | human gut metagenome | biome: human gut; feature: human-associated habitat; material: faeces | place: China | collected 2012 | reverse complement strand
AGGGGCAGGGCCATGCACCACTGGGGCGCAGGGCTTTGGCCTCGATCTGGCGGATACGCTCCCGGGTGACGTCAAACTCCTTGCCAACCTCTTCCAGCGTGCGGGGGCGACCGTCTTCGAGGCCAAACCGCAGCCGCAGCACCTTTTCCTCCCGGGCGGTCAGCGTGGACAGCACGTCGCCGAGCTGCTCTTTCAGCAGCGTGTGGGAGGCCGCGTCCGCCGGCGCGGGAGCCTCATCATCGGGGATGAAATCGCCCAGATGGCTGTCTTCCTCTTCGCCGATCGGTGTTTCCAGCGACACCGGTTCCTGCGCGACCCGCATAATTTCCCGCACCTTGTCCACCGGCATGTCCAGCTCCTGCGCAATTTCCTCCGCTGTTGGCTCATGCCCGTTGCGGTGCAGGAGCTGACTGGATACTTTTTTCACCTTATTGATGGTTTCCACCATGTGCACCGGAATACGGATGGTGCGGGCCTGGTCGGCAATGGCACGGGTGATGGCCTGCCGGATCCACCAGGTGGCATAGGTGGAAAACTTGAACCCTTTGGTATAGTCGAATTTCTCGACAGCTTTGATCAGGCCCAGATTTCCCTCCTGGATCAGGTCGAGGAACTGCATGCCCCGGCCCACATAGCGTTTGGCGATGCTGACCACCAGCCGCAGGTTGGCTTCGCTCAGCCGTTGCTTGGCATATGGGTCGCCGTCGATAATGCGGATGGCCAGTTCAATCTCTTCTTCCGGGGTGAGCAGGGGAACGCGTCCAATTTCTTTCAGGTACACCTTGACCGGGTCATCGATGATCACGCCTTCGGTTCCTGTTTCAACAGGCGTTTCCTCCTGCTCCGCCGCGTCAATGACAAAATTCAGATCAGAAAGGGAGCTGTCCGCAAAGTCATCGACAATTTCAATATTATGGCTTTCCAACAGCTCATAAAGCTTGTCGATCTGGTCGATGTCAAAATCCAGATCGTCCAGGGCGTCCATAATTTCCTGCGTGGTCAGGCGGCCCTTGGCCTTTCCCATTTCCACAAGGTCGCTGATCTGGATTTTTTTGCCCTTGGGGGCCGTGCCGGCCGCCGCGGCCTCTTCGCCGGCCGCTATCGGGCCCTCCTCCGGCGATGCGTTTGAGGACAGTATAACGTCTTTTTCATCCATGTTATCGTTGTTTGCGGAAGATTTTACATCCTGATTGCTCATATAGGATACCTAACCTTTCTTTTGACATGCTTGTATTTATAATTTCTGATCCCGATATACCTTCAGCATTTCCTGAAGCTGATCGGGGGATTTTCCAGAGGGATCGTCGGCTTCTTTCAGAAGGCTCTCCGTGCGAATGACCTGTGCAAAGCGCCGCGCTTCGTCGAGGGTGTTGGTGATGTCCCGCGCTCGGATCATCATATGCGTTATATACGCGGTTTCATCTTCGGTAAAATCGCCGGCGAGCAGGGCGGGGTCGAGGGACAATCCCTGCTTTTGACGAGTAAGCAGCTGTTCATATAACCGCCGGTTAAAAACCGTGGAAAAGCAGGATTCCGGCAATTCCTGTGCCAGCGGCGCGATATAATCGGGATTCAGCAGAAGCAGCCCCAGCAGCTGTTCCTCCGCGCTGACCGCGCGCGGATGACGGCCCGCGTCGGGATTGGCCTTCTGCATAGTATTCTCATTTTGCCGGATCATTTTCGACAAAGGGCGTTCTTTTTGCTGCCGTCGCTTGCGCTCGATAAAATACTGGATTTGGGAGAGCAGCGCCTGTTTGGAAACCGACAGTTCTTCAGCCAGCTTGCCGGCATACACGTCCCGTTCCACCGGACTGCTCAGTTCCGCAAGCAACGCGGCGGCGGAGCGCAGGTAGGCGACCCGGCCTTTTTCGGTATTCAAAGCCTGCTGCCGACCAAGCTCCATGAGCCGGTATTCCACATCGTTTGCAGATCTCTCCAGCAGCAGTTTGAACCGTTCCGGACCGTTCCGGCGGATATATTCGTCAGGATCCTTTCCATCCGGGATGGTGACCACGCGGATATCGATGCCGGTATTCCGCAGGATGCCGATGGAACGCTGGGTGGCCTTTTGCCCCGCCGCGTCCGCGTCAAAGATCAGCGTGACCTCGTCGGCATAGCGGGCGATCAGCCGGGCGTTTTCGACGGTCAGCGCCGTGCCCAGCGCCGCGACGGCATTGGTAAATCCCGCTTGATGCAGGGCAATCACGTCCATATAACCCTCGCAGAGGATCAACTGCCGGCCAGGGACGGATTTGGCAAAATTCAGCGCAAAAAGCTGGTGGGTCTTTTTAAACACCGGCGTATCCGAGGTGTTGAGATATTTAGGCTTGGAGTCGTCCAACACCCGCCCGCCGAAAGCAATCACATTACCGCGCACGTCGATGATAGGGATGATGACCCGGTTGCGGAAAATGTCGAACAGACGGCCGTTACGGGCGCTGCGCTTGGCCAAAAAAGCCGTCTGCAGCTCTTCGTCACGAAAGCCCTTCTGCCGCATGGCGTCAATAAGGTAGTGGAAGCCGTCGGGAGCGTATCCGAGGCCGAAATGCCGAATGGTTTTGTCGGTATATCCACGGCTGTGATAATAGGCCAGCGCCGTTTGTCCTTCCGGGGCATACAGTGCCTGGTGATACAGGCGGGCGGCTTCGCGGTTGGCCTCCAGCACACGGGCGCGCAGCCGGGAGGCACCGTCATCCTCCGCCATTTCGGGAAGCCGCATGCCGGCACGCTGCGCCAGAAATTTAACAGCGTCGACATACGCCAGGTTTTCTATTTTTTGAATAAACGTGATCACATTTCCGCCCACGCCGCATCCAAAGCAGTAAAAGGATCCGTTTTCCGGATACAGCGTAAACGAAGGCGTTTTTTCCCCGTGAAAGGGACACAGGCCCACCATATTGCGCCCCCGTCGTTTCATCCGAACATAAGATGACACAACCGCCTCGATATCGCTGCGGGCGATGAGCTCCTGTATGAAACTGTCCGGGAACCGCATGAGATCACCTCCTTGGATAGCAAACGGATCTTATAAAGAAGAGGGCGTGGTTTTAACCGCCCATCCGTGGGGGATAAATAACTGGTGGTAAACATCCAAAGCAAAATTATCGGACATCCCGGCAATATAATCGCAGGCGGCGCGGGGGGCGCCTTCCTCCTCGCGGATGGGCTGCAGCTCGGCGGGAATATGATCGGGATGCGTCACAAAATAATCGAACATGCGCCCCAGCAGGCCGGTTACCTTGCTTTCCTCACTTTTGGCGACTGGATTGCGGTAGAGCGCGTCGAACATAAAATCGTGCAGCGCCTGGAAAGCGTTTTCCACCTCCGGCGCCATGCGGATGTCGTCGCCGCTGTTTTCGACAATCGAGGTAACGATGGTGTCGATGCGCGTGGTGCGGCGGTCGCCCAACGTGTCGCGAATGGAGGCGGGCACGGCGGTTTCGGTTAGCACGCCGGCCCGGATGGCGTCGTCGATATCGTGGTTGATATACGCCACACGGTCCGCCATGCGCACCACGCAGCCCTCCAGGGTTTCGGGAAGCGGACCGCGGGTATGTTTCAAAATGCCATCCCGCACTTCATATGTAAGGTTGAGGCCGCGCCCGTCATTTTCCAGCCGTTCTACCGTGCGTACGCCCTGTTCGTAATGGCGGAAGCCCCCCGGCATCATCTGGTCCAGCGTCCGTTCACCGGCATGTCCAAACGGGGTGTGCCCCAAATCGTGCGCCAGGGCGATCGCCTCCGTCAGGTCCTCGTTGAGCCGCAGGGTGCGGGCGATGGTACGGGCAATCTGTGAAACCTCCAGCGTGTGGGTAAGACGGGTGCGGTAATGGTCTCCTTCAGGAGACAGAAACACCTGGGTTTTATGTTTCAGGCGGCGGAAAGACTTGCAATGGATCACCCGGTCGCGGTCCCGCTGAAAGGCGGTCCGGTAGCGGCAGGGAATATCCTCCCGCTGCCGTCCCCTGGATGCGGAAGAAAGAGCGGCCTGCGGGGAAAGCAATTGCTTTTCAAGATTTTCCAGCTGTTCACGAACCAGCATAGCAGCCTCCTTTCGACAATAAAACGCATCAGCATTAAAAGTTTATTAATATATACCCATAAAAAAACGTTTTTCCTGCTTTTTTGAAAAAATTTTTTCAAAAAGGGAAAAACGCTAAAATTTACAGGGGATACGCCGCGAAAGTATGCGATATTAGGGTAGCGGTAAGCTGGCCGGCGCTGGCCTCCGTAAGCTGTGCCTCAAACGCTGCTAAAAGCGTCTCTTCCATGTGGAACCGAACCGTGACGTGATCTGTGTAGGTGGTGTCGTCTATAATACCGCCGCAGGCGGGAATCAGCCTTTCCAACAGACTGTGCTGCGCGTAGCCGGCGGTAACCTCGGCTACTGCACAGGGACGCATTTCCACCGGGCAGCCGGCCTGAACGGCAATCGAAGCCGCGTGGGAATAGGCCCGCACCAAGCCGCCCGCCCCCAGCAGAACCCCGCCGAAATACCGTGTAACCACCACGGCGCAGTCGGTCAGGCCCGCTTTTTGCAGCACGTCCAGCACGGGTACGCCGGCCGTGCCCTGCGGCTCACCGTCATCGGAGTACCGCTGGATCTGCCCATCCCGCAGGCGATAGGCGTAGACGTTGTGAGCGGCGTCCCAATGCTGCTTCTTTTTTTCATGGATAAAAGCCAGAGCTTCGTCTTCCGTCTCCACGGGACGGATAGCGCCAATAAATCGGGAACGCCGTTCCGTGAATTCATCCGTCCCCTCCCGGCCGGCCGTGCGGTAGGTCTCGTCTCCCATAAGCGTCCTCCCATCCTGTTTGTTCTATGATACCTGGCACTTGATCAATATGAATGAATATATAGAAAAAGGGACAACGGCCCGGCAGGGCGTTGTCCCAGTAAGCAGCGCTTATTTCTCGTCAGTCATACCAAAACGCTTTTTGAAACGGTCCACGCGTCCGCCGGTATCCACCAGTTTCTGTTTGCCGGTAAAGAACGGATGGCATTTGGAACAAATTTCCACACGGATGTTTTCCTTAGTGGAAGACGTTTCAATCACTTCGCCACAGGCGCAGGTGATGGTCGTTTTCTGGTACTTCGGATGAATATTTTCCTTCATGATTGTCACCTCTTTCAGGGAACCCTAAAGCATTAACATTGGTACTATAGCACACCGCTCCCAAAAATGCAACAGGAAATTTTTAAATTTCAGCGGCTTTCGTTGGGATTCTCCGCGGCGGACAGCTTCTGCGCAATCATCCGCGCGCATTTGTAAATGTCGCCGCCGCCCATGGTGAGAATGAGATCGCCCGGCTGTACGTGTTCCGCTGTGAAAGCGGTGATGTCCTCAAATGTCGGCAGGTATTTCGCGCCGGGTATCCGCTCTGTGATCTGGCGGGAGGACACGCCGAAGGTGTTCTGCTCGCGGGAGCCCATGATATCGCTGACAATGGCGTGATCCGCGCCGGACAGAACATCAGCAAATTCTTCCAGGTGCTGCGCGGTGCGGGAAAACGTGAAGGGCTGGAATACCGCCCATACCTGCCGGTAGCCCAATTTTTTAGCCGCGTCGATGGTGGCGCGTATCTCGGTAGGATGATGCGCGTAATCGTCCACAATCGTAACCCCGCCAAAAGTTCCCAGGAATTCAAAGCGGCGGCCGGCCCCGTGAAAGGCCGCCAGGCCTTCGGCAATCTGCGCAGGGGAGGCGCCGCACAGATGCGCGGCCGCCGCCGCGGCCAGCGAGTTCCCCACGTTATGCTCACCGGGCACGCCCAGGGACACGCTGGCAAAGAACTCGCCGTTGTGATAAGCGTCGTAACGGCCGTAGGAGCCGTGTTCATAACGGATATTACGCGCCGACCATTCCGCGTCGTCCGCGGTAGAATACCATACGATCCGTTTGCCGGCAATGCCCTCCACCGCCTTCGGAGCGTTCGGGTCGTCCGCATTGACAATCAGTGTGCTGGCTGTCAGCTCAGCAAAGGAACGGAAGGAGCGGATGACGCCGTCAAGGGTGCCGAAATAGTCGAGATGGTCGGCGTCGATATTGAGGATGATGGATACGGCGGGGGCCATGGACAGGTAATGATCCTGAAACTCGCACGCCTCGCAGACCATGATATCGCTTTTTCCCGCCCGGCCGTTGGCCCCAATCAGGGGCAGCCGTCCGCCGATGAATATGGCGGGGTCCAGCTCCGCCTGCAATAAAATCTGCGACAGCATGGACGAGGTAGTGGTTTTGCCGTGGGTGCCGGCAACGGCTACCGTGCGCGGATACCGCCGGGTAATCAGGCCCAGCAGCTTGCCCCTTTCCAGCGTGGGGATGCCTTTGGCTTTCGCGGCCAGCAGCTCCGGGTTTTCCTCGCCCACCGCGCTGGTATAGACGAACAGGTCGATATCACCGGTAATATTATCGGCGACCTGCCGCATGGATACCGGGATGCCCAGCGAGCGCATCCGTATAAGGTTATCCGACTCGTTGACGTCCGATCCGCTGATGCGGTATCCCAGTGAATGCAGGATATCGGCCAGCGGGCTCATGCCCGAGCCGCCGATTCCCGCAAAATAAATGTGATGAACCGATTGCAGTATGTCCTTTTCCATGATGAGCCTCCCGAGTGCAGAATACCCGTTTCCAGCCCTTTATTATAAGGCGGTTCGCGGGAAAAGGGAATACCTTTTTTTATTTTCGCCCAATTTTTCCGGTTTTAAGCATTTTTCTCCGTAAAGTACCGGATTATGGATTGAAATTGGCCGTGGCTTTTGTTATACTTTTGTAGTTATTACCTATCGCTCCTCCGGCGGGCCGGAACGGGCGATTTTCCATGAACTGAAAGGCCGGGGCGTTAAAGCCCGGCCTGTACCGAGGAGAAGGAGCCTGTATGGACAACTGGAAAACGGATGCTCCGCCGGCAGACGAATGGAGCCGGCAGAAACCCTATGTCGAGCGCATCCGGCAATATTATGAGGAGCGCAGCGACGCGCCGCCGCTGTGCTGCCTGCGCACCTATGGCTGTCAGCAGAACGTAGCGGATTCCGAACGGATGAAAGGGATGCTGGCCGCCATGGGCTTCGGTTTTACCGAGCGGCCGGACGAGGCGGATTTTATTCTTTTCAACACCTGTGCGGTGCGGGAACACGCTGAGGACCGCGTGTTCGGCAATGTGGGCGCCCTGAAAGTGATCAAGCGCCGGCGGCCGCATGTTTTAATCGGCCTTTGCGGCTGTATGACGCAGCAGCCCCATGTGGCGGATAAGCTGCAAAAAAGCTACCCGTTTGTGGGGCTGATCTTTGGCACCCATGTGGTGGCGCAGCTGCCGCGGCTGTTATGGGAGGCCCTGGAAAACCAGAAACGGGTGGTGGCTATCCCCGAGGAGGACGAGGGGATTGCGGAGGGCCTGCCGGTCAGGCGGGACAGCGACTTTAAAGCGTGGCTGCCCATAATGTATGGCTGCAACAATTTTTGCACCTATTGTGTGGTGCCGTATGTTAGGGGGCGGGAGCGCAGCCGCGATCCCGATGTGATCGTGCGGGAAGCGCGGGAGCTCGTCGCCGCCGGATACAAGGAGATTACCCTGCTGGGGCAGAATGTCAATTCCTACGGCAAAGGGGCTTCGCACGGCGTGAGGTTCCCGGAGCTGCTCCGCCGCATCAACGCCATTGAGGGAGATTTCCTGATCCGGTTCATGACGTCGCACCCCAAGGATGCCACCCATGAGCTGTTTGACACCATCGCACAGTGTGAAAAAGTATCGCGGCATTTCCACCTGCCCTTTCAGTCGGGCAGCAACCGGATTTTAAAGGAGATGAACCGCCGCTATACCCGCGAGCAGTATATCGACCTGATCGGCTATGCCCGCGACAGGGTGCCGGGAATCGTCTTTACCAGCGACGTGATCGTGGGATTCCCCGGGGAACAGCGGGAGGATTTTGAACAAACCCTCGACCTGATTGAGCAGGTGGGGTTCGTGTCGCTGTTTACCTTTATCTTTTCCCCGCGTGAGGGGACGCCGGCCGCGGCCATGCCCGACCCCGTACCGGCGGCGGAAAAATCCGCCTGGTTCCAGGAGATGACAGCGCTGCAGGAGCGGCTCTCCGCCGCCCGGATGAAAACCATGGTGGGTCAAATCCGCCGGGCGCTGCTCGAGCGGGAGGAAAACGGCGTGGTGGAAGCGCGGCTGCCGGAAAACATCGTGGTGCGGGTACCGGGGACGGCCGCGGATACCGGCCGGTTTGCCGATGTGGAAATCACCGAGGCCCGCAGCTGGATATTGCAGGGCCGTATTCAAACTATGTATTAACATTTTAGGAGGATATACAACATGGATCAGTTAGTGGAAATGGCCAAGGAAATGGGCTACGCGATACAGCAGGACGAGCGCTTTATCCGGGCGCAGATGGCGCAGGCGGCGGCCGATGGGGACGAAAGCCTCCAGGGCCTGATCGGTGAATTCAACCTCAAGCGCATGGCCCTCAGCAACGAGATGAGCAAAGAGGATAAGGACGAGGAAAAATTGGACGCCCTGGACGGGGATATCCGTTCTATTTATGAAAGCATTATGGGCAACGAACATATGGCGGCTTACAACGCGGCCAAAACCGACCTGGATGCGGTGATGAACCAGATCAATACCGTGCTGATGATGGCGGCGCAGGGGCAGGACCCCGAAACCGCGCTGGAGCAGGGCGCCGGATGCGGCGGCAACTGTTCCTCCTGCGGCGGCTGCCATTGATACCGGCCTGGGATGCGTTCTTCGCTTCCCCATCCTATGGCCGCAACGACAAGGATGTGAATAGATATGGCGGAATTGACGCCGATGATGAAGCAATATTTCCAAATAAAAGAGCAATATCCTCAGTGCCTGCTTTTTTTCCGCCTGGGCGATTTTTATGAGATGTTTTTTGAGGACGCCAAGGTGGCCTCGCAGGAGCTGGAGCTGGTGCTGACCGGACGGGACTGCGGCCAGGAGGAACGCGCCCCTATGTGCGGCGTACCCTTTCACAGCTATGAGACGTATGTCGCCCGGCTGGTGGCGCGGGGCTATAAGGTCGCCATCTGCGAACAGGTGGAGGACCCGGCGACCGCACAGGGGCTGGTGAAGCGGGAGGTTATCCGCATCATCACTCCCGGTACGGTTATCGAGGGCAGCATGCTGGATGAGGAGAAAAACAATTACCTCTGCGCTCTGTATATGGAGCCGGACGGCGGTCAGGCGGGCGTTTGCTTCTGCGACTGCTCGACCGGCGACATCCGGGCCACCACCCTGTCGGGAGAGGATGTGGCCCTGCGGGTCACCAACGAACTGGGACGGTACATGCCGCGGGAGCTGCTGGTAAACGAAGCGGCGTCCCGGCAGCCTGTGATAACCCAGTTTGTCACCAACCGGTTGGGTATTGCGGAAGATTTGTTTGAGGATATGAAGTTTGACGAAGCGCGTTGCCGCGAGCGGGTGCTGACTCATTTCGGCGTGGACACGCTGGAGGACCTCGATTTGGCGGGTCAGCCCGCCGCCCTGCGGGCGTTGGGCTGTGTACTCGACTACCTGTACACCACCCAGATGAGCGGTCTGGAACGGCTCGATCATTTGGACATCTATTCCGACGTTCAGTTTATGAAGCTGGATTTGACGGCACGGCGGAATCTGGAACTCACCGAAACCATGCGGAACAAGGAAAAGCGGGGCTCCCTGCTGGGCGTGCTCGACCGGACCAAAACCGCCATGGGCAAACGGCTAATTCGCAGCTGGATCGAGCAGCCGCTCATCCATCCCGCGCCCATTACACGCCGCCTAAACGCGGTGGAGGAATTGGTGGAGGACACGGTGCTCGGCGGCGATATTATCGATCAGCTGGCGGACGTGTACGATCTCGAGCGGATTATGACCCGTATCGTCTACGGCAGCGCGGGAGCGCGGGAGCTGCGCTCCCTGTCCCAGACGCTGCGGTGCATAGCGCCGATAAAATCCCGTATGGATGGCTGCCGCGCGCCACTGCTGTGCGATCTGAGGCAGCAGATCGATCCCCTTGAAGATATCGCCGGCCTGATTGAAAGCGCGATTGTGGACGACCCGCCCTTTTCGGTGCGGGAAGGGGGCATGATCCGGGAGGGATATCGGGAAGAGATCGATACTCTGCGGGGCGATATGTCGGATGGAAAGGGCGTCATCGCCCGGATTGAGGCGGACGAAAAGGAACGCACCGGCATTAAAAACCTGAAAGTGGGTTACAACCGGGTTTTTGGTTATTACATAGAGGTTTCCAAAGCGTATAAAGGCGACGTACCTGAGCATTATGTCCGCAAACAGACCCTGGCCAATGCCGAACGCTACATCACGCAGGAGCTTAAGGAGCTGGAAGCGCGGGTGCTGGGGGCCAAAGAGCGGCTGGTGGCGCTGGAATACCAGGTGTTCCAGGAAATCCGCAGCCGGGTGGCGGATCAGCTCCACCGCATCCAGGCTACGGCGCAGGCTGTAGCGCAGCTGGATGTGCTGTGTTCGTTTGCACGGGTAGCGGTGCGAGGGCGCTATTGCCGCCCCCATATTGACCTGAAAGGGCGCATCGAGATTAAAAACGGCCGGCATCCGGTGGTGGAATCCCTGATGGACACGCCTTTTGTACCCAACGATACGGTGCTGGATCAGGGAGACAACCGGGTGGCAATCATCACCGGCCCCAATATGGCGGGTAAGTCCACGTTTATGCGGCAGACAGCGCTGATCGTGCTGATGGCGCAGATCGGCTGCTTTGTGCCGGCGGACAGCGCTACGATTGGGCTGGTGGACAGCATTTTTACCCGCGTCGGCGCGTCGGACGACCTGGCGGCCGGGCAGTCCACCTTTATGGTGGAGATGAGCGAGGTAGCCGCTATTCTTAAAAACGCCACCTCCCAAAGCCTGGTTATTTTCGATGAAATCGGCCGGGGTACCTCTACCTTTGACGGCATGAGCATTGCGCGGGCGGTGCTGGAGTATGTGGCCAGTCCTAAAACGCTGGGGGCCAAAACCCTGTTCGCCACGCATTATCATGAACTTACGGCTATCGAAAACGAGCAGCCGGGCATCCGCAATTACAATATCGCCGTGAAAAAGCGGGGGGACGATATCACGTTTCTGCGCCGGATCGTGCGCGGCCCGGCGGACGACAGCTACGGCATCGAGGTGGCCAAGCTGGCGGGGATTCCGGACAGCGTGGTGACCCGCGCCAAGGCGATTCTGCGGCAGCTCGAGCAGGAGAATCCCTCGCAGGCTCGTTCGGCGGCCCCGTCTTTGCCGGAGGAAGACGACGGCCAGCTTTCGCTGGAGGGAATGGCCAATGCCGCGCTGGCCGACCAGCTGCGTCGCATCGATATCAATACGCTCACGCCTATCGAAGCCATGCAGACGCTTTATGCGCTTTGCCAGCAGGCGCAGAACGGTTAAGAAATGACAGGGAGGGACGTTTCATGCCCCATATTCAGGTTCTGGACAAGCATACCGCCGAGCTGATTGCGGCGGGAGAGGTGGTGGAACGCCCTTCTTCCGTTATAAAAGAGCTGGTGGAAAACGCGATTGACGCCGGCGCCACCACCGTTACGGTGGAAATCAAACAGGGAGGCATCGCCTCCCTGAGCATTGCGGACAATGGCTGCGGCATCCCGCACGACGAGGTGCCTACGGCATTTCTGCGCCATGCCACCAGCAAAATCCGCAGCGAAGAAGACCTCGACGCCATCGGCACCCTCGGGTTCCGGGGGGAAGCGCTCGCGTCCGTCGCGGCGGTATCCCGGGTGGAACTCGTCACCTGCACGGCCGACGAAACGGCGGGCACCCGCTACTGCCTGGAGGGGGGAGACCCCGTCCTTTTTGAAGACATCGGCTGTCCGGTCGGTACCACCATCGTCGTGCGGGATATCTTTTATAACGTACCCGCCCGCATGAAATTTCTTAAAAAAGATGTTACGGAGGCCAATGCCGCGGCCGGCGTGGTGGACCGGCTGGCTCTGTCCCATCCGGAGATATCGTTCCGGTTTATCCGCGACGGGCGGGAGGAACTGCTCACGCCGGGGGACGGCCGTCTCTATTCCTGTATTTACAGCGTCTTTGGCAAGGAATTTGCCGGCGGGCTGATGCCGGTGGATTATACGCTAGGCGGCGTACATGTCCATGGGTTTGTCAGCAAACCGGCCTCTCCCCGCGCCAACCGCAGCATGCAGCATTTCTTTATCAACGGGCGGTATGTCAAAACCCGTACCGCCATGGCGGCTTTGGAACAGGCGTTCAAAGGCAGCCTGATGGTGGGCAAATTCCCGGCCTGCGTACTGAACATCGACCTGCCGGCGGCGCTGGTGGACGCCAATGTCCATCCAGCCAAAATCGAGGTGCGCTTCGTCAATGAAAAGCCGGTTTTTGACAGCGTGTATCACGCCGTTAAGTCTGCCCTGCAGACTCAGGATACGCCACGCCAAGGTGTGCTGCCGGAACCAAAGATACCGACGGCGGCTCCGTCCCCGTCGGTTACCGGAGAGCAGCTGCATATGCCCATGAGCCCGGCGCCCCGTGCGGCTGTACGGGAAACGGCGGTGTCTCCGTTGCCAGAAATAGCGGCCGAACCGGCCCGGTTATCCGCCGTGGATATGATACAGCCGGCAACGCCCGCGGTGGAACGGACCGAGCCGCTGTTCCATGAAAGGGCCGGGGGCGGCATACCGCTGCGCGCGCCGCATCCGGGTCCGGATATCGCCCGTACCACGCCGCCTGTGGAGGTGATCCCGGCGGATGCCTTTTTGGCCGGAAAACCGGCCGGCGGCGCCATGCCCGAAAAATCGGGAACGGAGCCGCTGGTATCCCTCTCCGCCGAGGAAGAACCGGTGATTCGCGTCATAGGCGAAGCCTTTAAAACCTATATACTGGCCGAGATGGGGGACTCCTTTTTTCTCATTGATAAACACGCCGCTCATGAGCGGATTTTGTATAACGAGCTTCAAAAAAACGCCCGCGCCGATGCGCAGATTCTGTTGCAGCCAATCACTGTTTCTCCGGGGCGGGAGGCGTCTTCCGCGCTGCTCGAACACAGCGATTTGCTGGCTCAGGCAGGTTTTGAAACGGAGGATTTCGGCGGGGGCGCCTTGCTGGTGCGCACGGTGCCCATGATGCTCAGCGGGGAGGATGTGCCGCTGCTGCTGGAGGAGATCGCGAAAGGCTTTTTAAACGGCGGGCAGACGGTCCAGACCGACAAGCTGGACTGGATTTATCACTCCACCGCCTGCCGCGCCGCCGTCAAGGCGGGGGATAAAAGCCGTCCGGAGGACCTGGAGGCGCTTGCCCGCCGGGTACTGCTGCGAGACGACGTCCGTTACTGCCCGCACGGCCGGCCGGTGTGCGTGGAAATGTCCCGGCGGGATTTCGAAAAACAATTTGGGAGAATCGTTTGATATGGAGCACCGTCAGCCCTTGCCGGTTATTGCCGGCCCCACGGCCAGCGGCAAAACCGGTTTGGCCATTTATCTGGCCCTGCGGTTGGGCGGGGAGATCGTTTCCGCCGATTCCATGCAGGTATACGATACGCTGCGTATCGGCACCGCCCGGCCGTCGGAGCAGGAAATGCAGGGGGTTCCCCATCATTTGATGGGGGTTGTCCCGCTTAACGAGCCTTATCACGTGGCGCGCTATACCGGCGAGGCGCACGAAGCGATCCGGGCCGTGGCCCAGAGGGGCCGGCTGCCTATTATGTGCGGCGGTACCGGGCTGTACATCCGTTCGGTGGTGGAGAACCTGAGTTATGCGGACGAGCCGTCGCATTCCGCGCTGCGGGCGCGGCTGCGCGGCCGCTATGAAACGGAAGGCGGCGAGGCGCTGCTGGCGGAACTGGCGAAGGTGGATCCGGAAACGGCGGCGCGGTTGCATCCGCACGACGCGGGGCGCATTATCCGGGCGCTCGAGCTGTATGAGGCCACCGGTATCACTATGAGCGAACAGCTCCGTCGCTCGCGGGAGAACCCCTCTCCATATGACGTCTATCTGCTGACACTGGATTTTCGTGACCGGCAGGCGCTGTATGAACGCATCGACCGCCGGGTGGATTTCATGCTGGAGGCCGGGCTTTTGGAGGAAGCCCGCCGCCTGCTGGACATGCCTTATGCGGCTACGGCTATGCAGGCGATCGGATACAAGGAATGGATTCCTTATTTTGAGGGAACACTGTCCTTGGACGAAACGGTTGAGAATATTAAACGCGGCACGCGGCGCTATGCCAAACGGCAGCTGTCCTGGTTCCGAAGGATGGGATACGCCCATCCTCTCTACGTGGACGACTACGCCGCCCCGCAGGAAATATACGAGGAAGCGCTCCGTCGGGTGACAGAGCATTATTCTATAAAGGAGGAGCCCCGGTGAACAGTGTGTTGAAACGGGTCGCTACCATAACGGCGGCAGTGGCTTTGCTGCTGTATGTGGGATATCAGGGATATCAAATGCTGTATTCCTCGGTCAAAACGGAGACGGTGTATTCTTACAGCGTCTATAAAACGGTGGATGCGCAGGGCTTGTTTATCCGCAGCGAAACGCCTGTAAAGGGCGGCCAGACGAACGGATATGTCTATTACAGCGTTGCCAATGGCGAACGGATTGCCAAGGGCGGGAAAATCGCTGAGGTGTATAAAAACGAGGAAGATGCCTGGGCGTATCAGCAGCTTCTCCTCCTGGATAACGATATCGCGAATCTCGAAGACATTGAGAAACAGGGGACGGCCAACCGGGTGAACCTGGACCTAATCAACAAGCAGCTGTCCCAGCAGATGAGCCTGCTGGTCAAGGCGGCGCATGCGCCCCGCACCGGCGACCTGCGTTCCCTGCATTCGGAGCTGCTTACCCTCTTAAACAAACAGCAGATCACCACTGGTAAGACGGAGAGCTTTTCCGGCATGATCGCTTCACTGAAAAAAGAGAGAAGCCGCCTGGCCTCCGCACATGCGGGGGCGCAGTCGGCGATTGCTTCACCGGTGGCGGGCTACTTTGTCAGCGATGTCGACGGCTATGAGGAAAGCCTGGACTATACCAAAGCCGCCTCCATTTCGGTTGAGGATATCCGTAAGGCTCTGACATCCAAGCCGACTGTGGACAGCAGCCAGTATGTCGGCAAAGTGGTGGGGGATTACGAATGGTATCTGGCCTGCGTGGTACCGGAAGCGGACGCGGTCCATTTGGGCATCGGCAAGCAGCTTTCGGTTTTAATGCCGTTTGTCACCGATGAGTCCATCCCCATGGAGGTGGTGGCGCTCAATCAGGACAAAAAAGGCTCGGTTGCCGCCGTCTTTAAATGCGCCCGGATGTCTGAGGTGCTGTCCGATGTACGGGCCGAGACCGTTCAAATCCAGATTGAACGCTATGAGGGCCTGCGTGTGCCGAAGAGCGCGCTGGTGTTTGACGATAACAATGAGGCGGGCGTTTATGTCCGGGTGGGCAATACCGCCGTTTTCCGCAAGGTCAAGATCCTGTACAGCGCGTCGGATTATTCCATCTGTGAAAACAGCGGTAAATCAGGAAGCCTGAAGCTGTACGATGATATTATCATAGGGGGAAAAGGGCTTTATGACGGAAAAATTGTACAGTGACGCCGTTTATAAGCGGATTGGGGACAACCTGTCCCGTATCCGGGAAACCATGGCCGCCGCCTGTGCGCGGGCCGGCCGCCCGGACGACGCGGTTACCCTGATGGGCGTGACAAAAACCGTTGATAACGCGCGGATTCAGGCCGCGCTGGACGCCGGCGTGCGGCATATGGGTGAAAACCGGGTGCAGGAGTACCTGGGCAAAAAAGACGGATTGAATCTTGCGGGCGTAACCACCCACCTGATTGGTCATCTGCAAACCAATAAAGTATCCCGTATCGTGGGCGAGGTGGACATGATTCAGTCGGTGGACAGCCTGCGGCTGGCGCAGGCGATTGAAAAGGCGTCGGCTGCGCGGGAATGCGTCACCGATGTGCTGGTGGAGGTAAATATCGGCCGGGAAGAAGCCAAATCCGGCGTCTTGCCAGAGGAGCTGGAAGAGCTTCTGGAGAAAATTTCCGTGTTTGGTCACCTGAAAATACAGGGACTCATGACGGTTCCGCCGCATTTTGAGACAGAATCTGACAAAAGAAAAGTTTTTATGAATATGCATAAACTGTTTATTGACATGAAAGGGAAAAAGATAGATAATATAAATATGCATATTCTGTCCATGGGTATGTCGGGAGACTACCGCGAGGCCATTTTGGAGGGCTCGACCATGGTGAGAATTGGGTCCGCTCTTTTTGGAGAGCGAATTTATTAATATACGGAGGTTAAAGCAATGGGCGTGTGGGACAAGTTTAAACGAATTATGGATGGTACTTCCGAGTATGATGAACTCGAAACAGAGGATAACGATATTCCTTTTAACGATGGGCGCAGCGAGCGTGAGCCCCGCAGCGAATCCCGTTATGAGCAGCGCTCTGCCGTCCCGCAGCCGGATCCCATGAACGTGGAACCGATTAAACGGGGCAACAAGGTCGTCAATATTAACGCTACCGCTCAGCTCCAGGTTGTGCTCGTCAAGCCCGAGCGGTTCGATGACGCCAGCGCGGTGGCGGATCACCTCAATGCCAAGCGCACCGTGGTGCTCAATCTGGAATCCGCCAACAAGGACATTGCCCGCCGTATTCTGGACTTCCTGAGCGGCGTGGCCTATGCCAACGACGGCCAGATCAAAAAGGTGGCCAACTGCACCTTTATCATTACGCCCTATAATGTCGGGATCATGGGCGACCTGCTCGATGAACTCGAAAACAATGGGTTATACTTCTGAACCGTCCGCTGAGGACGCGCTGCTCAGGGCCCGCCTGCTGGATGCCGCCGACCAGTGCGACCGCTACAGCTGTCCCCGTTTTGTCGGGTTCCTCGACGAGCGGCAGCGTGCGGTTGCCCAGCCGATCCTTCGTCAAATTCCGGAGATGAACGTGCGCTTCTGGGGTGGATACCCTGGGGCGGAACGGACCATCGCCGGAATTTTCCCGCCTTTTCTGGAGGCGGAGGAGGAAGCGTTTCCCATCCTGCCTGTCGGGTTTACCTATCGGCGGGAGGCGGCGCTGACCCATCGGGATATCCTGGGAGCGATCCTTTCCTGCGGCGTCAAACGCAGCAAGATCGGGGACATTCTTTGTGCCGATGGTTTTGCTGTCGTTGCGGCCGACGAGGAGATCGCGCCTTATCTGGCAGAGCAGATCGTAAAAGTGGGCCGGGAAGGTGTACGTTCCATCTGTCCATACAGCGGCGAATGGCCGGCGGCGCATTCGTTCCAGGATATCCGGGATACGGTGGCCTCCCCGCGACTGGACGCGGTCGTCAAGCTGGCGGCGGGCATTTCCCGTGACGAAGCGGCACGGCGAATCGGGGCCGGGCTGGTGGCGCTCAACCATCTGCCCTGCTTATCGGTGTCGGCGTCGGTGAAAGAGGACGATATTATCTCGATACGCGGCGTAGGGCGGTTCCGGGTCGATGCGGTCGGGCCGGTTACCCGCAAGGGCCGGTTATATCTCACCATACAGAAATATTGTTAAGACAAAAAAGGAGGCATTTTCATGTTGACGGTAGACGATATCCGCAACGCGGAATTTACCAAAAACCTGGGTGGCTATAAAGCGGGCGAAGTCGATGATTTTCTAGACCAGTGCGAGGAAACAATGGCGGCCCTGCTGGCGGAAAAAGCGGACATTACCGCCAAAATGAATGTTCTGGCCGACAAGCTGGTCGAATATCGTAAGGATGAGGACAGTCTGCGCACCGCGCTCCTGGACGCTCATAAAATGGCGGATCAGATTGTCAAGGACGCCAATGAGAAGGCTTCCACCATCCTGGCCGACGCCCGCTATAAGGCGGAGCGCATCCAGGACGACGCCAAGGCCAGTATTGCCGCTGAGCAGGCGGAGTTGGCGCGGGCGCAGGCGGAAGTGGCATCCTTTAAAAACCGTGTGATGCAGCTTTACCGCGAGCAGATGACCCTGCTGGAATCGCTCCCGGGGGAAATAAAGGTTATGCCCGTCAGGGTGGAGATCGCTCCGGAATCCCCGGCGGCGGTTCCGCCTGAGAGTCCTGCCGACACGCCGGAAACGGCCTCGGCGGACGACGAGGCCGTCTCCCGGTTTGCGGATCTCAAATTCGGCGAGGATTACGACATCGCTGAGGACGCGGCTGCCGACGGGGAAAGCAAAGGCCGCTTTAAACGCAAAAAATAAGGATAGGAGATACATCCGATGCAACAGGATTATAACAAGACGCTGAATCTGCCGCTGACGGATTTCCCCATGCGGGCGGGACTCCCCAAACGGGAGCCGGATATGCTCAAAGGCTGGGAAGACGCGCGGCTCTATGACAAGCTGATGCAGAAAAACGAAGGCAAGCCGCTTTATGTGCTGCACGACGGCCCTCCTTATGCCAATGGCGATATCCATCTGGGTACCGCGATGAACAAGATTATTAAGGATATCATCGTGCGTTATCACAATATTGCCGGCTATAAGTCGCCGTATGTACCCGGATGGGATACGCACGGCCTGCCGATCGAGTTGAAAGCGCGCGCCAAGGCCGGGGTGGAAAACGCCGCGTCGATGCCGCCGGTAGAGCTGCGGGCCATTTGCCGTGAGTTTGCGCTTCAGTATCTCGACGATCAGCGCAGCCAGTTTAAGCGTCTTGGCATCCTGGGCGAGTGGGATCATCCCTATGTTACGCTGGACCCGGCCTTTGAAGCGCGCCAGATCGAGATTTTCGGGGAAATGGCGACCAAGGGCTACATTTACAAGGGCCTCAAGCCGGTTTACTGGTGTCCGGAATGCCAGACCGCGTTGGCGGAAGCCGAAATCGAATATGCGGAAGATCCCTGCTATTCCGTTTATGTGAAATTCCCGGTCATCGACGACAAGGGGCTGCTGTCGGCCAAAGGGATCGATACGTCCAATACGTATTTCGTCATCTGGACGACCACAACCTGGACCCTGCCCGGCAACGTGGCGATCTGCCTGGGGCCGGAGTTCACTTACCATGTTATCCGCTGCGGCGAAGAAAACTACATCATGGCCGACGGCCTGTATGAAACCGCACTGGCGGAGGCGGGCATCACAGAGTATGAGGTGATCGCGTCTTTCAAGGGGTGCGATCTCGAATACATGAAAACCCGGCACCCGTTTATGGACCGGGATTCGCTGGTCATTGTGGGCGATCACGTCACGCTGGAAAGCGGCACCGGCTGCGTACATACCGCGCCGGGCCATGGCGTGGAGGATTTCGATGTCTGCAAACGCTATCCCGAGCTGCCGGTCGTGGTGCCGGTGGACAGTAAGGGCCTCATGACCGAGGAGGCCGGCCCCATCTGCGCCGGTATGACTACCGCTGACGCCGGCAAGGCGATCGCTCTGCACATGGATAAAACCGGCTCCCTGCTGGCGACGAAAAAGATCATTCACCAGTATCCCCATTGCTGGCGCTGTAAGGATCCGGTGCTGTTCCGGGCGACCGAGCAATGGTTCTGCTCCGTTGAAAGCATTAAAGACCAGGCGATCGACGAGATTCGTAAGATTACCTGGACGCCTGCCTGGGGTGAGGAGCGTATGATCTCCATGGTGCGGGAACGCAGCGACTGGTGCATCTCGCGCCAGCGGCTGTGGGGCGTGCCCATCCCGATTTTCTACTGTGAGGACTGCGGCAAACCGGTTATTGACCGGGAATTTATCGGGGCCGTATCCGACCTGTTCCGCAAGGAAGGTTCCGACGCATGGTATACCCATGAGGCGGCGGAGATCCTGCCGGAAGGAGCGGTCTGCCCGCACTGCGGCGGTCATCATTTCCGCAAGGAAAGCGATATTATGGACGTCTGGTTCGATTCCGGCAGCTCCCATGCCGCCGTTCTCGACGACCGGGATTATCTGAAATGGCCGGCCGACCTCTATATGGAGGGCGGCGACCAGTACCGCGGCTGGTTCCAGTCGTCGCTGCTCACAGCCGTCGCCTGGCGGGGACAGGCGCCCTACAAGGGCGTGCTGACCCATGGCTGGACGGTGGACGGAGAGGGCCGCAAAATGTCCAAGTCGCTGGGCAACGTGATTCTTCCCGGCGAAGTGGTCAAGGAATACGGCGCGGATATTTTGCGTCTCTGGGTCGCCTCCCTCGACTACCGGGTGGATGTGCGGCTGTCGAAGGACATCCTGAAACAGCTCTCCGAGTCCTACCGCAAAATCCGCAATACGGCCCGGTTCATTCTTGGCAATCTACACGGCTTTGATCCCAACACGCACAGCGTGGGGGAGGACGCCCTGACCGATATCGACCGCTGGGCGCTCCGCCGCCTCGACGAACTGGTGGAAAAGGTGCGCAGCGCGTATGAAGCGTTTGAGTTCCATGATGCGTTCCACCGCATCCATGGTTTCTGCGTGGTGGATATGTCCAACTTTTATCTGGATGTTATCAAAGACCGTCTCTATGTAGAGAAAGAGGACAGCGCCGCCCGCCGGGCGGCCCAAACCACGATCTACCGCATTCTGGATACGCTGACCCGCCTGCTGGCTCCGATCCTGGCCTTCACGGCCGAGGAGATCTGGTCCTATCTGCCGCATAAGGCCGGGGACGATCCGGAGTCGGTCATGTTTAACGAGATCCCGAAAGAGTCGATTATGGCGCCGGATGAGGACTTCATGGCCCGCTGGGAGAAAATTCATGCGGTCCGGGACGACGTGCAGAAGGCGCTGGAGCTGGCCCGTACCGAAAAGCTCATCGGCGGTTCGCTGGACGCCAAGGTCACGCTCTACGGCGAGGGCGATACCCTTGCGTTCCTGCGGGATGTGGAAAGCCAGCTTCCGGCTGTGCTGATCGTTTCGGCGGTCGAGGTGGCCGGTGAGGGCGCCGGCGCGTTTACCGGCGAGGTCGAGGGCCTGTCGGTAACGGTGGCCCGCGCCGACGGCGACAAGTGCGACCGCTGCTGGGTTTACAGCGACAGCGTGGGCCAGGATGCGGAGCATCCCACCCTCTGCGGACGCTGCGCGGCGATTATGCGAGACTGATTCAACATCTGAGCGGCGGACCGGTGTTCCGGTGCGCCGCTTTTTCATCGTTTGCCGGGCGGCGGACCGTCCGGCGCTGCCCGATTGGGCGGAAAGGAGCCGACATGCTGCCGATAATTTTGATGGCGCTGTCCACGCTGGTGCTGGTGGGGGCGGATCAGCTGGTCAAGTGGCTGGCGACCCAGTATCTGCCGGGCCAGCCGTATGTGTTGATTGATGGAATACTGGAGCTTCGCTACAGCGAAAACGACGGGGCGGCCTGGGGCCTGTTCAGCGGCGCGCGCTGGCCGCTGATCGTGTTTACCGTGCTGCTGATGGCTGTAGTGGTGGGAATGCTGTTCAGCCGCCGTTTCCGGTCCTACAAGCTGGCTAATATTGCCGGCTGCCTGATCCTGGCCGGAGGCATCGGTAACCTTATCGACCGGGCATTCCGGGGCTTTGTGGTGGACTTCATCTATGTAAAATGGATCGATTTTCCCATTTTTAATCTGGCCGACTGCTGCGTGGTGATCGGGGCGGCGCTGATGCTGATATTCCTTATGTTTATCTACCGTGACCCGGAGGAAAAGACGCCGGCGCAGCTGGTCGAGGAGGAGCATACCGATGAAACAGGAAATATGGGCGGTTCTTCCGGAACAGGCGGGGGAGAGGCTTGACCGCTTTTTGGCGGAGGCCTCCGGCCTGACCCGGGCGGCGGTGCAGAACCTGCTGGAGCTGGGCTGTGTCGATGTGACGGGAACCGCCCGCCCCAAAAATTATAAGGTGCGGGCAGGCGATGTGGTCACCGTCCGCATCCCTGACCCGGTGTCCTGCGATGTCCTGCCGGAGGATATCCCGCTGGATATTGTGTATGAGGACGACGATTTGCTGGTGGTCAATAAGCCGCGGGGCATGGTGGTGCATCCCGCGCCGGGGCATACCGGCGGGACGCTGGTGAATGCTCTGCTGGCCCACTGCGGGGATAGCCTTTCCGGAATCAACGGCGTGCTGCGCCCCGGCATCGTCCACCGTATCGACCGGGATACCAGCGGCCTGCTGATCGTGGCGAAAAATGACCGCGCGCACCAGGGACTGGCCGGGCAGATCAAAGAGCACAGCTTCACCCGCGTGTACGAGGCGGTGGTGCGGGGACATATGAAACAGGCCTCCGGTACGGTGGACGCCCCTATTGGGCGGCATCCGGTCGAGCGCAAGCGGATGGCGGTGACGCCGCAGCATTCCCGCCCGGCCCGCACCCATTATGAAGTGATTGACGAAGTTCCCGGTTACTCCCATCTGCGCCTGCGGCTGGAGACCGGCCGCACCCACCAGATACGGGTGCATATGGCTTATCTGGGCCATCCGGTGGCCGGCGATCCGGTTTACGGCGGCGGCCCGCGTCCGGGAGAGCCGCGGGGCCAGTGCCTCCATGCCCGCGAGATCGGATTCGTTCATCCGGTGACCGGGCAAACGCTGCACTTTACCTCGCCGCTCCCCGCTTATTTCACCGATTTTCTGGCGGCCATTACGCCGCGCTGAGGCCGTCCCGCCGGGCGGCCTTTCCTTTTGGTAAACAATGCCGTTTGACAGGGCGGCGGAGGTTCAGTACACTGGTGGTATACTCGGGAATAGGAGAAAGGGCTATGTCAACGAATGAACGGGAACCCTGCCCCTGCAAAAAGAAAACCTGCACCCGCCACGGCCGCTGTGAGGAATGCCGGGCGCACCATAAAACAGACCCGCGCCGGCCACAGCCCTACTGCGAATCCCACCCGCGCCGCGGCGGCAGAAAACAGAGAGTCGACTCATGACGATTAAACAGATAACCAGCGCCAAAAAGGACTATATGGATTTGCTGCTGCTGGCCGACGAGCAGGAAGATATGATCGATAAATATTTGGAAAATGGCGACATGTTTGTTTTGGAGGATAACGGTGTAAAAGCCGAGTGCGTCGTTACCAGCGAAGGCGAGGGCGTTTATGAGCTTAAAAACATTGCCGTGCAGCCCGGCTGCCAGCGAAAGGGGTACGGAAAACGCCTGATAGAATTTCTTTCCGCCCATTATGCCGACTGCCGGGTCCTATATGTCGGAACCGGCGACTGTCCGTCGAGCCTTTCGTTTTATAAAAGCTGCGGTTTTACAGAATCACACAGGGTAAAGAACTTTTTTACCGATCACTACGACCATCCCATGTACGAGGACGGATTACAGCTGGTGGATATGGTTTATCTGAAAAAAGAACGATAAAAACGCATTCTACAAAATCGCGGGGATACCGCTTGAATGGAATAATCGTTTCATCAGCGGAAAATCTTGACAAATTTTGCGATTGGTGCTAAACTGTAAATAACAATAAAAAACACCACCAGCGGGGGCATGTGCTGAAGACACATGCCACGCCTACGAGATGAAGTGTTCACGCACTTATACCCGTAACCGGAAATCCGGCATCCAGTGGCAAAAGGAGTATACCACATTTGCCACGAAATAGCAAGGATTTCAGGCTATGTTTCTTTCCTGCACCCTTTTGGGGACAGGGAGAGCATTCTATGAAAAGAATGGGCTGTGCGAAGAACGCTTCGCACAGCCTTTTTGTTGTTATCAAAAAAATGATGTCCCAAAATGAGAAGACAGGAGACAACGCCTATGCTCAGCCGCTGTGACCCTTGGGCAGCCCTGGAATCCTGAGAAACTCCCGAACGGACATAAAAATACCG
>OGYY01001143.1_pt1 | contig 23895 bp, 21 predicted proteins | sample 1576671 | NCBI WGS metagenome assembly OGYY01 (sample SAMEA3541593, study PRJEB24748) | human gut metagenome | biome: human gut; feature: human-associated habitat; material: faeces | place: China | collected 2012 | reverse complement strand
TGTAGTCATTGAGCATAACCTTGAAGTTATCAAAACAGCCGATTATATCATTGATCTCGGGCCGGAGGGCGGCGACAAGGGCGGAACGCTGGTCGCGTCCGGCACGCCGGAGGAGATCGTTCAGGTGCCGGAATCCTATACCGGTTATTATTTGAAATCCATTTTATCCAAATCCTGATAAGGCGCGCCAACCGGTGTTTTCATCCGGTTGGCGTTCTTTTAACCAGAATTTACAATTCTTTCATATACTAACCGTTCGAATACGGTATGATACTATAGATGTCGATGGGATGGGGAATCGGATATGTTTGGCTATGTAAAAACCTATCAGCCGGAACTTAAAATGGGGGAGTTTGAACAGTACAAAGGCATCTATTGCTCTTTGTGCAAGCAGCTTGGGAAATCCTATGGCTTCTGGTCACGCATGACGCTGAGCTACGATTTTACTTTTCTGGCCCTTTTTCACATGGCGCTGACTCCCGGATGCTGTGGGTTTGAAAAAAGCCGCTGCACCTTTAATCCTTTTAAAAAGTGCCTGTTTTGCCGAAACAACGATTCCATCCGACTGGCTGCTGATGCCGCTGCGATGCTGATGTATTATAAACTGAAAGACAGCGTGGCGGATGACGGCTTTTGGAAGAGACTGGGCGCCCGCTTTCTTCTTTTGTTTGCCGGCCGGGCACGCCGGAAGGCTGGTCTTCGCTTGCCCGCTTTGGACCGGCTGATGGCAGACTGCATGAAGCGACAGGCTGCTTTGGAGCAGGCGGTGTGTGCGTCTGTCGATGCCGCGGCTGAACCGACGGCTGTTATTCTGGCAGCGCTGGCTTCACTCTCGGCTAAGGACGAGCAGGAGAAAGCGATACGCGAACGCTTTGGCTACTGCCTGGGTCGCTGGATTTATTTAATGGACGCCCTGGACGACTTGGAAGAAGACTTGGCAAAGGGCCGTTATAATCCTTACGCAGCCTCACGAGGGATACAGGAGGCCGAAGGCGGCCAAATTAAAGAGATAAAAGAATCGGCCCGTATGGCTCTTAACGCATGCGCGGCGGAATGTGTGGACAGCTATGACAAGCTGTCCGTATATCGGTTTGATGGTATTTTGCGCAATGTTCTGCAATGGGGTATGCCGGCGGAACAAAAACGCATTGTGAATGGAGATGGAGAACAAGATGGGCACAGGCAATCCCTATGAGGTGTTGGGGGTATCTCCCACCGCTACGGACGATGAAGTCAAAACGGCCTACCGCAACCTGGCCAAAAAGTATCATCCGGACAATTTTAACCAGGACCCGGCTGCGGCTGAAATGGCGCAGGAAAAGATGCAGCAAATCAACGAGGCCTACGACAGTGTCATTCGGATGCGGCGGGGAGGGGAAACGGGGGCATCCCGTTCCGGAGGGTCCCGGTATACAGATATTCGAAACATGATTAATACGGGGCGCATCCACGACGCCGAGGTGCTGCTGGACGGTGTTCCGGATAATGCTAGAGATGCGGAGTGGTATTTTCTCAAGGGCTCTCTGCTCCACAAAAAAGGCTGGCTGGAAGATGCCTATACGCATATCGCCACCGCTTGCCGCATGGATCCCGGCAATATGGAATACCAAAACGCCATGAATTATATGAATATGCAGCGTCAGCGAGGTGGCTACCGTGGAAACGGTGCTCCGGGACAGCAGGGCGGCTGTACCGGATGCGACGTATGCCAGGGCCTGATCTGCGCGGATTGCTGCTGCGAATGCATGGGCGGCGACCTGATCCGCTGCTGTTAAGGGGGCGCAAAGGGGATGAAGCGTAGCGCCAAGGTAGCGATCGGCGGTATATTTTCAGCGGTGTCCCTGCTGTTTATGCTGTTGACGCTGTTTCCCTATGCGACTTATGCGCTTCCGGCGCTGGCCGGCGTGTTTTTGCTTCCGGTGGCGCTGGAATGCGGCATTCGCTGGTCGTTTGCCTCATACGCCGTGGTGGCGTTTTTATCCTTCGTGATTGTCCCGTCCATGGAAGCCAAAATGATGTTTGTGGTGTTTTTTGGCTATTATCCCACCCTCAAGCTGCTTCTAGACCGATTGGGTAAGGCGCCGCAATGGCTGCTGAAGCTGGCCGTATTCAATGTAACCATGGTCGGGGGGTATCTGCTTCTGCTGTTCGTTTTGGGGTTGGATATGGACACCTTTGTGCTATTTGGCATCAACCTGCCCATTGTTTTCCTGCTGCTCGGCAACGTGGTGTTTTGGATCTACGACCGGGCGCTGGTCAATATTGTAATTATGTATCATGAAAAATGGCATCCTAAAATTGCCCGTATATGGCGGTGACATAAATCAAAGCCCCTGTATATCATTACAGGGGCTTTGATTTTAAAGAATATTGTCCCAGGTTGGCTGCTCCAGTTCCTCCAATTTTTCCAGCAGGCTCCGGCAGCGGGTGAGTTCCGCCAAATAGTGGGAGTTGTCTTTTTCACTCAATATAACCGGCAGGGTAACGGCCACCTCTTTAATGGTGGATAAATGACTGTGGTAGAGAAACAGGGAAAAGGTTTTGGTTTTGTCGGCAAACTCCTGGGGAAATTCATCGGACAGTTTTTGACAGGCATCGATATCTTTCGCTTTATAGGTTTCCTCCATGGAATCGAGCATTGCCAACAGGTCTTCTGTATTGGACTGCTGCGTATGCAGCGAAACCATACACAGACCGGCAACCAGCCCCAGCAGAACAACGGAAATAATCAACCTTTTCATGCGCCGCCTCCCATCTGCCGGGGAATGATATGGTACTGGCGGTTTTTATTGGCTGTCATGACGAACACGTCTTCCTGACGAATTTGTCTTTTTTTCAGGGTTGAGCGGAGCCACTGCTTATCCAGGCCACAGAGTGACAATGCCCAGTCTGAGATGGCGCCGTCGCTGATAACGACCATGTCAATGGCGTCGGATGGAGGCTTAAGGCCTGCCATTTCCACCGTGACAGTCTGTTTGTCCGCTTTCATCAGCAGGCTGATTTTGCCGTTGGGTTCCACAATGGCGTACTGTACGTCTTCCGGATTGAATACCCCCTGCTGACGCAGCTCTTCCATGAAGTCATCCACGGTCATGCGCATTTTTTTAAGCGCCGACTGCTGGAGTTCCCCTTCCCGCACCAGCACGATGGGATTCCCGCTGATTAGTCTTGAAAAGAATGGGGATTTCAGCATCAACCCGGAGAGCAGTAATTCCAAAGCAACCAAGATCAGGATTGGCAGTACGCCGCTTAGCAGGGGAATGCCGCTTTCCTGCATCGGTACGGCGGCCATATCCGATATCAACAGGGTTACCACCAGTTCTACCGGCTGCAATTCTCCCAACTGCCGCTTTCCCATAATCCGCATGGCGGCAATGATCAATATGTAGATCAAAACCGTGCGGATAGCCGTAATCGCCATGATCCATCCTCCTTGAAACAGGTTACGGCTAGTATGCCCGCGGATGACAGGATTATCCCCCCAGACAGATCAAAAACGGACGGCTTTTATAGAAAGCCGTCCGTTTTTAAAATTGATTACCGCTTGGCGGTACGACCGTTATAGGGGAGAGGCCCCGGCCAAGTACGCAAAATTTCTTCATATCGTGCATAGGCGCGCTCAACGGCGGTTTCCCAGGACAGATACAGCGTTTTTCCCGCCATCCGTCCCACTTCGGCCAAGTGCTCCCGGCTTTGGCAGGCCTCCAGCAGAACCCTGGCGCAGGATTCTGCATTTTCCTCCGCCAGAAAACCGGAGGAATCCTGCACCACGCCTTCCGCCGCACAGCTCCCTTCCACCAAAAGGGCGGGGCAATCGCAGGCCGCGGCTTCCTTTACGACAATACCGGAGGTATCGTATGTCGAAGGGAAAAGGAACATGTCAGATAAGCTGTAATAGGCCCTAAGCTGTTCCCGGTCATAAATCGCGCCGGTAAAAATCGTTTCCCGTTCCAGACCACAGTCCATGGCATATTGCCGAATGGCTGGCGCGTCGTATCCATCGCCGATCATAAACGCACGGAAAGGAAGCCCCGCTTCTTTGGCCGCTTTTAGGGAATCGAGAATCAGACGGGTGTTTTTATACCACATCATCCGTCCCACAAACAAAAAGACAAAGGTATCCGGCGGAATAGCGTGCTTCTCTTTCAGGGCTTCCACCGCCTCGGCGGGCGACTGTCCATAGGCGAAGTCGGTGCCGTTTTCCATCACCAAATAGCGGCCCTTATAGCCGATGTCCCGCAAAGACTGCCCGCAACGCTCGGTGACCACCCATACCTCATCAACGGCATTGATGTTGCCCAGTACAAACTTGAGCGCCACCTTCTGCAACGCCTTGTTTGGAACGCGTTTGGCAATATCGATGTCAAATTTGGTGTGATAGGTGAGCACGACCGGAACGCGCGGCGCATGATTCAGCGTTTTGACAAGAACGGAGGAAGCGAAAGGCGCATGAATATGCATAATATCAAAATGCATTTTCCTCAAGTGCAGCAGCGCCATGGGTTCCAGAGGATTCCCGGCACGGTATCCCACCCGTTTTCCGGTTGGAATCGACTGATACCGGAAAACATCGAACGGATAATTATCCTCCACATGACGGTATTTGGGGGTGACCACCGTTACCTGGCCATGGTTTTTCTGTAACACTTCCGCGTAGTTTTTAACAGCCTGCGCGACACCGTCGATCATAGGCGGGAAAGAGTCGTTAAATAAACCGATTTTCATGATACTGATTCCTTACTCTAAAGATATGGCCCAAAGGCTCGTATTCTTTGTATCGCCCGGATAAACCGAACGGTTAGAATTGCAAACGCTAACTAAGTATATCATACTATGCGCCACCGCTTCTTTCAAGTCCAATCACTGGATTGTCAGATAATTTTATGAAATTTTAAGGATTTCCCTTTTCAGAATACGCAAAATACAGTATAATAAAATATATATATACCACTATGCATGCCATGCGGCAGGGAGGGACTTTTATGGGCCATATCGCGTTTACAGTACCATTGTCAAAGATTGTCGAGGAGCTTTCTCTGGAAATCCTCTATTCGCCCACAGACCCGCGGGAACGGCTGGTCGTATCCACCGATTTGAATCGGCCCGGGCTGGCGCTCAGCGGCTATCTGGATTATTTTGATTCCGACCGCATTCAGATGTTTGGCAAAAGCGAATATGGCTTTTTGGAGGATTTGTCGGATGACCTGCGCCGCAGCCGCCTGGATGAACTGATTAAGCGCCAACCGCCGGCTATTATTATCACGCGTTCGCTGGATATTATGCCGGAAATTGAAGAATGCTGTCAGCGTTATGAAGTGCCGCTGCTCCGCAGCGCCGATACCACGTCCAGCTGTATGGCGGCGCTGATTGCTTTCCTGAACGTCCAGCTGGCTCCCCGCATCACCCGCCATGGCGTGCTGGTCGAGGTGTATGGCGAAGGGATCCTGTTGATTGGGGACAGCGGCGTTGGTAAAAGCGAAACCGCAATTGAGCTTATTAAACGCGGTCACCGCCTGATTGCCGACGACGCGGTGGAGATTCGCCGGGTATCCGCTAAATCTTTGGTAGGATCGGCTCCGGACAATATCCGCCATTTTATTGAGCTGCGCGGCGTTGGCATCATTAACGCCCGGCGAATTTTTGGTATGGGCTCGGTCAAGGTTACGGAAAAAATCGATATGGTGATCGAACTGGAGCCTTGGGACAACAATAAAATCTACGACCGCATGGGCCTGGAGGATGAATTTACAGAAATTTTGGGTATTCAGATTACCAAGACGACCATACCGGTCAAGCCCGGCCGTAACCTGGCTATTATTATCGAGGTGGCCGCGATGAATAACCGCCACCGCAAAATGGGCTATAACGCGGCCCAGGAGTTGATGCACAATTTGGGGATGGATGCGGATGCGCCCGAATCGCAGGAAGCGGAAATTGAGTGGAATAGATTTTAGAAAAGGACGTTATAGATATTATGATAAGCTCTGTTGTTGCGGACCTGCATTGTCACACGCTGGCTTCGGATCATGCTTACAGTACGGTGACCGAACTGGCGCAGGCCGCCGCCGAAAAGAATTTGCTGGCTGTCGCTTGCACCGACCATGGCGTCCAAATGCCGGACGCTCCCCACATCTGGCACTTTCGTAATTTAAACCAGCTGCCGGCCTGCATCCATGGGGTACGGGTTCTGCGCGGTGTCGAGGCGAATGTGCTGGATATGGACGGTACACTGGATATGGAATCCGCCGATTTGGAGGAATTGGAAATTGTGGTGGCGTCCATGCACCGCGGATTGATGCCGGGAGGCAGTGTGGACGATATGTCGGCGGCGTGGACGGCCATCGCTAAAAATCCCCTGGTGGATATCATCGGGCATTCGGGGGATCCGTTTTATGCCTACGATTATGAAACGCTGATTCCTCTGTTCGGTGAAACTGGAAAGATTGTAGAAATTAACGAGAATACATTTGCCGTGCGGCGGCAGTCGCTGGATAATTGTCGAAAAATAGCGCTCCTATGTAAACGGTACGGCGTACGCATCGCCCTTGATTCGGATGCACATTATCACGCCTGCGTGGGAAGTGTGCCGCATTGCCTGGAGCTGCTGCGGGAAGTAGCGTTCCCGCCGGAATTGATTGTCAACGGCAGTAAAGACGCTTTTCAAAACTATATGAAAGAAAGACATATTTCGTTATAAAGGAGAGTTTAATATGGTTCGCGTGGGAATTGATCTGGGAGGTACCAACATTGTTGCAGGTGTGGTGGACGATACCTGCACCATTCTGGCAACGGCCAAGCGCAAAACCAATCTGCCCCGGCCGGCACAGGAAATTATCGAGGATATGGCCCAGCTCGCCAAGGAAGCGGTCGAGAAGGCCGACATGACCATGAATGAAGTGCGGTATATCGGCGTGGGCTGCCCGGGAACATGCAATCAGGATTCCGGTATCGTAGAATACTCGAATAATTTGCGGTTTGAAAAAGTGCCATTAAAAGCGGAACTGGAACGTCTCACCGGCAAGCCGGTATTCATTGAAAACGACGCCAACGCCGCTGCCTTGGGCGAAGCGGTCGCGGGCGCCGGAAAAGGGGCGAACAGCTGTGTCTGCATCACCCTGGGAACCGGCGTGGGAAGCGGCGTAGTGCTGGATGGGAAAATTTATGATGGCTTCAATTTTGCGGCGGCGGAAATCGGCCATACCGTAATTGTCGCCAATGGAGAGTCCTGCACTTGCGGACGGGACGGCTGCTGGGAAGCCTATGCGTCAGCGACGGCACTGGTGCGGCAGACCCGCGCCGCTATGGAGGCCCATCCGGACAGCCGCATGTATGAAGTGGCCAGGGAGCAGGGACGGGTAAACGGACGCACGGCCTTTGACGCCATGCGCCTGGGCGATGAAGCGGCTCGGCAGGTTGTGGATGCCTATATCGGCTACGTCGCCTGCGGGCTGACCAACGTCATTAATATTTTCCAGCCCGAAGTGCTGTGCATTGGGGGCGGTATCTGCAATGAAGGCGATACGCTCCTGAATCCGCTGAAAGAAACCATTGAACGGGATCGTTACAGCAAATACAGCAACCGGCAGACGCGGCTTTGCGTAGCGACCCTGGGGAATGACGCCGGGATTATCGGCGCGGCCTGTCTGGGTGACAAGTAATTGACGAATAGGGGGAAACAGGGTGTTGCTGCAGCCTGATACAATCGCATCGTTTCGCGCGTCCGGGTGTCGGATTCTGGAACAGGCGCCGATGAAGGATTTTACCACCTTTCACATCGGCGGTCCCGCGGACTATTTTATAACGGCGCCTGACGAGCAGGCGGCCGGACGGGTTATGGCGGCTTGCCGCCAGCAGAAAATTCCGGTGCTGCTGGTGGGAAAAGGCTCGAATCTGCTGGTGTCGGATGAAGGAATTGACGGGGTGGTTTTGCGATTGGACGGGGATTCCCGCCCGACGGACTGTGATGTAGGGTCTGGCCGTGTGACGGCCTATGGAGGAACATCGCTCGCCAAAGTATGCCGCACGGCCCGTGATTATGGCCTGACTGGTATGGAATTTGCTTTTGGGATCCCCGGTACGGTGGGCGGCAGCGTATATATGAATGCGGGCGCTTACGGGGGACAGGTCGCGGACATATTGTACAGCGCCACGCTGTTATCCCCCGACGGGGTACTGCGTACTATGAAGACAGAGGATTTGCAGCTGGGATATCGCCACAGCCTGCTGATGGAAACCGGCGAAATTGCGGTGGGGGCGGTCTTTCAGCTGTCTCCTGGCAATCCGGAACATATTGGGGCCCGCATGGAAGAACTGATGAACAAACGCCGCGAAAAGCAGCCTCTGGAATATCCCAGTGCCGGCAGCTTTTTTAAGCGGCCAGAAGGACATTTTGCGGCGGCGTTGATTGACCAGTGTAGGCTAAAGGGATTTTCTGTAGGAGATGCGCAGGTCAGCGAGAAGCACGCCGGCTTTGTGGTGAACCGGGGAGAGGCGACCTGCCAGGATATGATACGTCTCAAAAGGGAAGTCTGCCGCCGCGTTTATGAACAGACCGGTGTGGAGTTAAAACCGGAAGTGGAACTGACGGGCCGGAACGTTCGTTGGTAAATGGATAGTGATGATACAGAAAGGGGTGCGCCGACATGGATGTATTGATTGTCACCGGGATGTCCGGAGCTGGAAAATCACGGGCTATCAATGCCTTGGAGGATATTGGATTTTACTGTGTGGATAATCTTCCGCCCAAGCTGCTCCCCAAATTTGCCGAGCTGTGCATGCAGTCGCAAGACCGCATTCCTCGCGTGGCGATTGTGGTGGACGTGCGCGGTGGGAAGTGGTTCGACCGCCTGTCCGAAAGCCTTCAGGAACTGAAAGACCAGTGCGGAAGCTTTAAAATATTATTCCTTGAATGCGACAAGCAGGTGCTGAAACGGCGGTATAAGGAACCCCGCCGTCAGCATCCTATCGCTGTGGATTCCGGCTGCTCGTTATCGGAGGCGATTGAAAGGGAACGGCAAATTTTGCAGCCGCTGCGGGCCGGTACCGATTTTCTGATCGATACCACCTATCTGTCCTCTGCCCAGCTGAAGGAGAGTATCGTCAGCCTGTTTCTGGAAAATACGGACGAGGGCATGGCCATTACCTGCATGTCCTTCGGCTTTAAATATGGCTATCCGGAGGAGGCCGATTTGGTGATGGATGTGCGATGTTTTGCCAACCCCTTTTATGTGGACGAGCTTCGACACAAAACGGGGCTGGATAAAGATGTGCGTGATTATGTGCTTAAGGATGAACATATCCGTGGGTTTCAGGACCGGCTGTACGATTTGATTGAATATATGCTGCCGCTTTACCGTAATGAGGGCAAGAGCCAGCTGGTGATTGCCATCGGCTGCACAGGGGGCAAGCATCGATCGGTAACCATTGCGGAAGGACTGTACGATCATCTGCGCCAAAAAGGGCTGCGCGCGGTTGTCCGTCACCGCGATATCCGCAAGCTGTAGGAGGCGATAACGTTGTCGTTCTCATCGGAAGTAAAAAAAGAACTGGCTTCTATTATGCCGGAACGCAGCTGCTGCCGAAAAGCGCAGCTTTACGGCATGCTGGAGGCCGGCCGCTCTTTTTCCGCTTCAAGAATGACGCTCCAGACGGAAAGCGGAGCGGTAGCGGATTTGTTTGAATGGCTGCTGCGCGAGGTATGCCGCGTGGAACCGCAGTGTTCGGAAACACCAGATGTTTCTAACAAATTTCACACCTTATCCGTTCCGGAAGAGCATTGTGAAGCCGTTTGGGATTATTTTGGACATGCCCGAAACGCCTACGCGATGCGCCTGAACCGGGCCAATCTGGAATGCGACACTTGCGCGGCCGCGTATATCCGGGGCGTATTTTTAGCCTGCGGCGCCATGACGACTCCGCAGATTGGCTATCATATGGAATTCAGCATACCATACTACCATTTGTCGCGGGACTGGCAGGCTCTTTTTTCCGAATGGGGCCTGACTGCCCGGGAAATCCGCCGTAAAGGCAATTATGTACTGTACCTGAAGGAAAGCGAACAGATTGAAGACTGTCTGACGCTGATGGGAGCCATTAACGCATCGTTGGAACTGATGAATATAAAAATGGTCAAGGATATCCGGAACAAAGCCAACCGTATCACCAACTGTGAAAGTGCCAACATCGATAAGATTGTAGCGGCGGCTTCGCGGCAGGTGACGGCGGTAAAAACCATCCAGCGCACCTGCGGGATCGATGCGCTGCCGGACGATTTACAGGAGCTGGCCCGGCTGCGGCTGGAGAATCCGGAATACTCGCTGCGGGAGCTGGGGGAGTCTCTGGCTGAACCGATCAGCCGGTCCGGCGTCAACCACAGACTCAACCGTATTATGGAGTTTGCGGAAAATCTTTGATGCAAGGAGGTGGCCCCCGTGTCATTCGTACATCTGCATGTTCACACCGAATACAGCCTGCTGGACGGCGCCTGCCGGATTCCAGAACTGGTGGAAGGGGCCGCTCGGCTGGGACAAACGGCGCTTGCCATTACCGACCATGGGGTTATGTACGGCGTGGTCGATTTTTATAAGGCGGCCCTAAAAGCCGGTATTCATCCCATTATCGGGTGCGAGGTCTATGTGGCGCCCCGCTCCCGCCAGGAGAAAGTGCATGGCATAGACAACGCTTATCATCATCTGGTGCTTTTGTGTGAAAACAACACCGGTTATCAAAATTTGATGAAGCTGGTATCTTTGGGATGGACGGAAGGCTTCTATGTCCGGCCGCGCGTGGATGAGGAACTGCTGGCGCAGTACCATGAGGGATTGATCGCCCTATCCGCCTGCCTTGCGGGACAGATTCCCCACCAGCTCCGCGAGGGCCGTTATGATGAAGCGGTCAGAACGGCCCGAAAGTATCAGGATTTGTTCGGTCCGGATCATTATTATCTGGAATTGCAGGATCATGGCCTGGCAGAGCAAAAAAACATCAATCCGCAGTTGATCCGCTTGTCCGGGGAAACGGGTATTCCCCTGGTGTGCACCAACGACGTTCATTACCTGACCCGGGAAGATGCGCGGGTGCAGCAGGTTCTGCTGTGTATCCAGACCGGCACAACGCTGGATGAACCGGCCGCTATGTCGTTTGAAACGGATGAATTTTACCTTAAGTCGGAAGAGGAGATGCGGGCTTTGTTCCCGGCGGTATCCGACGCTTTTGACAATACCGTGCGCATTGCGGAGCGATGCCACGTGGAGCTTTCGTTCGGTGAGCTGAAGCTTCCCACATTTGACGCGCCGGGGGGGGACAGCTCCGCCTATTTCCGCCGCCTTTGCCGGGAGGGGTTGAAACGCCGCTATGGGGATCATCCGGATGCGTCGCTGATGCAGCGGCTGGAATATGAAATGGCTACTGTTGAACAGATGGGTTATGTGGATTATTATTTGATTGTCAGTGATTTTATCCAGTATGCCAAGGAGCACCAGATTCCGGTGGGACCGGGACGTGGTTCGGGAGCCGGCAGCCTGTGTGCTTACTGCATGGGAATCACGGCGATTGATCCCATCCGATATAACTTGCTGTTTGAACGCTTTTTAAATCCGGAACGGATCAGTATGCCGGATTTCGATATTGATTTTTGCCCGCAGCGACGGCAGGAAGTTATCGATTATGTCATAGATAAGTATGGCGCCGACCGGGTGTCCCAAATCATTACGTTTGGCACTATGGCGGCGCGCGCCGCCATACGGGACGTAGCCCGCGTCATGTCGCTGCCCTATGCGGTGGCAGATCAGGTTGCCAAAATGGTACCGATGGAACTGAAAATGACCATCAATAAAGCGCTGGCTCAATCGAAAAAACTACAGGAGGCCATGGCCGGCGACGACCGGATCCGGGAGCTGATTGCCATGGCCAAACGGGTGGAGGGAATGCCGCGTAACGCGTCTACCCATGCCGCGGGTGTGGTGATCGCGCCCCGGCCGCTCAGCGATTTCGTGCCGCTGTGCGTCAACGGGGAGGCGGTGGCCACCCAGTATCCCATGACCATTCTGGAAGAATTGGGCATGCTGAAAATCGACTTTTTGGGCCTGCGCAATCTAACCATAATCCGTGACGCGGAAGCCCTGGTGCAGAAAAAGGAACCCGAATTTGCCATCGAGGATATTTCCCTGGACGAGGCCCCGGTTTTTGAAATGCTGGCAAAGGGAAACAGTGACGGTGTGTTCCAATTTGAATCGGGCGGTATGAAACGGGTGCTGATGAACCTGTCGCCGGATTGTTTTGAAGATTTGATCGCCGTAATATCGCTCTACCGTCCCGGTCCTATGGAATCCATACCGAAATACGTGCATAACCGTCATCATCCGGAGCAGGTACGATATCGTCATCCGCTCTTAAAGTCCATTTTGCAGGTCACCTACGGTTGCATCGTTTATCAGGAACAGGTTATGCAGATTTTTCGGGAATTGGCTGGGTATTCGCTTGGTCGCGCGGATTTGGTGCGCCGGGCCATGTCCAAAAAAAAGCATGATGTGATGGAGCAGGAGCGCGATATTTTTATAAACGGCCTGGAAGATGAATCTGGTGCGGTCGTTGTAGCGGGATGCCGCAGCCGCGGTATCCCAGCCGATACAGCTGAGGCGATCTTTGATGAAATGTCTTCCTTTGCCTCCTATGCGTTCAATAAATCCCATGCGGCCGCTTACGCGACGGTTGCCTATCAAACGGCGTACCTGAAATGCTTTTATCCACGGGAATACATGGCGGCCCTGCTGACAAGCGTATTGGAAAGCGGCAAGGTGGCCGGTTATATCGGGGAATGCGAGCGGTTGGGAATCGCTGTTCTGCCGCCCTCCGTCAACGAGAGCGTTTCCGATTTTACCGTGGACGGCGAACATATCCGCTTCGGGCTGCTGGCCATTAAGAATCTGGGCCGTGGTCTGATCGCGGAACTGGTTAAAGAACGGGAAACCTCAGGCCGGTTTGACGACTTTTACTCGTTTTGCAAACGAATGGCCGGAAAACGGGAATTCAACCGGCGGGCGATTGAAAGCCTGATCAAATGCGGAGCGATGGATGGGCTGGGGCATAACCGACGGGAAATGATGCTGTCTTTTGAATCGATCCTTGATCAGCTTGATGAAGACGGACGCCGCAACCTGGATGGACAGCTCGGATTTTTTGATGATCCGCAGGCCTCAGGAGCGGCGGCACCGGTTATACCTACACAGGAAGAATATACCCATGCCGAAAAACTGGCTATGGAGAAAGAGGTGACCGGGCTGTATATTTCCGGTCACCCGCTCGAACCCTATCGTCAGGTCTATAAATCGATGAAGCTGACGCATATTGACCGCGTTTTGGCTTCGGCGGATAGCGAATCTGGGCAAACCTATGATGGCAAAACCATACAAGTTTTGGTCTCAATTGGCAGTGTCCGGCAAAAGACGACCAAAAACAGGGAAACCATGGCGTATATAAGCATTGAAGACGTATACGGTGGCATGGAAATGCTGGTATTTCCCAAGGTGCTCTCCCGTTACGCGCCCTTGCTTCAGGAGGGGGCGGCATTGCTGATCAGCGGCCGGGTCAGTGTTCGGGAGGAGGAAGAACCCAAACTCATCTGCGACCAGGTGGCTCCGGCTCCCGACCCGCAGGCAGCGGATGCGGGCAGCGGCGATAGAAAAGAGACGGACACGCCGACCGCACAACCGCCGGCGGCGCCGTCAGTGCGGCATGGCCTTTATTTGAAAGTTCCGGCCAAAAGCAGTGCGGCGTTTAAACGCGCCTGTCTGGTGCTGGATATTTTTCCCGGACCCGAGCCTTTATATGTTCGCTTTGAGGATACAGGCAAGCTGACCAAAGCTCCCTTGTCCATGGGGGTATGGCCGCACGAGGTTTTGCTGGGTGAGCTTCGCTCGTTTTTGGGCGATCAGAATGTGGTTTTGGTATCATAAGGACATCTTATTGGTAAAGTGTCGAAATTTACTGTAAAAACCGGCGCTTTATTGGCGAATTATTAGATTGATATTTTCACTGGTTCCGGTATAATAACATTATAATGAGCGTAGTATTACAAACACGCGGTGGCATGAAGGAGAGAGTGTAATGGCTATTGAAAAATTAGCGGTATTGACGAGCGGAGGGGATGCTCCTGGCATGAATGCCGCCATTCGTTCTGTCGTACGTACGGCGCTCGGCGAAGGCGTTGAAATTTATGGCGTTTACCGGGGTTATAACGGTTTGATCGACGGCGATATGGAATTGATGAACCTGCGCAGCGTTTCCGATATAATTCATCGCGGCGGTACGATGCTGTACACGGCGCGCAGCCTGGAATTTAAAACGGACGCCGGTGTACAGAAGGCTGTTGACACCTGCCGCAAAATGGGAATTGGCGGTGTCGTGGTTATCGGCGGCGACGGCTCTTTCCGCGGCGCTCAGGATTTGTCCCGCAAGGGCCTGCCCTGTGTGGGTATTCCGGGTACCATCGACAATGATATTGCCTGTTGTGATTATACCATCGGCTATGATACGGCGCTGAACACCTGCAAGGATATGATTGATAAGCTGCGCGATACGGCGCAGTCTCATGACCGTTGCTCGGTTGTTGAGGTGATGGGGCGTCACGCCGGTTACCTGGCGCTCAACGCCGGTATTGCCGTGGGCGCGACCAGTATTCTGGTTCCGGAAGTGGAGTATGATTTTAAGCGGGATATTCTTGAGCGGATCGCCGCTACGTCCCGGACCGGCAAAAAGCATTTTATCATTATTGTAGCCGAAGGCGTCGGCCATGTGGTGGAACTTGCCTCGCATATTCAGGAAGAAACGGGAATCGAATCCCGCGCCACGATTCTCGGTCATGTGCAGCGCGGCGGTTCTCCGACGGTGCGTGACCGGGTGCTGGCGAGTGAAATGGGGTATCACGCGGTTGAGCTGCTGCTGAATGGCCAGACGAATAAAGTGGTGACCATCCAGTCGGATAAAATTACGAATTTGGATATTGAAGAGGCGCTGCAGATGAAGAAACCCTTTAATCGCCGCCTATACGACATTGCGCACAAAATCTCTATTTAAAACAACCTAAAAATCCCGGCCGGATTATTCCGGCCGGGATTTTATTTTGTTTAAAAAAGAGGAACAACCGTAGCTGTTCCTCCTTGGACTATCGGACGCTGAATAGAATTTCCCCGTAGCTCGGGAAAGGCCAATGCCGCTTATCGGTACAGAGTTCCAATTGATCGGAAGCCTCCCGCAGGCGTTTCATAATTGCCAGCACGGTATGGCTGAAATACTGCGCGCAGGCGCCTACGTCAGTGATTTCCCGTGCTTTTTCAACCGCAGCATGAAGCTCCTCCGCATAGCGGGATACCTGGTTACACAGGTCGGTCAGCTTTTTAACCAAGGACTCCTCCGTATAGCAGTCTATACCGGGAATCAACTGTTTTTTGCTCAGGGCTGTATCCGCGATCTCGTGTATATAAGAGCAGACAGCGGGTACGATTTCTTTCTGTGCCATATCCAGCATGGTTAGAGCTTCGATTGCCAGCGTTTTGCAGTAGTTCTCATAGGATATTTCCATGCGGGAATGGACTTCGGTCTGGCTGAGTACCTTGTGACGCGTAAACAGCTCGATATTTTTAGGATATTCGTAGCAGGGCAGGCAATCCGGTGTGGTCGGGAAATTATCGAGTCCCCGCCGTTTTGCCTCTTCCAGCCACTCGTCATTATAGCCGTTCCCATTAAAGATGATGCGTTTGTGATCCTTGATGGTTTTCTTTATCAGGCTGTCCAGCGCATTTTGAAAATCGTCCGCCTGTTCCAGGATATCCGCAAATTGACGCAGTTCTTCCGCTACGGCTGTGTTCAGGATAATGTTCGCCCCGGCAATGGATGCGGCGGAACCCAGCATGCGGAATTCAAATTTATTACCGGTAAACGCGAAGGGGGAGGTGCGGTTGCGGTCGGTCGTATCCTTGGGGAACCGGGGAAGGACGTGTACGCCAACCCGCATCTGCACCTTTTCTTTGGCATCATAGGCCGTGTTGCTTTCAATCGATTCCAGAATTTCGGTCAGCTCATCGCCCAGCGAAACGGAAACCACGGCCGGGGGCGCCTCGTGCGCTCCCAGGCGGTGATCGTTGCCGGCACCGGCGGCGGACACCCGCAGCAGGTCCTGATATTCGTCCACCGCTTTGATGACAGCGGTGAGGAAAAGCAGGAACTGTGCGTTTTCACGGGGAGAATCCCCGGGCTCCAGCAGGTTGATTCCCGTGTCGGTGGACAAGGACCAGTTGTTATGCTTGCCGCTGCCGTTGACTCCGTCGAAGGGTTTTTCGTGCAGGAGGCATACCATGCCATGGCGGGCCGCTACCCGTTTCATAAGTTCCATGGTCAGTTGGTTATGGTCGGTAGCCATGTTGGTAGTGGAAAAGATTGGGGCCAGTTCATGCTGGCCGGGCGCTACCTCGTTATGTTCGGTCTTAGCCAGAATACCCAGTTTCCAGAGCTCCTCGTCCAGCTCTTTCATAAACGCCGCCACACGGGGCTTGATGGCGCCGAAATAATGGTCGTCCATCTCCTGCCCTTTGGGAGGCCGGGCGCCAAACAGCGTGCGCCCCGTGTAGATTAGATCCCGCCGCTGGTTAAATACCGACCGGTCTATGAGAAAATACTCCTGCTCCGGGCCTACGGTGGTTACAATTGAGCGCACCGACGTATTGCCGAAGAGCCGTAAAATGCGCAGGCCCTGTTTGTTGATGGCGTTCATGGAGCGCAGCAGGGGGGTCTTTTTATCCAGGGATTCACCGCCATAAGAACAGAGGGCGGTGGGAATGCACAGCGTACCGTCTTTAATAAAGGCGTACGAGGTAGGATCCCAAACGGTATAGCCGCGGGCCTCAAACGTAGCGCGCAAGCCGCCGGAGGGGAAGCTGGAAGCATCCGGTTCGCCTTTAATGAGTTCCTTGCCGGAAAACTCCATAATCACCTTGCCGTCTGGCGTTGGGGTGATGAAACTGTCATGCTTTTCAGCAGTGACATCGGTCAGCGGCTGGAACCAGTGCGTATAATGCGTGACGCCGTGTTCCACCGCCCAATCCTTCATGGTATTGGCCACCACATTGGCGACCTCCTGATCCAGCGCTTTGTTGTCCGCAATATATTTCTTCAGGGCTTTATACGTTTCTTTGGGAAGCCTTTCCTGCATTACGGTATCATTGAACACCATACAACCAAACAGCTCCGGCACTTTTGCCATAATCTCGCTCGCTCCCGTCTCAAAAAGTGTTGGCTGCATGTCGCTGGCTACAGGCATGAAACGCGACATCAGCCCCATTTGGAAACACGTTTTAAGTATAACCATTTTATAAATTCTTGTCAATGTTTTTGCGGGGGCGGTTCTGGTCAGGAGGAGGATGGACAACCGCTCGATATATTGACAAAAAGGCCGGATTGCCTTATAATCGGTAAGAGAAAACGCCCGATACAGGCCGTATGTTTCGTTTGACGGCATTCGGATCCGGGCACAGGGCCGGATGGGTATTGCAAAACCTCTGTCCATGACCGGGCGGAGGTATTTTTATATCGAAAAAGGAGACGGAACAACTATGCAGTGGACAGGCTTAAATGAGTTGCGAGAAAAATATCTTTCGTTTTTTGAAAGCAAGGGCCATTTACGGCTCCCCAGCTTTGGGCTGATCCCCAAAAACGACAAATCGCTGCTGCTCATCAACTCCGGCATGGCGCCCATGAAAAAGTTTTTTACTGGGGAAATTACCCCGCCCCGCAAGCGGGTGACCACCTGCCAGAAGTGTATCCGTACTCCGGATATTGAACGGGTGGGCAAAACCGCCCGCCACGGCACCTATTTTGAAATGCTGGGGAATTTCAGTTTTGGCGATTATTTTAAGCATGAAGCCACGGCGTGGGCCTGGGAATTCTGCACCAAGGTGATGGAACTGCCGGTTGACCGGATCTGGGTCAGCATTTACGAGGACGACGACGAGGCGTTTAATATTTGGACCAAAGAGGTCGGCGTTTCTCCCGACCGTATCGTGCGCCTGGGCAAGGAAGACAATTTCTGGGAGCATGGCACCGGTCCCTGCGGCCCCTGTTCGGAGCTATACTTTGACCGGGGCGAGGCGTTCGGCTGCGGCTCCCCGACCTGCGGCGTAGGCTGCGACTGCGACCGGTACGTGGAGTTTTGGAATCTGGTATTTACCCAGTTCGACAGCGATGGGAACGGCAACTACACGCCTTTGGAACATCCCAATATTGATACGGGTATGGGATTGGAGCGTCTGGCCTGCATCATGCAGGGAGTAGACAATCTTTTTGAGGTGGATACGGTTCAAAACATTATGAAACACGTCAGCCGTATTGCTGGCGTGCATTATGGCGACGACCCGAAAACGGATGTTTCCCTTCGGGTAATTACCGACCATATCCGTTCCACCACCTTCATGATTGGCGACGGCGTAATGCCCTCCAACGAGGGGCGCGGCTATGTTCTGCGCCGCCTGCTGCGCCGGGCGGCTCGGCATGGCCGTCTTCTTGGGATTCAAAAACCGTTCCTGTTTGAAGTATGCGACACGGTGATCCAGGAGAACCTGAACGCTTATCCGGAGCTGTTTGAGAAGAAGGATTTTATTGTCAAACTAATCCATGTGGAGGAGACCGCTTTTTCTAAAACCATCGACAGCGGACTGGCCTTGCTGGATGATATGCTCACCCGCTTGAAGGGGACGGTGCTGCCGGGTGAGGACGCCTTTAAGCTGTACGACACCTATGGATTCCCGCTGGACCTGACACAGGATATACTGGAAGAAAAAGGCCTGACGGTGGATGAGGACGCTTTTGCGCGCCTGATGACCGAGCAGCGGGAACGTGCCCGCAACGCGCAGAGCAGCGACGACACGGATGCCTGGAAAAACAGCGCCAGCGCTTTAGAGCAGCTGATACCGGGCGAATTTGTTGGATATAGCTCCCTCAGCCACCAGGCGGTGGTAACGGCGATTCTGCGCAATAATGAGCTGGTGGAAACGCTTACCGCCGGCGACCGGGCGGCCGTTGTTTTGGATGTGACGCCTTTCTATGCGGAAAGCGGCGGACAGGTGGGGGATATTGGATCCCTGATTGCGGACGGTGCGCAGTTTGACGTGGAAAACACCATAAAAAGCCACAGTGGGGTTATTGCCCATGTGGGTGTACAAAAAGCCGGCGACCTGCGAGTGGGGGATGTGCTGACTGCCGCAGTCAACGATGAGATTCGCTGCGCGACTATGCGCAATCATACGGCGGCGCATCTGCTGCAGGCGGCGCTGCGCCGCGTGCTTGGATCGCATGTCGAACAGGCCGGGCAACTGGTGGACAGCCGCCGTGTACGCTTTGACTTTACGCATTTCTCCGCGCTGACGCCGGAGGAGCTCAAACAGGTGGAAGGGCTTGTCAACGGATGGATTTTGGACGGCATGGAAGCGGATATCCGTGAAATGCCGATTGAGGAAGCCAAAAAACTGGGAGCCATGGCTCTTTTTGGTGAAAAATACGGCGATGTGGTGCGCGTGGTTAAAATGGGCGATATGTCCATTGAATTCTGCGGCGGCACCCATGTAGACAATACCGCCAAACTGGGATTGTTCCGGATTCTGTCCGAAGGGTCTGTGGCCTCGGGCGTTCGCCGTATTGAAGCCGTGACGGGACTTAACCTGTTGGAAGTCATGGACGAACAGCGTCAGCTTCTGGAATATACGGCGGATACGATTAAAGCCAGCAATGTTGAGGATATCGGCCGGCGTTCGGCCCAGGTAATGGCGGAACTGAAAGCGGCGCAGAAAGAACTGGAGGATATCCGGGCTCGTATCGCATCGAAAAAGGTGGAGGGGTTGTTTGAAAACGCCAAGACGGTTGGCGGGGTCAAGGTGGTAGCGGCAGCGTTTGCCGGCACCGGTTCCGACGCGGTGCGGGAAATGTGCAGCCGTTGTAAAGACCTGGTGGGCGATCAGGCTACGGTTGTTCTGCTGGCTGGTATGCAGGAAATCTCGAATTCCGTTTCTTTTGCTTGCTTTTGTTCACCAGCGGCAGTGGCGCTCGGAGCCCACGCCGGTAAGATCATCAAGGAAATAACGGCGCTGTGCGATGGCCGCGGAGGCGGGCGTCCGGATATGGCACAGGGCGGCGGTAAAGACCTGACCAAAGTGGACGACGCAATGAATACAGTGGACGATATTGTGGCCACGCAGGTTGAAAACGCATAATAACGCATTATAAGGAGGTACAATATGGACTGTGTATTTTGCGGTATTCTCCGTGGGGATATTCCTTCAAACAAAATATACGAGGACGAACAGGTGCTGGCTTTTTACGATATAGAGCCCAAAGCTCCGGTACATTTTCTGGTCATTCCCAAAGAACATATAGAGGGGGCGGCCGCTCTCAATGAAGAGAATGCGGCCGTGACCGCGCATATCTTTGCGGTCATTGCCCGGCTGGCAGACCAGCTTGAAATCGGTGATTTTCGGGTTGTAACCAATAACGGACCGGAGGCGGGACAGACAGTTTCTCATCTGCATTTCCATGTGCTGGCCGGCAGGGTTCTGGGGGATATGGGCTAAAGGAGGCGCTTTCCATCGTCTATATAGTAATGGATTTGGAATGGAATGGGGCATATTCTCACAAGGCGCACGGCTATTTCAATGAAATTATTGAAATTGGCGCCGTTAAACTGGATGCTTCTTTTCAAATAGTCGATCGTTTTCAGGCGGTTATCAAACCATCGGTCAGTCGAAAATTATCGGAAATCGTAAAGGGGCTTACTCATATTGCGCCGGAGGAATTGGATAAAGGCGGTTCGTTTGTCTCGGTTGTTCACCGGCTGCAGGACTGGATGGGTACTTCGGAAGCGGCGTTCTTGACTTGGAGCCAGACCGATCTGCTGGTTCTTATGGAGAATTTTCGCTATTTTTGCCATCGGCAGGATATTCCCATGATGGCGTATTACGCGGACATACAGCGTTATTGCCAAGAGAAAATGGGGATTAGCCTGCATCAGCAAATGGGGTTGCAGGCGGCCTGTGAAAACCTGAATATTGACACGCAGGGAATGGAGACCCATCGGGCGCTCGGTGACAGTTTGATGACGGCTGAGGTATTGCGAAGAGTAGGGGATCCGCCATCCTTTCACAAGATTCTACAAAAAGCGGACAAGGTTTTTTATGATCGGGTCACCTTTAAACCTTTCGTGCTGAAAGATATAGACAGCCCCCTGATTGACCGCAGCCTGCTGCGATTTTCCTGTCCGGAATGCGGGAGGAATCTGCGTCGTAAAGGAGAATGGGCGTTTCGCGGTCATGCCTTTTTTGCGGATTTTACCTGCCGCCGGTGCCAGAAAAACTTTGTGGGACGGGTGCAATTCAAACAAAAATATGATTGTGTGGATGTAAAACGCAAGCTGACCGAGAAAATAGAACCGCCCAAAGAGAAAGGAGCCGGCCATGAGCAGGAAGGATAGCCGCATGAAGGAAGACGTCACGAAACAGATGAAAAAGATGGGCGGTATACTGGGTGAATTTAAGCAATTTGCGCTGCGGGGCAATGTAATTGACCTGGCGGTTGGCGTTATCATAGGCGGCGCGTTTCAAAAAATCGTTTCCTCCGTGGTCAGCGACCTCATCATGCCTTTTGTAGGCATGATGACCGGCGGTATCAATTTCACCGATCAGTTTTTGGTGCTGAAGTATCCGGAAGGGGTTGAGGCTGCGACTTACGCAACCCTTCAGGCCGCCAAGGATGCGGGGGCTACCACCTTCAATTATGGAGCGTTTATCACGGCTGTGATTGATTTTGTCATCATGGCGTTCATCATCTTTTTGCTGGTCAAGGGGATCAACCGGCTGAACCGCCGCCGAAAACCGGATGAGCCGGCCGTACAGACAACAAAACGCTGCCCGTACTGTTGCAGCGAAATCAGTATAGACGCTGTGCGTTGCCCGCACTGTACATCGGTGCTGGAGGATCCGTCCGCCGACGGGCCCGAACCGGATGGAGCGTGCGAATAAATGCAGTGGAAACCGAATCCGGAATGGACGCCGCGTCTGCTCGACTGGTATTGTCAGGTTCGCCGCCCTTTTCCATGGCGTGTGGAGCCCACGCCCTACCGGGTGTGGGTGTCGGAAATCATGCTTCAGCAGACGCGGATCGAGGCGGCGCTGGGTTATTACGAACGCTTTATGGAAGCTCTCCCCACGGTGGCTGATCTAGCCGCCGTAGATGAAGACACGCTGCTGAAACTCTGGGAAGGGCTGGGATATTATAGCCGCGCCAAGAATCTGCGTAAAGCCGCCATTCAGATTATGGAACACTATGGCGGAGAATTGCCGGCGTCGTTTGAGGCGCTGCTTCAGCTGCCAGGGATAGGGGAATACACCGCCGGTGCGATTGCCTCCATCGCTTATGATCTTGCGGTTCCGGCGGTTGACGGCAATGTGCTGCGGGTACTGGCCCGGCTCACCGCTTGCTCGGAGGATGTGCTGAAACCGGCTGTTAAAAAGGAGCTGTCAAAACTCGCCGCCGCTTTGGTTCCACAGAAGAACCCCGGCTTATTCAATGAAGCCATTATGGAATTGGGAGAAACCGTTTGCCTGCCAAATACAACCCCGGACTGCACCGCTTGTCCGCTCTATGGATTGTGTGAAGCTCAAAAACAAGGCTGTGCCGGTGAATTGCCGGTACGGTCGCCCAAAAAGGAACGGCGGGTGGAACATCGTACAGTTTTGGTTATCATCAGGAAAAGGGATAATGCATGGACGGTTTTGCTGCACAAACGGCCCTCCGCGGGATTGTTGGGCGGCTTGTGGGAGCTGCCGTCTGTGGATGGGGAGATGCCGGATGAGGCTGTTCGGGAGTTGGTCATCCAGTGGACAGGCGGCCGGATTCTGGACACAGAAGATTTGGGGAAAGCCCGCCATTTATTTTCCCATATTGAATGGCATATGGAAGGAAGGGCCGTATGGCTGGAGGACGCGCATACGCCTTCCGATTGCGTTTGGGCTGATGCCGACGAAATCAGAGATGTGTATGCTCTGCCCAGCGCTTTTCGTGCCTATGCCCAAAAGCTGCCGGCGATATTGAAAAAGGAGAAGGGGCTATGAAACGCAATGTCTGGATTACCGGCGCATCCGGCGGAATAGGACAGGCAGTAGCCCGTCGTTTGGCAAAAGAGGGATATGGACTCTGTCTGCAATATGGACGCAGCAGGGAATCCGCGGAGCAGCTGGAACAGGAGCTGGTCAAAGCGGGAGCCGATGTGATGACCGTGCAGGCGGACATTGCCTGTGCATCGGATATGCAGCGGGCGGCGGTTCTGGCGGCGGACCGGTTCGGCCATATCGACGCGTTGATTCACTGTGCGGGCATTGCCCAACAGAAACTGTTTACCGATACCACCTATGAGGAATGGACACGAATGCTGCGGATCCATCTTGATGGAGCTTATCATGCCTGCCAGGCGGTGCTGCCTGCCATGATCCGCCGGCACAGCGGCAGCATTGTGCTGGTGTCCTCTATATGGGGGATATCCGGCGCTTCCTGTGAGGTGGCTTATTCCACAGCAAAAGCCGGCTTGATCGGTATGACGAAGGCGCTGGCGCAGGAGCTTGGCCCTTCCCGGATTCGGGTGAACTGTCTAGCACCCGGTGTGATCGATACGCCGATGAACGGCAATTTGGATGAAAGCAGCCTGGAAATGCTGCGGGAGGATACGCCCTTACAGAGGATTGGCACGCCGGATGATGTAGCTGGGGCGGCCGCTTTTTTGATTTCCGACGACGCCGGGTTTATTACCGGACAGGTTTTGAGCCCTAATGGCGGGCTTGTTGTATAGACGAATATAAAACGACCGGC
>OGYY01001134.1_pt1 | contig 24011 bp, 18 predicted proteins | sample 1576671 | NCBI WGS metagenome assembly OGYY01 (sample SAMEA3541593, study PRJEB24748) | human gut metagenome | biome: human gut; feature: human-associated habitat; material: faeces | place: China | collected 2012 | reverse complement strand
GGAGAGACTCCGCCGCCGGGGCGGCCGGCTCTTTTATGACCGGTTTCCGGACAGACGCAGCCGGTTCCGGGGAGGAGGGCGCGGCCGCCGACTGCGGCTGCACCGCCGTACCTCCCGCCGCCAGCATCCTCACCTGTTCTTCCAGCGCCTTGAGACGGCGCAGCAGCCCTGCCGATCCGGTATCCAGATCCGGCGAGCACAGCCGCAGCAGCGCCATTTCCATTTCCATACGGCGGGATCCTCCGGAACGCAGCCGCTCCATCGCGCCCTGCAGCACATCCATGGCATGGAGTATGACCGTCAGCTCAAAGGCCGCCGCTGTCTCCCGCATCCGCTCCAGCTCCGCCGGCGTAGTTACCACCAGCTCCTCGGCCCGCTCCACACTTTTTACGATCATCAGGCCGCGGAAAAACTCCGTTAGTTCCACACAAAGCCGCTCCATATCGCAGGAGCCAGTGTATAAATCGTGAAGCAGCGTGAGTCCCGCCGCGCCGTCCTGCCGACGGATCGCCTCAGCCAGAGAATACAGATATTCCCGCCCCGCCATGCCGGAGGCTGCGGCGACCACGTTGGCGTCGATCTCCCGTGAGCGGGACAAACACTGGTCGAGCAGGGACAGCGCGTCCCGCATACCGCCGTCCGCCAGCCGCGCAATCAGCAGCGCGGCGTCTTCCTCCAGCGTAAAGCCCTCCTGCCCGGCAATGTACTGCATTCGCCCGGCGATATCGGCCGGAGCGATACGGTTAAAATCAAACCGCTGGCAGCGGGATAATATGGTGGCCGGCAGCTTGTGCACCTCGGTGGTGGCCAACACAAAAATCACGTGGGCCGGCGGCTCCTCCAGGGTTTTCAGGAGCGCATTAAACGCGCCGGCCGACAGCATATGTACCTCATCAATGATATAGACGCGGTATTTCCCGATTGTAGGGGTGAAATTCACTTCCTCCCGCAAATCCCGGATGTTATCCACGCCATTGTTGGACGCCGCGTCGATTTCGGCCACGTCCAGCACCGTGCCGTCGTCGATACCCCGGCAGACCTCGCATTCGTTGCAGGGATCACCGTCGACCGGGTGGAGGCAGTTGACCGCCTTGGCCAGAATTTTGGCGCAGGAGGTCTTGCCGGTGCCGCGGGAGCCGGTAAACAGATAGGCGTGCGCCAGCCGCCCGGTCCGCAGTTCATTTTTCAGAGCCGTCGTAATATGAGGCTGGCCCCATACGTCCGAAAACGTCTGCGGCCGCCATTTGCGGTATAAAACCTGATACATTCTCCCTGCACCTCCAAAAAGCCGCATGGTCCGAAGCATACGGGCAGACAGGTTGACTGCGGCGCACGATGACTACCGCTTAATGCTGCTCGGTTCCCCGCCTGACATGGTTCACGGCGCACCGTCGCACAGGACCCGCCTGCCCGTATGCCTCGAATCACGCGGCACCGGTATCAATTTTAAATATATCCTACCATTTTGCAGAAACCAGAAGAAGTGACGCACGCTCCGGCGCGGGAGCCGCTTTGCAGCGATCACCATTTTTCCAAAAACTTTTGCAAAAACCTTTTCGCTAAATTCTGAAATTAAGGACTATTATAACACGCACGCAGGAAAAGCGCAACACGAAATTCGCCGGATCATCCGGCAAATTCCGCCAACAGCTTTTCGGCCGTGCGGGCGTCTCCCTGGCTGAAAGCAACCGTCAGCCAGGCATAGGCCGTCTCCCACGTTACGCCCGGCAGCGCCCGGATTCCGGCGTCCCGCATACGGGCCGCCGACTCATAAACCGGCGAACCGGCCTTGACCGGGGCGAGATAGACGTCAATCCCCTGATCCCGGCAGCGGGCCGCCAGGTCCAACACCGTCGAGCGCCCTTCCGCCGGGGCTGTCCCCGCGTGATAAGGTTCATGCAAGACCGCTTTAACGGCAGGTCCAGGCTGAAACGCCTCATAATCGATCCCCGGATATGGCCGTAGGCAGGCGACTGCCGCCTGCAGCGGTTTTGTCAGCGTATACAGGCGAGGCTGTGCAGCGGGCACGGCGGCGGCAGCCCCTTCCGCCTCTTCAAACTCATCCGTATACAGGTCGCACTGGCGCAGGGCATATCCAGGGATCCGCCGCATGCCGCCGCTTTTTGTCCTCCAGGCGGCCCAAACGCCCGGCCAGCCCTCGGCGATGCCTTCGACCGCCTGTGCAAAATTGGCGACGCCGTTGGAATCCGGATGGGAAAGCGTTAATCCCGCCGACACCAGCCACAGCGGCTTATCCATCCCCTGCCACAGAAGCGACAGCAGGGCCGCCGTGTAAGCCAGCGTATCGGTCCCGTGGGTGACGATCACCCCGTCATAATGGGCACAGTCGACGCCGCGCAACGCCTTGAGCAGCTGGTTCCACCGGTCGGGGGCCATGTTTTCGCTCAACGTCGTCAGCGGTTCCATCGTATCAAACGCGACACCGGCCCGTGCCCGGCCGGATGCGGCATACCGCTCCAGCAAATGCCGGTTATACGTTTCGTCACCGGGGGCGATCACGTTGCCGGCCGTCTCAAACGAGCCGATCGTCCCCCCTGTAAACACCACTAATATCCGCATAGCCGCCCCCTCCTTTGGCTATGGTATACCCGCACGGGCCCCGGTTATACGTTACATACTGACCGGCGCGTCGATTTTCAGCAATCCCAGGGCGTTGCCCAGCACGGTTTTGGTCGCCGCGCACAGGGCCAGCCGCGCCTGCATCAGCCCCTCATCCTCGCCTTTGACGCGGCAGGCATTGTAAAACTTATGGAACAGTGTCGCCAGTTCCTGGCAGTACCGGGTGATCCGCGCCGGATCATAGGCCCTGGCGGACGCCACGATTTCATCGGTATACGCGGCCAGGTGCCGGATCAGCTCCTTCTCCTCCGGCTGGCCAAGGCGGGCCAGCTCTTCCGCGGAGGCAATACGCACGGCGACGCCTTCCTGTTCCATTTTCTTAAAGATGGAGCAGATCCGCGCGTGCGCGTACTGCACATAGTAGACGGGATTGGAGGAAGACTGCTCGATGGCCAGCCCAAGGTCAAAGTCCATGCGGGTGTTGGCCTCCCGCATGTTAAAGAAAAACCGCGCCGCATCCACCGGCACCTCGTCCAGCAGGTCGGCCAGCTGGATGGCTTTGCCCGATCGTTTCGACATCCGCACCACTTCGCCGTCCCTCATCAGCCGCACCAGCTGGATCAACACTACCTGCAGTTTGTCGCCGTCCAGCCCCACGGCATCCATCGCGCCCTTCATACGGGCGACATGGCCGTGATGGTCGGCCCCCCAGACGTCGATGCAGGTGTCGAAGCCACGGGCAAATTTGTTGCGGTGATAGGCGATGTCCGCCGCAAAATAGGTAGGATGTCCGTTAGCCCGCACCAGTACGTCGTCCTTGAATTCGAGCTTGTCGATCTCCGCCTGAGATTTGCCTTCGGCCAGCAGTTTTTCCGTCAACACCTCTTTGTTTTTATACCACAGCGCACCGTCTTTTTCATAGGTCATGCCGCGCTGTTTCAACAGCTCGATGGTTTCGTTCAGTTCGCCACCCTCATGCAGGACCGACTCCATAAACCACCGGTCATAATGAATGCGGTATTTTTCCATGTCCCTGTGCATCTTGTCGATATTTTGGGGCAGCGCAAACGCTACCAGCGCCTGGCGGCGTTCGTCCGCACCGGCTTCCACAAAGCGGTCGCCGTATTCCTCCGCGAACGCGGCGGCGTGATCTTTAATGTCATCCCCATGGTAGGCGTCCTCAGGGAATTCCACGGCATCCTCGCCTTTATAAATCTGCAAATAGCGCGCTTCCAGCGATACGGCAAATTTTTCGATCTGGTTTCCGGCGTCGTTTACGTAAAACTCCCGCCACACGTCGTAGCCCGCCGCCTCCAGCACCGCGGCCAGACAGTCGCCCAAGGCGCCGCCACGCGCGTTGCCCATATGCATGGGGCCGGTGGGATTGGCCGAAACAAACTCCACCATCACTTTCTTTCCACGACCGTAATCCGACCGGCCATAGCAAGCCTGCTTGTCCAGCACATCCGCAATCACATCCGCGTAAAACCGCGGGGACAGGAAAAAGTTGAGGAAGCCGGGGCCGGCGACCTCCGCCTTTTCCAGATAGGTGCCTTCCAGCCGCATATGCGCCAGCAGAATATCCGCAATTTGGCGGGGGGCCCGTTTAAAGGCCCGCGCCGAAGCCATGGCCGCATTGGCCGACAGGTCGCCATGCGCCCGGTCGCCCGGCACTTCGATGCCGAAAGCCGGAATCGGTTCGGCCGGCAGCTCCCCGGCTGCCACCGCCTCGCCCAGCGCCCGCATAATGACGTCCCGCACCTGCCGCCGGGATTCTTCGACTATTCTTGACATGTTCTATCCGCTCCTTTGACGTCTATGGTTAATACGTGGTCCGCCGTGACGGACCCGTTGATATCCAGCGTATAGCGAGCCTCCGCCGTTCCGCCCGCCGGGGTCAGGCTGCTTTGGACGAGTTTGGTATCGATCCCCATACGAAGCACACCGACGCCCGCGTCATATTCGCTTTCCTGCCTTTTTCCGGGAGTCAGCCGCAGCAGAGAACGGATGGCTCCGCGCCGCTCCACTTCCATGCCTCCATCCAAAATACGGATGGTCGAATCCGTATCCCCCTCCGGCGAGGATTCCCGCCAGGTGAGTTTCCACTCGCCCCCGCTCCACTCCATCCGGCCCGGAGCGGTCATCTCGGTCACCTCGCACCCGCCGTCCACGGTCTGGCGGCCGATAATGGTAATTATCACATCCATGGCTGTCTCCTTACCCGGCGTGTTCGATGGTTTCCAGTCGCACCCATTCCGTATGGCCGCCGACCGGCCGGCCGAGGAACATGGAGGCCACGCGTGAAAAATCCTCCGCATGATCGCTCACACAGTAATGGCAGACGCCGGCCTGGCCGCGCGCGGCCAGCAATTCCTGTTCGCGCAGCATCCCAGCGCATCGCACGGCGGCTTCCCGGCCGGAATCGATCAGCGTCACACCGGGCAGCATGGCCGCAATGACCGGCCGCAGCAGGGGAAAATGAGTGCACCCTAGAATCAGCGTATCCACCCCCGCCTCAAGCATGGGGCGCAGATATATTTCCGCTGTCCGCCGCGTCACCGGGTTATCTTCTTCGATCCAGCCGTTTTCGACCAGCGGCACAAACAGCGGACAGGCCGCGTCGGTCACCTGCCCCCCCGGCCGGCGGCTTTCCATTCGCCGCCGGAACGCTCCCGCGCGGATGGTGGCCGCCGTGCCGATCACGCCAATCCGCCCGCTGGCAGAGGCCTCTACCGCGGCATCGGCTGCGCTTTCCACCACACCGATGGCGGGCAGCGGCAGGCCGTTCAGTATCGCCGGCGCGGTGGAGCTGACGGTCCCGCAGGCGGCAATGATCATTTTCACATCCCGGCCCTGCAAAAAGGCACAGTCCTGCCGGGTATAGGTTTCAATCGTCTCACGGCTGCGGGTGCCATAGGGCACCCGGCCGGTATCGCCGAAATACACAATATCCTCCTGCGGCAGCTGTTCCATCAGCTGCCGGACGACGGTGAGCCCGCCCAGGCCCGAATCGAACACGCCGATCGGCCGGTTATCCATACGGGAACCTCCTCCAGAATGGGGTTTCTATCCACTATATAAACTATACGTAAAAGAGATTCCCTAGTATACCATGTTTTGAAGGGAAAGGCAACCGTCTGGCAGAGGAATCCGCTCGCTGCTTGCCGGGATGAACGGCGGGTGATATAATAGCCTCAAGGGCATAGCCCCTGAGGCTTTGAAAAAGGGGTTACGGGGCGCAGCCCCTCCGCGGCTCTGCCGCGCCGCACTTTCTTCTGGTTTCTGCAAAAAATATGGTATAATGACACTGTATAGGAAAGGATGACCATACACAAATGCCTGCTTTTCATTATAACACCATTTATGATGTGGAAAAGGAAACCACCGGACTGGGCGTTTCCCTGCCTCTTGAGTCCGATCTGTCCCGTTTGGCGGAACCATTGGCCATAAAAGGCCATACGGTGGCGAACCGGCTGGCCATTCAGCCCATGGAAGGCTGCGATGGCCGGGAGGACGGCGCGCCGGGAGAACTGACACTCCGCCGTTATCGACGGTTTGCGGAAAGCGGTGCGGGACTCATTTGGGCCGAGGCGACCGCCGTGCTTCCGAAAGCGCGGGCCAACCCGCGGCAGTTGATGATTACACCGGATAATATCGATGTTTTTCAAAAAATGACATCGGAAATTAAGGAACGCTGTCAAAACGCTTATGGATTCGAGCCGATTGTGATTGTACAGCTTACCCATTCCGGCCGCTACTCCAAACCTGCCGGCAAACCGGAGCCGATCATCGCTTATAATTGTCCACCTTATGAGACAAACGGCCCGTTGCCGGAAAGCCGAATCGTTTCTGACGAAGAACTGGATACCCTCCCGGAGCTCTATGCCCGATCGGCAAAGCTGGCGGAACAGGCGGGATTCGACGGAGTGGATATCAAGGCCTGCCATCGCTACCTGATATGCGAATTGCTGTCGGCTTATAATCGTCCGGGACGCTATGGCGGCAGCTTTGAAAACCGCACTCGTTTGCTGCTGGATGCGGTTGACGCCGTGCAGGCTGCCGTGTCACCGCACACCATCGTGACCAGCCGGCTGAACATATACGACGGGGCGGCGTATCCCTATGGATTCGGCATGAAACCGGACGGCAGCCTCACGCCGGATTTGACGGAGGCCCTGCGGCTGGTGGAAACGCTGCATAAAAAGCGCGGTATGTCTCTGCTTGATCTGACAATCGGGAATCCCTATGTCAACCCGCATGTGAATCGCCCCTTCGACCAGGGGCCCTATGAGCCGCCGGAAAATCCGCTGGTCGGCGTGGCACGGATGGCTGACTGTATCGGCGAAGTCGCGCAGGCATTTCCAGATTTGTCTGTTATAGCCTCCGGAATGTCGTATCTGCGCCATTTGTCACCCTGCTTTGCCGCCGGTATGATCACCCAAAAGGGGGCGGCCATGGCCGGTTTTGGGCGCGAGGCGTTCGCCTATCCGGGCTTCGCGCACGATATACTCGAAAAGGGCGGTATGGATCCGAAAAAATGCTGTATTGCCTGCGGAAAGTGCACCGAACTGATGCGGATGGGGGGCTGCGCCGGCTGTGTAATTCGTGACAGCGCCGTATACGCGCCGCTTTACCGGGAAGGAAAGGAGAGGTTTACATAATGGAAAAAATAGCTGTAGTTACAGGTTCAGCCCGTGGCATTGGATATGCCACCGCCTGCAAGCTGTGCGAGGCGGGCTACCGCACCGTATTTTCAGACATTCAGCCGGAAGAAGACATGGCCAGCTTGGTGGCATTTTTGACCGCCAAGGGATGGAAGGCGGACTATATCCGTTGCGATATCTCCCAGGCGGACGACCGCCGGCGCTTGATCGATACCGTTGCACAGCGCTATGGCCGGCTGGACGTCCATGTGAACAACGCCGGCGTGGCGCCGAATGTACGCCTGGATATCCTTGAAACCACCGAGGAGAGCTTTGACCGTCTCATCCGCATCAATTTAAAGGGTACGTTTTTTATGTGCCAGACAGTGGCCAACGCTATGATAGCCATGCAAAACAATGGAGTCGAGGATTATCAGCCCCGCATCATCAATATTGCCTCCATGTCCTCGTATACCTCGTCCACCAACCGGGGGGAATATTGCGTATCCAAGGCGGGCGTCTCCATGGTCACCAAGCTGTTTGCCGATAAACTGGCGGAAGATGGCATCGGCGTCTTTGAGGTGCGCCCGGGTATTATCTTGACGGACATGACAAAGAGCGTAACCGCCAAATATCAAAAGCTGATCGAAGAAGGGGTGACCCCCATCAAGCGGTTCGGCCGTCCCGAGGATGTGGCCAACTGCGTGCTGGCGGCCGCAGGCGGCCTGCTGGATTTCGCTACCGGGCAGGTGCTCAATGCGGACGGCGGCTTCCATATACGGAGGCTGTGATGAAACAGGAAATTAGACGGCTGGCCGGGCACGAGATTCCTATTATCACCGTGGATACGGTGGTGATCGGCTCCGGCTGCGCGGGATTCAACGCCGCCGACTGGCTGTATGATTGGAACCACCGGGATGTCCTGCTGGTGTCGGAAGGGATGAACAAGGGGACCTCCCGCAATACCGGCAGCGATAAGCAGACCTATTATAAGCTGTCCCTGTCGGGTAAAGAAACCGATTCGGTGGCGGAGATGGCCCAAACCCTGTTTGAAGGGGGCGGGGTCAACGGCGACATCGCTTTGGCGGAAGCCGCCGGTTCGGTCCGGGGATTCATGAAGCTGGCCAATTTAGGGGTGCCTTTTCCCACCACCCGTTACGGCGCTTACGCCGGCTATAAAACCGACCATGATCCCCGCCGTCGGGCGACATCCGCCGGGCCGCTGACCTCACGGTTTATGACCCAGGCGCTGGAACGGTCTGTTAAAAGCAAAGGTATCCCACTGCTCGACCATTTTACGGCCATCCGTCTGCTGGAACAGGATGGGACAATCCAAGGCGTGGTGGGTATTGACCATACACGGGCTATGGATGCCTCGAACGGACTGGCGGTCATCCGCGCCAATTATGTTGTTATGGCAACCGGCGGGCCGGCCGGGATTTATGAGACTTCGGTCTATCCCGAAAGCCAGACCGGCATGACCGGGCTGGCACTGGATATCGGCGCGGCAGCGGCCAACCTGCAGGAATGGCAGTATGGCCTCGCTTCAGTCAAATTCCGCTGGAACGTGTCGGGAACCTACCAGCAGGTGCTGCCCCGCTACATTTCGGTTGATGAAAACGGCCGGGAGCGCGAATTTCTGCTCGATTATTTCGATTCCCCGCAGGAAGCCCTTAACCGCGTCTTTTTAAAAGGGTACCAATGGCCGTTCGACGCGGCCAAGGTGGAGGGCTCGTCCCTGCTGGACCTGATTATTTACCGTGAAACGCGTCAATTGGGGCGGCGGGTCTACATGGATTTTCGCCGGGAGCCTTCCGGGCTGGAGGGCCAGCGGTTTGATATCCTTTCAAAAGAAGCCTATACATACCTTGAAAACTCCGGCGCGCTGCTGCCCACGCCGATTGCCCGGTTGGAGAAAATGAATCGTCCGGCCATCGAGCTGTATGCAGCGCATGGGATCGACCTTTACAGCGAGCCGCTGGAGGTTGCGGTCTGTGCGCAGCACCATAACGGAGGCCTGGAGGTGGACGAAAACTGGCAGACCAACATCCGGGGCCTCTATGTGGCCGGGGAAGCGGCCGGCACCTTTGGCGTCTGCCGTCCGGGCGGCTCCGCTCTCAATTCCACGCAGGTCGGTTCCATGCGGGCGGCGGAGCATATTGCCTGCCAGTCTGTCGCCCCTCCTTCGTGCACGGATGCTTTTCTCCGGCGTACAGAGGATACGCTGGGCAGTCTGTTTGCCTCCTGGAAAGCATCGCAGGCAGCGGGTGAGCCGGCAAGCGGTCTTTGGCGTTGGCTGCGGGAGGCTATGAGCAACCGAGCGGCCCATATTCGAGATGCCGTAGATATACAAACGCTGGAGCAGGAAATCCACCGAATCCGAAGCGACTTCTACCAAAAAGTGTCGATAGCCGGGCCTGAACAGATCGTACAGCTTGAAAAGGTGCGTGACATGTTTGTTACCGCCGAAGCGGTGGCATCCGCCATGGGTCGGTCGGCCCGGCAGGCGGGCAGTCGCGGCTCGGCGCTGGTTCTGAAGCCGGACGATGGGCAGCCGGTGGGAGACTGTCTGCCGGGTATGACCTATCTTCCGGAATGTTCCGATTATCGACAGATGGTAGCTAGCACGCAAAAACAAGGGGAGGACTTTGTCACCACATGGAAGCCGGTGCGCCCCATACCGGAGGAGGACGACTGGTTTGAGCGGGTATGGAACGACTATCGCGCACGCATAGCCCCCTTACACAAGGCTTAAATCCGGATGGATTTGTATAGAACGCAGTATGTCAGATTAAAGGAGTGTGCAACATGAAAACGGTGTACAAACGGTTGTTATCTATGGTAATGGTACTGGCTATGCTGATGACGATGCTCAGCGTTTTATCGGTATCGGCCGAGGATGACGCTGCGCAACTTCAGGAAATGGCGCTTATTAAATCCCGGTTTGCCGAGTATTTTTTAACCTTGAGTATCGATCGCTATGGCGACGAAACGCAAGCGGAAGCCTATCTAAAAACCATCGGGGCCGATGGCTCATGGGCGGATATTGATTATTACGATCAGACGCATACCGCCAACGGTGAAACATGGCAGCCCAAGAAAGCGCTGGCTCGTATGCTGGCCATGAGTATGTCCTATAGTAATCCCTCCGATGCACTCTATCACAATGCGGAGTTGTTGAATGCGGTGCAAAAAGGATTGGAGCATTGGCGTACGATTCGGGACGCCAATCCGGGTCAGGCAGATTATGAAGGCCCTTGGTGTTCCAACTGGTGGGAAAACGGTTTTGGTATTGGGCAATATATCTATAAGATCGGCGTTTTGCTGGAAAAAGAATTGACCGACGAGAATATCGCCATGATCTGTCGAAAATTGGATCGATTGGGATCGACCAACACCGGGCAAAACGCTCTGTGGCAGACCCAAAACGCGCTTCACAGAGCGCTGCTGGAAAACAATGCGGCACAGTTCAAAAAAACCGTGGACGAATGCTTGTATGCCAATTTGGGCCGCAGCCTTAAATTGGGCGACGAAGCGCTGATGGTGGATAATTCGTTCCATGCACACGGCAACTTGTTGTATTCCAACGGCTACGGCAAATCGCTGATTCAGGATTTGTCTTTGTGGATCTATTTTTTGCGGGATACCAGTTTTGCATTGCCGCAGAAAACGCTGGATTTAATGGCCGACTATATTTTGGACGGTAACCGTTGGATGATCCGCGGCGATCTGCTGGAAATGGGCACATTGTGTAAACCGTATGACAAAAACTGGGCCTATGAGAATTACGTGGTGCCCCTGCAGCGGATGATTGCCAGCGATCCCGCCCGCGCCGATGAATATCAAAAACTGCTGGATAACATTATGGGCGTGCGCGCCGACAACGGATTGTCCGGCAACAAGGCCATGTGGACATCGGCGTATATGAGCCATATGCGGGAAGGTTACGGCGTGAACGTGCGCACCGATACCGCCGGTATGAAATCCACCGAATGGCGCTCCACCTGGCCGGACGAAGAGCTTGGGTGCCTGGTGTTCTGGACAACGGCCGGCATGACCACCGTGGCGGTAGACGGCGACGAATACAGCTCCGTGATGCCCACCTACGATTGGCGGCATATTCCCGGTACCACCACGCCCTATTATTTCTCGGATCGGTACAACGATTTTGATAACGGCAATGACGACAGCATCAGTGTGTCGAACGGACAATACGGCGCCATATCGTATACCTATGAAAAAACCGATATTCGCCCCAAAGCCGGGAACGCGTACAGCGGCGCTACCACCGGCGGAAAACTTAGTTATTTCTTCTTTGACGAGGAATATGTGGCGCTGGGGACGGATATTCATTCCAACCATAAAGCGCCCATTCATACCACTGTCAACCAAACCAAAGCGGCCGGTACGTTGGTAAACGGTGCGGCGGTAGCGGCTGGCACGAATGGCGCGGCTTACAAGGCCGATTGGGTTTACAACAACAAAATTGGGTATGTATTCCCGCAGCAAACGGCGGTGAAGGTATCCTATTTAGATCAAACCGGCATGAATCCGAGTTTGTGGCCGCAGGGCAGCAAGGCGGAAGATACGTTTAGCCTGTGGATGGATCACGGCGTAGCGCCGACAGATTCTTCGTATGCCTACATTGTGCTGCCGAACGCTACGGCCGAAGAAACAGCGGCCTACAGACAGAACAACCAGATTGTGATTGTGGCCAACACCGACACGGTGCAGGCTGTTCGGCATGAGGGATTGAAACAAACACAGGTCAACTTCTATAAAGCCGGTACATTGGAATATGCCCCCGGTAAGACGGTGACCGTAGATACCGCATGCTCGCTTATTATTGACGAATCCGGCAGTACTCCCGTTGTGACACAAGCAGTATCCAATATCAAACCCAATACCACCAGTACGGTGACATTAACGATAAATGGTACAACGACCCGCACGGTGTACCTATCTGATTTGGAACCGTATGCCGGCCAAAGCAAAACGCTTGTGGCGGGTAACAGCACCTTTATCACGTCCGGCCAGTCGGCGCAGGGCTCGGTCGGTCTGGCGTTCGATGGCCTGGCGGATACCGCCTGGACAGCGGCCTCGGCCGAAGACAGTTGGATCGAATACGACATGCAGGAGATTCTGGATCTGGAGACCCTGACGATCCAGTGGAGCGAGACCTATGCCAACGCGTATACCGTGCTTACATCGGATGACGGCGAGGCATGGACGGCAGCCTACACCTGCACAAACGGCGACGGCGGCACCGACGAGATTGCTTTGAACAAATCCGCCCGCTATTGGAAACTGGAATGTGAAAACCTGACCGGGAACGGTGGTGCGGCTATTGCCGAGATCGTGTTTACCGATAAGGATTTTGTGTACGCCACTCCCGAATATCCCGATATGTCCGCCTTGCAGCAGGCTGTAAAGGTACCGGTGAAAGAACATTTATACACCGAAGAGACCTTGGCTGTTTACCGGCAGGCGTTGCGAAAGGCGCAAAAACTGCTGGTGCTGCCCTACGCTACGGGGCAGATGGTCACCGCTATGATCGCCGAGCTGGAGGCGAGCCGCGAGGAGCTCGCTCTGCGCGACCTGGGACGCGTTATGGCAACCGTAAAACTGGCCGAACCCACCGTTTCCATCCGCAAAAAAACCTTTAGTACGCCATGGACGGCACTGGATGCGGCGGTGGATTTGGACGAGCGTAATTTGGACAACATTTACTTATTCTTTACCCTGACCATTGATGTGGAGGAAGAACGCAGCGGCATGTTTAATTCCGGCCGTATTTATCTGCGTTCCGCTAATACCGATGGGAAAGAAAACAGTGCATATTGTACCGTTGATACACTGAAATTGCACGAGGGCGAGAACATTCTGTACATTCCTTTGTCGGCGCTGAAAAAACAAAACAACGTCATGGACTGGAGTGACATCCGTTCGTTCCGCATGTATATCGACAGCGTGAACCAGTACGACCAAAACATGACCTTTTCGCTCAGTGATATCCAAATTCTCGATTCCGAAAATCGGGTTCCGGATTCACCGGAAAAAGTGGAGTTGAAACAGCTGCTTCGAGCGCAGCGTACCGATCTGACCCTGTATACGCTGGAGTCGACCGCTGCCTACAACGCCCTGTTTGAAGAGGGCTGGGCCGTTTACCGCGACGCCACGGCTTCCGCGGAGCAGGTAAAGACGATGCTCGACTCGATAAAATCCGCCGATAAGCTGCTGGTGCTGGACGAAAACGCCAAAGAGGTACTGGGCGTGCTGAAAGAGGAGGAAACCCTTTCCAGCGAGAAGCATTGTATGACGGCGACGGTTCAGGCTGACCAGCCCATCTCCATTGCCGGATATGAGGAGGGACAGGTTTACCTGCAATTCGATTTACGGGTAGATGCCACGCACACCGCCCCGGCTCCAAGCAACGACGACTGGATGAAGAAGGTGCTGAATGGTCAGATCCAGCTGGGCGAGAACCCCACCGCCGCGCGCACGGTCGTCATGAAGCCGGTGCATTCAACCAGCGTTCTGCCCCGCTCGGGCAGCTGGACAACGCTGCGAATGGCCATTCCGGCGGAGTTGATCGACAAGGGCAGCGTGCAGGTCTTCTTTATGGATCTGTATAACGACACGGGCGCACTGGGAACCGACGCCGACGGCGTCACCTGGAATAATAACACCGGTGTCACCTTCCGTGTCCGCAATATCAAAATACTGGCCGACAAACCCGAAGGGGACAAGGTTGACAAAACCGCTCTGAAAGCCGCGTTGGACGGCGAGAAAACCGACGCGGAGCTGGCCGGCTATACCGCGGCTTCGGTGGCGGCATATAAGGGCCTGTTTGCGTCGGCTCTGGCTGTGTATCTGGATAACACGGCGACACAGGGCCAGGTAGATGCGGCACTCGCGTCTCTTAAAAATGCCGATACGGTTTTAGCGGCGGATAAGACGACGCTGACCACGCTGATTGGCGAGATGGAGAAACTGGATACCACGCCTTATACGGCCGACAGCGTCAAAGACTTTACCGATGCTCTGGCAGCCGCCAAAGCGATCGCGGAATCCGAACGCGCAACCCCGGCGCAGGTGCGCCAAGCCATTGTGGATTTACAGCAGGCTAAAGAGGATTTGATGCCCGCCGAAGACCCCATCACGTTGGGAGATGTGGACGGCAAAGACGGTGTTACCGCGGCGGATGCCCTGCTGGTTCTGCAGGCGGCGACAAATAAAGTTAAGCTGTCCCCCGTGCAGATGAAGGCCGCGGATGTGGACGGGAAAGATGGCGTTACCGCAGCGGACGCTTTGCGGATTCTGCAATACGTCACCCATAAAATTAATCAATTCTAATATCCAGCCTCCCGTCTGTCGTCTGTCAGGCGGGAGGCTTTGGAGCAGAAAGGAGTTGCTTATGCATCCGGATATAGCGGTAATTAAAGAACGGCTGAAAACCTATTTCCTGTCGATGGAGACCATAGGAGACGGCGCCAGGGTGAAGGTGTGCCGTGTGTCGGAGGCGGAGGAGTACGCCGCGTTTCTTCGCCCGGACGGCAGCTTTGCCGACGTGAATTATGCCTGCACCGCTTCAGCGGCCAATGGTGTTGCCTGGGAACCTTATCTGGCGCTGGACCGTATCCAGATGATGGCCATCGCCTATCACAAGCCGGGGCATCCCTGTTACCAACGCGCGGATGTGCGGAATGGAGTAGAGCGCGCTTTGCTCCACTGGAAGACCATCCATGCCAATCCGGACAATCCGGAGGAAGAGGGCTGCTGGTCGGTCAACTGGTGGGAACGGGAAATCGGCATTCAGCTTAGGTTTGCCCGCATCGGCCTGTTTTTGGGGGATGAGCTGTCCCGGGAGGCGCTGGACGTCATTTTACGCAAGTTAAACGCCAATGGCTCCAAAGGCGCCGGACAAAATGCACTATGGAGCACGCAGAACGCGCTTTACCGGGCGCTTATCCTGGGTGACGAAGCGGCGCTGAAAAGGGTAGTAAACGATTGCCTGGCCATCAATCTGCGGATCCAAACGACCGGCGAGGCGGAAGAAGCCGTTCAGGTGGATTACAGTGCCCACTGTCATGGGGAATTGTTTTTCAGCAATGGGTACGGTATGGCCCTGTTCCGGGATATGGCATTCTGGATGGAGATGCTGCGGGACACGGCATTTGATCTGCCGCCGGCGGTGGCGCGGCTGATGAGCGATTATATGCTCCAGGGGACCCGCTGGACCATCCGGCAGGATCTCCTGGAAATTGCCCAGGGATACATTATGTACTGCGACACCTCCTATGCGCACACCTATGTGCGGCCTCTGCAAAGCCTGATTTCCATGAAAGCTCCCCGGTCGGAGGAACTGCAAAAGGTGCTTGACAACATTGAAGGCCGGCGGCCGGACAACGGCCTGACCGGCAACCATTATATGTGGACTTCCGCCTATATGGGACACATGCGGCCGGGCTACGGCATCAACATCCGTATGGACAGCCATATCGTTAAGGGCGCGGAATGGCGGGCCACATGGCCGGATGAAGAGTATGGCAATCTTGTTTTCTGGACAACGGCGGGAACCTGTTCCGTTGCGCTGGAAGGGGATGAATACCGGACGGTGTTCCCGGCCTACGACTGGCGGCATGTCCCGGGAGTGACCGCTCCCTTTGCCCTGTCCCGGCAGTATGGGGCGGATAAGGACCGGGATTTTTGTATGGGCCTCTCGGACGGCACCTATGGCTCCACGGCCTTTGCTTTCAAAAAATTCGATGGTCAGGGGACAACGGTGGGGAGCGTTGGCTATTTCCTGTTCGACAATGAGATTGTGGCGTTGGGCGCGGGCATTGGCAGCGATTCCCCGGTTCCGGTCCACACCACGCTGAACCAGACGAGGGCGGCGGCGCCACTGGCGGCCGGGCGGCCGGTGCCAATGGATACACGGGATCACACGGCTATTGGCCGGTTTGCGTACAACAGCGGAGTCGGCTATGTGTTTTTTGAGGATACGACGTATCATGTGGAACATGCGCTGCATCAAAAAGGGGAGTATCCGTCCCTCTGGGACAGCGGCTATACCCAGTTTAATACGGACAGCAGCAAGACAGAAGCGGCGGAGCATCCTTTAAAACCCAGTTTTTCTCTGTGGATCGATCACGGCCGGGAACCGCACGAGGCTTCTTATGCGTATGTCATGCTGCCGGCCGCTTCTCCGGAGGACACGGAGACCTACAGTAACCGCATTCCCATAACGATACTGATTAATACGTCATCCCTTCAGGCGGTATATCATCAAAACTTGCAAATACTCATGGCGAACTTCTATCAGCCGGGGACGGTCGAATGTCCCGACGGGACTAGTGTAACCGTGGATGGCGCCTGCACGGTTATGATCCGTAAAACGCCGAACAGCCCTGTTTTATCGGCGGCGGTACCCCATGAAGGCACAGGGGTGACCCGCACCGTGACAATAGCGGAGAAGGGCCAATCGACAGAGTGGCGCTTTGCTTTTCCGGAGGCGCCTTATACCGGACAGACCATTACAAAAAGGAGAGAAGACTGATGACGGGACTTACATCTATTACCTTCCGGCAGCTCGACGCCGCGGCTATTATCGACCTGGTCCGCCAAAGCGGACTGGACGGCATCGAATGGGGCGGGGACGTCCACGTCAAGCCGGGGGAGACCTCACTGGCCAAACGGATTGGCGAACAGACCCGGCAGGCGGGGCTGCGGGTGCTGTCCTATGGATCCTATCTGCATGTAGATGGACCGGAAACGGTGGCCGCCGATTTTGAACCGGTGCTGCAAAGCGCGTTGGCTTTGGGGGCGCCGGTAATCCGGGTGTGGCCGGGTGGCCGTGAACCGGAAAAAGCCGATGATGAGTATTATAAACGCAACGCCGAGGCGCTGCGGATTATCGGCGATAGGGCGGGCCGCGAGGGTCTGACCGTGGCTACCGAATATCACCGGGGTACCCTGACACAGGATGCCGACAGCGCGCTGAAACTGATGCGGCTGATCGATTGCCCCTATGTTAAAACCTATTGGCAGCCAAACCCCGATATTTCCACCGAAGAGAATACCCGTGAGGCGGCGGCCGTGCGGCCTTTTCTCGCCAATGTCCACGTTTTCCAATGGACACAGGGTAACGTGCGGTATCCGCTGGAAGAGGGGGAGGCGACCTGGCCGGCCTACCTGAAAGCGCTGAATCTGGACCGGTCACGCCAGCATGCCATTATTGAATTTGTCAAGGATGACCGTCCCGAACAATTTTTATCCGACGCGGCAGCGCTGCGCCGGTGGATGAAGGAGAACTGACTTATGAACGCCATGTTTTTTTCCGTATCCGGCAAACCGCTGATTGACCAGGTGTACGATGCGGATACGCAGGCAAAACTCAAGGAACATTTGACCTTTATCGATGGGATTTATAAAAAGGATGAATGGAAAGAGCGTAAGGAAGACTGCCGGCAGGTGGAGGTTTTGTTTTCCACCTGGGGAATGATTACCTTCACCGAGGAGGAAATCGACGAGTATTTTCCCAATCTTAAGGCTGTGTTTTACGGAGCAGGCAGCGTGCAGTTTTTCGCCCGCCCATTCTTAAATAAAGGAATCCGCATCTTCAGTGCGGCGGCGGCAAATGCCGTTCCGGTGGCGGAATTTACCGTAGCACAGGTCATCCTGGCCAACAAGGGATATTTCCAGGCGACGGCTCACTACAGCCGCGGCGAGCACGATATTGGCCGGGCTCATTCCAACCGCAGCCGTGGCAACTATACCGCGCCTGTGGGGATTATTGGGGCGGGCATGATCGGCAAGCTGGTGATTAGACTGCTTACGTCCTATCACATGCCGGTAATGGTATTCGACCCGTTCCTGCCGGAACCATCGGCCAGGGAGCTGGGCGTTACCCAGTGCGATCTTCCCACCCTGTTCAAAGAGTGCCAGGTCATTTCCAATCACCTGGCCAACAACGCGCAAACCAAAGGGATGTTGAATTACGATGTGTTTTCAAAAATGAAGAAAAATGCCACTTTTATCAACACCGGCCGCGGCGCGCAAGTGGTGGAGGCGGATCTTGTAAGGGCGTTGCAGGAAGAACCGGACCGCACGGCGCTGCTGGATGTTACCGAACCCGAACCGGTGGAAAAGGGGCATCCGTTTTATACCATGCCCAACGTATTTTTATCGCCGCATATTGCCGGCAGTATGAACGACGAAGTGGCTCGTATGGGGGCGTATATGGCGCAGGATTTTGAACGATATTTACAGAATCAGATCGCTTTATACGAGGTGACCGAGTCCATGCTGGCCACCATGGCTTAAGGGAAAGATGGTCGTTTAAAAATAGACGACAAGAAGGAGCAGTGCCTCAAGGCCCTGCTCCTTCTTGTTGACGAAGATTAATTCGGAGTAAGTGTAATTAGTTGACGCGGACGGTCATTTCCACGCTCTGCCCATTCAGACTGGCATGTGTCGCGTCGGCTGAGTTGGCATTACCATTGGCCGATCCCTCCATCATAATGGAACCGCCGGCGGGAATGGTATAGCCATTCTGGTATTCGTTGCGGGGCGATAGGCTGACCCGTTCATTGTCACAGGTATACCGCAGCGACCCGCCGTTGATCCAAGCACTATTGATGGTGCAGGTTTTTTTAAAGTTAAACGCAAAATCCCAGCCATTTATATCCTTATTCGTATTATTGGTTAGAACAATAACAAAGCCAAAGCTGGAATTGCTCCATTTGGTTGCAACAAATTGAGCGGTTACATCCGCAGAGGGGGTGGAGGGTTCGGAGGGATTGACCTCAAAAGAACCGATTTCGCCGGACAGCTTAGCGAGAAAATCAACCCGCCGCTGTACCGCCGCCGTGAGCTTCCCACAATAGTCGATTGCCGCGACAAAATCCCCCTGCTTTTCAGCGGCGTCATACATGGCGTCCCGCAGATGGGGAACGTCGTACCGGCTGGTGCCGGGAGTTACGCGGTCACCGAAAAACGCTTTCCGCTCCGCTTTAATGCGGTTTATGAAATCCATAACACGGTTATAATCATCCATTGTTTCCAATTGCATGGTTTTAACCGATTGGGCAAACTCTTTCAGTTTGGCGTTATACGCGTAATAGGACGGTTTATAGGTTTCGCTGTAAAACGTTTTGTAGGCGGCATACTCCTTTTTATACGTTTCTTCAAGATTGGAGTCCGGCGCGGCCACGGCTGTCAGGCAAAAGCCTGCCGCTAACAGGATGCTGATGGCGGCAGCGGTTATTTTTCTAAACATGCTACTCACTCTCCTTCAAATCGTCAATCGCGTCAATCAGTTTCTGCTTCAGCTCTTCCTGCTCTTTTTTGCTCAACGTACTTTTGGTAGTCGTCTGATCAGGACTCATAACGGCCGTTCGACTGGTCGGACGGGATGAGACTTTGGTTCCGGTCCGGGAGGTGAATACGGTGCTGCTCGACACGGTTTTAGACGCATCCAGCATCGTCGTGGTAACGCTGGTGGAGCTAGATGAAGAAGAGGTGGCGGATGAAGACTCGTCCTTTGTACAGGCCGCGCAGAGTAAAAGAAGTGCTGCCGTACCGGCCGTCAGTAGAAGCCTGACTATCAAGCGCAAAAAGACAACCGCCTTTCTAAAAATAAAAAAACCGGCTCAAAAAACAGTTACCCTGTTTTTGGCCGGTTACACTAGTGGCTCCAAATATTGCAAGTGTCCATATACACAATATTCTTCATCGCATCCTATATTCTGTTTGCTGTGTATTCATGTTACCCCATCATCCTGTACTTGTCAATACCTTTTCTTAAATTTTACGGCTAAAGTTTCTTCACGATTTCCATGACAATTGCGGGATTCCCGGTTGACAAACACCCTCGAGCGGACTATAATAATTCATGAAGGATTACGGCTATGGTATTTTATACCAACAAGCCGCGGCAGTTTATCAATTTCATAGGTTTGGCAAAGCTGGTGAAAATCAGCGACGCAAAGCATAGAGGCTACCATAATCGATGGATTATCATGCTCGTCTGGCTGCAATAACTCGGTTATTGCAGCTTTTTTTATTGCCTTTAAAAATCGGCACACGAATGTTGGAAAGGAGTGTCCGCCATGAAAAAAGGATTATGGGGATACAGTGTTCAGGAAGTCAATGAATCCATGGAGTTCCTGGAGGAACAAAACGCTTCGCTGGCACGAAAGGTCAATAAATTGACGGCGGAGCTGGAACAGGTCCAGGCACGCCTTAAAGAGGCCGGCGAGGCACAGTCCGAGGCTCCGGCTTTTTCAGAGGACCATGCACGGCTTGCCGCGCAGGTTGAACGCCTGGAAAAGGAAAATAAAGAATGGAAAGCCCGCGCTGAACAGGCGGAAGCCCGTCTGGCCCCGCGGCAGGACGGCGCGGATGAACTGGAACAGGTAAGCGCCATTTGCCGCAAGGCGTATGCCGACATGTCTCAAGTCAAACAGGCTATGCATCAGAAAATGGAAACGGTTATGGCGGAGTTTCTGTCGCAGTGGACCGAGTCAAGGGATAAAATGGATCGTATGTACCGAGAAATATCCGATACAAGGGATACGGTAAAGGATTCCTTTATTACGGCGGCCGATACCATCCTGACACGGTTTGATGCGCTAGAGGACGATACCAGGCTGCTGCAGGAGCAGCTGGCGGCAATGGACGCGGCCAAAGACGAGGTGCGCCTTGAATTGGAGGAGCTGCTGCTCCCATTGGAAGAAACAGCGCCCCTCCTCGAAGAAACGGAGGATCCGGACGAAAACGCTTTGCCGGAGGAAGATAAGCCGGCCATTCTGCGGGCGATCCGGGACCGCCGGCAGAAAGCGCCCTCCGTTCCGGCGGCCGTTATACCGGCTTTCCGCAGTGAAGCGGAACCAGATACGGACACGGCGGAAGCATCCGAAACCGGTGCGGGGGATCTTGGGGAATCCATTGGCATTTCCATTGGTATCAGTCCGAAAAAAGTGATCAATAAATAAGCCGATTAAAGCCGGAAGGAACAGCAGGGAGGGGATATACCGTCATGGAAACGGATAGGAAAAAAACCACCCTGAAAGTCCCGGGGGCGTTTCCGCTTCGCTTGTTCGGCGCTATTTTGTGCGGTGTGCTGCTCCTGATTTTTGGCAGCGGAATGTTAGCCGGAGCGCTGAAGATTCCGCCGGATGATATTCTTGTGCTGGAGGACTGGCAGTATGTCAGCCATTCCAGGCTGAATAAGCTGGAAACCGCGGATGTGATCTGGAAAACGGCCAATCGTGATACTCCGATACGGATGGCAACCAGCGATTCGTATATCCGTTTAAAAGGGCAGGTGCCGCCGGCCGCCGGAGGCGCTTTATACATCCGTACAGCCAACGGCGGTATGACCGTGCGCGTAGACGGTCAGATCCTTTGCGATACGCTGGAAGAGGAGGGCGGTTTTGTTAACGGCCGGACGACCATCCTCCCTCTGCAGGTATCCAGCAAAGCACGTGAACTGGATATTGTTCTCTACAGTCCGCTGGCGTTTTCCTTTACCGCCGCTGTCGGCCCCGAAGAAACGCGGCAGGCCGGCCTGTTGTCCCTGCCGTATGCGGATATTGTGGCGGCGGCTGTTATGATAGCGGCAGGCGTAGCGCTGGCTGTTATCGGTCGGGTACGGCGGCGTCAGGCGGCTTCGCCGGTGACGGCCGTACTCCTGTCGCTGGCGCTTGTCCTTTTTGGCCTGTCGCTGCTGTTCAATCCGCTGTCCTGGAGCTTTGGCACCCCGTCCTCTTTTCCGTGGCTGTATCGGTTCAGCTGGTTCCTGCGGGTGCTGGGCTCCATGCTGCTCCCGTTCTCCCTGTATATGGACGGCCGCGTGCGGACGGCCGCCGTGGAGGAGCTGGCCGCCTTAAATATTTTATATGCCTGTTATCTGCTTCTGTGGCCTTATCAAATGTTCTTTGCGGCGGTCATTAAATGGGGGGCTGTTGTTCAAATCATCAATGCCGTGGCTTTTATATATGGATTATTTAAATGGAATCGTTCTGTTCCGCCTTTGACCTGTGCTGTGCAAACAGGCTTTTTGCTGACACCTGCGAAACGGAAAAGGGGGATTAAGGCGTTTCGCTGCGTGTGTCGTTTAATCAGCCTTAAATCTGAGGACTGTCCTCATCAGTTTGGCTTGCAGCCTTTCGCGGATGTCCTCGTCCACGCCGTAATAGGCGTTGCCTCTCTCGTCATAGAGCTTTCGCATGGAAAGGCTTGCGATATATCCGCTGAAATGCTGCACCACCAATTTCATAGCCTCCGGATCGCCCTTTGTTGCCGCCAAAATGATTGGATAAGGAACAAGAGCGACTTCCGGGCTTTCATACTTACCATTCATCCCATTCATCAGCGTGTTCCTCCAAATACTTTTTCAGCAGCTCGAAAGAGCTTGTCCGCCGATACTGGATCGTGCTGCGCGGTGCGTCAAAGAGCTTACCGATCTCCGTATCATTCATTCCGGCAAAGTAGTACAGAAGTACCGCCTTGCGCTTTTCCTCCGGCAATGTGCGGAGGGCTTCGGCTATGAGCTTCGCCGTGATCTTCTTTCCCGCTGCGTAGTAGCCCAGCTCTGTATCCTCATGACCGCCGTAAAAATAGCTGTCATAGGTGCAAAGCTGGTCTTGCTCCTGCGGGGTCAAATCGGAAAAGCTCACTTCCTTTGCTCTGCGCCTCTTGATTTCTTTGTGGGCGTTGGCGGCTTCGTTCCGCAAAGCCCGCTTGCAGAAACTTTGAAAAGCGCATTGCTTTTGAAACTCCAAGCGATTAGGTTGCATCGTCTCACCTCCTTTCTGGCCGAAAGGCGGCTCGCTGGTACATCCCCTTTTCGCGTATGACTACAACCGATTTTTTGAAATGCCAAAGAATCGGGGAAACTTTCTGAAAAAAACTTTGAAAAAAACAGAAAAAGCCCCGACTGCATGAAGCAGCCGAGGCAAAATAGGAACCTACAACAGCAGGGGGATGATTATGTTGTTTCTTTACACGGACGCAAAGGGGTACGGAGTTGCGATTGCTTTTTTTGCAGGTTAAGGATATGAAGATCAGACGGACATAAAATGAACACGACGACACCTCCTTGCAGCCGCCGTGTTCCGAGAATAGAGTGACGCTATACAGCCTCCGTATCCCTTTTCAAAACAGGAAAACGGCGGTTTGAAATTGTGTTCGTTTCAAAACCGCCGTCAGATCAGATCATATTATCTTTTAAGGACATCCCGCAATTCTGACAACGGTTTTAGGGTTGCAATAATGGAAAAAGATTGCACATTTAATTATCTTCCTTTGTACTGTTCTTACTTTCAGTCACAAGCTGACAGGAATCCGCAAACGGGCAGGTGTTTTGCTTCTGCTCCTTTAAGACATGGAACGATTCATGGCTGATTGTGTGTTCCATACGGCAGGCTTCTTCCTCCGCAATCGCAGTATCAACACCGGCACCGGCAAGGTGCTTTGCAAAAAACTGATAGCGTTCATAAAGTTTTTCCGCCGTTTCTTGACCCAAAGCGGTAAGGTGCAGAAAGTGGTCGCTGTCTTTCGTGAGAAAACCTCCTTCGCGTAACAGCTTTACTGCATGACTGACGCTGGGTTTGGAAACGCCCATGTAAGCCGCGACATCAACGGAGCGCACTTTACCGTTATTCTTTTGCAGAATCAGGATTGCTTTTAGGTAATCTTCCCCGGAGGAATGTAGAACCATAAGGCACACCTCCTTTTATGCTTGCTCTCGTCAAATACTCCAGGACGAGGCTTCATACTGAA
>OGYY01001127.1_pt1 | contig 24084 bp, 23 predicted proteins | sample 1576671 | NCBI WGS metagenome assembly OGYY01 (sample SAMEA3541593, study PRJEB24748) | human gut metagenome | biome: human gut; feature: human-associated habitat; material: faeces | place: China | collected 2012 | reverse complement strand
CAGCGCCGGTCGTTTTCGTGTTATGCAGGCGTTTTTTAGCAGCCGCAGCCACAACCGCAGCCACGATCATTGTTATTACCGCAACCACAACCACAATCGTCGTCGTCGATCAGCAGCAGAACAATGATGATGAACAGGATCCAAGTGCAATCATTACCACAAAACAGATTTCTCAGACACATAACCTTGTCGCCTCCTTTCATCGTTTACAGTCCATACTATGTCGAAACCGGGGAGGTGGTCACGGAAATATGGAGGTATTTTCAAAAACGGAGATAACCGGAGAAAACAGGAGAAAATGAAAGATAATGATAAATAATAAAAAACGTCAATACCATTTGATTAAAAATAGACTTTAACTGACTTTGACTTTGACTGACCTTGTGGATATACTAATAACAAAGGTCAGTCAAAGTCAAAAATGATTGGAGGCGGCGGGGTTGCGCATAAGTGATTTGATAACCGCCTATATTTTACAAAGGATGGACCAGACAGAAGGCGGCGTGGCGGAACTGAAACGGAATGAGCTGGCCGAAGAATTGGGCTGTGTTCCCAGTCAGATCAACTATGTACTTACGTCCCGCTTTACGCCGGAGAGGGGCTATGTGGTGGAAAGCCGGCGTGGCGGCGGCGGCTATATCCGGATTTACCGGGTTCAGCAGGCGCCGACGGTATCGCCGCTTATGCACACGGTCAATACGATCGGCGACACCTTGACAGCGGGTACGGCGAGGGTTATCCTGGAAAATCTCGTATATGATGGCCATGTGCCAAAAGCCGCGGCCAATTTGATCGCGGCCGCCCTCTCTGACCGCTCTTTGAAAGATCTATCCAGTGATCAAAAGGGAGCCGTTAGGGCCTCCATGATGAAACAAATGCTGGCCACGCTTATTATATAGTAATAAGTATAAAAGAAATTGTGCTGATTATAAAGGGAGGATGAAAACCATGTTGTGTCAATGCTGCGGTGAAAATACCGCGACTACCTTTATTCAAAAAACGGTCAATGGTTCGACGACCACGATGCACTTATGCGCCGAATGCGCAGCCAAACAAGGAGTATCCTTATGGAACAGTTTTGATCTTGGGGATTTCTGGGGCAATTTGTTTGCAGAACCATCTGTCCGCGCGCAGGCGGATACCGTTCGCTGCGAAGGCTGCGGACACAGCTTCCCCGAAATTGCCCAGTCCGGCCGCGCCGGCTGCCCACTGTGCTATACAACCTTCTATGATCGTTTACAGCCCTCGATTGAGAGAATACACGGCAAAGCGCATCATGTGGGCAAAGCGCCTTCAGGCGCCAGCAAAAGAGTTCTGAAGGAAAATCATCTGGCCGATCTGAAACGGCAGCTTGGCGAAAGCATAGCCCGGCAGGAGTATGAGGCGTGCGCACGGTTGAGAGATCAAATCCGTGCTTTGGAAAACGGCGAATCCACGGAGGAGGAACAGGGTCATGAGCAATAACAAATGGTATCAGACCAGCGGTCCCGAAGGGGATGTGGTTATCAGTACCCGTATTCGACTGGCCCGCAACCTGAATGGGTATCCTTTTCCTGCCGGCATGTCTCCCGCCCAGCGGAAAGCGGTTTGCACAGCAGTGCAGGAGGCGGTTGATTCCCGCTGCTCGCATGCCGGGCATTTTACCGGTTATGCTATGGAGCAGCTGCCGCAGAGCGAGGCTTTGTCTATGGTGGAACGCCATTTGATCAGTCCTGATTTTGCCGGAGGGGAAGGGGAGAGACGACTCCTCCTCACCGACGACGAAAGCGTCAGTCTGATGGTGGGGGAAGAAGATCACATCCGTTTGCAGGTTATGTATCCCGGCCTGATGCTGGAAGAGGCCTATACAACGGCGGATAAGCTGGACACGGCTCTGGATGAGCAGCTCCATTTTGCGTTTGACGACCGATTGGGATACCTGACCCAGTGCCCCACCAATTTGGGAACCGGGATGAGGGCATCCCTGATGCTGCACCTGCCGGCGCTGGAGGAAAAAGGGGCGCTGAACCAGCTGGCCAAAACCGTTTCAAAGCTGGGGTTGACCATTCGCGGCATGTATGGTGAGGGAAGCCGGTCACAAGGCGCGATTTACCAGTTATCCAATCAGGTTACCCTCGGTATTTCGGAACACGCAGCCATTGAGAATTTGAACAGCATCGCGGCTCAAATTATTCGGGAAGAACGCGCCACGCGAGAATCCCTTTGCGGGAATATTCATTATCAGGATCGCATATGGCGGTCGGTCGGCATTTTATCCTGCGCGCGTACCCTGACCAACGAAGAATGTATGAACCTGGTGTCAAATGTTTTGGTCGGCTTATCCTGTGGATTGCTGCATCAGCCCGCGATTGAGGAAATCCACGCGTTGATGAATGACGTACAGCCCGCTACCCTTATGGTGGCGGCCGGCGAAGAGCTGTCGCCGGAAAAACGGGATGTTTTGCGAGCCAATGCCGTAAGACATGTTTTTGAAAGGAAGGAATGACCTATGTATCGTTTTAAAGGATTTACCGAAAAAGCCAATACGGCCTTGAACCTGGCTCTGCAGTCGGCGGAGGAATTTGGCCATACCTATATCGGCTCCGAACACATTGTTCTGGGCCTGCTGAAGGAAGGAACCGGCGTGGCGGCTTCGGCTCTGGGCGAGCATGGCGTAACGGCCGACGCCTACCAGACTAAATTGCTGGAGGCTGAAACCCGCGGCTCTTATTGCCACTTGACGCCGGACGATTTTACGCCCCGCGCCTGCCAGATTATGGAGACTGCCGTACTGGAAGCATCCGCTATGCATCATGGGTATGTAGGGACCGAGCATGTCCTGCTTGCCGCGTTACGGGATACAAACAGCGTAGCGGTTCGCCTGCTGGTTTCCATGGGTGTGAATCCGGGAGACATATTCAATGATATTATAAAGGCCCTGGGCGGCGATACGGCGGGAGCCGCGGCGGCCGGTGGAAGAAGTGCCGCGGGCCCTTCCGGAGCCGCCAAAGGCAGCGGGAAAACACCGGTGCTGGATCAGTTCGGCAAGGATTTGACGGAAATGGCCAAGTCCGGAAAACTCGATCCGGTAATTGGCCGTACAAAAGAAATTGAACGGGTTATTCAGATTTTGTCGAGGCGCACTAAGAATAACCCCTGCCTGATTGGTGAGCCTGGCGTGGGCAAAACGGCGATCGCGGAGGGACTGGCCCAGAAAATTTCCTCCAACGAAGTGCCGGAGCTTCTGAAAAATAAACGGGTCATCGTACTGGACATGGGGGGCATGGTCGCCGGCACCAAATACCGGGGAGACTTCGAAGAACGCATTAAAAACGCGATCGAGGAGGTTGTGGCCGCTAAGGATATCATACTGTTCATCGATGAGATCCATACGCTGGTCGGCGCCGGAGCCGCGGAAGGTGCAGTGGATGCCGCCAATATACTCAAGCCGTTTTTGGCCCGCGGCGAGCTACAGGTGATCGGCGCTACCACACTGGAGGAATATCGGAAATATATTGAAAAGGACGCCGCTTTGGAACGGCGTTTTCATCCAGTCACGGTAGGGGAGCCGACGGCGGAAGAAACCCTGCAGATTTTGCGCGGCCTGCGTCCAAAATACGCGGCGCACCACAACGTGGATATTACTGATGAAGCCCTTGAAGCGGCGGTTACCATGTCTTCCCGCTATATTACCGATCGGTATCTCCCGGACAAAGCTATTGATCTGATGGACGAGGCCGCCTCCAAAGTCCGGCTGAAGGCTTATACGCCGCCGCCGGATTTGAAAGAACTGGAGGATGAAATCAAACGGCTGGGCGAAGAAAAGGAATCGGCGGTCAATGAACAGGATTTTGAACGGGCCGCGCGGCTTAGGGATAAAGCCAAGGAGGTACAAGAGAAGTTAAAAGATCAAAAAGCCGAGTGGCAGAAGAAGAATGCCGGTGTGAGCGGTAAGGTTACGAAGCTGGAGATTGCGGAGGTGGTTTCCGGCTGGACAGGGGTACCGGTTGTACAGCTTACCGAAGAAGAGAGCCAGCGCCTGCTGAAAATGGAAGATATTTTGCATGAAAGGATTGTGGGGCAGAACGAGGCGGTAACCGCTGTTTCCAAAGCGATCCGGCGCGGTCGTGTCGGCCTGAAAGATCCCAAGCGTCCCATTGGCTCGTTTATCTTTCTGGGGCCGACCGGTGTTGGCAAGACCGAACTGTGCAAAGCACTTGCGGAAGCCATGTTCGGAGATGAAAATGCCATGATTCGTTTGGATATGTCCGAATACATGGAGAAACACACCGTATCCCGCCTTGTGGGGTCTCCTCCCGGATATGTCGGTTATGACGAGGGCGGCCAGCTGACGGAAAAAATACGCCGCAAGCCTTATTCTGTACTGCTGTTTGACGAAATTGAAAAGGCTCATCCGGACGTGTTTAACCTGCTTCTCCAGATTTTGGAAGATGGTATTCTGACGGATGCCCAAGGACGCCGAGTGGATTTTAAAAACACGGTAATTATTATGACGTCTAATATTGGGGCCAGGTTGATTACCGAAAAGCATCAATTGGGATTCGGCGGTAACGCGGAAAGCGCCGACCAGGACTACGAAAAGATTAAAGAAAAAGTCCTGGGAGAACTGAAAAAGGCGTTCCGGCCGGAATTCCTCAACCGAGTAGACGATATTGTCGTTTTCCATCAGCTTTCTCAAACGGATATCGAAAACATTGCCCGGCGCATGGTAGGCTCCCTGAATAAACGGCTGATGGGGATGGATATGCGCTTGCAGGTGACCGATGCTGCCATTCTTGAGATCGCCAAAGCTGGTTTTGATCCTGTTTACGGGGCGCGCCCCTTGCGCCGCACCATCCAGTCACGCATAGAAGACCCGTTGGCCGAAGAAATGCTGGAGGGAAAATTTCATGCGAACGACAGTATTGAGGTGGATGTTACGGATGGAAAAATGGTATTTCATACAATGGAATAATGTGCGCTGAGCCTCAACCGATAATGAACCACCCCCTAGTAAATAGGGGGTGGTTTCTTGTAAAAATGGCTATTTTTCAGTTTGGTTATTAGCTAAATCGATGAATTTGGCAATATATAAAAATATTTTCAAAATATGTGTAATATTTTCTCATATTAAGTGGTTTTAAATAATGACGAGGACTTAAAGCACTGGCTGGTAAAGGCGAAATGTTAGAGTAACCTGATGTCAAGTGTAATATTAATTCGGAGTGAGGTGTTAACTTTGCGAACCCCAAAACAATGCACTTGCCAAGTTGTGGGCAAGGAACGTCAGGGGGACGACGGGATCATACGTCGCCATCTGGATGTTGAAATGCGCTATTTTGAAGAAACGGTTGATCACGAGGTAGTATGCACCGTCAGGGATGTATCCCTTGACGAGGAGGCTTTGCGAAGCCTGGTTTCCAGAATGAATGCGGCAGACATGGATCCGATTCACTTTTTAGATGTAATCGAAGATTTTTGTCAGGATGAACATCGCATTTTGTGAAGCGAATCGGATCACACAGTCGAGTCCCGCGGGATTTTACTTTTGTGGTCCGTTCCTTTTTATGGGCTGACAACATATAACATCTCATACTTTATTACCATTGAAGCAGTGCAAGACTATGAAGACATTTAGCCAGCCGGAGTTTATGCAATATCAACCTGTACCAGCTCCAATTTAAAACAGAGAACGAACACGTCGAGTTATTGAACGCCATCCGGGCGCGGCAGGGCCGCGCATGGGACGATCAATTGCTCGGCGTTATTCGTATCCGGGAACGGTTGGCGACGGTAGATCGTATGGTGGCGGACATCTGGGCGATATACGACTTTGTAAACAAAGATAGACAACTATACAAAATAAATGTTTTGATTAGTATGGGGAGGGGGATGGTGAGTTGCCTATATAGCCAGTAACAGTAGCTATTAAGGGGTGTGTACTCATGTATATCTAGCAACATACCGTTAAAAAAGATAATTGTAAAAATAAAATCTATCCGATTAACATCCGGCTGATTACAATACAGTCTGTCGCTGATAAGGCAGCATCCGTCGGCGAATTCGCTTAAATGCTCTTAACTGCTTATGATGGCGGTAATCCGTTTGCCTTGACAAATTAAAATAATTGGATTATTCTTATACAGTCATTATAATAGTTTTTTAGACGCTTTAGTAATTAGAATGCGTCGTTATTTTTGATCATTTTTCAAAATTTTGTTTAGTTAGGGGGCCCCACTGTATGAAAAAAGAGTATTTGTACCAGTGTCCGCCCGTTATGAAAGATTTTTTAGGATATATGGAGACGGTCAAAGGCCGCTCATCCAAAACGGTTGACGAATATTTTACCGATCTCCGCACCTTTTTTCGATATATTAAGCGATCTAAAGGCCTTGTTTCAAATGAAACTTCAGACGAGGCGATCGATATCCGGGATGTTGACCTGCCGCTGATTCGTTCCATCACCCTTATGGATGTTTACGAGTATATGAATTACGCAAAGAACGATCGCGGCAACAACAATACAACCCGCGCCAGAAAGACGACGTCCCTGCGGGTGTTTTTCCGCCACCTTACCGAGTATACCCATGAACTGGAGCATAATCCTATTCAAAACCTGGACAGCCCCAAGCTGAAAAAAACACTGCCCCAGTACTTATCCATTGAGCAAAGCCAGAAATTGCTGGAATCGGTGCAGGGAGAGTTTGCAGAACGCGATTACTGCATGCTGACGCTGCTGCTCAACTGCGGCCTTCGCCGCGCGGAGCTGGCGGCTGTTAACTGTTCGGACATCCATTCGGATCATACGCTGAGGGTTCACGGAAAGGGCAATAAGGAACGTCTATTGTATTTGAATGACGCCTGTTGGGATGCTATCGAGCAGTACAAAGCTGTTCGTCCGGCGGCGGAGGGAACCGATAAGGATGCGTTTTTTCTCAGCCGCTTGAAAAAGAGAATCAGTCTACAGGGTGTCCATTATGTTGTTAAAGGCTATTTGAGCCATATCGAAGGCGCACAGCGATATTCCACCCACAAGCTGCGCCACACAGCCGCAACGCTGATGTACCAAAACGGCGGCGACGTGAGGGTTTTGCAGGAAGTGCTGGGACATGAAAATCTGGGAACCACACAAATTTATACGCATGTTTCCAATCAGCAGGTACATGATGTGATGTCCTCCAATCCCTTATCCGGTATAAAACGAAAACCGGATAGGAAAAAGAAAGCCAAAGAAGACCCGTCGGACAATTAGTCCGGCGGTTCTAAAATTAAATGGTATCGTCGTCATCATCCCTAGGATCGGTGTATTGGGCGGGAATGCCTTTAATGACGGAGGCGGGCGCCTCCTCCCCTTCTGCGGGCAGCACATCTTCAAAAATGCTTTCTTCCTGTTCCTCAGGCGAATCCTCCGTTTCTAAATTGAGGCCGCGCCGTTTGTCAATATCCTCTTCCGGATGGTCCCGGTAGTAAGGATCGATAATATGCTTTTTGACTACGGGAAAAATGCAGAACTGTATTAAGAACGAGCGGAAAGCCGGGAATACAAACAGGTAAGCCAGCACGATAATGACCAGGCCGATAGCCAGATTGACCTGCAGCAACAGGTAAGCCAGTACATACCATATCGCAAGCACCAGTGTAATGATGATATTGCGTTTCATACCAACAGCCGCCAGCAGCAGGCTGTCCTTGTAAATTTGTTTAATGGACAGTTTAAACGTGATTTGCAGCAGCGGTATATAGTAGCGCATAAAGGCAAAAACAACCGCCACAAACAGGATTAACGCCAGCATAATAATGCCGGAAACCCCTTCCCCGCTGCCGTAAAAGAAGGAAATATCAAATACGAGAACAAAGGTTATAACCAAATTGATAATGCCGATTGGCAGCGCCTGTTTCCAGTTTTTTTTAATGGTATCCCGATAGTCCTCCCAGACAAAAGCAAACTTTTCCCGCGCGTAATTTCGGGTGATAAAGGTGATGCCCGCATCGGCCAATCCGCAGGTTACAAGCGGGAGTGAGAACAAGACATAAAGCAAATTGGCGGTAACCAATTTCCAGAACTTACGAAAGTAAATTTCAAAAAATAGAACAAATTCTTTTTTTTGAGGAGCGTTTTTTCGGACGCCAGCTCCCGGTTTGTTGTAGTTTGCCTGAAGAAACCCCATAGATATTCTCCTTTAATTTACTTGTCCTTTATTTATACAGCGCTACTGAAGCATGGGCAAGAACAGCATCCTCAGTCCCACGTCCACGACCCCCGCTACAAAGGACAGGGCCACGAACAACAGAAAGCGGGTAATGTATAATTTAAAATCTTTCCATAGTCCCCCAATGGAGCCGCTGGGAAGAAGCTGGGAAGCGATCAGAAGCGACATTCGCAGGGATTCACAGCATCCCATAATCAACACGATCATTTCTATAAGGCTGTGTGGCCATATGAAAACAGCAGACAAAAGCAGCCCATGTCCACCCTGTGCGCCCCAAAAGGCCTGGGTCAACCCCAATCCAAGGCCATAAAAAATGGGAATTAATATGGTAATGGGTACGCCGCAGGCGGACAGTCCACAGATAAAGAGGATAAGGAGCAGGCTGGCCACCGAAAAACAGCTGGAAAACACCTGCGTTACGCCATGGGCGATCGAGCCCTCGATCGGTTCTATTTCGACGAGGGAGGACATGGGGCCATCCGTCAGATAAGAAGAGGACATGAGCATCAGTCCGCCGACAATGCCCAGGATTAAACAGCACAAATACAGTAGTAAACGATGATTTTCCGCACAAAAACGGCGACATGAGTGCCCCATGCGGCCGCGGTAGTTTGTCCTGCGCATATCTTCCATTCCTCCGCTTTTCTAGGATATTGTATCCTATGCGGACAAACCGATAGATATGAAGAGAATAAGCAATTGTCACAAGTGAAAAACCATGTATTATGGCAGGATATTATGTACCTGGTGATGGGATAAAGGAAAAGTCAGGGGGACGGATACATCCGTCCCCCTTCATCCTTAACGTTTCTTCAGATTGACACCGACAATGCCGCCTGCCCCGCCGCAGCCAACCAGAATGGCCAGCTTGATGAACACATACGCGCTGTGTGCATCGCGGAACCATATGGTTCCAGCCAGCAGGATCATCAGGTACAGCAGAGCGCCGCACAGCAGGCCGAGCAAAAGCCCTTTTTCCCGTGCAATGCGCGCACAGATAAAACCGCCGGCAAATGTGCCGATCGCCGCCGCAACCACGGCCATGGGGACAACCGCAGCCTTGGGGATATCCTGCGCCGCAATAATAGCCGCCATAATCAGGAGCAGCAGCAAACAGATAACTGTGCCGGCTGCCGCTCCAATGGTGACCGCCCGTACCATTTTCACCCATGCCGCCGTGTCGTCTTTATGTCCGTTCATGTTAAGCCTCCTCCACGATGTTGATTCTTTATACTATACTCCCTGTGGAGGAAGAATATACCGCTTATCCAAAGACAAACCACGGCGGTCATCAAAACCTGTCAGAACCATGAGGAGAGTTATCCGACGAAACGATTAATCGTCGTCATCATCATCGTCGTCGTCATCGTTATCGACGGCATCCTTTTCATGGACGGTATCGCAGCTCTGCATCGCCCATTTTTTGACCATCATTTTGTTGCGGTCAGCGCCTGTTTCAATTACCAGGGCATCCTCGGTAATCTTTACGACACGGCCGCAGATACCGCCGATGGTGGTGATTTCATCGCCAACGCGGATGTTGTTGCGCATTTCCTGCTCTTTTTTCTGCTGCTTGCGCTGCGGACGGATCATCAGAAAATACATGACCACCACAATCAGAACCAGGGGAAGGAAAGAAAACAACAATCCCGCTGTGCTATTGGTTTGTTCAGCTGCTTCCGCCAGAATAGGGGTAAAAAACTCCATTAAATGGCACCTCCTAAAAAATCCTTTTTATTATATCGTTAAATACGGGCAATAGCAAGTCCTGTAATGAAAAAATTTACATTTCATTCATTTCATTAAATGCGTTTGTCCAGTATTTCCCGATACTGCTGATAAAAAGCTTCATACTGGCCATTATCCAGGCTTTCGCGGATACGTTCCATAAGCGTATTGTAAAAATACAGATTGTGCATGACGCACAGGCGCATGGCCAGCATTTCGCCACTTTTAAACAGATGGCGAATATAGGCGCGGGAATGCTGACGGCAAACCGGGCAATCGCAGTCTTCGTCCAGCGGGGCCAGATCCCGTTCATATTTTTTATTGAGAAGGTTGCGGTGGCCTTTCCACGTAAAAATGTGCGCGTGACGCGCGTTTCGGGAGGGCATGACGCAGTCGAACAGGTCGACGCCGCGATGTACCGCTTCCAAAATGTTGACCGGGGTGCCAACCCCCATTAAATACCGGGGCTTGTCCGCTGGCATATGCGGCTCAACCGCATCGATGATGCGGTACATATCCTCGCTTGGCTCCCCTACTGCCAATCCTCCGATGGCATAACCGTCCAAATCAAGTTTGGCTATGTCTTTCATATGGGCAACGCGCAGGTCTTCATATGTACAGCCCTGGTTGATGCCGAAAAGCATCTGACGCGGGTTGATGGTTCCCTCCCTGGCATTCAGCAGAGCCATTTCCTCTTTACAGCGGATCAGCCAGCGGGTGGTCCTGGCGCAAGAGGCTTCGGAATAGGCGTGCGGAGAGGGATTTTCCACGCATTCGTCAAAGGCCATCGCAATAGTGGAACCCAAATTAGACTGGATACGCATGCTTTCTTCGGGTCCGATAAACAGGCGTTTTCCGTCAACGTGGGAAGAGAAGGTAACCCCTTCTTCTTTTATTTTACGCAAACCCGCTAGCGAAAAAACCTGAAATCCGCCGCTGTCTGTAAGTAATGGGCCATCCCAGCCGGTAAAGGCATGCAGTCCGCCCAGATCCCGGATAAGCGAATCACCGGGGCGGACATGCAGATGGTAGGTGTTGCACAGCTGAACCTGACATTTCAGCGCCTTTAAATCATAAGCGGATACAGCGCCTTTAATCGCTCCGCTTGTGGCGACATTCATAAAAGCGGGCGTTTGAACGTCGCCGTGCGGCGTTTGGAATACTCCTCTGCGGGCATGGCCCTCGGTTAAAATAATGTTCATATTGTCTCCTTGAATTGTAACAGTCGCTCAACAGTATACCGCGGGCGGCAAAGCGCGTCAATAGAATCCGATTATCCGGACAAGACGGCGGATACGGCCTGTTCTCCATATGTCAGCACAATTTCCAACCCGCCGCACAGGCCCATTACCAGAATGGGGTTCCATTTTCGCTTGCGCAGCAGAAAAAGACTGAGCAGGAACAGCACCACCGCGTGCCAGCGGATATCTGGCACGCTTTCCCATGTCAAGGCGTTCGGCCAGAAGGCCGTCAGCAAAATTGAAAGCCCGGCCGCCGCTATCAAAGCGATTACGGCCGGCCGCAGCGAGCCCAGAATCCCCTGCACCATGGACAGTTTTTTGTAGCGGTAATAAACAAAGGCAAGAATGGATACCACTATACAGGAGGGCAAGACGCATCCCAACGTAGCCACCGCGGAACCGCCCATGCCGGCGATGCGGTTTCCGACAAAGGTGGCCGAATTGATGGCGATAGGCCCCGGCGTCATTTGGGATATGGTGATCAGGTCCGCAAACTCTGTGGCGCTCAGCCAATGATGGATGTCCACCACCTGATTCTGGATGAGCGGCAAAGCCGCATATCCTCCGCCGAAGCTGAAAGCGCCGATCTGCAAAAAGCTTATGAATAATTCCCAGTAAATCATCATGGCCGGCGCTCCTTACATCTCAGGGCCAGGGTGCGGAGCAGGCCGAGGATACAGCAGGCCAAAATAATGTATACGGCGTTTACGTTGAAAGCAAAAGAAGCCAGAAAAGCCAGAACCATGATAATCACGGATATGAGATTTTTTTCCTTGATTAAGCCGCTTGTCATTTCAAAGACCACATCGGCGATAACTGCGGCTACGGCCGGCTGCATACCGGCCAGAACCATGCGGACGATGGCGTTGCTGCTGAACGCCGTATAAAACACAGAGATGACCGACAGAATTATAAACGGCGGCAGGATGGTTGCCAGCACCGTCAGCAATATGCCGATTCCCCCCGCCATTTTGTATCCGGTAACAATGGCGCCGTTGACCGCGATCGGGCCAGGGGCCGATTGCGCGATGGCCACCAGATCCAGCATCTCCTGCTCGTCGAACCAGTGGTATTGATCGACAAATTTTTTCTTCATCAGCGTCACAATGACGTAGCCGCCGCCAAAGGTAAAAGCGCTGAGGTATAAGGTGGACAAAAACAGTTTGGCCAGCACATGCCTGCCGTTTTTCATACGCCCTCCCCTTCCTTTAGCCCGGCTTTCCTCTGCGTATTATAGCATGTCCGAATCCCTTTGTAAATTACACGTTAATTCCCCACGACCTTTATTGCACTTTTATGATTAAGCGAGTACAATATAAGCGATAAACAGAAAGGAGCGTTGTGTATGATTCTGCATTTCCTGGGCGCGGCGCATGAGGTAACCGGCAGCTGTTTTTATATTGAAACCGGTGACAAGCGCCTGCTGATAGACTGTGGCATGGAACAGGGGCCGGACGAGTATGAAAACCAGGAAATCCCGGTGGCGGCTTCACAAATTGACGCCGTCCTGCTCACGCACGCGCATATCGATCATTCCGGCCGGCTGCCGCTGCTTTACGCGCGCGGCTTCCGAGGCCCTATTCATGCAACCGGCGCCACAAAGGATTTGTGTGATATCATGCTGCGCGACAGCGCGCATATCCAGATGTTCGAAGCGGAGTGGCGCAACCGGAAAGCCAAGCGTTCCGGCCACGGAAGCTACGAACCCATTTATGATATGGAGGACGCGATCGGTGCGATTGGGTGCTTTGTTCCCCATTCCTATGGGGAGCGGTTTACGGTAATGGATGGCATTGAGGTTTGCTTTACCGATGCCGGGCACCTGCTCGGTTCCGCCAGCATCGAGCTGTGGATTACCGAAGCCGCGCATACGAAAAAACTGGTTTTCTCCGGAGATATCGGCAACACCAACCAGCCGCTGATCCGCGATCCGCAATATTTGAGCGACGCGGATTATGTGGTTATGGAATCCACTTATGGCGACCGGCTTCATGGGGAAACCGATCATCACGAAGAAAAACTGGCGGCCATTATCCAGCGCACGTTTGACCGCGGCGGCAATGTGGTCATTCCCTCCTTTGCCGTTGGCCGGACACAGGAGCTGCTGTATTTCCTGAGAAAAATAAAAGCGGATCGCATGGTGAAGGGGCATACGGATTTCCCGGTCTATGTGGACAGTCCCCTCGCCATAGAAGCCACGCATATTTTCAGCGCAGACACGGTCGGCTACTTTGACGAGGAAGCGATGGCCCTCATCCAAAGCGGTGTGAATCCAATCTCCTTCCCCGGTCTGCACACGGCGGTATCCTCGGAGGATTCCCGCGCGATCAACGACGACGACCGCTGCAAGGTTATCCTGTCGGCCAGCGGTATGTGTGAAGCGGGGCGGATCAAGCATCATCTTAAGCACAACCTGTGGCGGCCGGAATGCACAGTCGTTTTTGCAGGCTATCAGGCGCAGGGGACGCTGGGGCGATCCCTGATAAACGGTGCGAGGCATGTGCGCCTGTTTGGCGAAGACATTGAGGTGAGGGCGCAGATCGACCGTTTTGAAGGGATCAGCGGTCATGCCGACCGGGATGGCCTGCTGAAATGGATCAGGCATTTTAAGGATAAACCTCAGGCCGTATTTGTGGTGCATGGCAGCGATGAGGTCTGCACATCCTTTGCGCAGCGACTCTGCGAAGACCTTGGCCTGAATGCCAGCGCGCCCTATACCGGAGCGGCCTATGATTTGATTTCGGGGGCATGGGTCGCGGAAGGCTCGCGTCAGAAAAAAACGTCGCCGGCCCGTGAGGCGCGCGCTTCAGCCATGTTTGAGCGGCTGCTCACTGCCGGCCAGCGGCTCATGGATGTTATCCGCCACAACAAGGGCGGCGCCAACAAGGATTTGTCCCGCTTTACCGATCAAATCCATTCTTTGTGCGATAAATGGGATCGATGAAACGATGTTAATGTAAAAAAGGCCCGCTGAAATCAGCGGGCCTTTTTTGAATGCGGATATATTTTGACAAACGGGGCGCTCTTTTTTATAATGGGTAAAGAACCTGTTTCCGTTTATACTAATACAATAACTTGGGGAGGGATGTGCATGAACGATCCAATTACCTGGGCGGCGGCCGGTACCGGATTCACCTTTTTGATGACGACCCTGGGCGCGGCCACGGTGTTTTTCTTCCGAAAAACCGTCAGTACGACGGTGCAGCGGATTTTCCTGGGTTTTGCGGCCGGCGTCATGATCGCCGCCTCGGTCTGGAGTTTGCTGATACCGGCTATGAACCAGGCCGCGGACGCGGGCCAGATCGCCTGGATCCCTGCTGCTGGCGGCTTTATTCTGGGCGTGGTGTTCCTGATGCTGATGGACCGGGTGCTCCCCCATCTTCATCCCGGGTCCAAAGAAAGTGAGGGTGTTTCCTCCTCCTGGAAACGAACCACCCTGCTGGTGGTGGCGGTCACGCTCCACAACATCCCGGAAGGGATGGCGGTCGGCCTTTCGTTTGCGCTGGCGGCGCAGAATACGGCCAACGCCACCATGTATACCTCCGCCCTCGCTTTGGCCATCGGCATTGGTATTCAGAATTTCCCGGAGGGGGCGGCCATTTCCCTACCCCTGCGGCAGGAGGGGCTATCCTCAGGAAAATCGTTCGTCTATGGGAGCCTGTCGGGAATCGTGGAGCCGATTTTCGGTATCCTGGTGGTTCTGATTGCCGGTTCCATCCAGCCGCTGATGCCCTGGCTCCTCTCATTCGCTGCCGGTGCGATGATGTATGTGGTCATCGAAGAACTGGTACCCGAGGCACACCTGGGCGAACACTCCCATACGGGGACGCTCGGCGTTATGGGTGGTTTCCTGGTTATGATGATTCTTGACGTGGCATTGGGATGATTGACATTAAAAAAACGGCCTATCTGGTTAAAGTACCAGATAGGCCGTTTTCGTTTATTTGGAGAATATGATCTTTTCGCTGTTGAACATCTTAGTCAGAATCCACACGCCGATTCCGGTATACACAAGATTGCTGCCTACCGTAATCAGGATATTGGTGGAGGTGAAGTCAAAGGAGAAAATACCCACCATGGACTGTACGCTATTGTATAACGGGATGAAATAATACGCGATTCCCGTTTGCGACCCGTCCCCAAACATGGCCGTTACGCCCACCAGCATGGTGATTATCATCAGCGGCATAATGGCGGTCTGCGCTTCTTTAATGGTCTTGGCATAAGCGGAGATAATGGAAATGAGTGTGATAAGAAGAAGCACCGTGGAGAGGATAACCACGCCCAGAAGCAGATAATCCGAAATACTGTAGACCATAGCGTTGAGCTGGTCTGAGGCGGCTCCCATCAGCTTGGGCAGGGCCAGAATGGTACCGGCCGCGCTGGAAATACCGCTTAGCAGCGCAATGATCGCCAGCGCCCCGATCTTACCGACCGCCAAATAGCTGCGGTTGAGCGGCGTAATCAGCATGGTGGCGATGGTACCACGTTCCTTCTCGCCGGCTATCGATTCCGGAGCGACCGCCATGCAGCCGGAGAACAGGAAGATCAGCAGCAGCATGGGCAGCATGGAGGCAAACAGGGTGCCGGTCGTATCCTTCTGACTGGCCAGGTCGTAAGCGGTATTGCTGTTATTGATATCAAACCTGTTAGACAGGGTGGCCTCGTACCGGTCGAGCAGTTCCGTCATCATGGTATAAGCACTGTGAGACGTTGTGGAAGCGGTGTTATAGTACATATCAATATTGGGAGCCGGGGAACCGGAGGACGGCTGATAATTAGCCACAGCGGCATCAAAATCTTCCGGAAAGACGATGCATAGGTCCTGTTTTTGATCCGTAATCTGTTCTTTGACGGTATCCATCTGATCCTGTGTAATCGTCTTCAGCGTAATGCTGCCGGCTTTAGCGGCGGCGTCGATTGACGCCGGCAGATTGACGACCGCGATGGACGGGACATACTCCTCGTCTACCGATGTCATATTGCCAATGGCGTTGCCCATAATCGTATATACAATATAGATGAGCAGGCCCGGGAGAAGGATGGTGGTCACCGCCATGCGTTTGTCCCCAAAAAAGCGGGCCAGCTCTTTTTTCATAATCGTCCAGATGCCGTTTCTCATGTCTGGTCACCTACCGTTTCCGCATAAATGTCAAAGAAGCGATCTTCCAGGCTCTTTCCGGCACAGACGGCATCGAGCGTATCGCAGACAATCATTTTTCCGTTGATAATAACGCCCACCCGGTCGCATATTTTTTCTATGAGACTGAAAATATGGGTGGAAACGATAATGGTTTTTCCCTGTTCCCGCAGTTCCAGCAAAAAGTCGGTAACCACCTTGGCGGTCAGTACATCCAGGCCGTTGGTCGGTTCATCAAAAATGATGATGGGAGGGTTATGCACAATCGAAATAACCAGCGAGACCTTTTGTTTCATACCGGTGGACAAATTGGCGACTTTCACCTCCGCAAACTCGCTGATACCGAATTTATCGAACAGCTCTTTTTTGCGTTTATCCCGGATCGCCGGGTCTACTTTATGAAGATCGGAAAAAAAGTTGAATAGATAATTTGGCGTAAAAAATTCTTCCAGCTTCAGTTCGCTGGTCAAAAAGCCAATTTTACCACGGACAATATCCGGCTGCGACACAATGCTCGCACCATCCAGCGCCGCGTCGCCGCTGTCCGGTTTTATCAAAGTTGCCAGCATGCGGAGCGTGGTGGTTTTTCCGGCGCCGTTCGGGCCGAGCAGACCGAAAATTTCCCCCTCATAAGCGGAAAACGATAAATCGTCGACGGCGACTTTTATTTTCTGGTGGCTCTTTTCCAGCCGCTGCTGCTTGGCGGACAATCGAAAGGTTTTGCTGAGATGCTGGGCTTGTAAAATTTCACCCATGTTTGGATACGCCTCCTTTTTAGTCGTGTTCATCGGACAGGGGCAGCGCCATTTCCATTATGTAATCGTCCATCACAAACCCTTCGCCGATGTCGGCGACCTGCTCACGGACAATGACAAATCCCAATTTTTGGTAGGCGGCAATGGTGGGACTGTTGTGACGATTGACTGTCAGCCATATTTTGGATAGCTGTCGCGCGCGGCAACGGTCAGCTAAAAACGTCGCTGTCTGCCGGGCCAGCCCCTTCCCCCGGTGGCTTTTTTCAATATAGAGTTTTGACAGGAACAGGCTGTCAGCGTCTTCGCGTATACCCGTGTATCCAACTATACTGCCATCCTGCATAATGCGGAAATACTGCATATGTTCGGACTCGATTTGCCGGGTTATAGCGGATGCCGACTGGAATTTGGCCAGCATGTAGGCCACCTGTGCTTCCCCAATGAGCGGGGTAAAGTACTCGTGCCAGATGCTGTCGGCCATTTTGGCTGTCTGTTCTATATCCTGCGGTGTCATTACCGGCTGAAACGCGATGGTCATGCCATCTCGCCTGCTTTCTATAAAACAATTCTGTATTAAAAACAGTCATTTATCATTATACGCTCCCCCCTTGTAAACATCAAGCACAATTTGTCTGGCATATTTTGATGGAATCCACTAATTCTACTTGTTTTTTACCTGTGAATTTGTTATAATACTAAAAACCAAACCGGAATACAACAACGAACACAGGAGGTCGTATATATGGAAACCCGTATCGTCAAAATACAGTCCAAAGATAACGATGTGCCGCTGAAAATTGCTCAAGGCCATTTTGTGACCAGCCACTCGCATGTAAACTACTACATGGATATGACGACGCTGAAAACCCGGCAGAGTGAAGCGGAATTGGTGGCGCAGGCGTTGCTACAGCATTATATCTCCCATACGATCGTGGACACCATCCTTTGTCTGGACGGTACCCAGATAATAGGCGCTTATTTGGCGCAGGAGCTGAACCGGTCGGGGTTTCAGTCGATAAACGCTCACCAGACCATTTATATCGTTACACCGGAGCATGATACCAATGGACAGATGATTTTCCGCGATAATATCCAGCCGATGATCCGTGGCAAGCATGTGCTGGTACTGACAGACCTGGTCACCACCGGTATAACCGTCCGCAAAAGCGCGGAATGCATTCAGTACTATGGCGGCACCGTGTCTGGCGTATCCGCCATTTTCAGTGCCAAGGATCAGGTGGAGGGACTGGACATTCACGCCATATTCGGTCCGGACGATGTGCCCGACTATAAAACCTATCCCAGCCATGAATGTCCCCTGTGCCGTCAGGGGCAAAAGCTGGACGCCCTGGTGAACGGATACGGATATTCCAAATTATAATAAAAAGCAGCCGCTAGAATTAGCGGCTGCTTTATTCATATATGGTGTGTATTCACTCAAATAATTATTGGCAACTGACATAGCCAAAATCATGGTATCTACGCTCATATGTTTTTTTATTGTTCTCTATAGCCGCTTTCTTGTATTGAAGCTCCCTCAATATAAGTGGATGAACCGATAAAACCCGGTTGCTGGAAAACGCCCCCAACTCTTTCTCTGTCTGGCTCAACCCTTCTCTCTCTCCCACCATATCAGGCTGTACCTGCCGCTGCACATGCACCGTTTTTTTATTTATGTTGAAATCGGTAAACTTCAGCCCATAGATTTCCCCTTTCTTTAACCCACATAAAAGAGCTAGCAGTAACTCAAACCGGCCTTCACATGCAAACACAGCACGGAATAAGGTTTTCCGCTGTTCCTCATTCAAACGAACCAATTCTTTTTTCTGACGAGTCGGTTTCTTAACATTGACCATGGGATTATAGGCGATCAATTCTTGTCTGAATGCGTCTCCAATCGCCATACTAAAAAGCTCGTATAGCTTTTCTCCGTAGGAGGCTCTTTGCCTGGAAATCGCTGTGATCAGCTGCGACAGGTAGTTTGAGTTGACGCTTCCCAATACAATATCGTCCATCTCTGGCAAAATGAGTTCTAAAACGCGCTCATAAACCAAACGGGTGACTCCCTTAATACTGTCTCGGTTATCAAACCACTCCTGCAGATAATCTCGGAACGACATATAACCGGCGCCCTTTCCCGCCCGTTCAGTTTCATGATTGTGGTTCCTCCGCTCTTCAAATAGAAAGGCTGCATATTCCGCTTCCTCTTTGGTGGCAAAGCCTCCTTTTTTCATATACTTGGTTTCCCCCTCTTCATTTACTTCTTTGTAGCGGAAATACCATGAATTCCTTTCATGAATTACAGTGTTTTTCTTTTGCATTTTTATGCTCCTTCCAAATTTTAGAGATTTTAAGCCTCTGAACAGGCCAAAATAACAAGCATTATTTTAGCACGGCGTTGGTTACTCCTACTACAAAGACTACATCCCAAGCTCTTTAATGTATTCGTCAATAATTTCGCCGCAATCCCATATCGGCCATCCGTCCTCAGATGTTTCAATATCATCCGCGCTGGATAATCCGTCGTCTCCTATAAACCATGCGGAAAACAACATTTCGTCTCTGGCTGGATCATAGCAGATATACCCGACCTTTTTTGCGAATTTCAGCGCTTTCTTCAATACCTCCTTTACAAATTCAGGCTCTTGCATCGGGCATTCTACCGCGCCCTTAAAGATAGATACGATATGTGCCTCGCTCATCAAACTCAATCTGAGCCTGCCATAACGCCCAACGATATACTGGACAGCGTTCTCGTACGCAGAAAATACAGCCTTAGATATTTTGGGGGTTGCGACCTGACTCAACCATGCTTCAAAGAATTCGCTCACTCTCAAATCAGGATCAATAATGTAGGAATGATTTCTAAGGCTTTTCTCATGCTCCTTCCGGGATTTCTCCGCTTCCCCGGACGAGCTGCAGGATGGCCCTGAAAGCCGAACTGTACTCCCGTCCTTGTAATGCAGCTGAATTTCAAAGCCATACCCATCCCCTGTTTGCACTACTTCCGTAATGCTAAAGTCGATGTAACGGTCCTTCAAAAATTGATTCATTTCCGCTCCTCCTTTTATGTGCCAAAATGATTTCTTGTGAGATATGAAAACACAGAAAAGTGGTTTCCCTCTCCAACGTAAATATGAAAGACATTGAGTCCAAAATCAGATTCATTGATTCTTGCAAAGCAAATCCCCTCCGAATGATGTTTTATCATCCGAAGGGGATTTGCTTTGCTTTATAAAATGAAGAATTCTTATATCGCTCTACCATTTCTATTTTTTGCTTACAATCTAAGTCTTTTTTACCCCAATTCTTTACTGCATCCACTCTCTTTCATCTTCACTTTGAATCCATTGAAGACGAAAGGAGTGCAGATATGGCACAGAGAAAGAAAAACAGCCTATCCACATCTAAAGCCAAGAAAGCCGCGCTTTACATTCGAGTTTCGACAGCATATCAGATCGACAAGGACAGCCTGAAGGTGCAGGAACGGGAACTGATCAATTACACAACGCTGGTTTTGAATATCAAGGACTATGAAATCTTTCGAGACGCCGGGTACTCAGCCAAGAATACAGACCGTCCGGATTACCAGAAAATGATGAGTAAGCTTCGAACCGGAGAATTTTCGCATCTGGTGGTTTGGAAGATAGACCGCATCAGCAGAAACTTGCTGGACTTTGCGGAAATGTATGCAGAACTCAAAGACCTCGGCGTCGCCTTTATCAGCAAGAACGAGCAGTTTGACACCTCTTCCGCCATCGGAGAAGCCATGCTCAAAATCATCCTGGTTTTTGCAGAGCTGGAACGCCAAATGACATCAGAACGCGTTACTGCGGTGATGATATCACGCGCGGAAAACGGTTCCTGGAACGGCGGAAAAGTGCCGCTCGGGTACGTTTATCACAAAGAAACCAAGTCCTTCAGCATCCATCCGGAGCAAGCTGAGGTTGTAAAACTCATCTACGACTCCTATGAACGTATGCAGTCTTCTACCGCCGTGGCAAAGTTTCTGAACCAGAAGGGAATTACCACAAAGGCCGGCAAGAAGTGGAACCCTTCCACGGTCTGTCTGATTCTTCGCAATCAGGTTTACAAGGGTACTATGGTCTATAACAAGCGGCGTATCTCTGTGACTGGGAAATTAAAACCCGAGGATGAATGGATCACGGTCGACAACCATCATGCGGCAATCATCGACACAGAACAGTTTGAACGCTGCCACGCTTTGCTTAAGAGGAACATGATCGGCTCCGACCGTTCCACTTATTTTCGTGGAAATTGCCATGTACTGGCCGGACTGCTTTATTGCGATTACTGCGGCTCTATGATGGCCGCCCAGATAGGCAAGCCGCTGAAATCGAAGGGAGGGATCATTCCCAGCAACTATTCCTGCTATAACAAACGGCACGGGCTGTGCGAGAACCCCTTTGCCAGTGATTCCATGATCGGTCCTTTTATCCTGAACTACGTCGCCAACATGTACCGGATTCAGAAAACCTTTGGAAAAAGCACCTCCATTGAAACATTGGAAAGTAAACTTCTCCGGGGAGAAGCCTTCAATGAGGTTGCGCACATTGAGACGGCGGGCTTAGATCAGTTATATCAAGCACTTAAGACGCAGGTGTTCTCTGAACATCCCGTCTATTATGAACCCAATCTTCCCGACCATGAAGCCGCACCGGATCAAAAGGCAATTTATCTCGGTGAAAAAAGCAGCCACGAACGTGCGCTGAGCAGGCTTCACCAGCTTTTCATGTACGCCGATTCGGATATGAGCGAAACGGAGTATTTTGAAGAGAAAAACAAGCTGGAGGCAAAATTAGACGCGGTAAACCAAAAGCTCTCTGCGCTGGAATCTGGGGCGATCTCCGATGTCACCAGTGTATATTTCACTGCGTTAGTCAGTAACTTTATTCTTGAAAACAGCCTGAACAAAGAACGGTATATCGATTACTTTTCTCTCAAGAAAAAGATTGATCCCATGGAGCTGAAGCTGTTTTTGAATGCGGTGTTATCCAAATGTTATATCCGGCAGAGGCGTGTGGCGTCGATTGTTTTTCAGAACGGCTATGAACATCGCTTTATTTACAAGGACGAGGAGGTGCAGGAAAATGGCTAAGGGAGCAATTTACATTCGTGTATCTACTGTTATGCAGTTAGATAAGGAAAGCAGAGGCGTACAGAGAAATGACCTGATTCGATACTGTAATGACATTCTGGGAATTCCAGACTATGAAATATTTGAAGATGCAGGTTTTTCCGCCGGCTCCACCGACCGACCGGATTATCAAAAAATGCTGCAGCGTATACGCGCCGGAGAATTCACCCACCTACTTGTATGGAAAATAGACCGAATCAGTCGAAATATTATAAATTTCACGGATATGTATCAGGAATTACAGGCGTTAGGGATCGCCTTTATCAGTCTGGCTGAGCAATTCGATACATCCAGCATCGTGGGGCAGGCGCTTCTGAAAATGATCCTTATTTTCGCGGAGCTGGAAAGACACAATGCAGCAGAACGGTCCAAGGCTGTCCTGCTTTCAAAAGCAGAAGCTGGAGAGTACACGGGCTTCCGAATCCCCTTTGGCTATCGCAGAGATTCAGAAACCAAGGAGTATTCTATTGAAGAAACGGAGGCTCATATCATCCGCTTGATCTTTGACATGTTTGACCAAGGAACCACGATTTACGCCATTGCAAAACACCTCAACAGTCTCCCTCTGAAGGAGCGGGTCAAGAAAAAATGGCAGATGCCCACAATCGAGCGAATGCTGACCAATATCTTTTATACCGGCGCTCTGCGATACAACTATCGCAGCTACACCTCAAAGAAAGAACGGGTTATAAACGCTGAGAAGGATTTAGTCCTCGTGGAAAACAACCACCCAGCTATTATCACCAAAAAACAATTTGAGCGGTGCCAGCAGCGATATGCCGAACGAAAAGATACGGTCTATCATGTACGAAAGCCGTTGTTTGCCGATTTGTTGGTGTGTAACGCACATCGAATCCCGCTTTTATGGCAAAAGGAGAACACGCGCAAATTCTCATCCCCTGCAACATACTCGTGCCCCTACTGCGCCCAGAATACCTTTACTGATGAAGAAGTAGGTAATTTCGTGCTGAACTACATCCTTAATTTGTTACAAGCCTATAGGCAGGTCTCCCCATCTACTTCTCCGCTAACACTAAAAAGATTGCTTCTCCGAGGAAAGGACTTTGAAGGAATAAAAACTCTTATTAATACTGAAGAAATCAAGCGTTCACTATTAAGCGGTGGTGGTTCCGCAAAGGAGGATATTCAAGATAAACAGAGAAAGTTAAAATTTGAACTGCAAATGAAAGAGCGGGAATTAGAACGGCTGGAACCCTATGGAACAGATTCTTCTGATGTGCCAAATGTTCAGATTGATCAGCTGAAAAGTACGATAGAAAGACTATCCGTGGAACTCCAACAGCTCGAAAATAGCGTTGGCACACAAGCTATTCCGCAGGTTGACTATCTGAAAAAGTGCTATGACTTTTATGTTCAGCATAACCTATATCATCTTTCTGATATTGGTTTTTCAGATTGTTTTAAGAACATCCCATTTTATGACTTTAAGCACTTTTTTCAGGACGTGATTGCAGGGATATATGTTGGGTGTGGGAAGATCATTGTAATTGAATTTAGTTCGGAGCAAGAGGACCGCAAAAACCATCGGTTTGGGATATGATTGTTAATTATGGAGGGGCTGTAAAACAAGTTCCTAATACAAAAAATCGTTGAGGTCGTGAGAGCTCAGCGATTTTTCTATTGGGACTTATTATACAATACTTCGACCACCTCCTGGAGCGTATTGCGAAGAATTATCTGTCTCAGAATGAACTGCAAGCGCTAGAGCGGATCGTCTCCATGTACCTGGACTATGCGGAATATCAGACGGGACGTCATATTCCGATGACCATTAAGGATTGGGCGATACACCTCGACCGCTTTCTGGAGTTTAACGAGCATGAGATTTTGCAGGATAACGGTCGGGTAACCT
>OGYY01001117.1_pt1 | contig 24264 bp, 19 predicted proteins | sample 1576671 | NCBI WGS metagenome assembly OGYY01 (sample SAMEA3541593, study PRJEB24748) | human gut metagenome | biome: human gut; feature: human-associated habitat; material: faeces | place: China | collected 2012 | reverse complement strand
CCGCCAGCTGTGGTGGGGCCACCGCATCCCCGTGTTCTACTGCGAGGACTGCGGCTGGGAGGACGCCCTTACCGAGGACACCGACGTGTGCCCCAAGTGCGGCGGCCATCACGTGCATCAGGACGAGAACGTGCTGGACACCTGGTTCAGCTCGCAGCTGTGGACCTTTGCCACGCAGGGCTGGCCGCAAAAGCCGGAGCTGCTTGAGGGCCATCACCCCACGACGGCGCTCGTCACCGCGCGCGACATCATCGCGTTGTGGGTCGCCCGCATGGTCATGAGCTCGTTGTACTTCTTGGACGAGGTACCGTTTAAGGACGTCGTCATCTACCCGACGATCCTTGCCAAGGACGGCAGCCGCATGTCCAAGTCCAAGGGTAACGGCGTTGACCCCATGGACCTCATCGGTATGTACGGCGCCGACGCGATGCGCTATAACCTGCTCACGCTGTGCACCAACAACCAGGACGTCAAGTTTGACGCGAACATCGATAAGAAGACCAAGAAGCTTATCGACAGCCCGCGTACCGACCAGGCCAAGTCGTTTGTGACCAAGATCTGGAACGCCAGCCGCTTCCTGCTCATGAACATGGAGGGCTACACGCCCGGCGAGCCCGTCGTGGAGACGCCGGCCGACGCTTGGATGTTCAGCCGCCTGGCCAAGGCCGTGAAGATGGTCACCGAGGGTATCGAGCAGTACACCTTTGGCGACATGGCCCGCGGCGTGCAGCAGTTCTTCTGGAACGAGGTCTGCGACTGGTACGTCGAGGTCACCAAGGCCCGCCTGAAGGGCGAGGGCCGTCTGCAGGCTCAGCGCAACCTGATCTTTGTGCTCGACACCTCCATTCGCCTGATGCATCCGCTCATGCCGTTTGTCACCGAGGAGATCTGGGACAACATGCCGGCGAGCGTGCTCGACCTGGACGCCGAGGGCAACGTGAACCGCGCCGAGGCGCTCATGATCGCCAAGTGGCCCGAGCCCGCCGACTACGACAAGTATGTTGACGAGGACGCCGAGCGCGCGTTTGAGCTGTGCCGTACCGTCGTGTCTGCCGCTCGCGCCACGCGTTCGCGTTATCGCTTGAGCCCCAAGGCCGAGCTCGACGTGGTCGTGCGCGCCGGTGCCGAGGACATCGAGAAGCTCGAGAGCCTGCGCTCGACCATCGAGCCGCTGGCAAATACTGCCTCGCTGGTTATGGGTACCGATGTCGAGAAGCCGGCCGCAAGCATCGCCGTGGTCGATAGCGGTGTCGAGGTCTTTGTGGTGCTCGAGGGCAAGGTTGATCTTTCGGCCGAGAAGGCGCGCCTGGAGAAGGAGATTGCCGCCGCGCAGAAGGAGCTCGCCGGCTGCGAGAAGACGCTTGCCAACGAGGGCTTTGTGGCCAAGGCCGCGCCCGCGGTGGTCCAGAAGAAGAGGGACCGTGCAGCTGAGCTCAAGGAGATCCTGACGGCGCTGACTGCTCAGGTTGCTGACTTCTCGTAAGGTTTGCTCTGGGGCGCGTCCCGACGCTTTGCTCGCTACTGCGAACAGTCCTGCGCAAGACGGACAGCACATTTAGTGCTGTCCTTTGCGTGCGGAACTTGTATCGAGCAAAGCGTCGGGCCGCTCCTAGTGCGGTTACGTGGTTGTTTGCAGCTGGTAGGTTATGGCTACTTGTTCGTGGCCTTGATCTTGCTGCAAGCGGATAAAGGCTGATATTGTCAACGCGAGGGGCTCATTCTTTTTGGTGGGCCTCTTTTTCTGTTATGGGGGACTTTGGGTTATGACTAAGCGTTCTGGGTCTTATGTCGTTCCTTTCTCGTTTGAGTTGCTTTCGTTTGATGAGGCTGTTGGGCTGGCTGCTGATACGGGGCGGATTTCTGGGGATGCTGGTCCTTTGCTTGAGACGGTTGTCGATATGCTCGATGAACTGGGACGTCCGGACGAGTATTTTGATTGCATTCAGGTTGCCGGCACCAATGGCAAGACTTCGACTACGCGTTTTTCGGCTGCTATCCTTCGCGGCGAGGGGCTCAAGACCGCGCTGTATACGTCGCCGCAGCTTGTGCGCTATCCCGAGCGCATGGAGGTCGATGGACGCGTCGTGAGCGATGAGGCCTTTGCCCGCGGTGTTTCTGCCGCCGTTGAGGCGGGACATCGCGTGAATGCCCGTCGTGTGGCGGCGGGGGAGTGCGCCTATTCCATCACGCCGTTTGACCTGCTGACGGCTGCTGCACTTGTGGTGTTTGCCGAGGCTTGCGTGGACGTGGCCGTGCTCGAGGTTGGCATGGGCGGGCGTTGGGACGCCACGAGTGCAACCGATCCCGTCGCCGTTGCCATTACGGGCATTGGGCTTGATCACACACGTATTTTGGGCGATACGCTCGAGGCCATTGCGGGGGAGAAGGCTGCGGTTATCAAACCCGGGCGCTTGGTTGTTTTGGGCGAGGGCACGCATGAGGCGAGTGTTCAGCGCGTGATGGATGCCCGTTGTCGCGAGTGCGGCATCGTGCCGCTCGTGGTGAGCCACGCCACGACTAAGGTGCCGGCGCATGTTGGCGACACGGTTGAGTTTAGCTGTACCACGCCGCGCGCGATCTATACGTCGAGCATGATCAAGCCGGCCTACCAGCCGCAGAATGCAGCGTGCGCGATTATGCTTTGCGAGGGGTATCTGGGTCGCGAGCTCGATCACGATGCGTTGGATGCATCGCTTATGGGTTGCCCCACGCCGGGTCGTTTTGACGTGCTGGGGGCCAATCCTCTCAAGCTGATCGATGCCTGCCATAACCCTCAGAGCTGCGAGAACTTTGTGAGCGCGCTGGACGAGATCGATCCGTGCGTGGAGAATCGCCCCACGCTGCTGTGCGCTGCGCTGGCCGACAAGGACGTGGCGGGCATCGTTGACGTTCTGGTTCCGGCGTTCCCCCACGCGGTCGTGACCCAGACCGATTCCGATCGCGCCCTGCCGGCAGAGGAGCTCGCTGCCCTGGTGGGTGCCGATAAGCTCGCGGGCGTATACCCGAGCGTGTCCGAGGCCCTCGCTGCCTTCGATGCCGCGGGCGAGCCCTTCGTAGCCGCCGGCACCATCACCCTGGCCGGCGAAGTAGCGGGCCTGCTCCGTTAACCCATCCCCACATCAGTTGCGGTGAAAACGGACTGTTTTACAAGCAAGAAGCCTCAAACAGTCCGTATATCACCGCAACTCAAAAGCAGTCAATTTGGGACGGGGCTTTTTGGCTGCCCTGTGCCCCGAGTTGACTCGCTTGCCACGAAATGGGCCTATCTACTACGTTTTACCGACTACCCCCGACCACACCGAGAATTGCGAAATGAAAACCGCAGGTAAAGGGCTTGCCATTTTTAAAAAAGACCCGCATGGTCGACCCATGCGGGATAAACGTAGTAGATGGCCCGTTTTCGTGGCGCGGCGTTAGCGGAATGTGCCAAAGGGGCTGTCCCTTTGGCACATTGGTTAGTCTAGGCGGACTGGGTCGTGGGGGTAGGCGTTGAGAATCTCGACGCCGTTCTCGGTCACCAGGGCGAGGTCCTCGATGCGGACGCCGGTTCGGCCGGGGAGGTAGATGCCCGGTTCGATGGAGAACGTCATGCCTGGCTCTACGACTTGCTCGTTGACCAGCGAGACGTCGCCCGGCTCGTGGTCCTGCAGGCCGATCGAGTGTCCCAAGCGGTGCGTAAAGTACTGCCCATAGCCTGCGTCCTCGATCACATCGCGTGCGGCGCGGTCCAGGTCGCACATGCGAACGCCCGGTGCGATGAGCCCCTCGGCGGCTTCGTTGGCGCGGCGCACGATGTCGTAGATGCGTACGGTTTCCTCGTCCGGCTCACCCCAAAAGAACGTGCGCGTCATGTCCGAGCAGTAGTTGCGATGGCGTCCGCCAATGTCGAACAGCACCACGTCGCCGCGCTTGAGCACGGTATCGTCGGGTTCATGATGCGGGTCGCCGGCGTTGGCGCCAAAGCTCACGATGGGCGGAAAGCTAAAGCCCTCGCAGCCGTGCTTGCGATACAGACTGAGCATCTGGTCGGCAATTTCGCGCTCCGTCACGCCCTCGTGGACGAGCTTGATGGCATCGGCTATCACGGCGTCGTTGGCAGCCGAGGACACGCGCATAAGCTCCTGCTCGGTAGCGTCCTTGTACGTGCGTGCGGCGGTGACGGCAAAATCGCCCAGGAAAAACTCACTGGCGGCGTGGCGCTCTATGAGGGGCATCAAAAAGCCGGAGCGCATGACGGTGTCGATGCCAAGCGGCTTGGTCGGATCGATTTCGCGAGCGATAGCGTCGGTCACGACGTCGGTGTCGGTGTGATAGGCGACGCGGGCGTTGTCGTACTCGGCCAGCTGATGCAGGGCGTTGACCAAGATCACGGGCTTGCAATCACGCGCGAGTAGCACGCCGCAAAAACGCTCGAACATATCGGCATAAAAGCCGGTCAGGTAATAGATCGACCATGGGTCGTTTACGAGCAGCTGCGCGCCGGGGTGCTGAGCCTCGAGCGCATCGAGCACGCGCGCCACGCGTTGGTCATCGACATGTGCCATGAAACATCCTTTCACTAGGGTGCCACCATGGTATCCCAAGCCCGGCACATAGGGACGTTCCTTTTATGCCGGCACCTGGGGACACTCCTTGCAAAAGCAGCTAAAAGAGCCCGTCCCAAATTTGCTGCTTAGGCTGGGCTGATGTCCATGCTGGCGATGAGGTTAATGCCCGTGTTGAGGAGGTTCTCCAGCACGATGTCGCCCATGCGGATGGGGGCCTCGACGACGAGGCCGCGGATGAGGTCCATGGCCTGGGCGTGGAGTGCCAGCGGGATGGCTTCGGCCGTGCGCACAGGCAGCAGCGCCTCGTCGCCGCCGGATACGGTCACGGTGGTGGTGAGCACGCGCATGGGGCAGGTGAGCTCTTGATGCGCGAACTTATCACCGCGCGGGCAGCTGTTGCCGGTCACGGAGCGCACCGCTGCTACGGCACCGTTGGCATCGCGCTCCACCTCTACGGTCAGGAGGCATTCGGATGGGCAAGTGGTGCAGTTGAACTGCAACGTCTCGGTTACATTCGTGCTCATGGCCTTACGCCTCTTCAACGGGATCGATGGACAGGACAATTTCGCTAACGCCCAGGTCGAGTGCGTGCTGAATCACCTTTGCCGGCAGCGGGAAGCTCTCCATTACGCTCGGTTTAAACTGGCGGACCTTGCCTGTAAGCAGTTCCTCGCCGCCTGCCAGAATGCGCACGCGGGCAGCATCGACCGGCCGGCGTGCGCGGAAGTTGAGTTTGGTGAGTGCCACAGCCGTAATGCGTCCCGGCAGTGCGTAGCCTGCGATGCCGGCAGGGGAGACCATCAGCTCGCAGCTCGTGCCCGCAGCGCTCGCCCCGGCGTCGCCGCCCAACGCCCACGCCGCCGCAGCCGCACCGGCGCGCTCGGACTCGGTCGTCACGTTGTCGGCCAGGTCGTGCACGTGCAGCACGTTGCCACAGGCAAAGATGCCCGGCACGCCTGTCTGGAGGCTCTGGTCAACTACGGCACCGCGTGTGCGCGGGTCAAGCTCCACGCCTGCGGCAACCGAAAGCTCGTTCTCGGGAATCAGACCTACCGAAAGCAGCAGCGTGTCGCACGGAACGATGCGCTCCGTCCCGGCAATGGGCGCCAGGTGCTCGTCGACCTGGCTTACCTCGACGGCCTCCACACGGTCGTGCCCGATCACGCGCGTGACGGTGGTGGACAGGTGCAGCGGAATGCCAAAGTCGTCCAGGCAGTTCTTAACATTGCGGCGCAGCCCGTTGGCGTACGGCATGAGCTCGTACACGCCCTCGACGGAAATCCCCTCGAGCGTGCAGCGGCGTGCCATGATAAGCCCGATGTCGCCCGAGCCCAAAATGACGGCACGCGAGCCGGGCTTGAGATTTTCGATATTGATGTATCGCTGCGCCAGGCCCGCCGTAAACACGCCGGCGGGACGGCTACCTGGAATCTTGATCTCGCTGCGGGTGCGCTCGCGGCAGCCCATAGCAAGGACGACCGCTCGCCCGGTGAGCTGTAGCATACCGGCGGGGCTCATGAGCGTGACGGTGTGGACCGCGGCGGCTCCCGCACCCTCGTCCACGCTCGACGCGCCCGCGCCCTCGCTCGAATCGATCCCAAGTACCATGCTGTTCAAGAACAGCGTGATTTCGGTCTCGCGCACCTGGTTGATAAAGCGCTGCGCGTACTCGGGACCGGTGAGCTCCTGCTTAAAGTGTGAAAGGCCAAATCCGGGGTGGATGCACTGGCGCAGGATGCCACCCAGATGCTGCTCGCGCTCCACGATGGCCACGCGTGTGCCGGCCTTGTGCGCGGCAAGCGCGGCCGCCATGCCGGCGGGGCCGCCTCCGATAACGACCACGTCGAAGGCTTGCGTTTGTACGTCTTCCACGACGCCGCAATCAATCGCGCTCGATCCGAATTCCGCCATCCTAGCGTACCCCCTTCAGCGGTCCCTGGACCAGCCAAGATCCGGCATCCTCCAACAACACCTCGCTGGGGTCGCAGCCCAGTTCGCGCGCCAGGATCGCTACCACGCGGCTCTGGCAAAAGCCGCTCTGGCACCGACCCATGCCGGCGCGGCAGCGGCGCTTGACGCCCTCGACCGAAACCGCGCCCGGGTGGCGTCGGATCGCGGCAACAATCTCGGCCTCGGGCACCGTTTCGCAGCGGCAGACGATTTGCCCCCAAGCGGGGTCGGATTCAATGAGCTCTTCCTTGCGCGCAAGCGGCACGCGGTCAAAGTCGTCCGGCGCGCGGCGAATCGGGTCCCAATCGGCCCTTTCGCGCAAAGCAACGCCCGCCTCGCGCATCACGCGTTCCATGCGCTCGGCAATGGCCGGCGCGCTCGCCACGCCCGGCGACTGAATACCTGCCGCCTGGAACAGCCCCGGCACCACGGCCGACTGCCCAATAAAGAAGTCGTTCGTTCCCTTAATGACCGGTCGACCGCCGGCAAACGCGCGCACCACACGACGCGTGTCCAGATCGGGCACCAGCTTGTGCGCACCGGTCAGGAGCGCGTTGACATCGGTCGCGTAGGTCTGCGTGTCGCCTGGCTCGCGCACAGCGGCCGTCGCGGTGATCACGGTGTTGCCGTGCACGGTACCCGTCACGATAACGCCCTTCGACACCGGCGTCGGCACGGGGTAAAGCGGCATGAGCGTGCGCGGCTCCTTGTCCAGCACCACGATGTTGCCCTGGCGCCAGACCATCTGGAACTCCTCGGCCCCCGCCATATGCGAGATATTCGCGGCACCGTTGCCCGCGGCGTTGATCAGGTAGCGGCAGCGCACGTTGCCAGCGGGGGTCGCCAACGTAAAGCGCGCGTCTCCGCCCGTCCCCGCGACTTCAATCGCCTCCACGGGTGCGGAGCGCATAAACGTCACCCCGTTGGCCACGGCGTTCTCCAGCGCGGCGATGGCAACCTCAAACGGGTCGACAAACCCAGTCGATGGGCACCACAAAGCGCACATTGCATCGGCACTGGCGCGCGGCTCTAATTCGTGGATGCGGTCGGGTCCGACGATCGACAGCTCGGGCACGCCATTCGCCAGGCCATTCTGGCGCAGCTGCTCCAGATGCGCGAGGTCCTCGTCGTTAAAGCCCAACACCATCGACCCGGTGCGGTGGAACAAAAAGCCTAGCTCCTGGGCCCACGTGCCATATAACTCGCAGCCGCGGGCGTTGACCTGCGCCTTAACCGTGCCAGGTGTCGGATCGTAGCCGGCATGCACCAGGCCGCCGTTGGCCTTCGACGCGCCCAGCGCGATGTCGTTGGCCGCCTCGACCACGCAAATGGACAGGTCATAGCGCGCGAGCTGCCGCGCGATGGCGCATCCGGTAATGCCCGCGCCCACAATCGCGATATCAAACGTTTCCGTCACAGTGCCTCCCAGACAAGTTGACAGGCTGTCAATAGGACTATCTTACGGTCTGCACACCCCCGGTGCGGCGGCAATGCGGCGAACAGCCCCGCAACACCCGCCAACGGCAGGCAAGGGGAGACCCGGCACGGATGTTGACCTCGTCTGTCGACAGCTGCGGCAACCGTTCGTCTCGACCTGTAACAGTTAGCTGACGATCTGGGTTCTAGATGTTACAGATCAAGACAAACCTTCCGGCGGATTTTGAATGTCTTGATCTGTAACAGTAAGAGGGGTTTTGGTGCCCAAGATGTTACAGATCGAGATTGAAGTCGGGGAGGGACCCCTGTGTCTCGATCTGTAACATCTAGACCCGGATTTCGCCTCCACCTGTTACAGATTGAGATGTTTGTGTCCGCGCCAGCCCCGTACCCAGCCGTAGTCCCATATAAACAAACCCCGTGGTAAACTTGACCGGACTGTTAATATCCCGAAAGGTACCCGTAATGTCCAAGTACATCTCCGAGCTCATGTCGCCGCAGCTTATGGGCGTCGTCTATGCCTTCGTTGGCTTTATCATCGCCCTGTATGTGCTGTCGGTCGTCTATGTGTTCATCGACGCTCGTCGCCGCGGCGCCAGCGCCTACGTGGCGTGGGGCATTATCGCCCTCATCCCGTTTGTGGGTCTCATCGCCTACCTGGTCCTGCGCCCGCACTCCTATGCGTCCGACCGCGAGGAGCAGGAGCTGGACATGGCCCTGCGCGAGCGCCAGCTTGCCCAGTACGGCACCTGCCCGCAGTGCGGCGCGCCCATCGAGAAAGACTTCGTCGTCTGCCCCGTGTGCGACACCCAGGTTCGCAACGTGTGCCCCAGCTGTCATCGCCCGCTCGATGCGCACTGGAAGGTCTGTCCCTACTGCCGAACTCGCATCCAGTAACGCATCCATCGCCGGGCCGGCCGCAAGCCACGGGCACGCCGCAAGCCACGCGCGCCCCGCAGTCTCGCCCCACACGATGAAGCATGCGTAGAAAATCGCCCGCCGTGCCATTAAGGTGCGGCGGGCGCTTGTATACCAAGGCAACCTGCCTATAATGATGCAAGTCAAAAACGCCGAGCGCATCGCACGCACTTGCATCAGGCATCCGAGAGGAGAAAACATACCCATGAAGGCACTCTACAATGACGGTTCGGTGGCCGAGCTCCCGCAGGACGAGGTCACGCACGTCATCCGCCACTCCGCCGCGCACATCATGGCGCAGGCCATCAAGCGCCTGTACCCCCAGGCCGACTTTGCCTACGGTCCCGCGACCGACAACGGCTTCTACTACGACGTCGACCTGCCCGAGGGCGTCAAGATCAGCGAGGACGACTTCCCCGCGATCGAGGCCGAGATGAAGAAGATCGTCAAGGAGAACCTCAAGTTCTCCGTGTACGAGAAGCCCCGCGCCGAGGCCATCGCCCTTATGGAGGAGCGCGGCGAGAAGTACAAGGTCGAGCACATCGGCGACCTGGACGACGACGCCCGCATTACCTTCTACCAGCAGGGCGACTACATCGACATGTGCGTCGGCCCCCACATCTGCTACACCAAGGCCCTGAAGGCCTTTAAGCTTACCGGCGTCTCGGGCGCTTACTGGAAGGGCGACAAGGACAACAAGATGCTCACCCGCATCAACGGCGTCGCCTTTGCCACCAAGGAAGAGCTCGACGAGCACATGCACATGCTGGAGGAGGCCAAGAAGCGCGACCACCGCAAAATCGGCCGCGAGATGGACCTCTTTATGATGCGCGACGAGGCCCCCGGCTTCCCGTTCTTCCTGCCCAACGGCATGATCCTTAAGAACACGCTGCTGGACTACTGGCGCGAGATTCACCACAAGGCCGGCTACGTGGAGATCTCCACGCCGCTCATCATGAACAAGCAGCTGTGGAAGACCTCGGGCCACTGGGACCACTACAAGGACAACATGTACTCCACCGTTATCGACGACGAAGAGTATTGCATTAAGCCTATGAACTGCCCGGGCGGCGTGCTGGTGTACGCCTCCAAGCCGCACTCCTATCGCGAGCTGCCCATTCGCGCCGGCGAGATTGGCCTGGTGCACCGCCATGAGCTGCGCGGCGCCCTGCACGGCCTGTTCCGCGTGCGCTGCTTTAACCAGGACGACGCCCACCTGTTTGTGCGTCCCGACCAGCTGACCGACGAGATCGTGGGCGTGGTCAACCTCATCGACTCCGTGTACCAGAAGTTTGGCTTTAAGTACCACGTTGAGCTTTCCACCCGCCCCGAGGACTCCATGGGTTCTGACGAGGACTGGGCTCGCGCCGAGGAGGGCCTGCGCACCGCTCTGGAGAAGCTGGGCATGGACTACGAGGTCAATGAGGGCGACGGCGCCTTCTACGGCCCCAAGATCGACTTCCACCTGGAGGACTCGCTCGGCCGTACCTGGCAGTGCGGTACCGTGCAGCTCGACTTCCAGATGCCGCTCAACTTTGACTTGGAGTACGTGGACGCCGATGGCACCAAGAAGCGCCCCATCATGCTGCATCGCGTGTGCTTTGGCTCCATCGAGCGCTTTATCGGTATTCTGATTGAGCACTTTGCGGGCAAGTTCCCCACCTGGCTGGCCCCCGTGCAGGTCAAGGCGCTTCCCGTCTCTGAGAAGAGCCGCGACTACGCCCACGAGGTGTGCGCCAAGCTGGAGGAGGCCGGCATTCGCGTGGTCTGCGATGACCGCGACGAGAAGATCGGCTACAAGATCCGCGAGGCCCGCAGCATCGACCGCGTGCCCTACATGCTCATCCTGGGCGAGAAGGAGGTCGAGGCCGGCAACATCTCCGTCCGCGATCGCTCCAACGAGACCGTTCAGATGAGTGTCGACGAGTTTGTTGCGAATGTGACCGAGGAGATTAAGACTCGCGCCTAAGGCAAGCTTCACAACAATTAACAAAGGCGACCGTCCACACAGGGCGGTCGCCTTTTTTCCTACCAAAATTAGAAAAGCCGCTGGTTGAGCGGCTTTTTTTTTGCACAAAAAGGTACAGGTTTTTGTAGAGGGGTATGGAGATGTATCTACCGGCAGGACATTTTGCGTAATCTGGGCAATCGCTGATTAATTGCTCGTATAATTGCCTGTGTCGAAAGATACAAAAACCTGTACTTTTGCGACTGCGCCTAGCTGCGAGCGAGAAGCCTGTTCTAAACGCCCCTGCATTTGCGTGCATCGCAAAGCCAAAGGGGGGGGCGAGAACATGGAACAGACGGCACGGCGCCAAGAGCAGCTGCCAGGCGCTTTTAACGGCGCCACCATCAGCAGCCAGCACGGCCGCGTTCGCTGGTATCTGGTTCACACCCCCCATGGAAAAGAGCGCGAGACCTGCGAAAAGGTCCGCCGCATTATCCCGCACAACCTTATGCAGGACGCTTTTGTGATGCAAAAGGAGTTCTGGTTTAAGCGGGACGGTGCCTGGTCGCTCCAAACCAAACCCATGTACAAGGAATATTTCTTCGTCGCTACGCACGATGCTGCCGCGCTCGATAGGGCTTTGGCCCAGTTGAGCTTTGGCTGCCGCATCGCCGGCAGTAGGGAGCGGGCGTACATGCCCATGCCGGACGACGCGCAGGGCTGGTACCGCAGTGTGCTGGACGACGACGGCGTGGTGCGTAACAGCGTTGCGCGCATAGAAGACGGCGTGTTGCACATAGAGCAGGGTCCCTTGGTGGGGCAAGAGGCCCGTGTAAAGAAGATCGACCGTCATAAACGCTGGTGCCTGGTGGACGTGGGCGAAGGCGACTCCGCTTTTAGGGAGCTGCTTCCGCTCGACGTGCCCAGCAAAACGTAAGGGAGACGTTGCACCGGCAATTCGTTCGCATTTTGATTCATGGACGGGGGGGGGGTTCCTGGGGACAGGGACGTAAGTTTTATCGTGACTGCTAAAGAAGTGACAGAGAGCAATGCGCCTGCGGGCGCGGCGCTGATTGCTCAGGCTATGGGCCGGCGTGAGGGCGCCGGTCGCTACAAGGCCGTGCAATCCATCATGGACTGGGACAACTCGCGCCTGGCCTATCGCGCCGTCAAGCGCGCGTTCGACATCGTGTTCAGCGGCTGCGTGCTGGCCGTCATCGCCGTACCCAGCCTGGTGCTCGCCGCGGCCATCCGTCTGGAGAGCGAGGGCAACCCCTTCTACAGCCAGGTCCGAGTGGGACAGACCCGCCCCGACGGCAGCCTGTCCACCTTCCGCATGTGGAAGTTCCGAAGCATGTACAAGGACGCCGACGAGCGCCTCGCCGAGCTCAAGGGGCAGAACGAGATCGCCGGCGCGATGTTCAAGATGAAGGAGGACCCGCGCGTCACCAAGATCGGGAAGTTCATCCGCAAGCACTCCATTGACGAGTTCCCGCAGTTCCTGAACGTATTCCTGGGCCAGATGTCCGTCGTGGGCCCGCGCCCGCCGCTGCCGCGCGAGGTGGAGCAGTACACCGAGTATGACCTGCAGCGCCTGGCCGTGAAGCCCGGCATCACCGGATGGTGGCAAGTCACAGACCGCAACGACACCGACTTCGACGGGATGGTTCGCCGTGATTTGGAGTACATCGCCAAGCGCGGCCCAATCACGGACCTGAAGATTGTTCTCCTCACGGTCGTTGAGGTCTTTACCGGTGGAGGTGCTTGCTAAATGACTGAACCGGTTAGGGTGGCTCAGGTTGTTGGCAAGATGGTTGGCGGCGGCGTCGAGGCCGTCGTCATGAATTACTACCGCCATATTGATCGCAGCAAAGTGCAGTTCGATTTTCTTGTCGATTCCGATTCGACGCTTGTTCCCCGCGAGGAGATTGAATCTTTAGGTGGCAGGGTTTTTGAGATTCCTCCCTACCAGCATGTTGTCGAATACCAGCGAGAGCTTCAGCGCCTCTTTAAGGAAGAGAACTGGAAGATTGTGCACAGCCATATCAATGCGCTTTCTGTCTTTCCGCTTCGCGCTGCTAAGAAGGCGGGCATACCTGTGCGTATAGCCCACAGCCACTCTACAAGCGGAAAGGGGGAGTTTGCTAAAAATGTCATCAAAGGCTCTTTGAAGCTGTTCTCAACAAGGTATCCGACTGATTTGGCAGCCTGCACCGAGCATGCTGGAAAATGGCTGTTCGGTTCATCCCGTTTTACTGTTTTTAATAATGCTATCGATTTGAACAACTTTTCTTTCAATCGATCGATTAGGGACGAGCGACGTGCTCAGCTCGGAGCGAAGGACGATACGCTGGTATTGGGGAATATCGGTAGGTTCATCTCTCAGAAGAACCAGTTGTTTTTGCTTGATGTTTTCAAGGCAGTGCATGCTCAGAATCCTGATTCCATCCTTGTCGTCTGCGGCGATGGAAAACTGAGACCTCAAGCGGAGGAAAAGGCATGCTCACTTGGCATTGCCTCGGCGGTGCGTTTTCTCGGCCAGATTTCTGATGTGCAGGACGTCTATCAGTCGCTCGATTTATTCGTGCTCCCCAGCCTGTACGAGGGCCTCGGAATGGTCGCGATTGAGGCCCAGGCTTCCGGTCTCCCGTGCATCTGCTCTGAAAGGGTCCCCAACGATGTTGCGTTATCCAGTCGGTGCAGCTTCCTTCCGTTGAGTATGGGCGTCGAGGGGTGGTCCAACGCGATCCTTGCCGCCCGCAGGGATGTCTTTGATCGCTCCGATCCTCATTCATCTCCGGGGTTTGAATCTTATGACATCTTTAAGGCGGCGCCCAAGCTTGAAGAGTACTACCTGAAGCTATTTGAAACGGTGAATTAATGAAAATCTGTATTTTAACGTGGCTCCATAACCAAAATTTCGGCACGTTGCTCCAGGCTTATGCTCTGCAGCAGTTCTTGAAGTCCGAGGGTCATGATGTTGTTGACGCCGACTATCTCCCCTGCGTCAAAGAAAAGCTACTGAACTGGGCGATCAACCGAAATTCCTTCGATTTGTTTGCCGGTAAAGCACATGAGCTGCTCAATCGTAAGAAGGAGCATGACGACTTCGGTTCCTCGACCGCTGATGTTTTCAATCGCTTTTTAAGCCAGAATATCGTTACTACTGAACGGATTACCGATACAGACGGACTGGTCGGCTTGCGGGGGAAATACGATGCGTACGTCTGTGGATCGGATCAGATTTGGTCGCCATATCTTTTGAACAGGAATTTCTATCTCTCCTTTCTGAGCGACAGTGATAAGCGAATCGCGTATGCGCCCAGCTTCGGTGTTACGAACACCACAGAGAGGAAGAAGAGGATCATTGCTAATCTTCTTAAATCTTTCAGTTCCGTATCTGTTCGCGAAGATGCCGGTGCGGATTTTGTCGAATCACTCGGTCTTGAGCGTCCCTCACAGGTCGTGGACCCTGTCCTGCTTCTGTCGAAGGAGGACTGGGCCCCTCTCATTGACGGAAAATGTCCTGAGCCCGGTAAAATTGTCTGCTACTTTCTTGGGGATAGGCCGTTTTACAGGAAAGCGGTCGAATCGATTTCGAAGGAGCTCGGCTGCGAAGTTGTGACGCTTGTTGGTTCAGGTAAAAATGCAGTCGACGAGGAGCTTAATCCACGCTACGGGCTTGGTCCCGATGAATGGCTCGCGTATTTGGCGAGTGCGCGGTTCGTGCTGACCGATTCGTTGCACGGTACGCTATTCTCCCAAATCTTTCGCAAGGACTATTACTGCTTCAAGCGATTTGAGGAGACCGACAGACGCTCTCAGAATTCCCGAGTCGAGAGCCTCGCGAGGCTCTCGAACACTGAAGATCGCCTACTCGATGGCTATGAAAGCCACATGCATGCTACTGAAATCGAGGGGTATGAAAGACGTCTGTCGGATGTGGAGTCACTCATCTCGTTCTCGAAAAATTGGCTCTTGGATGCTCTCGAACAATAGGGGGAGTCAGCTTGAACAAAAACATCGCCATAATTTCTCTTCAAGCCTGTTTTGGATGCGGAGCATGTGCGGCCAAATGCCCTTTTTCGGCTATTGAAATGCATCCTTCGCCCGATGGTTTTGATTATCCCGTGGTGGATGCAGCCAAATGCACTTCCTGTGGCCTATGCCTGCGCTCCTGTCCGGCGGAAAACCGAGTTGATGCGGACTCGGAGGTCATTCGCGCCGCTGTTTTGCAGAGTGGTGATTCTGACGAGCTCGCGCAGAGTTCGTCCGGCGGCGTCTTCTCTCTTCTCGCGAAGCGGGTTCTTGAGAAAGGTGGGCGTGTTTACGGCGCCGCTTGGGACGGTGTTGATTGCGTTAGGCATATCGGTATATCCGATCTTGCCGATATTGCGCTCCTTCAAAAGTCCAAATATGTCCAGAGCGATGCGAGTGAATCGTACCCCGATGTGCTCAACGATCTGAAATCCGGCAAGCATGTACTGTTTAGCGGTACTCCCTGCCAGGTTTCCGCGCTGCTTCTCTATTTGGGTAAGCCGATGGATGGGCTGACAACCGTCAGCGTTGTTTGCCACGGTGTACCAAGCTCTTCCATGTTTCGTTCCTATGTTGACTGGCTTGAGCTTCGGGAGAAGTCCGATGTCACCGCACTGACTTTTAGAGATAAATCGAAATTCGGTTGGGGCCATAACATAAAGATTGAGTTGTCCGACGGCAGGATTATAAAGAGGCCCGCCGCATTCGACCCGTTTTATGGGTCCTATATCAAAGGCATGATCAGCAGATCGTCTTGCTATAGTTGTCCCTTCAGAGGGTGCGACAGTCCCGCTGACATTATCCTCGGTGACTCCTGGCGTTCTGAGTCAGCCCGAGACTGCGTGTATCCTGAGAAGGGCATTTCAGCCGTTATCGTGAAGACCGAGCGCGGCGCCAAGCTGATTGATGAGATAGTCGATTGCGTTGCCTATTCTAACAACGACGTCGCAGCGGATGACGTGCTCCTGCATGAAGACCCTAATAAGCGTTCAGGACTTGAAGAGAGGCGCGATGCGGTCATCGCTCAGTATGAGGCACTGGGGTCGGGGATCTTTGATTCTGTCTTGGTTCCCAAAGTGAGCCTTTTCGACCGTGTGAAAAAAATGCTTCCGCCGTCGATGCGGTTGGGCGTAAAACGTTTGGCCCGATCCATTATACCTGGGAACGCGCATGAGTAGCCTTACCACAGCGATTACGATTTGCGACCGTCCCCATATCGGGGGTGGAGCTTCAAAAATCGCAATCGAGACAGCTTCGGCATTGGCAAAGATGGGGCTTAACAGCTATTTCTTCTCAGCGCTGGGAGATCCCGATCCGGCTTTGGTCGAATCGGGGGTTATTTGCGTTAATTGCGGGCAGGGCGACGTCTTGAACGGTGGCGTCTCTGGTGCTGTTCAGGGCATCTGGAACCGACGCTCGGAAACGGCGCTGGATGATTTGCTCAATCAGCTTGACCCAGAAACGGCGGTCGTTCATGTGCATTCTTGGACGCACTCCCTTTCTCCCTCTATATTCAGGGCAATAGAGCGACGGGGCTTCAAATGTCTCATTACTGCCCATGAGTACTTCCTTGTTTGCTCTAACGGTGGGCTCTACGACTATGTGAATCATTGTAACTGCGGAATCGCTCCCGGTTCTCCGAAGTGCCTGCTGCACAACTGTGACAAGCGCTCGTATGCCCAAAAATTGTACCGGTCCGTTCGTTTCTCCGTGCAGAACCATGTCTTAGGCTCGCTTCGCCCGGCGGTCGCCTTTGTCTCCGACTCCAGCCGTCGATTGATCGAACCTCATCTAGCGTGGAATTCTGAACGGTATGACTGCTTAAACTATGTTGATGCGGCTAAGTTTCAAGATGATTCCGAAGGAGATTCTTCGGCATACCTATTCGTCGGCCGCTTAAGTCCAGAGAAAGGCTGTGACTTGTTTTGCGAAGCGGCCTGTCGGGCGGGCGTGAATGCGATCGTCATTGGCGACGGTACCGAATTGAAGAGGTTGTCGGATAGCTATCCAGATATCAGATTCATGGGCTCCTTGCCTCATGATGAAGTTCTTTCCGTCATGAAACAATCTCGCGCTATCGTCATGCCTTCTGTTTGCCGAGAGACGTTCGGGCTCGTCGCTTATGAAGCAATGATTGCCGCCGGCCTGCCATGTATTGTTTCGGATGTCGGCGATGCGGCCTCCTTTGTGATGTCAAAAGGTCTCGGCGAGATCTTCAACGCAGGTAGTGTGGAGTCGCTATCTGACGCAATGGCCAATATGCTCGATTCTGATGTTTACTCGCGTTACAGGGAGGCAGTTGAGAAGGCGGACTTTAGCCATCTCAAAAAGATCGCGTATGTTGAACGTCTTATCAATATTTACGATCAGCTAATGGCTGAGCTTTAATTGGACGAAGGTTTTTAATGGTTACGGTTGTGATGTCAGTCTATAACGGCACACGATATCTTACTGAACAGCTAGACAGCTTGCGACTTCAGACCGTGTCTCCGGATCGGGTGGTGATCGCGGATGATTGCTCGACAGATGGATCGTTCGATCTCATCTGCGAATACATCGAGGAACACGCACTCGCTAATTGGACCGTCAACAAGAACAGCTCGAATTTCGGCTGGCGCAAGAGCTTTAAACGGCTTCTTGACCTTGCATCTATAGACGATGGAATCGTCTTCCCGTGCGACCAGGATGATATTTGGGAACTCGATAAAATCGCTGTGATGTCCTCAATCCTCGAGAAGGACCCCTCGATTGAGGTTCTCAGCTGCGCCGTCGAGCCGTTTTATGAGAGCGGCGGTAAAAAAGTAACAGTCTATGGTGCTGTCGATGATTCCAAACCTCTGGACGATTTGGAGACCCCGGTTTTCGATAGCAAGTTTATGTCGGTACGGCGCCCTGGATGTTCGTATGCCGTTAAATCTAGTTTTATAAGGGAAATCATGCCATATTGGCAGGATGGTTTTGCGCATGACGGTATGTTATGGCGCTTCTCATTACTGAAGGGGACTCTCAGACTTCTAAATCAGCCCTTGATTCGGTTCCGCAGGCATGACTCTAATGCAACTGAGATGCGACATATTGACAAGAAATCTCGTGTTGCTGAGATAGGGATGTGCTTGAGATTTTCTAAGGTTTTAGAAGAATACTGCAGTAGTAATCCTGGCGATTATCGTATATCTTCTTCACATATAGAGCATTACGGTTCTGTTTTAAATGCCCGTTTGCACTTGCTCGTAGGTGGCCTAAAAATAAGTGATTTAGGCACCATTCTAAAATACCGTAAGTATGAACTGTCAAATCGTTCCCTGCTTGGTGATTTTAAGGCCTTAATCAGTTCCTGTGACAGTGAGTAGGTGTTTAGAATGCTTGAGCTATTTACTAATGAATTCACTATTTTGATTTTTGCCGCAATCTTAAGTGTCATTTCTCCTGTAAAAGGACTATTTTTTTCTGTTCTAGGATTGCTTGTTTTCAAAGAAGTTCTTTCTGGGCGTCTCTACAAAGTGTTTTTAAATAACGCCATTCCCATTGTCGTTATGGGCGCGATGGTTTTCTTTTCTGCCATTGCGTTTACGTCCCGAAGCATTAATGAATCCCTCCTTACGGTCTGCTCGTATTTCTTTTGCATTCTTCTTGGTTATATTTACGGTAAAGCAAAGAACGATGACTGGGTTGAGTCTGCATTGCTTATGCTTCGCAACGTTATGGTGTTCGCCTGCCTATTTAGCTTTGTCCTTGAAATTGCTTTAGGTCAACGACTAGTTACAAATGGTTCTTTTTCTTTTCTACAAACTGTAACGATTGATAATCCATCCTTATATCGACTGCGTAGTTTTTTCGGTCATGCAATCGTATTTGGTCAAATGATAGTTATTGCTGTGGTAATTAACTATAAATTGGAGACGTGCAGGATGAAACGTCTCTTATGCTCTGTAGTTCTTTTGGTCGCTCTGCTTCTGACAAAGAGTCGTAGCGCGTGGATTATTCTCATTGCTTTAGCATCGGTTTACCTGATCTTTCGCCTAAAGAACCCCGAGTATTCCAAATGGAATTTAATTGCGCTTTTAATTCCAGCTGTATTGCTACTCGTTTTCATTCTCTACAAGTTTGGACTGTTTAACTTTGTGGCTTCTCGATTTGGTGAGCTTGAAACTGATGTTTCATATAGCCAGCGTTCCGGAGCCATTGCCTATATTATTCATAGCTTTTTAAGCAGGCCGCTGTTTTGGCTTACTGGAAATGGTTATGGCAGTAGTCGCATGACTATGCTGGGCACGACGGTTGAAATTAGCGGTTTTTCAACGGTGGATAATGGTTTCCTTGCAATGCTGTATGAATATGGTTTTCTTGGAATTTGTAGTTTTGTATTCTTGCTAATTTCCGCTGGCATCGGTTCGTTCAGGTCGGGTTGCGAACTCGATCAAGTACTATTTTCCGTTTCCTGTATATGCTGCGCGGAGCTCATGTTTTATTGCGAGCTTGGTTGGTGGGTGCCAACGGTCATCTTGTTTGTTTCCTGTGGACTCGTTCTGGGTAGAACGAGTGCTCGGTATTCAGATTTGTGCGAGTCAGGCCCTATTTTGATTTCTGAATAAATCAAGGTTGCTAGTTTAAACAAACGAGGTTGAATGAATTATTCGTCTATTGCACGCAACACTATGATTGCGTTTGCTGCACAGTTTATTTCTCTATCGGTCAGTGTCGTCATGTCGCTGCTCGTGCCGAAAATCGTTGGCGTTGCTGATTATGGATACTGGCAACTGTTCATGTTTTATACGACCTATTCCGGCTTTTTTCACCTTGGCCTAAATGATGGTGTCTACCTGATTAACGGGGGTCTCTCTCGTGATGAAATCGATAAGAGCTCAATCAAATCCCAGTATATCTTCGGTGCTTGTTTCCAGGCAGTGATTTGCCTCGGCATCACTTTTGTTTCGCTGCCTCTTGTCGATGACGCTAATCGTGTATTTGTTATCGCGTCTTTTGCGCTTTACACCGTCGTCTATAACCTGACAAGTTATTTAGGCTTTGTCTTTCAGGCCATGAACGAAACTAAGCTTTTTTCGTTTTCTACAATGCTAGACAGGCTGGTGTTTCTGGCTCCGCTCCTTGTTTTAATTGGATTTAAGGTTTCGGACTACCATCCCTATGTCTACGCGTATCTCGTTTCGAAAATTATTGCGCTCATATATTGCTCTTGGATGGGCAGGGATATCCTACGCGCCAAATCAGTGTCTTTTGGCAATTCGCTTAAGGACGGTATCTGCAGTATCATCGTCGGCGTGAAGCTGATGATTGCGAACATCGCCGACACACTGATCCTCGGGGTATCTAGGTTTCTCATCGATCATTTTTGGGGTATCGTCGCCTTTGCAAAAATTTCGTTCTCCCTCTCTCTGGTGAATTTCTTCATCACCTTCGTCTCACAGGCGAGTATGGTTTTATTTCCTGCCCTTAGGACAGGCTCTGAAGATGAGAGGGTTCGTTTTTACATTGGCATAAGGAATTCTATCGAGCTTATTTTCCCTGCGATCTATTTACTCTATTTCCCTATGGTTTGGTTTTTGGGGATATGGCTTCCTCAATATGCCGAAAGCCTCAAATACTTTGCGCTCTTACTTCCGATATGCGTCTTCAATACAAAGATGAGCCTTTGCTGTACTACCTATTTCAAGGTACTTCGTAAAGAACAGCTGCTCCTGAAGTTGAATATCGTCACCGTTATTTGTAGCGCTGTTTTTTCGATATTCGGTGTTCTTGTCCTTAACTCGCTCGACGCCGTCCTGTGTGGCGCCGTTATCTGCATTATTGGCAGGTCGTTGTGGTCCGAGCTCTATCTGAACGAACAGCTTTGCGCCCCGGGTTCAACTAGGCCGTTTCAGGAGATCCTGCTTACAGTCGCTTTCGTCTTGTTCGCTGAGCTTTTATCTGGTGGAACTGCGGCGATTCTGTATGCATTAGTCTACGTTGGCTATCTCTTGCTCAATCATTCTGCGCTGAAAAGCGTTGCTTCATGTTTGACCAAACTTAAGAAGCAGCGATAGCTACATCAAAATGGATTGGATTTTAATATGAAAGGCATCATCCTCGCTGGCGGGTCAGGCACCCGCCTGTACCCGCTCACGCTCGTGACCTCCAAGCAGCTGCTTCCGGTCTACGACAAGCCCATGATCTACTACCCGCTGTCCACCCTCATGCTGGCGGGCATCCGGGACATCCTGGTCATCTCCACCCCGACCGACCTGCCCAACTTCGAGCGCCTGCTCGGGGACGGCTCGCGCTACGGCGTGAACCTGTCCTACGCCGAGCAGCCCAGCCCCGACGGCCTGGCCCAGGCCTTCACCATCGGCGAGGACTTCATCGCCGGCGAGCCGTGCGCCCTAGTGCTCGGCGACAACATCTTCTACGGCAACGGCCTCAGCTGCCACCTGACGCGCGCCGTGCAGAACGCAGAGTCAGGCCGCGCCACGGTCTTCGGCTACCACGTGGACGACCCCGAGCGCTTCGGCGTCGTGGAGTTCGACCGCGAGGGGAGGGCCGTCTCCATCGAGGAGAAGCCCGCCGAGCCCAAGAGCTCCTACGCCGTCACCGGCCTGTACTTCTACCCGGGCGACGTGGCCGCCAAGGCACATAAAGTGCAGCCCTCCGCCCGCGGCGAGCTGGAGATCACCGACCTCAACCGGATGTACCTGGGGGAGGGGACGCTGTCCGTCGTCACCCTCGGCCGCGGCTACGCGTGGCTGGACACCGGCACCATGGAGTCACTCCACGAGGCCGCGGAGTTCGTCCGCGCCGTGGAGCACTCCCAGGACCTTCCCGTGTCCGTGCCCGAGGAGATCGCCTGGGAGAACGGCTGGATCACCACCGAGGGGCTCAAGCAGGCCGCCGAGGCCTACGGCAAGTCGGTCTACGGGCGGCACCTCAAGAAGGTCGCCGCCGGCGAGATCGTCAACAGCCCGCGCGAGTACTAGGAAATAAGATTGGATTACAATTGAAGTCAATCGATGCAATTGAATATCCAGTTTTGCTTGGTGGCCTTTCTGCAAAACTACCAAGGTCTGCCTTTGAGGTTGCAAAAAGTAAACCTTTTTTTGCCAAAACGTTTGATGATCTTGTTCGCATGGTTGCTGCAATGGCTTCGGCGAATCCCGAATATAGGCTTCTATTCCGTGGTCAAACACGTGAATACACTCGTAGTATTGAAGGTAGCTACATTATTCCAAGCATCTATCGTTTGGATATCAAGGAAAATCGCAGGATAGGTTTATTCGATGCGGCCTTAGAGCGTCTTAAAGAGGCTGAACTCACGCTCAGCTGTATTGTTCCATATGATATTTGGTATAAGCTCGGAAGAAAGGTTGAACGATGGGCGGTGCTTCAACATTATGAGGTTTGCGCCACGCCACTACTTGATATGACGTCTTCATTGGCGGTTGCCTGTTGGTTTGCGCTACATGATGCTTGTGCGGGCGATAGGCCTATTGTCTATGTGTTCGGACTTCCATATCCGCAAGGGCCGCTTTCTTTCGACCTATCTTCTGGCATCTTTCAGCTCGAGCTAACGTCTCTCCTTCCTCCCATTGCAGAACGGCCTGTTTTCCAGAATGGTTATCTCGTGGGTACGGAGGGGGACTTGGACTGCAATACCTGTTTCAGTTCTGATTACTCGAAGAGGCTGATAGCCAAAATTGAAATAGACAATTCTCCTGAATTCTACTCATCACTTGGGATTTCCTTCGATCAGTTGTTCCCCAAGGTCGATCCCTTTTTGCAAATCATTGAACAAGTTGAGTGGATTCTGTCGAGCGATGATGAGTTCGCCTCAAGCACTTGTGAACACATGTTTGACGGCTATCAGAGCGATTCATTAAACAACCTATTTGGTTTTGAGCCTGTACCAAGGAGCTATTACTATAATGGATAACAATCTTCACAACATCATCGTCACGGGCGGCTGCGGCTTCATCGGCAGCAACTTCGTGCACTACGTGGTGAAGAACCACCCCGAGGTACACGTCACTGTCCTGGACAAGCTGACCTACGCCGGCAACCCTGAGAACATCATGGGGCTGCCCTCCGACCGCGTGGAGCTCGTCGTCGGTGACATCTGCGACGCCGAGCTGCTGGACCGCATCGTCCCGGGCCACGACGCCATCGTGCACTACGCTGCAGAGAGCCACAACGACAACTCCATCGCCGACCCGGAGCCCTTCCTGCGCACCAACGTGGAGGGCACCTTCCGCCTGCTGGAGGCCGTGAGGAAGCACGGCATCCGCTACCACCACGTCTCCACCGACGAGGTCTACGGCGACCTGGCGCTCGACGACCCGGCGAAGTTCACCGAGGATACGCCGTACCACCCGAGCAGCCCGTACTCTAGCACCAAGGCGAGCTCCGACATGCTCGTGCGCGCCTGGACCCGCACCTACGGCCTTCGCGCCACGATCTCCAACTGCTCCAACAACTACGGCCCCTACCAGCACGTGGAGAAGTTCATCCCCAGGCAGATCACGAACATCGTCGACGGCGTGCGCCCCAAGCTCTACGGCCGCGGCGAGAACGTCCGCGACTGGATCCACACCGAGGACCACTCCTCGGCGGTCTGGGACATCCTGACCAAGGGCCGCATGGGGGAGACCTACCTCATCGGAGCCGACGGCGAGAAGGACAACATTACCGTCCTGCGCATGATTCTCGCGGCCATGGGGCGCGACCCCGAGGACTTCGACTGGGTCGCCGACCGCCCCGGCCACGACCGCCGCTACGCCATCGACTCGACCAAGCTCCAGTGCGAGCTCGGCTGGAGGCCGGCGCACACCGATTTCGGCGAGGGCCTGAAGCAGACCATCGACTGGTACGTGGCCAACGAGGCCTGGTGGCGCCCGGCCAAGGAGGCTACCGAGGCCAGGTACAGGGCCCAGGGGCAGTAAGTCTTCCCATGGCGCCCCGCACGTCGGGGTGCCTTCAGTTATAGAGTTTTATCGATTGGAGTTTCTCCAGCATGGCAGACATCGCATTCGAGAAGGACCTCTCCGTCACCGAGACCGGCATCGAGGGCCTGAAGGTCGTCGACCTGGCCGTCCACGGCGACTCGCGCGGCTGGTTCAAGGAGAACTGGCAGCGTGCCAAGATGACCGCCCTCGGCATACCCGACCTCAGGGTCGTCCAGAACAATGTCTCCTACAACGACAGCCGCGGCGTCACCCGCGGCATCCACGCCGAGCCCTGGGACAAGTTCATCTCCGTGGCCCGCGGCTCGGTCTTCGGCGCATGGGTCGACCTGCGCGAGGGCAGCGCCACCTACGGGAAGGTCTACACCTGCACCCTGGACCCGTCCAAGGCCATCTACGTCCCGCGCGGCGTGGGCAACTCCTTCCAGGCCCTGGAGGACGGCACCGCCTACACCTACCTGGTGGACGCCCACTGGTC
>OGYY01001116.1_pt1 | contig 24286 bp, 22 predicted proteins | sample 1576671 | NCBI WGS metagenome assembly OGYY01 (sample SAMEA3541593, study PRJEB24748) | human gut metagenome | biome: human gut; feature: human-associated habitat; material: faeces | place: China | collected 2012 | reverse complement strand
ATAATATCAGCGAAGGAATGGATGAATATCAGAAGAGATGTCGGAAAAGAAGAAAGGATGGATAACAAAATGAATAAACCAATCGCACTGACCCCTCCGATGGGCTGGAATTCCTGGAACACCTTTACCTGGGATATCAATGAAAAAATGATTTGTGAGATGGCAGACCGCATGGTAGAAGACGGATATCTGGAAGCCGGATACGAATATCTGGTCATTGATGACTGCTGGAGCCTGAAACAGCGTGATGCCGACGGTAATCTGGTTCCGGATCCGGAGAAATTCCCGCATGGAATGAAATGGGTCAGTGATTACGTACACGAAAAAGGACTCAAATTCGGTATGTATTCCTGTGCCGGAACCCATACCTGCGCCGGCTATCCGGGAAGCTTTGAACACGAATTCCAGGATGCGAAAAAGTTTGCAGAGTGGGGCGTGGATTATCTGAAATACGACTACTGCTTCAAACCGCGCCAGATTCCGGGTGAAATCCTGTACAAACGCATGAGCCTTGCCCTAAAGAACTGTGGTAGGGAGATCCTGTTTGCAGCATGTAACTGGGGAACCGACGGAGTCTATGACTGGATCCGTTCCTCCGGGGCGCATACCTACCGTTCTACCGGAGATATCCAGGATAACTGGGAATCCATCACAAACCTGGCAATCTCTCAGATGGGAAAAGAGCCGTATACCGGTAATTTCTGCCACAATGATATGGACATGCTTGTCGTAGGAATGCACGGCGCCAGCAATGACGGATTTATCGGAAGCAAGATCGGCGGCTGTACGGATCAGGAATACCTGACACATTTTGCACTGTGGGCAATTATGGGATCTCCGCTGATCATGGGCTGTGATCTGCGAAAAGCATCCGAGGAGACGAAGAAAACCCTGTTAAACAAAGATCTGATCGCCATCAATCAGGACTTGGAGTCACGCGGTGCGTATGTGATCAAACCACTTCCGGATGTCTATAACGAAAACGAGGCATTTACTCTGGTAAAACCGCTGGCAGATGGAGATCTTGCAATTGGTATCTTTAATTTCAGCGATACACAGAGAGAACTTTCTCTGGAATTCTGGGATATGGGTATCCCATATGCTGCCGGGGTATCCCTGGCTCTGCATGACTGCATCACAGGAGAAGAACTGGGCGAATTTACTGAACGATTTGCACCGGTTGTTCCATCCCATGGATGTGTGGTAGTGCGTGCGCATCTCGTAGAAAAATAAAAACAAAGATAAAAAGAAAGCTGTGGAAAAATCAATGGATTGCAGAAAATGCGGTGCACATCTGACTTCCGATGAGAAAGCCATCTACATGAAACTGGTGTCACGAACCGCTTCGAGTTTCCTGTGCATGGACTGTCTGGCGGAAGCGCTGCACTGTGAGCGAAAAGCGATTGAAGAACGTATCCGATATTATCGGGAATCCGGCAACTGCGTATTGTTTCGATAAACAGAATCCTTCTTTACCGGGAAAATATAATTCCGGTGAAGAGGGGTTTTTGTAGTCGTTGACAGCCATTCAACAGCTGTTTTATAATACAGACAGAAAAGATCGAAAAGGAGACGGGGCATGGAACGGACGAAGATCGAGCAGTTATTTGGAAGTTATGCTTTCTGGGAGTATTTGTCAGAAGAAGAAAAGAAGATGCTTCAGGAGCAGATTCGATGGAGTACATACGGAGAAGGACAGATGGTTACGGATACCGGAAGGGACTGTCTGGGTATTTTCCTGGTATGCAGCGGGATCCTGCGTGCAAATCTGGTTTCGGAAGACGGGAAGGAAGCTACCGTGTGCCGGATCCATCCGGGCGAACTCTGCGTGATCTCGGCATCCTGTCTGCTTCCGGCACTGCCGTTTGATATTCAGATCGACGCGGAGACGGACAGTGAAGTCTACCTGCTTCCCACCGGTGTGCTCCGGCAGATCATGGAAAAGAATCTGTATCTGGAAAACTTTATCTATAAAAAGATCAACGAGAGTTTTTCCGATATTATCGCCGCGATCCAGAAAATCCTGTTTGCCAGCCTGGAACAGCTGGCAGGATTTTTATTGGATGAGTCAGGAGGAAGCGAAGACGGAAAAATCTACATGACGCAGGAGCAGATCGCAAAAGCCATCGGAAGTGCCAGAGAAGCGGTCAGCAGAACACTGAAAGTGCTGGTAAAAGAAGGATGCGTGGAACTGTTCCGGGGCGGCGTAGCAGTCCTCGATCGGAAGCAGTTATACAGGAAGTTGTAGCATGATTCATAAAAAGAAAAAGGGATAGCAATGGAAATACGAAAAACGCTTCATTGCTATCCTTTTTGGATTATTAAGAGAAGAAATTATTTCTCCAGCAGTTTCAGAATATTTTCTTTGCTGTCCACGCCGACGCTGGTAGCTGTCAGCTCGCCGTTTTTAAATACCAGAACGGTAGGAATGCTCATCACGCGGTATTTTCTTGCCAGATCCGGGTTTTCGTCGACGTTGACTTTGCCGACTTTGATCTTTCCCTCATTTTCCGAAGCAATCTCTTCGATCACCGGGGCAAGCATACGGCACGGCATGCACCAGGTAGCCCAGAAATCCACCAGTACCGGTACGTCGGATTTTAAAACTTCCTGTTCAAAATTGTCCTTTGTGAAATGTAATGCTGCCATATCTATCCTTCCTTTCTGCTGTATGCTCCGCTTAAATTGCGGAAACAAATTTTATATCTTAATTTTATTTTTTTCTTTATTATACACCATCTGAACTTTTTTTCTGTAACCGGGTCACATTTTTTACAGATATTTTATTTTCCCGGCATGGAGTCCTGCGAATCAATGAACCAGCTGCACGTCGGTTCCCATGATCCCTCCCATATCTGTTACATGAGTATATCCCATGTGTCCCATGAGAGCTGCAGACCTTTTGCTGCGGGCGCCGCTTAAGCAGTAAATGTACACATGCGCGTCTTTATCCGGAATGAGCGCATCAATCTTTTTCAGTTCATGCAGCGGAAGATTCAAACTGTTTTCCAGATGCCCTTCCTCGTACTCTTCCGGCGTACGTACATCCAGAAAAATGCTCCCCTCCTTTTCTTTTGCTTCTTTTATATATTCCTGTATAGATTTCTCCGGTGCTTTTGTAAACAGTTTCATCTTGTATCCTCCTCTTTCTTTTCTGTGGATAGTATATCCTGTTTTGCAGGTCTTTTCCGTGACTTTGTCACAAATCCAGTGCCAAACGTCTCCTATACACACCGGAAATAGAGGCTGACCTTTCCTCCTCTTCCCTCTTCGTTTTCCAATTGGAGGAATCCTTTGTATTCTTTCATAATTTCGGAAGCAATGTAAAGTCCCATGCCGTAATGATCTTTCCGGGTTCTGCTCTTATCGGCCTGATAAAACTGTTCCGTAGCATGAGCAAGGCCTTCTTTTGTAAATCCCGGTCCGTCGTCAGTCACAGTGACTGCAAGAAATTCTCCGCTCTCCTTTATCTCAATAAGCAGTTCCCCTCCCAAAGGAGAAAAATCCACTCCGTTAGATACAATATTCCAGAGTGCCCGGCTGCACTCTTCTTTTCTCCCATATATCATCTTATCTGTATCCGCAGCCCTGCAGCAGATCTGCAGTTTTTTCGTTCTTCCCAGGGCCTGTGCCCTCTCGCAGATCTCCTGTATCCAGAAAGAAGCCGGGAAGTTTTTCTGCTCTTCCTTCTTCTCTTCCTGTCCGTCTTTGGATCCTCTGTTTGGCTCACCGTCAAATTGTCGGATCGTTCTTTGCAGAATCTGCAAATATCTTTCAATCTCCCTGACATTGTCCAGAATTTCCTGATCCCGCTCTCTTTTTTCTTCCTCTGTTTCTTCTTCCAGCAAAAGCTCTGTATTTCCCCGGATGATCGTAAGGGGCGTTTTGATATCATGGGCAAGGGAAGCAATCTGATCCTCCTTCTGTCTCTTGATATCCCACTGTTCCTTCAAAGACTTCTGAAGCGCCTCCTTCATCTGATAAAGGGCCCCAAGTACATGATCGACTTCCTGAATATCCGAGTATTCCCGCTCAAAATCCAGATCCTCTCTCTCTACCCGCTCCGCTGTTTCTTTCAATACATTCAGCCTCTTCTGAAGATATTTTCCCTGCCTTTTCGCCAGCGCCACTGCCGTCCCAAAAAACATAAGGAAATAGGCGCCGACAAATAAAAGTTCTGCATTTGGAAAGACGGAACGAAGGAACGGATTAGAGAATTTGGCTATCACCTGATACTCCACAAGGGCAGTCAGCCCGTTTTCTTTCTCGATCACCTTCCAATAGGAACCATAGATCAGAGCAGGGGATGACTGCATCTGACTTTTCCACAGTCCTTCCTGCTCCTCCTTAGAGAGATTTCCATAAACATAGGTCCCGTCTTTTTCAAAAACGCCATATCTGCATGTGTCGGGCAAAAGCTTTTCATCCACTTGGCCCCCTGACCTGATCTCCCCTTCTGCTCTTGTAATCTTATCCAGCTCATAGCTTGGCAGGCGTACCACCCCTGCATGGACCGTAACCATATAGATGACCGCTGTAAGTCCTGCCAGTCCGATCGCAAGGATCCCAAAGCGGAACAAAAAGGAAATAAACATAGCATACAATCTTTTTTTCTTTCTTTTTATCCTTTCCATCTATATCCGATCCCCCATACTGTTTCTATCGGTTCCAGGCCTGTCATCCGAAATTTTGCCCTGATATTTTTTACATGCTCTGTGATGGCGGAGCTGTCCGCCTCCCCGTCAAATCCAAAGACATACTCATAAATCCTTTCTCTTGAAAATACCTGTCCCTTGTGAAGGGCCAGATATTCACAGATTTCATATTCGCTTTTTGTAAGAAAAATCTCCTGCTCTTTGCAAAGCAGCCTCTTTTCTTTGAGATAAAACTTTGTCTCTCCGATCGCCACTGCGTGATGCTTCTGTCTGTTTTCCCTTCGGATATGCGCCTCTACTCTTGCTCTTAACTCTCCGATCCCAAAGGGTTTGCGGATGTAATCGTCCGCTCCCAGACCAAGTCCCGTCATAACGTCCTCCTCCCCTGTCCGGGCAGTAAGAAAGAGGATCGGACAGTCTGCCTTCTCCCGGATCTTTCTTAGAAGTTCAAAACCATCCATCCCCGGCATCATGACATCCAGGAGAATAAGGTCGTAATTCCCCGGGCTGCTTAAGTCTGCCTTTAACGGATCAGAAAGAGTATCCACCTCATATCCTTCCCGCTCCAGCGCGCGCCGGATCACCTTTAAGATCCCCTCCTCATCGTCAATAGCCAAAACCTTTACTGTCATTCCTTTTTTCTCCCTTCAAAAAATGTAACCCACAGAAGAATGGCCGTTCCAAGGCCAACAAAAATAATCGTACAGATCAAAAGCAAATGCTGCCATGGACTGCTTTTCAGAATAGAAATGGCTCCTGTATCCCCTGCAAAAGTCAATGCCAGCATAAAATCGCACCACTTTTCACTCCATGCGTGGGGAAAGAACATCCAGCGCCCTTGTCCGAGTCCTGTCATCATAAGGAAAGCAACGATCGTTCCTACAACGCCGACACTGACAGAGGCCGCGTTTCCAAACTGAAATCCAAGAAACAGATGCAGAAGATAGACGATCCCCTGTCCCGCCCACATGACAAGGGCAACAGCCAGGTAGCTTGAAAGGGAACAGACATCCCCCTCCGGAAAGAGGCGGTATACCAGGCCAAATCCAAGCACTGCCACCAGGGAAGAAAAAAGGGCGCCTGCCATCAGGACTGTCCATTTTGCCAAAAATCCCACCGGCCTTGGGCAGGGCAGACACAGAAAGTTCTGATATCCGCTCTGCAGCTCCATTTCCGCCGCCTGCCCGCATATGATCCCGGCAAGGAAAGGAAAGACTCCGGAGAGCACTTCCAGATACATCTGGACCTCACTTCTTGCATTCCATCCGGCAAAAAAATCATAGAGCAGAAAAACCGCCGCCCCTAAAACCGGCAGAATCACATGAATCCAGAAAACCGGCGTATGGGCAAGTTTCTTCCATTCTGCCTTTAAAAGGCCCGCAAACATTCTCACAGCGCTTCCGCCCCCTTTCTGTCATACCAGACTCTTGTTGCAGCCCACAGGATAACAAAAAGCGCAAGGCAGATGAAACTTCCAATAAACAGGCTGGCCGGATCCGTAATCCCCGGAATATAGCCTGTATTTCCCGGATGTGCCGTAAGACCGTTTGGCAGGATTCCGATAACCGGACACATGATCCTTGGAAGAATCCCCCATGGATTCAGCATCCAAAGGCCGGTGACAGCCGTGAGGCATCCTAATGTGTTCAGCGCCATATTGACTGCCAGCGTTGGAAACATTCCTATCTTCCGATCCATCCAAAGGCAGAGGGGGATCTGCCACAGGCTGGCAAGAATCATCACTAAAGCCGCAAGGACATTCTGCCCCGCCGACACATAGATAACCTGTTCCTGCTGCAAAAGAGGCATCACAATATTTCCCAGCAAAAATGAACAGGATACCAGCAGCACATTGGCGGCGGCCACATACTTTACAGCATTAAGGGTCTTGGCGTCCCACGCCTTCTTTAAATCTTCTGCTGTTAAAAGCACCGCCTGGTTCCTGATCTTCTTCTCTTTCTCCTGGGACATACAGCAGTAAAGCGTCAGAAATCCAGGCAAAATCCCGATATACCACCAGTTATAACTGTCGACCGTTCCATAGTTGGCCGCCAGCCCATAAGCCATCAGAAGCGTCAGACAGGGAAACAAGATCCAGAGCTTCCCGGACAGACTGTGGCGGTATTTTAGTTTTTCCGCACGATACAGAAGGAAGACCTGTTCCATTATGCCTCGCCTCCTTCCATCAGCTGGCTGCCTGTTTCCATCCCCTGGCCGCCTGCCGCCACTTTCATAAACAGCTCCTCCAGCTGGTCTTTTCCCGGCATGCCGCCCTGATATTTCAGCATCCCTTCTGACAGGATCCCAATATAGTCTGCCGTCTTGTTTACTTCATCCAGAATATGGCTGGACACCAGTACCGTAATCCCCTTCTTTGTAAATCCCCGGAGCATTTCCCGAAGCTTTTGTATGCCGATGGGGTCCAGACCGTTTGTGGGTTCATCCAGGATCAAAAGCTTCGGATGATTCAAAAGCGCTGCCGCGATTCCAAGCCTTTGCTTCATTCCCAGGGAAAACTGCCCTGCTTTCTTTCTTCCTGTATTTTGAATTTCCGCGATCTCCAGAGCTTCTTCTATGCGCTCTTCGGGTATACCAAAAGCAGCCGCTCTTACACTCAGATTCTCTCTGGCCGTCAGATTGGGATAAACTGGCGGCGTCTCAATCAGCGCTCCGATCTCTTTTATGCTTCCCCTCGTCCACTTCTTCTGACAAAATCTAACTTCTCCCGAATCCGGTCTTATCATGCCGGAAATAACCTTTAACAAAGTGGACTTCCCGGCACCGTTTGGTCCCAGAAGCCCATAGACACACCCCTGGGGAATCTGGATCGAAACACGGTCAAGCGCCTTTTCCTGTCCTCTCAAATATGTCTTTGTCAACGATTTCGTTTCTAAAATAACCGTTTCCATATAAAATCCTCCTTATCGCTAAACACTGTTTTGTTTTCTTTTACAGTGTAAGCCATAAGTATAAGGATTTTATAAGGACAGCATCTCATACCAGCTTTTTGTATCTTCCTCCTCATTTCCGGCAACAAAAATTTTCTCATCCTTTAACTGGATCTCCAAAACAGGGCCGCTCTCTTTGTCAAGAAACAGCATGCATTTTCCTGTCTCCTTCCCCTTAAAGTGACCGATATCATAATCTTCCGTACTGCCGCCGTTTGTCCGGATGAACTTGTCCTCCGGTATCCTGTCAAGCAATGTGACTTCCACAATCTCTTCCTTTGTAAATTCACACTCATATCCTGCAGCCTCTACCAGAAAAGTATCTCCCGTCTGCTCAAAATGTATGTCAACATTTTCAAATCGGAGGATAATGACAATCACCCAGATAACAAGCGCCGCAGTAAGCACACCAGTTACTCCCATAATAATCCGGGCTGCCGGCCGGCCGTAATTAAGGGACATGTTCATGCTGTTCAGACGATCCTGGATAAGCAGATGGGGATCTTTGGGATTATTGTACCAGCCTTTCCTCCAGTATTCGTCATCATCCACACTGTAGGGCTCCGTCACTGCCGAAAGGATCCTTTTTCGTTTTTGGATTCCCCACATAACCGGAACGAGAAGTCCGGCCGCCGCAGCTGCTGTCAAAAATCCATAGGCAGTATAAACGCCCGGATCCACCCAGTCTTTTCCCCTACTCTCAAAAGCCAGAAACAGCCATGCCGATCCGTTGATCCAGGATGCCGTCACAAGGCCGATGGTCCAGGCGCGCCCAAAAAGTCTGTTTGCCGCCAGGTTGATGTCCGCATTGCCGCTGCAGACATCATCCTTCCTTCTCTGGATACCGATATGAAACAGCAGAAACAGGACAGAGATTCCAAGGGTGGAGAAAAACAAAATCCGGTCTCCGAAAAATTCCGGTCCGCCTCCCCAGATTTCGCTGTACCAAAATCCTGACAGTACAAGCAGAAACAAAATCGGGAAATGCCACTTAAGGCTCCATGGCCTTTTATCCGCAAAATCGGACACTTCCGTATCCATGGGCACAACCTTTTTGCTCCTTTCGTCGATCCACTGATGTTCCATCTTCATCTGATACATTTTTCTGTGGGGAAAGATGACAAGACACCAAAGCCCGCACATATACTCTGCCATCCATATTACATAGACCACCAGAAAAACAGTGATATCAAAGAAACACAGGAAATTGATCAAAATACTGACGATCAGATTCCCCCTGTTAAAAATCTTCCATTCCCTCTTACTTTTGGTGCAAAGCTTCCTGACTTCTTCCTGCTCCAGCGCATATGCCGGAATGTGGACACCCATGAGCATTCCATCCTCATACCGGTCCCGCTTCCCATAGGAATACTGGCAGATCAATACAACAAAAAGATTTGTGATCAGAAAAATAAAAAACAAAGCTACTTCCATTTTTCTTCCCTCTCTTCCACCAGAATTATTACAGACAATTTCTACGCAAAAAAGTATTGTCTATATTTATATATACACTAATACAAACAATACTTTTCTGCAATACTTTTATTCTGTTTGACCTGAGGAACCCTGGCTTGCAAAAAGCGCCACTGTTATCCCAGCTTCACCCAGCGGAAATCATGCCCTCCTACGAGGATCTGATCCATCTCCACTGCGCTGCCGCTGATCATATCCTTTCCGCTTTCTTCCGGATAGACGGACACTGTTCTTGGCTCTTTTGCAAAGTTAAATACGCCGATCATTTTTGTCCCGGCCTTTTCCCTCACCACACAGATGATTCCCTGCTGCCAGGTCTCATAGGTATAAACTTTTGCATCTGCATCGAATACCTTTTCCTGCTTCCGCAATTTTTCCAGGTAGCCCAGGGACTGGAAAATCTGTCCCTCCACAGTTCCTTTATTTTTCCGCTTCTTCGCAAAATCCCAGCGGAAAACTCCTCTGTGGATATAGCGGGAATCTGCACATTTATCCGGATCTTCCTTGTAAGTATAGTCGTTTACCTGCCCGATCTCATCTCCGCTGTAAAGCATAGGGATCCCCGACTGCATCAGCATATATGCATGAAGCATAATATCAAGCCGGATGGCTGCCTCCATTTTCTCTTCATCCTGTTCAAATCCGGCGCTCTCAATACCGCACATGGAAGCAGTCGTACCGCAGAACCTGGCATCCTGGGTCACCGGATCGTCATTGTAAAGTTCTCCCCTGCTGACGCTGCCCGGAAACTTACCTGTATAATAATCATTGAGATATCTCTTATGGGGAATTTCTTCCATCCCCTGTCCTTTCAGGAAATCAAAGTCAAGGCCCCATCCGATATCATCATGACAGCGAAGATAATTAAGGAAAGTATACTCTCCGGGAAGCGCACACACCGTATCCAGCTGTTTCTTCAAAAGAGAGGTATCCTGCGCTGCCAGAGAATGCCAGATTGTCGCCATAGTTGTTACGTTGTAGAGCATATGGCACTCCGGTTTTTCTACCGTACCAAAATAAGGCGCCACCTTTTCCGGCTCCATGACCACCTCACCCAGAAGAATGGTCGCCGGACATACAATCTCTCCTATCATACGCATCATGCGTACAATGGTATGCACCTGTTTCAGATTCCGGCATGGCGTTCCCATTTCCTTCCATATATATGGAACGGCATCAATACGGATAATGTCCATTCCGATATTAGCAAAATAAAGGAAGTTGTACATCATCTCATTGAATACCCTTGGATTTCCGTAATTCAGATCCCACTGGTAAGGATAAAAAGTTGTCATCACATAATGATCCAGCTCCGGCAGATAAGTAAAGTTCCCGGGGGCTGTGGTGGGAAAGACCTGGGGCACTGTCTGTTCGTACCTCTCGGGAATGACCGGATTGTCGAAGAAAAAGTAGCGGCTCATATATTCACCTTCACCTTTTCTTGCCTTTACCGCCCACTCATGATCTTCGGAAGTATGGTTCATGACAAAGTCCATGCAGACATTCATACCCTTTTCGTGGCACTTCTTTGTCAAAGTCTCCAGATCTTCCATGGTTCCAAGATCCTCTCTTACCTTACGGAAGTCCTTTACCGCATAACCTCCGTCAGATTTTCCTTTTGTTACATCTAAAAACGGCATCAGATGAATACAGTTTACATTGCAGTCCTGAATATAATCCAGCTTCTTTTCCACGCCGCGGATGGTCCCTGCAAAGTTATCGATATAGAGCATCATCCCCAGCATTTCTTTTTTCCTGAACCATTCAGGATCTGTCTCTTTTTCCCTGTCTCTTGTTTTCAGGGCATTGCTTCTTTCCTCATAAAACTGCTGCATGCGGCTGCACAGTTCAAAAAACATGTCGTCATTTCCGTACAGCTCCATATACAGCCATTTCAGTTCATCGTGATGTTTCTTCAGCCTTTTTTCAAAATCCGACTCTTTTGCCATGCTATTTCCTCCTTCCTTGCGCATTACTCCTGGATAAAATGAATCTGATATGCCAGATACTCTCCGCTTTCCACAGGAAGAGGATATCCGGCCTCCATAAGCGCACCTCCGCTGTAGCATTTTCCAGTTTTTTCCTCTCTATAAAACGCCTCCGGATCCAGCCCTCTCATTCTGATATAATTTACAGTCATATTTCCATGCACCTTCAGCATGACCGCATTTAGAAGGGCTTCTCTCTTATCTTCCGACACAAACGCCCAGGCTGCTGTTTCATCCTTCGCCGGATTGGAAAGCCGGTAGTAATCCCCTGTCTGTATCAGCTTTCCATATGCATGATAGGTTCTAACCTGCTCTTTTACTTCTTCTTTTTCTGCTTCTGTCAATGTGCCGGGATCCAGCTCATAGCCGAAGGTTCCCGCCATAGCAGTTACGCCTCTGGTATGAAGAGATACCGTTCTTCCTGTCTGGTGGTTCGGACACGCCGACACATGGGATCCCACAGCAGAAACAGGATAAATAAAAGAAGTTCCGTACTGTATTTCTGTCCGGTCAACAGCGTCTGTATTGTCACTGCACCAGATCTGCGGCGTATAATACAGCATTCCTGCATCAAATCTTCCGCCGCCGCCGCTGCATCCTTCAATAAGGATGTCCGGATACCGGTTCATCAGTTTTTCCAGAAATTCATACACGCCCAACACATAATTGTAAAGAACCATCCCCTGTTCCCTGGCGGCTATAGAGTAAACATCTGAAATGCTCCGGTTCATATCCCACTTAATATACTCTACATTTGCATGATCCAGCACTTTGCTGATCTGTTCAAAAACTTCATCACGGACTTCTTTTCTGGAAAAATCCAGTACCAGCTGGTTTCTCGCACGTACCGGGGAACGTCCCGGGATCTGAAATACCCAGTCCGGATGACTGCGGTAAAGATCACTGTCTTCCGATATCATCTCCGGTTCGATCCAGAGGCCGAACTTCAGTCCCTTTTCGTTTACTTTCCGGGCCAGCTCTCCCAGAGAACATCCAAGTTTCTCCTCGTTCACATACCAGTCGCCCAGCCCGCTGTTATCGTCATCTCTCTTTCCGAACCAGCCATCATCCAGCACGACCATTTCTATCCCAAGCTTAGCAGCCTCATCAGCAAGCTTAAGGATTGTTTCTCCTGTAAAATCGAAATATGCCGCTTCCCAGCTGTTAATGAGTACCGGTCTTACCTCATCCCGATATTTTCCCCGGCACAGGTGACGCCGGAAGCATCTGTGATAATTGTGGGAAAGTTTTTCCAGTCCTTTTGCAGAATAAGTGAGCACTGTCTCCGGGACAACAAGAGTTTCCCCTTCTTCCAGGGGATAGCAGAAGGTTCCGCTCTCCATTCCCATGACAGCTCTTGTCTGGTTAAACTGATCTTTCTCAGCCTCTGCCTGAAATCCCCCACTGTACACAAACACCATTCCATAACAGCTTCCGGATTCTTCTGTGGCATTTTCCTCCGCAAGGATCACTGCCGGGTTGTACTGATGACTGGATGTTCCACGTCGGCTTCCGATCATCTGTGCTCCGTGGGCTACCGGAACCCTCTGAAAATTCCGTTCCATGGCATGTCTTCCATAGAAGCTGATCATATCATAATTTCCATAGAGGAAATCCAAAACTGCAGAAGCCGCCTTTCTGACATATATTTTCTGCGATCCGGCATTTTCGATCCGGATGCTCCTTGTAATAATATCGTCTTCCGGAAGGACACCGTAAAGCAGCACTGCCTGCACCTTAGTTACAGGATCCTCCAGATAAATTTCCAGAGTCTGTGCCTCCTTTGGTGCCGCATAAACTGCCGGGAGACCGGGAAGAGCATATTTCCCATCCACAATTTTGTATCCCTTATATCGAAGATCGCAGCTGTATGCCCCGTTCTCATTCTGGACTACCAGAGCACTGCTTCTGTAATCACCGTTTCCCATACACGGGTACTCCTGGGGCAGCGCATCCATAGAATAAGTCCGGTCAAGTCCGGTATCGTAGGGATTACCGGAAAATCCGCGGTCTGCAAAAGTCAAAAGATAATCCATCTCTCCCTGTATCTTCTTTCCATAATACAGATGGATCAAAAATCCATAGCAGTCCACCTTAAACTGATAAGTTGTCTGTTTTGTGTGAAGTGTAAATATTTTCTTCTCTTCCTGAAAGATAATTGCCATTTGGTCGTTCTCCTTTTAAGTTTCATAAATTTCGGCCGTTAAAACTCAATCAGCCCCGCCTTAAAGGCTAAGGCGGGGTTTTCATTTTCATATCAAATTCTATTTTACAGCTCCATTGACTACACCGTTTATAATCTGTTTCTGGCAGATAATGTAGAAAATAAGGATCGGTATCAATGCCAGAAGGTACGAAGCAAACGCCAGGTTGTAGTTTGTACCGAACTGTGTCTGGAAATTAAGCTGTGCCAGCGGCAGCGTATTCTGCCCTGTACCTGACATAATAACAAGAGGTGTCATAACGTCATTCCATACGGCCAGCGCTGTGATGATGGCAACTGTCGCATGCATAGGCTTCATGATCGGGAAGATAACCTTCCAGTAAGTCCGCCATGTATTTGCGCCGTCCACTCTTGCCGCCTCTTCAAGTGCGATCGGGATATTGACAAGGTAACCGGAATACAACAGCACATTCATCGGCATATAGAATACCACATACAAAATGATAACGCCAGCCCAGTTTGCAAGTCCCAGCTCCGCCGTCTGTTTTGCCAGCGGCATCATCAGGATTGCAAAAGGAACAAACATACCGCTTACAATAAACAGATATACAAATTTATAGAATTTGCTGTGTCCGCGGTTCCGTCCGATGGCATATCCCATCATGGAGTGGAGTACAATGGAAAGCACCACTGTCACTACTGTGATCAGAACACTGTTTCCAAGCGATCTCCAGAAATCTGTAACTTCCATAGCCTGGGCAAAATTGGAAAGACTCCATTCAGAAGGAAGAGACAGGATTCCGGAAATGCTGTTTGTCATCTCGGAGGGCTGTTTAAACGCAATCACAATCGCCATATACAACGGAAAAGCAATTGTGCTAAGCCCCATGATCAAAAGGACCATAACCGGCCAGTTTGTTTTTACTTTATCTATTTTTTTACTCATTATAACTGCTCCTCCTTCCTGCTGGAGATGCTCATCTGTGCTGCAGAAATTGCTACGATCACAATGAAGAAGATAACAGCGTTAGCGCTCTGATAACCGAAGCTTCCGCCCTTCATACCATTGTTGTAGATCAGGAAAGAAATGGATTCCGTACTCTGTGCAGGTCCTCCCTGTGTCATAGCCATAACCTGATCAAATACCATGAGGAAGTTCTTCACACACAAAACCATATTGATGGTAAAGAAGGGAATGATCAGAGGGAAAGTCAGATGTCTGAATTTTTTCCATCCTGTTGCTCCGTCCAGAGAGCCTGCTTCATACACATCCTCCGGAACGGTCTGAAGACCGGAAATATAAATAATCGTATTCATGGCAATATTCTGCCAGCAGCATACGATCATGATCGCGATCCATGCAGTATTTTCATTAGAAAGCATACTGGAGCTTAACGCTTCGCTTCCTACCATTTCTCCCACTGCCGGAAGAATATATGTGAACAGATACTGGAACACATAACCGACTACCAGTGCGCCAAGTACATTGGGCAGGAAATATGCCGCACGGAAAAATCCTTTGGCGCGGATCTTACTGTTCAGTCCCAGGGCAAGGATCAGGCTGATCACATTGGTTACGATCGTCGCACAGATCGCCAGCTTGAATGTAAACAGATAGGATCCTCCCGCGCGGGGATCTGTGAACAGATCCATGTAATTCCTAAGGCCGACCCAATCATAAGTTCCAAAGCCTTTAAAGTTGGTAAAACTGTAAATAACACCCCGAATCAAAGGTATCGTATTGAAGCAGACAAACAATGCCAGGATCGGTATCGTTATTAACAGGAAGGTACGTTTTCTTTCATTTTTCATTCTATCCCCACTCCTTTCCTATTCCGCGCTTCCGTTCTCTTCTTCGTATGCCTGAACCTCACGGATGATATCGCGGTTGTAACGCTGCCAGTCTTTGTCAAACCTTGCAAGGAATGCATCTGTATCCTTGTCGATCACATAGGTCTGCAGGATAGCATCTGCAGCCATCTCTGACGGATAGTAATGATCCTGGTAGTCTGTCATGTTGCCGGACTCGATATACTCTGTCATGCCGTCCACATAGGGAGCCAGCTCAAATTCTCCTTCTTTACATGGAATTGCATTCTGGTCGTCAATATAGGCCTGAATATTCTCGTCTTCAAGGAGGAAATCAAGCACCTCATATGCGGCCTCCTTGTTCTCGCAGGCAGCTGTTACGCAAAAGCCAAGGTCAATACCGGAGTTTAATGTATTGCCATCTGCCTCATCATTTGCCGGCATAACAAAGGAGTCAATATTCATATCCGGATTTACGGAAAGGATCTGAGGCACTGCATAGCTTCCGATAGGATACATTGCAGATTCCCCTCTTGCAAACGCCGTACATGCATCGTTATAACCGTACGCTACCGGATCAGCCGGCCCGTATTCCATCAGCTGGATATACTTTTCTGCCGCTTCTTTATATCCTTCTGTAAAGGTTGCCTCTCCTCTGTTTACCTGTTTGCACAGATCAGCAGGTGCCAGATCTACTGCGATTCCATTCCATGGCGCCAGACAGGTCCACGTGTCACGGAATCCAAAATAAAACGGCAGGATTCCTTCTGCCTGAATCTCCTCGCACAGGCTCATCAGCTCATCCCATGTTGTAGGAATTTCCCAGCCATGTTCCTCAAACATATCTCTGTTATACAAAATACCGGCCGCATTAGCCATGTAAGGTACAATGTAGGTCCCGTCAGTTGGGACGATCTCCAGCGCCTCTGCTATGTCCACATAGGAATCTTTGATATTTTCCATCCCCTCATATTCGGACACATCTGCAAGGATCTCCGCATCTACATAATAAGAATAATTGATATCGCCGCCGATACCGATGATATCCGGATAATCTTCGCGGATAAACCTCGTTCTCATGATCGTAGATGCATCATTCGGCGAGTCAATGGTCAGATGGATATCATCATGAGTTGCATTGAACTGTTCTTCCACCTGATCAAAGTAGGTAGCTGCCTCCGGCTTATACTGCAGGATCTCAATTTCTGTCTTCCCACTGGAATCGCTGTTGCCGGAACATCCCTGCAGCATCAATCCGCCTGCCATGGCAACTACCAGAAAGGCACTGACGCATCTTGTCCTTTTTCCTCTCATTTTCATATCTCCTTTCTGCTTCTTTCTTGCTTTTCTCCTAGTGATATTATTTTAACATATCAATATACGTCTATAAATACCGGTGTTTTTTTTGTTTTATATCTTTATGCTTGTTTTTATGCTATATATTGATATCACCAAGCATTTTGATATATAATGAAAAAAAGTACTCCACAGGCGAAACTTTCATCAGGAGGAACAGCATGAGCAACGTTTTATTTTCTATTTTCCCCAACGAGAACTTTATCGACCTGGGGCTTTACCAATATGGCTGGGAACAATGCGATCCCGCTCATTCCTTCGGTCCCGCTGCCCGCACTCACTATCTTTTTCACTATGTTATTTCGGGTACCGGAACGCTGATCGCCCAAAATTCCAAAAAAGAATCTGTAGAATACCATGTAAAAAGCGGACAGGGCTTTATGATCTTCCCCCATCAGATCTGCACTTATACCGCTGATCCGGATCTGCCCTGGGAATACACCTGGATCGAATTTGACGGACTGAAAGCCAAAGAAATCATGGAAATGGCCGGAATATCCCAGGATTCTCCCGTCTATAAACCGAGATATAAAGATATTTCTCAGCAGATGGTAAATGAAATGCTCTATATTACCCGGCATTCCCAGGAATCCCCATTTCATCTTATCGGACATTTATTTCTGTTTCTGGATTACCTGACCCGCTCTCACGCCTCCCCGCTTGTAAAGCAGGGAAATCGAATGAGAGACTTCTATATTAAAGAGGCTTTAAGTTTTATTGAGCAAAATTTCCAAAATGATATTTCTGTGGAAGATATCGCCGCATTCTGCGGACTGAACCGCAGCTATTTCGGGAAAATCTTTCATGATACCGTAGGAAAATCTCCCCAGGAATTTTTGATCTCCTACCGCATGTCCAAGGCCGGCGAGCTTTTGAAACTCACCTCCCTGTCTATCGGAGATATCGGAAATGCCGTCGGGTACCCGAATCAGCTTCACTTCTCAAGAGCATTTAAAAATACCTATGGAGTTTCTCCAAGAGCATGGAGATATGAACAGCAGGGCGAGGAAAATTAAATTTCTCCGCCCCGTTTTTCTTTTCCTGTTTCCTTTTAATCCACCGCCTTGAGGATAAACAGACTGGAATCAAAATCATAGGTCTTGTCTTCCTCCACGGAGGTTTCTCCGGAAGCGCCGTCTGTAGTTACAAGTCCGGCATACATCAGTTCATCTCCATAATAGATCCCCTGACACTTCTTGCGGATTCTTTGTTTTGTAACTTCATAGCCGGTTCCTTCCTCCAGCCCCTTAAGACGCAGTCTTCCAAACGGCAGATTTGCTCCGCTCAGCACACGATACCATCCCACAATTGCTTCTTTCTTATCATCGCTGACCACCATCCAGGCAGTCACATTGTGTTCAAAAGGACTGGACAAACGGTAAAATGTTCCGAACTGCAAAAGATGCCGGTACTGTTTCATAAAGGCGATCTGCTCTTTTACTTCCTCCTGCTCCTTCTCTGTCAATGTGTTTAAATCAAGTTCATATCCAAACGTGCCGAAACAGGCCACATTCGCCCTTGTATGAAGAGGAGTGTTTCTGCCCGTCTGATGGTTCGGCGCTGTCGAAACATGGCTTCCCATGCTGCTTACCGGATAGCAGTAAGAAGTTCCATACTGTATTTTCAATCGTTCCGCTGCATCCGTATCATCACTGGTCCACGCCTGGGGCGCGTAGTAAAGCATCCCCGGATCAAACCTGGCGCCGCCGCTTGCGCAGGACTCAAATAAGATGTGCGGGAATTTGGAAGTCAGCCTTTCATAGAGATCATATACTCCAAGGATATAACGGTGAAACACTTCTCCTTGTCTGTCTGGCGGAAGAGCTGATGACCAGCATTCTGTAATGCTCCGGTTCATATCCCATTTTATATAGGAAACTTTTGCACCGGACAGAATCTTATCCATCATTTCATAAATGCAGTCCACCACTTCTTTTCTGGAAAAATCCAACACATACTGATAACGCCCGTGGCAGGATTTCCGTCCCGGAGCCTGAAGGATCCAGTCCGGATGGGCACGGAAAAGATCCGAATCCTTATTTACCATTTCCGGTTCAAACCACAATCCGAACTTCATTCCCATGTCCTCTATTTTCTGTGCAAGCCCCCGGATCCCTTCCGGCAGCCGGTCTGTATTAGCAACCCAGTCTCCAAGCCCGGCATGTTCGCTGCACCGGCCGCCGAACCATCCGTCATCAAGGACAAAGAGTTCTACCCCGGTCTCTTTTGCCTTTGCGGCAATTTCCAGGATCCGCTCCTCGTCAAAATCAAAATATGTCGCCTCCCAGTTGTTGATCAGGATCGGTCGAACCCTGTCTCTCCAGTATCCCCTGGCCAGTCTCTTCTGATAAAGCCGGTGATAGATCTGGCTTAAATGGTTCAGTCCCTGATCTGTATAGACCATAACCGCCTCCGGGGTTTGGAATGTCTCGCCCGGTTCCAGCTTCCAGTCAAATCCTTCCGGATGGATTCCCAGAAGAACCCTTGTAGTATCATGGGTATCCACCTCGGCCTGTGCCAGGAAATTACCGCTGTACACAAGGCTGAAACCGATTGCCTCCCCCTGAAATTCATCCGCCGACGGACGCTTCAGAATGACAAAAGGATTGTGCTCGTGAGAGGAATGTCCCCTAAGGCTCCCAACAGACTGGATCCCATATTCCAGATGTCTTGTCCGCAAATGTCTCTCTCTTGCCCACGCTCCCGAAAACTGCATCCACTCATAGTCATGATCCGGCAGATCCATACAAAGGCTCATAGCGGTTGCCAGGTGAAGAGCCTGATTTCCATTGTTGGCAAAAGAAACACTCCTTGCAATAATTCCCTCCGCCGCAAATATGGTGTACATCAGCCGTACCTTCAGCCCCGTAACTTTATCCCCAAGGCAAAGAATCAATGTTTCCGCCTCTTTTTCATTTTCCGTATAAATTGCCGGAAGCCCCGGAAGAGACGGCTTTCCTTCCTGAACCTCATAGTCTTCATAGCACAGATCCAAGATCCTGCTGCCGTTTTCCTGCAAAACGTCTACCGCAGGCATGCGGTAATCCCCGCTCCCATAGACTCCGTATTCCTGTTTCAGATGTTCCAGTGAAAAATCTTTACTCTCTTCAAAAATACAGGAGGCCATCGGACGGGACATTCTCTCCAGCAAATAAGAAAAGTCCTCTCTGTGGTGGATCCTTTTCCCAAAATACAGCTGTCCTATGTGACCGTTTGGCAAGACAGACATAAGATAGCTGATCTGGTTATTATACAGGTGAAATGTTTTATTTTTTTCATTAACAATTATACTCATCTTCTTCTCCTCCAATGCTGGCGTCGGTGTACCCTTGTACACTGACGCTACGCCAATTATATATAAAACCGTAACCGGCGCCTAGGAGCATTCGTTAGAAAAATGAGTCAAAATGTTAGATCAATTTCTTCTTTCCTCTTTGTTTCCTGCCAGGCCGTATTCTCCTTCCTGTATGCAGACGGAGTGATCCCCATTTTTGCCTTGAATATCTTGGAAAATCCCAGCGCATCCTGATAGCCGCAGGACATAGCAACTGTCTCAACTGACAGATCTGTAAGCTGCAGAAGCTCTGCTGCCCGGGTAAGACGGAAATTTGTAAGATATTCTTTGGGCGATAACTGCAGATTATCCTGGAAAAGCGTGTAAAGGTAGCTTCGGTTCACCCCCACATAATCGGCAATATCTTTTACTCTGACAGGATCCGCATAATTATTCTGGATAAATTCCACCGCCTTGCGGACATAAAGGTTGCCATCCTTTTCCCCGGCATTTCCCGCGATTTCCATATTTTCTTTCAGGGTGCCCAAAAATGTATATAAAAGACCTTCCAGAAAGTACTCATTTGCGGCTGTATATTTTCTATGTTTTAACATGGAATATACAATCTGCTTTAATTCCTCCCCGCAGCCGCACTGAAAGATAAGCTGCTTTTTATTCAGTCCAAGATCTCTTAAATAATCCTCTGCCTTCTTTCCTCCAAATCCGATCCACAGATATGTCCATGGCACTTCCTCATCTGCCTGATAAAAGGTCTGTACTTCCGGCTCGATCAGAAATCCCTGCCCTTTTTGAAGATTGTACTCTTCGCCGTTTACCAGAAATTTCCCTTTCCCATCCACAATATAATGCAGAATATAGTTGGGCCTGACTGCCGGTCCGAAGCTGTGAAGCGGACTGCATTTGGCATAGCCGCAGAAACATAAATAGAAATCGGAAAATTTGCGGTTCTTCATCTGAAGTACATAGGAATCCTCCATGATCAGCCCTCCTTGTCATTTCCTTTATCATAACACAGAGACAGGATTGCTGTAAAAGAAAGCTTTTCCTCTTGCCAATTGTCTCCAATCGCCTATAATGAAAGTATGATTACGTATCCCGATTTCGGGAAGGAGGGCAGGGAATGAGGCAGAAACGTCAACCCAATCGTTATGTGATTCTGGCGGCAGCATCCATTGTAAATTTTGTGCACGGCAATCCTTATATCTGGACTGTATTTCAGCCTTATGTACAAGAGGAATACGGTCTTTCCCTGGCGGCCTCCAGCCAGCCTTTTACCATTATCATCGGCATTTTCGCAGCCGGAAATATGCTGGGCGGCTTTCTTCAGCACAAGATCGGCGCAAGGGCAACGATCTTTTTCGGAAGCACTGTCATGTGCGGCGGTTTCTTTCTGGCAGCCATGGCTCCCCACAACATGCCCTGGCTGATCTCGCTGGGATACGGCGCCCTCGGCGGTTTCGGATCGGGATGTGCATTCAGTATGCTGACTGCCGTTCCCCAGGAATGGTTCCCCCGGCAAAGAGGCATGGTTTCCGGTATTACTATCGGTATGGTCGGAATCTCCGGTATCCTTATGAATCCGCTGTGCGACTATGTGCTGTCCCGCTGGGGTTACCGCACTGCCATGCTCATGGTGACGGTGATCTATGCCGTTTTGTGTCTGGGCACTTTCTGGGTTCGGGAGCCCTCTGTCTCTGATCAGGCAGCACTTTCTCAAGGCTCATCTGCCCTGCAGGAAGATTCCGAATCTTCAAAGAAGCAGTTTACAGTGGGGGAAATGATGCGCACCAGATCCTATCTGATCATCAGTACGATCATGGCTCTTGCTGTTCCCGCCTATGTTCTCGTCAATCCGCTGATGAAATCTCTGGGAATGGCCCGGGGACTCACAAACAGTCAGGCTCTTGCCGGCGTGATGGCTGCATCCATCGCCAACATTGTCGGACGGTTTGCTCTGCCCTGGCTTTCCGACCTGGCAGGGAGAAAAAAGATCCTTCGCATGATCTATCTTCTCTGCACAGTCTCTGTCATCGGAGTTTCCGCTGCAGGCGGGCTGCTTTTTATTGTACTTATTTCCGCTGTCTGTCTGGTATACGGCGGGGTCGTCAGTTTATTCCCTGTGGTTGTCTCCGACCATTTCGGCACAAAGTATCAGGGGATCAACTATGGTGCAGTTATGATCGGATACGGACTGATCTCTATTTTATGTCCTTATCTTCTGGATATTGCCGGAATTGAACTTTCCTTCGTTCTGGCCGGGGTTGCAAGCGGAGTTGGACTTTTTCTGCTGAAATTTTTATAAGGAAGTGATAATTATGGAATATGAAGGCCAGATCTGCCGCTCCCCTATGGAACGGGGCTCTTTTATGCTGCCTGTCATGGTAGGCTGCAGTTATAACAGATGTTTCTTTTGCAATTTATTCCGCCACCTGAACTATCGGGTTCTTCCTCTTGAACAGATTGAGGCGGAACTGAAGCGCGTAAAAGAAGCCGGCGGAAATCCCAGCCGGGTATTCTTAGGAGATGGAAACGCCTTCTGCCTTGACACCTCCCGCCTTCTTGAAATCCTTAACATGATACATGCCTATTTCCCTGGCTGCAGCAGCGTCAATATGGATGCCACCGTTTCTTCCATTCTCGCCAAATCCTCGGGGGAACTGAAATCTTTATGGGAACACGGCGTCAGGCATCTCTATATCGGAATTGAAACCGGGCTGAACGACGTTCTGCTTTTTATGAGAAAAGAACACAACCTGGAACAGGCCTATGCCGCCGTATATAAGCTGAAGGAAGCCGGGGTTATTTTTGACGCCCACATTATGACCGGCATCGCCGGAAAAGGCCGGGGACTGGAAAACGCCGAAGCTCTGGCGGAATTTTTTGATCGGACACAGCCGACGCATATTGTAAATTTTTCTCTGTTTCTCGACCGCACGGTTCCCCTTTGGCGGGAAATCGAGGAAGGCCGCTTTTCTCCGGCATCCGAATTGGAAAATCTGAAGGAAGAACGGCATTTTCTGAAACTCTTTCACCCATCTTCCTCCCCGGGCAGCCAGAAAATTCTGTACGACGGTTTTCATGATCTTATTTCCGTTCGTATTCGGGGTTCTCTTCCCGATGACAGGGAAAAGATGCTGAAAAAGCTGTCTGATGAGATCAGCAGACAACAGGAAAAACAGACAAGGAGAACGTAAAGCGATGTTCAAGAAACTGGGGAAATATAAAAGAAGAATTTTTGAGATCATTGAGGTTGGCACAAAATACGATTATGCAAGCCGGATCTATGATTTTTTCAACGCCTTCTGCATTATTGTGAATCTGGCAGTCAGCATGTTATATACCTTCGAGGAATACCGGGCACAGTACGGCGCTCTTCTTCTGACATTGGAAGAGCTTACTGTTGCTCTTTTTCTGATGGATTACATCCTCCGGATATGGACAGCAGGGTATTTGTATCCGGATCTTCCTGTATGGAGGGCGACTTTAAAGTATATGTTTTCCTTTACCGGTATTGTGGATCTTTTATCCTTCCTGCCTCAGTATCTCCCGATCTTTTTCCCTTCAGGCGCCATTGCTTTCCGCATGTTTCGGATCATCCGGATTTTTCGGCTGTTTCGGATCAACGCCTACTATGACGCCCTCAACGTCATTACAGAAGTCATTGTCGGAAAAAAGCAGCAGCTTTTCTCCTCTGTCTTTATTATTCTGATGCTTATGTTTGCCTCCAGTCTCTGTATGTACAGTTTGGAGCACCAGGCGCAGCCGGATGTATTTTCCAACGCTTTTTCCGGCATCTGGTGGGCAGCTTCCACTCTGCTCACAGTAGGTTACGGTGACATTTATCCTATCACAACACTGGGAAAGATGTTCGGTATCTTCATTGCCTTCCTGGGTGTGGGGATTGTAGCTATCCCTACCGGTATTATTTCCGCCGGATTCGTCGACCAGTATTCCCGCATCAAAAGGATGGCAGAATACGGGCCACAGTCCGCCATCAATTTTATCAAAATCCATTTGACTGACCGGGATCCCTGGATCGATCACACAATCTCGCAGCTCCATCTGCCGGACAGTGTTATCGTCGCTGTAGTAAAACGGGGAGACCGCATCCTTGTTCCACGGGGAAATATGATCCTCCGATCAGATGACATCATGGTGTTGGGAGCCGAGTCCTACCAGGATGACAAAGAACACATTAAACTCAAAGAATTTCTTCTGCAGAAAAATCATCCCTGGATCGGCAAGACCATCCGAAGTCTGGAGATTTCCAGACATTCCATTATTGTTTTGATCCGAAGGAACCGGAAAGTTATGATCCCCAACGGGAATATGATCTTAAGGGAAAACGACACAGTGATCCTTTATACCCAGAGTTATCTGGGCGGAGATGGAGATATTGAAATATAGCGATATAAAGAGAACTCTCTGGAAATATCTTTCAGAGAGTTCTCTTTAGATTTAAATCATAAAAAGCAAAAAATAAATCCACAAAGTCTGAAATAAACTTTGTGGATCTCACTTAAAAATCGGAGTGACAGGATTTGAACCTGCGACCTCTACGTCCCGAACGTAGCGCTCTACCAAGCTGAGCCACACTC
>OGYY01001109.1_pt1 | contig 24371 bp, 28 predicted proteins | sample 1576671 | NCBI WGS metagenome assembly OGYY01 (sample SAMEA3541593, study PRJEB24748) | human gut metagenome | biome: human gut; feature: human-associated habitat; material: faeces | place: China | collected 2012 | reverse complement strand
CCCGCCACATCCCTTCGAGGGCTGCGGCGGTCGGCGGGTAGTCGTAGCTATCGAGGGCGAACGCTTCCTTGTACCTCGCTACCGGCTTGGCAACCTCCATCATCACGTTCCGCTCGCAAACACCGATCTCTACGAAGTAGGCGAACGCCAGACGAAGGAAGTTATGCACGTTGACCACGCTGTTGCACGAAAGCCCCTGCCCGCCGTCCTCCTTCGGCATGAGAAGCCGGTTCTGAAAGCGCCGAAGGTCAGCGCCGGAAACGTCCGGTGCCAGCGCCCCGCCCATGAACTTAGCTGCGTAGCGCGTGAACTGCCGCCAAGATTTGGCGGTGTGGGGCGATATGCCGCCAAGCTCCCGCGTCGCGACGTACTCGGAAAGAAGGTCGGGAAGGCGCGTGCTCCGAACCTCTCCGTCAGCCGATAGCCTTGCAGCCCATGCGTCAGCCATGGCCTGCGCTTCCTCTTCGGTCTTCGCCGTGGAGAACCGCTTGTATGGCTTTATGGGCTTCCCGTTATCGTCAAGACCGAGATACGGGCGGGCATACCAGATGCCGTCTGTTCCGCGCTTGACCTTAACCGCAATCATGACCACTCGCGCTTGCCGCGAATCCTAGACGGGCACTCTTCGTCCACGCACTCGGCGCAATCCAGCGGCTCTTTCCTGATGTGGAACTCAACGATGCGGTACTTCATGGAGAACCGCACAAGCAGCCAAAGAGCGTGGGCAAGTGAGTTAGTGAATTGCCCCTCCCAGAACTGGCAAAGCCCGCTCATAGCGCCGCGAACCTCATACTTGCCGCCCATGCTACTTGCCAACCTTCATGAACGCGCGCATAACGAAGGTGAGCGCGAACACGACGAACACGGCAAAGGCGATAATCCCGAAACCAGCGCCGAAGAACACGCCAACCGCGATGCTCACAACGAGCGCCAGAACGGCAAAAAGGACGATTGCGACGCATCCGTATACGCCCTGCTCGATCTCTTTATCTTCTTTCAGCATGTGAAACTCCTTAAAACGTGAGCGCTATAAGCGCGAGAAACACTAGAAACAGTGCGATTGCCCGAAGCGATTGATAAGCCCACCAGCAGACGCACCAGAAGGCGGCTACCGTTGCGACGGTCGCGACGACGCAAAGCACGATTTGCCAACGCTTCACTGCTCGCCCTCGATCTCGGCAATGAGGTAGTCGATGCACTGGCGGCACTTGCGCAGATCCTGAACTCCGCCCTTGCGACGCCAACGCCAGATGTACTTGAAGGATTCCGCCCACCAGTGCGCGGCTATCGCCGGGAGGGCGTAGGTATCGCCGCTCATCATCGAGCGCATAGCGTCCATGCACTCGATCTTGCCGTCCCCGGCGTAATGGTCGGGATGCTCGACGGGGTTCCCCGCGAGGCATCCCGAAAGCTCCGAGAACGTCTTTGCCTGTTTAACCTCGATCATGTCATTTAGCCTTTCCGAACTTTGTGATGCCAACGCAGCACTTGACGTTTAAACCGCTTGCGAGATCGCAGATGTCTAGGCTGAGATCGCAAACGGCATCCCAATCGACATCCGGCTTGGACAACAGCTCTAAAGCGTCCGCGAGCCTACTCCTGATCGACGCGATGCTGGCTCGCGTCGAACTCACAAGCTCACGCTCGATTTCATCCGATGAGGTCATCGCGCGCCTCCTTTTCTGCCTTGCTGCCGTCCCTGCCCGTCTCACGGCAGAGCCAGCATGATTCGTGCTCTTGATGGTTTCGGACGAACCAATCAATCGGTCGCTCCTTGCCGCATGTCGGGCAGCGCCTGATCTCAATGCGCCCGTGATACGTCCCGTATGGCACCGCTAATCACCTCCAAATGCGCAATGTGGAAAACTCTGTGGAAAACATGTTGAAAACAACGGGTCAAAGTCGCCGATTCGAGCGTTTCGGAAGTGCTCGCAAAAAGAAGAAGCAAGAAAAAGAACCTTGCTTGTTAGGTTGACTGACAAGCAAGTGAGTGGGTTTGGTTTGGTTTTAAGAACCAAACCCACTCCTTCTTGTTTTGTTTTGTTTTGTTTTATGGTTAGGCACCCATTTGCGAGTGGGTTTAGCCAACCTAAAACCACCGGTTTTGAATCGGGTTTTAATTGCATGTGTTTACACCTCTTGACCTGCTGAATCGTTGTTCTTTGCGTTTTTGCGCGGCCTTCCGCCCTTGCGACCGTTCGCGCGCTGGCGACCGAAATAAAGCGCGTTTTTTAGCATGCGAAAGTTCGTCAAGAACCCGTCTCCGTCACGTTCGAGCAGCCCTATATCCAACAGCTCTTCGACAAAGGATTTGCAATCTTCAATCGCCACGTACTCATCGAAAGCGCCGGTCTGCCCGAAGCCGAGAACGCCAGCGAGAATAAGAACGTCTTCCTCCGTCTCGAACGTGATGCGGTGCCCCTTGGTAGCCGCCAGATATTCGCAGAGCCGCCACCAGCGCCCGTAGCCGTCATAGCCCCGGCGATGAATGAGCCGTTGGCACTTCACATCTTGCGACGCGTTGGAATCGTGCGAGAAGAAGGCCATAGGCTCTTGCGCAGCGGTCGTTTCCTCCCGTGTAGGCATGTAGTCACCTCCTAACCGTCTTCCTCGTCGCAGATCACATCTGGCGCGCCGTGCTGGTGCCATCCGTCCCATATGCAGTGACCGCATTCGCGACAGTTGGTCCAGATCTCCCGGCCCCTGAACAGACAGCACGATTTGGCGCTGAATGTCTTTCGCTCGAACTCGCACGCACCGGGCGTCGGCATAGGTGGTTCACCGAAATCAAGCGAAAGCTGGTCCTGCCCGCTAGTCCTCGTCATCGTCGGAGATGTCGAGTGCGATTGAATGGCCGACGTACGAAAGAAGCTTTTGCATGTTCTTTGCGGTGTTCTCTTCCGGCTCCGCGCCGTCTTCGAGAAGGGAGTCAACCCAAGCGAGCGTGCCGCGTACGATGGCGAAGGTCGTGTGCATGTCAACATCGACCTCAGCGCCGTCGTGCTTGTTGATCAGCGTCATGCTGCCGCAGGTGAAGAACGTCTTCGTGCCAACATTTGCAATGGTCTCTATGATCTCTTTACGCTTCATGGCTGTTCTCCTTTTCATCGAAGATTGAGTGCTTGATTACGATGTCCATGTCCGGGTGCCTGTCGAGCAGGTAACGCGCGAGCATCGGCGTGATGGTGTTGCTGATCCCATAGGTGTGCTCATGGCCGCTCAGGTCGTAGAAGGTGACCGGGTTGAGCTTCGAGCGCCCCTCGTAACGCTGTTTCTCTATCAGGTACTTGGTCGATACGCGCTTTCCGTGCGCCGATATCGCGAGCGCGGTCAGCTCGATTTCCCTGAGTGCTTGCGGGTTGAGCGCGCACCATTCATCGAACAGCTCCCGGTGATCCTGAACCCTGAGCGGCAGCGGTCTTGCCTTGCGTTCGTCGCGGATGACCGATTCGAGGGGGCGTGTGTAATCGTCAACGTCCATAGCCGCGCTCCCTGCATGCGCGAAGGTAGCGCCCCAAAGCGCGCTCGGCCTCAGCCCTGGTCGCGGTTGGCGGTATGTCCAGTCGCACGCGCTTGAAGACGGAGCCTACGCAGCCGGTCTCAGGCGTCCTTGCGCCCTGCTCGATGCGCGCGACCCAATAGCCCTCCGGGTCGCGGTGCAGGCACGTGATGGGGAATGGGTTGCTCATCGCGCGATCACCAGCTTGAACAGGTACGCCATGCACGCGATGATGGCTGCGGCGCACGCGCCGATGCCGAGAGCCGCCATCGCGCCTGATCCTATGGCGGATTCGAGCGACATGAGAGCGCCGTTGAGGGCATTTGAAATAAGCTCTGCCGCTGCCAGCGGGATGATGCCCGTGAGCGTTCCGGCCGCGAGCGCGTAGGCGCCACAGCGCTTCCAACGCGGCATGTGCGTTAAAATGTCCTCTGTCAATTGCTGGGCGCAATCTGACGCGCCCGTTCGGTGCTGCAACACCGGGCGGGCATCCTTCTTAGCATCCACGCGGCAACGAGAGTTGAAATTTCGTGGAACAACTGCCGTTGCGCGGCATCTAGGCCGCATGATTCGCGCATCCGTAAAACCACCCCCAAAACCACCGGTTTTAATCTCGGTTTTCATCCTTGGAAACCTCCGTTTACTTTTGGAACTTAACAAACCCGAGAAGCTCATTGGGCATGCAGTCGTACAACCTGCAAAGCTCAACCAGCTTCAGAGCCGATGGGGCGGTTTTCCCGTTCTCCCAACTAAGAAGCGTCGTGATGGAAATATCCAACTGCGTAGCGGCTTGCTGAGCAGTTAGAGCAGCCCGCTCACGTGCTTCTCGATACATTGCAACCATGTTCACCTCCTAATAAGCGTTAACGATTTCAAAGTAAGCAGAACCGCTTACTTACGAGAAAGATAGTAAGCGGTTCTGCCTAGTCTGTCAACGAATTTTTGTGTACAATAATCTGTGCAGATTACTAGAAAGAGGTCTACTATGAGTTCAGACGCTGAAGATATCCGCAAGCTCATTGGCTCACGAATAGCAATCGCGCGAAAGGCGGCAGGATTGAATCAAAAAGAGTTAGCCGCTGCCGTTGGTGTTCACAAGCAAACTATTTCGCGCTACGAACGCGGCGTGCTCGTACCCGATGCCAACGAAATATGCGCGATGGTATCGACACTCAATTGTTCGGCTGACTTCCTTCTTGGTTTTTCAGACACTTTGACCATACGCGGTTAACTAAGCCGTGGAATCCTAGAATGAAAGGCGAAGTGCGGTGAGTAGACTTGAAAAGCTTCGGGCAATCAGCCCAAGCGACGTTCTGATTTTCGATACCGAAACAACGGGTCTTAATGTCGGCGGCTCACGCCGTGATGAAATACTGTCACTCGCCGTCATGAATCTTGACGGCGACGTTCTGTTTTGTGATCTATTTAAGCCATCAGAACGCAAAAAGTGGCCGAAAGCAGAAAGCATAAACGGCATATCTCCGTCTATGGTGAAGGACAAGCAGACGATTATAGAAAGGCGTTCTGAAATCGAACCGATTTTCAAGAGCGCTAAGCTATACGTCGCGTACAATGCCGATTTCGACATTGGATTTCTTCGAGCTTCTGGATTGGATATACCAGATCGTCAAACGTTTGACGTGATGAAAGAGTTTGCGAAGATACATGGGGCATGGGACGGCGCGCATGATGAATGGTCATGGTGCAAGTTAGAAGATTGCGCGGCGTTTTACGGATATCGTAACTTCGGAGCGCACGACGCGCTGAACGACGTTAAGGCAACCGCGTATTGCTTCAATTCGATTCTCGATGATTTTCTTTTCGGTGAGCCACGCCGCCGCCCGAAGCTCGTAAAGGATGAATTCGGAGATTCGTATTTCGAGTATGGCGACGAAGAGTTTAGAAGCATCGTTTGCAGCGGTTATGCTGCCGCATTGGCCGACACTGACGAACACACTAACAACGCACCATCGTCTAACGAGTTTCAGCAGAAAGCCAAGGATGAAAAAGACAGCGTGGATAATCGACCGGCCAGAATCCATGCCGCGCCAGATCAGCGGAGCACCAATAAAGCGTTGGTGTTAATTGGTTCCGTTTGCGCATTGATTGGTCTTGCAATCGCTGTTTTAGGTGCTGCAATCGTTGGTGTTCCAATTGCGATATTTGGCGCTTTGCTTGCCGTAGGTTCAATGGGAAGGAAATAGAAAACCCTGCGCGGCTTCTTGGCGGTCGGCGCGCAGGGCAAGTGCAAAGAACGAAGCGCATAAGCGCACTCGCTCTAAGGGGTGATTTTAGCATGGTGAAGAACAGAGCAGCCATATACGCGCGCTTCAGCTCGCACAATCAGCGCTCTGAGAGTATTGAGATACAAGTTGAGAACTCGCGCGCATACTGCGAGCGCGAGGGCTTGCAGGTCGTGCGGGAATATTGCGACTACGCGCAGACAGGGCGCAACGTCAACCGCGCTGAGTTCCAACGCATGATGAACGATGCAAAGCTAGGTCTATTTGATTTTGTGGTGATTTACAAGGTGACGCGCATAATGCGCAACCGCGATGAAATGGCCTTGGCTCGAATCATGCTACGCAAGGCCGGTGTTGAAATACTGTACGCGGGCGAAGAGATCGCGAGCGGTTCGAGCGGTGTTCTGCAACTCGGAATGCTCGAAGTTCTCGCGGAATGGGAAAGCGCTATCGACAGCGAGCGCATAAGAGACGGAATCCAGAAGAACGCCGCTCGGTGCCTTGCTAACGGTCATTCTCTATACGGTTGGGATATCGTAGACGGTCGTTATAGCGTCAATGAGCGCGAAGCTGCGCTTATGCGCAAGATGAAGAACATGCTGTTTTCCGGCCATTCGGTAGCCGATATCGTGCGGGCGCTCGAAGGTGAGAAGACACGCAATGGAAAGCCCTTCAACCAAGACAAGGTGACTAAGCTTCTGCGAAGGGTGCAGAACGGCGGAACATATAGCTATGCCGGTCACGTGGTAGAAGGTGGGATGCCGGGTCTTTGGCCGCAAGCAGAACAAGACATGATAGAAAGCGTCCTTAACGACAGGCACCGCCCGCGCCGCAAGGTAGATTCGTCTAAAGAGTTTCCGCTTTCCGGCAAACTCTACTGCACGAAATGCGGTATGCCAATGGCGGGAATGAGCGGAACATCTAAGACAGGCAAAGCCTATCACTACTACCGTTGCCGCAAGTGCAGAAGAACGGTTCGCCGTGATCTGATAGAAGATGCCGTAGTAGATATGACGCTGCAAGCCGTGGCGCGCGACGATGTGCGTCAACGGATAGCGCAAGGAATGGCGCTCTACCAATCAGAGCAGGAAGAGACGAAGCCTGAAAGCTACTATCTGAAGAAAGAGCTTAGGCGCATTGATGCGGCGTTCGAACGCATCTGGCAAGCGATAGAAAATGGGATTGCACCACCGGGCGGAAAAGAACGCACGGACGAACTGAAGCGCCGCAAAAGCGAAATCGAAGCGCAGTTGCGCATCGTCGAGCGCGGCGAATCGCTGACATTCGGCGTTGACGAACTCATGCTTTGGCTCGATGAGATCGCAACGGAGCTAACGCCGCTCGACATACTCAACAAGTTTGTTCGGTTTGCGGAAATCGACAGCAAGAACAACCGCGTACGCGTCTACTTCGCCTTTGACAAGCACGGTGACGGCTTTACGCCAAATGATGTTGACAAAGGCGAACACCTCTACGAAGAGAGGTGTTCGCCTAATTCTACGCTGGTGGAGGCGCGGAGAATCGAACTCCGGTCCACGAAAGCCCCCTGATCGGCATCTCCAGGCTCAGTCACCGATTTAGATTCGGAGCCTTTGCGCGCGGTGACGCGCTCGCGGGTTCCTAGTCGGTTCGATCTTAGTTCGCGCCATACCGACTACGTGCGCAAACGCATTCCCCTAAAATGACATCTCGCTGGAGGCGGGGAACTCTCCAGTTCGACGCGCCGCTAATTAATTAAGCAGCGAGGGCATACTGCCCAGAGAAATTCTTGTTGTCAATTCATTTTGACGGTACCCCGGTTTAACGTGGGCGAGGAGACCACGGCCTGCTTCCTCTCTCAGAGCTATCGTGTCGAAACCAGTCGCCCCCTCATAGGAGAGGTCCGGGCATCGCGGCGGGACCCGCAGATGCATCGACCTATCAAAGTACAGACGCAGCGTTATGGCTGTGCGATTTTTTACTATACCACGTAACGCGCCCTCCCAATCACGTGCTCACCCCACCCCATAGCAATTGCGGAAGCCCAATTGCGGAAGCTCTTGGGGAAACCCTTGCCACATGAACGGCTCAGGCGAGCAGATTGCGCATGGAAGTCAATCGCCGCGGACTCAAACCCGCCCCATTCTCCTCATTCTCCGACCCGATCGAGACTCCAAGGAGCCCATCAAGCGCAAAAGTCGCGGATAATTGCATCGCTTTAGAAATAGTCTATGTATACCCCAAGCGCGCAATCGCGCTACCAGCGGCTCTTTCAAAGAGTGCATGCCTCTACTCGCCTTTTTTAAAAAACGATGCAATTATCCTTCACAACTGCTCACCCCAACAGCAGCGGGAGCCGTCTGAACGCCCTTATTATGTTGTTGAAGGGGTTTCTACCGCTAAGACGCCGTTGCCGCTCCGGGCATGAGCCCGTATTTCTCCATCTGCATGAGCACCACGTCGCGACGCGCCTCCGCCGCCTGCCTGTCGGAGGAGTAGAGCGAAGGCTCGTTGGGAATACCTGCCATCAACGCCGCCTGCTCCAGCGTCATATCCCCGGGCACGACACCCAGCATCTGGGGTGCCGCTTGGCCTATCCCCACGCACCCCAACCCAAAATAGGAGGAGTTCACGTACAGCTCAAGTATCTCGCGCTTGCTACAGGTAGCTTCTAGATCGAATGCTAGGAAGACCTCGGCGACCTTGCGCGTAAACTCCTTTTCCTGCGTAAGGAAGAGATTCTTGGCAACCTGCTGCGTTATGGTGCTACCGCCTTCCTCTAAGCTCATGGTTCGCAGGTCGTTCCATGCGGCGCGGCAGATAGAGATGATATCGATGCCGCAATGGGTATAGAAACGGTGGTCCTCGATAGCGACCACCGCGTCCAGATATACCTATGGCAACTCATCGACAGACGTGTAGCCGGGCTGCGCGTGCAGCTCCGCCACAGCTTCCTCGATACTCTTTTCCTGCAAAGCCGATCGATACATCTGGTAGCCGCGGGCGCCCACCACAACGCACAGCAATCCAACCACCAGGGCAAGGCCCAGCAGCACGCGCTTTACCATCCTGCCGATCATAGTCGACCAATCGTCTTAAAGCCGCGGGCGCGTGCAAAGGCGCTCCCTAGCGGCAGGGCCATCCGTTAGGGATATTGTGCCCTTCCCACTCCCCTCGCGCGACAGCATCTGATTACACTTTTGAAAGGTTACCTATCAGGTACTAAGACGACCCCTTCCGCTTTCAAACAAGGAGCGCCGCCGAACCTCCATGAGGCTCAACGGCGCAGAACTAACGCATTATGAGAATAAGCCCCTAGCTCAGCGAAGCGCGCAGTAGCTCGTTGAACAGCTTGGGGTTGCCGCTGCCGCGACTTGCCTTCATGCACTGGCCAACCAAGAAGCCAATGACCTTCTGGTTGCCGTCGCGATACTGCTGGGCCTGGTCCGGGCAGTTGGCAAGCACCTGGTCCACGATGGGCTGCAGGGCGCCGGCGTCACTCACCTGGCGCATGCCGCGCTCGTCCACGATCTTCTCGGGATCGTCGCCGCTTTGGGCCATGGCCTCGAAAACCTCGTGAGCCTGGTTGGAGCTGATGGCATCCTCGGCCAAAAGCTTCGCCAGCGATGCCACCTGGGCGGGCGCGATGCCGCTGTCCTCCAGCGAGGTGCCGGCAGCCTTAAGGTAACCTGCCATCTCGTTGACAATGAGGTTGGCAACCACCTGTGCGGCTTTGCCGGCAAGGCCCTCTGCCGCCTGCTCGAAGAACGCCGCCGTCGCGGGATCGCCGGCGATCAGCTCGGCGTCGGCGCGCTTGATGCCGAAAGCACCCTCAAAGCGATCGCGCTTGGCATCGGGAAGCTCTGGCAGCTCGGAAGCGCAGTGCTCGATGAACTCGTCCGAAAGGTCGAACGGAGCTAGATCCGGGTCCGGGAACAGACGGTAGTCGTCCGCGGTCTCCTTGACGCGCATCACCACGGTGCGTTTGCGGCTGGGCTCCCAGTGACGGGTCTCCTGGTAGATGATGCCGCCCTCCTCAAGTACCTCCGCCTGGCGGCAGATCTCATAGGCGAGACCGTCATGCAGCGCCTTGAAGCTGTTGAGGTTCTTGAGCTCGGTCTTGGTGCCCAGACGGGTCTCGCCGCGGCGGCGCAGGCTCACGTTGCCGTCGCAGCGCATGGAGCCGTGCTCCATGGAACAGTCGGAGATGCCTAGCGTGAGGAAGATGCGGCGGAGCTTCTCCATAAAGAGGCGCGCCTCTTCCGGCGTGCGCAGGTCGGGCTCGGTTACAAGCTCGATCAGCGGGGTGCCGCAACGGTTGTAGTCCACCAGGCTCTCGGCAGCCGCGGTGATGCGGCCCTCCTCGCCACCCAGGTGGTTCATCTTGGCGGCGTCCTCCTCCATATGGATGCGCAAGATGCGGATGGGAACGCTGTAGCTGCCGTCCTCATGGCGCTGCGGCAGCGAAAGCTCGTCCGCATCATAGCCCGCCATATGGATAGCGCTCTCGGGCATCTGCTCGTTCATGCTGGTGGAAAGACCCACGGCGTTGGCGCTGGCGCTGGCAAGGCTCTTGGCCTCGTCCTCGCCAAAAGCGCACTCCGGACGCTCGGCCGCGCCGCGTCCCGTAACCTCCAGATCAAGATGGCCGTGCATGCAAAACGCGATGGGGCCTTGGGTGGTCTGGAAGTTCTTGGCCATATCGGGATAGAAATAGTGCTTGCGATAGAACATCGAGTGCTTCTGGATCTGGCAGTTGGTCGCTAGGCCCGCCTTGACGATGGACTCGATCGCGCGCTTGTTTGGCACGGGCAGGGCGCCGGGAAGGCCCAGGCAGACCGGGCATACGTTGGCATTGGGCTCGTCATCATGGCTGAGCTTGCAGCCGCAGAACATCTTGGTATCGAGCGCGGTGAGCTCGGTATGGATCTCCAGGCCGATGACGGCCTCCCAATCCTTTAGAACCTCGGAGAGCTCTTTCATGCGAGCTCACCTCCCTTCCCTGCGAAATCCGGCGCTACGGGCGAAGAACCAAAGGCGAGCTCGAGCGCGCGGGCAATGGTCAGCAGCTTGCGGTCGCTGAACGCGGGCGCCACCAGCTGAGCGGAAACGGGCAGGCCGGAGTCCTCGCCCAACCCAAGCGGTACGGATACGCCGCCGTTGCCGGCGATATTGAGCGAGATGGTGTACAGATCGGACAGGTACATCTGCGTGGGATCGGAAATCTCTCCGTGCTTGAACGCGGTGCGGGGCGCGGCGGGCATGAGAATCGCGTCGACCTTCTCGAACGCAGCCGCGTAATCGCGGGTGATGAGGGTGCGCGCCTTTTGAGCCGCGTAATAATATTTGTCGTAAACGCCGCTGGAGAGCAGGTAGGCGCCCAACATCTGGCGGCGCTTGGCCTCCATGCCAAAGCCGCGAGCACGCGAGCGGGAGCTCTGGTCTGCCAGGTTGGAACAACCCTCCTCCTGGAAACCGTAGCGCACGCCGTCGAAGCGCGCCAGGTTGGAGAACGCCTCAGCGGGGCCGATGACGTAGTACGCGGCGATGGCGGCATCCAGATGCGGCAGGTCGACCTCGACCAGCTGCGCGCCCTGGGCCTCCAACTCCGCGGCAGCTTTCTCGACTGCCCGGCGCACCTCTGCGGTCAGACCCTCGGCCTCCATGAAGGCGGGGATGATGCCGACGCGCTTGCCGGCGACGCCGTCCTCCAGGTGCTCGCAGAAGTCGACGGCGAAATCCTGGGACGTTCCGTCATAGGGGTCGCGACCCGCGCCCACCAGCGCATTCATGGCGAGCGCCACATCGGCGACCGTGCGGCCAAAGGGGCCCACCTGATCTAGCGAGCTGCCAAAAGCGACCACGCCGTAGCGCGACACCGCGCCGTACGTGGGCTTCATGCCCACCACGCCGCAGAACGATGCGGGCTGGCGGATCGATCCGCCGGTATCGGAGCCCAGGGCCAGGGCGACCTCGCCGGCAGCGACCGCGGCGGCAGATCCGCCCGAAGAGCCGCCCGGCACGCGCTCGACATCCCAGGGGTTGTTGGTGGGATGGAACGCAGAACTCTCCGTTGAGGAGCCAAACGCGAATTCGTCCATATTCGCCTTGCCAACAGGCAGGCAGCCGGCGTCCAGCATGCGCTGCACGCACGTGGCGGTGTAGACGCTCTCGTAGTTGGCGAGCATATTGGAGGCACAGGTGGTACGGGTACCCACCAGGTTCATGTTGTCCTTGATGGCAAGCGGCACACCTGCCAGCGGGGGTAGGGCCTCGCCGGCCGCGCGAGCGGCATCGATACGCGCTGCGGCGTCAAGCGCCAGCTGGGGCGATACCTGCAAAAATGCCTGAACGGCCCCCTCGCGCTCATCGATAGCGGCAAGGGCGGCGTTCGCGACCTCGGTTGCGGAGAAATCGCCCGCGGCGACGCCGGCGGCGATCTGCTGGGCGCTAAGGGTATCGAGCGATAGCATTACTGGTCTCCCCCTTCGCCAAGAATAGAGGGCACGCGGAACGAACGGCCGCGCGTGCTGGCGGCGTCCTTCAGAGCCTCGTCCACGGGCAGCGCGCGATCAGCGTCGGTCGCGTCGGCGCGCATCACGTTGGACAGGTCGCCGATGGGATGGAACGTGGGCGCCACGTCCTCGTCCGCATACTGCAAGATGGGCTCGAGCATCGAGACGGCATCGTTCATATAGGCGGTCATATCCGCGAGTTCTTCTTCTGTGAGGGCGATGCACGCATAGTCCGCTATGCCGCGCACGTCCTTCTCGGTGAGTGCCATGGGCGCTCCTTCCGCTTGCATACGAATGTTCACCATTATATGCACAAGCGGCCGCTCCACCTAAATGGAGCAGCCGCAAGCTTCAAATTCAACCAAGTTGCAATCTTTAGCGTCTTTGGACAAAGGAGCCGGGCAAGGGCCGTTAGAACGTACACGCCAGGCGCATACCCTGCTCCGCCTCGCACTCGTCCACGCCATCAAGCACCACCACCAAGGTGTCGCCCGCGTTTGCGTCGAGCGCCATCAACGCCAGCGGATCGCGCGCGGGCACAGGGGAGCCTGCAGCATCTTCGCCGGCGCGCCTCGCGGCAACGGTGATGTCGCAGCTCCACTTGCCAGCCTCGGAGGCGACAAGCACCACGGGACGCGCGTGGAAACCCTGGGGATCGGTAATGGTATGTTCAAACGTCTTCATAGCCCGGTCTTTCACCTAGCAGTCGCAGCCGTAGGAAAGATGCGCGTCATCCGCCACGCGCAAGGTCCTATCCAGGTAGCGCGTTGCCAGCCACTTTGCCATGGGCAGGTTCTGATCCAGGTAGTTACCGCATTCCTCTGGACGGGCGCCGGGAATCTCGCCCTCGAAGCCCTCGACAAACTCAAAAAGCGCGGTCACCAGCGGCAAGATCTCGCGCGACGTCACCTTGCCAAAGACCACCAGGTAAAAACCGGTGCGGCACCCCATGGGGCCAAAGTAGACCACGCGGCTTGCCCACTGGGGGTGGTTGCGCAGGAAGGTGGCGCCCAGGTGCTCGATGGTGTGCGCCTCGGCGGTATTCATGACCGGCTCGCGGTTGGGCGCCGTCATACGCAGGTCAAACGTGGTGACCGTGCAACCCGTCGCCTCATCGCGGTCAACGCGCGATACGTACACGCCCGGCTCCAGCGTGAGGTGGTCGACGGTAAAGCTAGCGATCTTCTCCATTGCGGGCATAGCGGCTCCTTGGCGTTACGGGTATAGGTGTGAACGAGCGCCCCTGAGCGTCCGCTTTTCGCGGAACCGCCACGGGGCGCTCATGCCATTTTACCGCGATGCATCCGTTATGCGAACGAAGCCGCTCTAGATCAGGCCCAGGTGCGAAAACGCGTTCCACATACCGTCATCGTCCACATCCGTGGTCACCCAGTCCGCGGCGGCCTTGGCCTCTTCTCCGCCCGAACCCATGCACACGCTGGTTCCGCAGCACTCGAACATGGGGATGTCCACGGTGGCATCGCCCACGGCAACGGTATCCGCCATGTCCGCGCCCAGGTGCTCTACTAGCACGCGCACGGCATGCGCCTTGTCGATACCCTTTACACCCAGGTCGCCAAAGAGCGCGTGCTCTCCCTTGCCGCCCCAGGTACGCGCCACCAGGTCAGGAAACTCGTCCACGGAATCCAGATGGTCCTGGTAGCTGGAGAGGATGAAACTCACCTTGTTGAGGTCGTCGCGGTAGAGCTCGGCGCCGTAGGTAAGCGTATCCATGAACGCATGGGCAGAGGTCTGGGCATCCTCGTCGCTCGCGCCCTTGCCCTTGGCGTAGAGCGTCATGACGGGGGCAGCCGCCTCCCTGAAGCGCTCGCTAGCGAACAGGCCATTGTTGGACTCCAGGTAAAACTCCAGGCCGCGTCCGTGCAACCAATCCACAATATGGCGGCACTGGTCCGCGGTGATGAGTTGGTGCATGACCACCTCGCCATCGCTCTCCACGTAGCAGCCGTTGCCGCCGATCATGCCATCGAAACCGATGTCCCAGATCTCCTGCGGGTTCTCGGCCTTGCTGCGCCCGGTGCACATGTAGACGCGGTGTCCGTTAGCGCGCGCCCGCTTGATGGCGTCCTTGCAGCTTTGCGGAATGAAGTTCTCGTAGTTGGTGATGGTGCCGTCGACATCTAGGAGGATGATTTTGCTTCCCACCATTAATCGCCCCTCAATCTTGTGTAAAGCCAAAGGGCCGGGCGGTTGCGAACCGTTCGCGCACCACCCGACCCATAGCGTCACCCTGCTTATACAGTGTTATACAGAGACCTCGATGCGCAGGTTGTCGAATCCTACAACCAGGCTCTCGTAGTATCCGTCTCCCGTTGTACGCGGGCCGCTCACCACCTGGTAACCGTCTTCGCGCAGACGTGCAGTCAGCTCGTCCACCGCGTGCTCGCTACCCACGGAAAACGCCAAGTGCGTAAAGCCCAGGCGCTCGATAGCCGCATCGACGTTCTCGACACCGGGCTTTGTCATAATCTCCAAGCGAGCGCCGTCTTCAAACGTAAGGAAGAAAGAGCGAAAGCCCGTCTTGGAATTATGGTATTCATCGCCCGCGGAAGCACCTAGGTACGTTTCAAAGAAGTCCCGTGCGCCATAGAGGTCACATACGTACGCCGCAACATGCTCGATACGCATTACTCCAGCCCCTCGGCGCCGTTGGACTTGATGATCTTCTGGTATGCGAAGAAGCTGTCCTTGCGACGGCGCTCATAGGTGCCGGTGCCGTCATCGTACTTGTCAACGTGGATGAAGCCGTAACGCTTGCGCATCTCGCCGGTGCCGGCGGAAACCAGGTCGATGGGGCCCCACCAGGTATATGCGATCAGATCGACGCCGTCGGCGATGGCCTCGCCCATTGCCTTGATGTGGCTCTTGAGGTACGCGATGCGATACGGGTCGTGGATGGAGCCGTCCTCTTCCACCTCGTCGTAGGCGCCCATGCCGTTCTCGACCACCATCAGCGGAATCTGGTAGCGGGCATAGATCTGGTTCAGGGCGATGCGCAGGCCCATGGGGTCGATCTGCCAACCCCAGTCGGTGCTCTCCAGATACGGGTTCTTGCCGCCAAAGGTCATGTTGCCCTCGGTCATCTCATGGTCGGCGTGCGTGCTCACAGTGCCGCTCATATAGTAGGAGAAGGTGTAGAAGTCCACCTTGCCGGCGGCGATGTCCTCAAGGTCGCCCGGAGCCATCTCGAGCTCGATGTCGTTTTCCGCCCAGAAGCGCTTGGCGTAGAACGGATAGGCGCCGCGCACCTGAACGTCGGAGCAATACCAGTTCATGCGGTTCATCTCAAGCTCGTTGGCAAGCACGTCCGCCGGATCGCAGGTGCCGGGGTAGCTCAGGATAAAGCAGTCCATGTTGCCCATCTTGAACTGGGGATACTTCTCATGGGCGAGCTTGACCACGCGGCCGTGAGCCACAAACTGATGGTGCAGGGCCTGGTAGCGCTGCTGCGGGGTGGTCTTGATGGCGGACGCCGGACCCTCGAAGCCCTGGATGAGGCCGGTCTCCATCATGGCGCCCATGTCCATGGTGCCACAGTTGATCTCGTTGAAGGTGAGCCAGAACTTCACCTTGTCCTTGTAGCGCTCGAAGACGGTGGCGCAGTAGTTCTCAAAGAAGCCGATGAGCTCGCGGGAGGCCCACCCGTTGTACTTCTCGACCAGGTGGTAGGGCATCTCGTAGTGCGAGAGGGTCACCAGCGGCTCGATGCCGTGCTTGGCGCAGCAGTCGAAGACGCGGTCGTAGAAGGCCAGGCCCGCCTCGTTGGGCTGGGCGTCGTCGCCGTTGGGGAAGATGCGGCTCCAGGAGATGGACATGCGGAACATGTTGAAGCCCATCTCGGCGAACAGGGCGATGTCCTCCTCGTAGTGGTGGTAGAAGTCGATGCCGTCGTGGTTGGGATAAAGCACGTCCGGCTTGATGTCGATCGTGATCTCGCGCGGCTTCTCGTAGCTGCCGCCGGTGAAGTGGTCATCGACCGAGGCCCCGCGGCCATCGACGTTCCAAGCGCCCTCGAACTGGTTGGCGGCCGTGGCGCCGCCCCAATAGAAACCCTTGGGGAACTGCATGGTTAATCCTCCATTGTCGTTGCTCTTATACGGGAATGCTTAGGACAGGTCGGCGCCATTGGTGGCGATGACTTTCTTGTACCAATCGAAGCTCTTCTTCTTGGAACGGGCCAGGGTGCCGTTGCCGGCGTCGTCGCGGTCGACGTAGATAAAGCCATAGCGCTTGGACATCTCGCCCGTGGAAGCAGAGACAAGATCGATGGGACCCCAGGTGGTGTAGCCAAGCAGGTCCACGCCGTCCTCTACCACGGCGTCGCGCATGGTCTCGATGTGCTGGCGCAGGTAGTCGATACGGTAGTCGTCGTTGATGGAGCCGTCCTCCTCGACCACGTCCTTGGCACCCAGGCCGTTCTCGACCACAAACAGCGGCTTCTGGTAGCGGTCGTACAGGTCGTTCAGCGTGATGCGGAAGCCCAGCGGGTCGATGGCCCAGCCCCACTGGCTCTCTTTGAGGTAGGGATTCTTGGCACCCTGGAAGGCGTTGCCCTCGGTCTTGGGGGCGTCAGAACCCTCACCGGCGGAGCAACGGGTGGAGTAATAGCTGAAGGAGATGAAGTCGACCGTGTTCTCGGCCAAGACCTGCTTATCTTCCTCGGTCATGCCGACGTCGATGCCGGCTCGCTCGAGCTTCTTCAACGCGTAGGCCGGGTAGTAGCCGCGGCTCTGTACGTCCACGAAGAAGTAGTTGTCCTGGTTGGCGAGCTGCGCGGCGCGGACGTCCTCAGGGCGGCAGCTATAGGGGTAGTAGCTGCCCGCCGCAAGCATGCAGCCGATCTTCACGTCGGGGTCGATCTCGTGAGCGATCTTGGTGGCCCAAGCGCTGGCGACCAGCTCGTTGTGGGCCGCCAGGTACTCGACGGCCTCCTTGTCCTCGTCCTCTTCGAAGACCAGGCCGGCGCCCATGAAGGGCAGGTGCAAGATCATGTTGATCTCGTTGAAGGTGAGCCAGTACTTCACCAGGCCCTTGTAGCGGGTAAAGAGCACGCGGGCGAGGTTCTTGTAGAAGTCAATGAGCTTGCGGTTGCGCCAACCGCCGTACTCCTTGATGAGATGGATGGGGCAGTCGAAGTGGGTGATGGTGACCAACGGCTCGATACCGTGCTTCTGGCATTCGCGGAACACGTCCTCGTAGAAGGCGAGGCCGGCCTCGTTGGGCTCCGACTCGTCGCCGTTGGGGAAGATGCGCGTCCACGCCAGGCTCATGCGGAAGGTCTTGAAGCCCATCTCCGCGAACAGCGCGATGTCCTCCTTGTAGTGATGGTAGAAGTCGATGCCGGTCTGCGCGGGATAGAAATACCCGTCCTCGAAATCGAGCATCTTGCGCAGGCCCAGGCCAACCGGGAAGCGATCTTTACCATGCGGCATCACGTCGACGTTGGCCAGCCCGCGGCCGTCCACGTTGTACGCGCCCTCGCACTGGTTTGCGGCGGTGGCGCCGCCCCACAGGAAGCCCTCGGGAAAAACCTTCTCCATACCCTGATTCCTCTCTCTAAGACCTTGGTGGCCGTGTTGGCCCCATCATGCCAACCATCGTCCCGACACTCAAGACATATCAGCTAGATAGATACTTCTTTTCTAAGGTCACAGGTAGTATTCTTAATTCACTTGATACTTCTTGATACATTTTGTGTAAGGAGTCGACATGGATATCATGAGGCGCATCGAAAACGCCCGGGGCCTCACTCCCACAGAGCAGCAGCTGGCGTCCACGGCACGGTCCCTGGGTCCACGCCTGCAGGGCTACAGCATCAAGGAGTTCGCCGTCGCAGCGCACGTGTCGATTCCCAGCGTCCATCGCTTCTGCAAGAAGATAGGACTCGAGGGATTCAAAGAACTCAAGGTGGAGTTCGCCCGCGCCCAGGCCTTGCGCGAGCGCCGCTCGACCGCCGTCGACATCAACTTCCCCTTCTTGCAGGACGATGATGCCGAGACGGTCCTCGAGAGCATCTCCGCCGTCTACGAGTCGACCCTGCGCGATACGCGGGAGCTTTTGGACCCCGCCGCCATGGACCGCACCGCCGGTCTGTTCAACCAAGCCGGCGTCGTCGATATCTACACGCAATCGCACAACCTCTATCCCGCGCAGATGTTCTGCAACCGCCTGCTCTCATGCGGGCACGCCGCTACCTGCCATGAGGGCCTCGAGCGTCAGACGTGGTCGGCGCTAGCATCCGACGCGTCGCACGCGGCGTTGCTCATCTCCTACTCCGGCCTTGGGCCGAACCTGGCGACGCTTCTGCCCATTCTTGCCGATCGCAAGGTCCCCGCCGTGCTCGTTGGAACGCCGCGGGCGGAACGCCTCAACCCCGGCCTCGCCGCATACCTGCACGTCAGCGATCAAGAGAGCCTGCAAGACCGCATCACGCAGTTCGCCAGCCATATCGCCGTGCAATACGTGCTCGACTCCCTGTTCGGCTGCATGCTCGCGCTCGACTGGGAACGCGGCAGCGACTTCCTGTCGCGCTCGCTTCCCCACACGAGCCTCCCCGCCCTTCAGCCCCCGCGGCTCAGCCCCGCTGAATACGCCGGCATCATGATGAACCGTATGCGGTAGCGCACATGCGAAAGGGGTCGACGAGCAGCCCCGTCGACCCCTTTTCCCGAGAGCATCGCGTGCTCGCGCTATTCGGCCTTGCCCTCGCAAGATTCGAGCGCTGCCGTCCTCGCGGCAACGGCGTTCTCGCCCTCGCCCAGCGCGCTGAAGCACGGCTTGCGGCGCTCGCGAATCGCCTCGCCCAACTCCTCCACATGATCCCAGGAGATCTCTGTCACGATATCGATCACCGCCGAGGAAATAGTCACCGTTACCAGCGACCAAGCGATGCTGACCACCGGAATGTAAGTGAGCGAGAGGGCCAGTACCGTAAGGTCCGTGAACAGGTAGCAGCGGCCAACGCGCCAACCGGTGGCCTTGGAAATAGAAAGCGCCAACGCGTCGTCGCCGCCCGCCGATCCACCCTGGCGAACCACCAGGCCCACGCCCACGCCCACAAACAGGCCGCCGAGGACCGCCGCGGCAAACGGGCTGGCGGAAAGGTTGGGCAACATGTGCGGGAAGCTCTCCCACACGCGGTAGAAACCGGCGACCGCCGCCGTCGCGACGGCAGACCATCCCAAGAACTTACCGCCCAACATCTTGAGCGCGATGGCGTAGCAGATGATGTCGAGTACCGGCGAGGCGATGGACGATGGGACGCCAAACCACTTGTTGAGGAAGAGCATAAGGCCTATGACGCCGCCCTCTGTAATGCCCGTGACCTCATGGATGTTGTGGACGCCAAAAGTGAAGATGGCGGCGCCCAGCAGGATGATGGCTACTTTTTTAATCAATCGCTTAATGCGCATGGTACGCGCCGACCCCAACATCGGTATCAATCCCCCGTAACAACTGACGTGCCGCTCCAGCGTATCGCTTTGTCCGAATTCAGACAACCGCGAAAAGCGCGACCCCTATTCGTCCACACGTTCTCCATTAGTCCGATTTCGGACTATTAGTGAGCGCATCACGCAGCTGGACGACCGACCATCGCGCACGAAAGATTGTTGCTGACAATCTCCCCATTCGCGGGCAACCCGCGCTCGCATCAAAACGCACTCATATAATGCTGCCTATGGCCATGCTTAGGGAGTTAGGAGAATCATGGCAGACATCATCGAACTCAAGCCCGTGTTCCACGAGAAGATCTGGGGCGGTTCTCGTATGCGCGACGCATATGGGTATGACATTCCGTCTGATAAAACCGGCGAATGCTGGGCCATCTCTGCCCACCCCAACGGCGACTGCCCCGTGCTGAATCCAGAGTTCGAGGGCATGACGCTGTCGCAGCTGTGGGATCAGCGCCGCGACCTTTTTGGCGATATCGAAGGCGATCGCTTTCCCTTGTTGATCAAGATTATCGACGCTGCCGGCGACCTGTCCATTCAGGTGCATCCCGATGACGCGTACGCCGCCGAGCACGAGAACGGCTCGCTGGGCAAGCGCGAGTGCTGGTACGTACTGGATTGCGATGCGGACGCCACCATCATTGTGGGACAGCGCGCCGCGTCCCGCGATGAGTTCGCAAAGCTGGTGGACGAGGGCCGTTGGGGCGATCTTTTGAACGAGATTCCCATCCACAAGGGCGACTTCTTCCAAATCGACCCCGGCTGCGTGCACGCCATCAAGGCCGGCACGCTGATTCTGGAAACCCAGCAATCCAGCGACATCACCTACCGCGTGTACGACTACGATCGTCTGGACGACGAGGGCAATCCTCGTCCCCTGCACCTGCAGCAGTCCCTTGACGTTATCGATTACCAGGCAACCTCGCCCAAGAGCGGCACCATCACCGCGTCGGAATCCAACGGCGTGACCGTGCTCGAGAGCAACGACAACTACACCGTGGAGCTGGTGCGCGTCGAGGGCGAGCGCGAGCTTGAGCAGCGCTGGCCGTTTATGTGCGTCTCCGTCATCGACGGCGAGGGCACCGTGTGCGGAGTTTCCGTTAAAGCGGGCAGCCACCTGCTGGTTCCCTCCACCACCGCCGCCGTCGAGCTCGGCGGCACCATGCAGCTGGTAACCAGCCACCTGTAAGCGCGCGGCAACAGCACCGCAAAGCTCAACCGTCCCAAGCAGCAGGGGCCCCGGCATATGCCAGGACCCCTGTTTCTTTATATGTGCGGGCGATGGAGCGCCTTGATCAAGCCGCCGTCCCAACCGGGCGAAGACGGGAATGGACAACCCCGATCACCGCGGCAGCCAACGCCGGCAGCAGCCACTCCAGATCAAAGGAGGCAAGCGGCAGCACGTCGAGCATGGGCAGCGCGCCGGGGAAGAACGCATCGCGCGCGCTCACGACGACGCTGACGGTTGCGGTAAGGCCAACAACCCATTGCCACATGCGCGGGTAGCGATCGCATACCTTATGCAGCATGCCCATGACCACCAGCACGATAGCAACCGGGTACAGGGCGTTGAGCAGCGGCACGGAGAACGCCAGGATCGCGTCGAGCCCAAGGTTGGAGACCGCACAGGAGAACATGGCGAATCCCGCCGCCCAAACGCGGTATGGCACGCGCGGAAACTCGTCTGCAAAATACGTTCCGCAACAGCTGATAAGGCCAATGCACACATTGAGACACGCAAGCAAGAAGATCGCCGCGACAACGACCAGCCCCACAACGCCAAAATGCAGCGACGCGGACGCCGTGAGAATGGCGGCGCCGTTGGTGAGATCGGGCATGGCGGCGCTAAGGTTAGCGCCCACAACCGCCAAGCCGCAGTAGATGAGCGCCATAAGAACGCCCGCAAACAGGCCGGCGCGCGAGACCTCGCGCGTAAGGCCCGCGTCATCCGTAACGCCTAGTTCGCGGATATTGGTAGCGATAACGATGCCAAAGGTAAGCGACGCCAGAAGGTCCATGGTCTGGTAGCCAACCAAGAATCCCTGCATAGCGGGTGCGGACGAGTACGACGCCTGCGCAGCGGAGACGCCCGCGAGATCCGGGTTGAAGATGGCCGCCCCAACCACGGCGACAATAAGGACTATCAGCGCGGGCCCCGTCACATGTCCCAGCAGGCGCGTCAAACGGCCGGGATGCATGGCCAAAAGGTACGCAGCAACAAAGAAGAGAACGGAAAACGCCAGGCGCACCGCCTCAAGCGGAAGGTGCTGGGGCAGCAGAGGCTGCAGCATCTCAAATGATGTGGACGAGGTGCGCGGAATCGCCAGGCACGGACCAATAGCCAGATAGACCGCCGCCACAAAGATATGGGCGAAAACAGGGTGCACGCGAGATGCCAGATCGCGGATGGTACCCGCTAGAGCGACGGCGACAATTCCCAGCACCGGCAGGCCGATGCCCGTGATCAAAAAGCCGACCATCGCCGGGATGCCCTGCGCGCCGGCCTGAAGACCAACCAAGGGCGGCAAGATAAGGTTGCCCGCGCCAAAGAACATCGAGAACAAGGTGACGCCTACAAACAGCGACTGCTTGGGCGATAAGGTTTTTGCGGCCACCACGGGCCTCCGTTCACATCCAATCGCGCGTACGCGAACCTTCATCTATCACCGCATTGCGTGACTTTCCACTGTACCACCGCAGCGCCTTCATAACGTGCGCACAGCAATTCAACCAAGCGACCATCCCACTATTGCTATTCTTTTGATAGCATGAGTTAGCCAAAGGAAACGTTATTCAACCGGGCATCGCCTGCCCGACACATCGAAAGGTGCACCCATGGACAACACCACACCCGACCGCGCGGGAAGCGCTGCATGCGCCGGCGAGGGCCCCGCCGGTATTCGCGACCTCGCCATCTCCAAGCGCGACGGGCGCACGGAGCCCTACGACGGCTCCAAGATCAAAACCGCCATGTCGCGCGCCTTTGCAGAGCTTGGCGCGCAAGTCGATGACAACCAGCTCGACCAATTGCTCCAGGCAGTCGAGTCGTCCATGATCGCCCGCGGCGTCGAAGGCGTCGAAGGCATCCAGGACCTGGTCGAGCGCGCCCTCATGGAGCAGGGGTTCTACGACGTCGCGAAGGCATACATCCTCTACCGTCACCACCGCGCGGAGCGGCGCGGGCTGCGGCAGGCTCTCGCCCAGACAGCTGGGGCGCCCGATCTGGTCGCCTGCCTTGAGCGCATCGAGCGCGATTTCACAGACCCCGCCTATAGCCTGGAGCATCTCGAGCACCGCTTCTCCTCGTTCGCGAAACCCGGCATGAGCATCAAGCAACGTCTGGACTCCCTAATCAAGGCAGCGGTCGAGCTCACTTGTCAGGAGGCCCCGCGCTGGGAGATGATCGCCGGGCGCCTGCTGGCTTTCCGCGCGCACCGCGAACTCGCCTCAACCCAAGAGCGCCTGGGACTCGTCGACCTCTACGCAAAGCTGCGCTACCTTACGGACCAGGACCTCTACGGCGACTATATCCTTGCCGCCTACACCCGCGAGGAGATCGACGACGCAGCACGCCTCATCGATGACTCCCGTGACGAGCTCTTCACCTATGCTGGCCTTGACCTGCTGCTCAAGCGCTACGCAATCCGTACGCGCGACCACCAGTTGCTGGAAAGCCCGCAGGAGATGTACCTGGGTATCGCCCTGCACCTGGCCATGAACGAGAAAACCGATCGCCTGGGCTGGGTGGAGCGCTTCTACAACATGCTCTCGCGCCTCGAGGTCACCATGGCCACCCCCACGCTGTCCAACGCGCGCAAGCCCTACCACCAGCTTTCCAGTTGTTTTATCGACACCGTTCCCGACAGCCTGGAGGGCATCTACCGGAGTGTGGATAATTTTGCCCAGGTGAGCAAATTCGGCGGCGGTATGGGGCTTTACTTCGGAAAAGTACGTGCCACAGGAAGTTCTATCCGCGGCTTCGAAGGTGCGGCAGGCGGGGTAATACGCTGGATCAAGCTGGTCAACGATACCGCTGTTGCTGTGGATCAGCTGGGTATGCGCCAGGGCGCCGCCGCCGTATATCTGGATGCCTGGCACCGGGATTTACCGGAATTTCTGCAGCTGCGCACCAATAACGGGGATGATCGTATGAAGGCTCATGATATTTTTCCTGCGGTCTGCTATCCCGATTTGTTTTGGAAAATGGCAAAGGAGGATTTGGAACAGAAGTGGTATTTAATGTGTCCCCATGAAATTTTTATGGTGAAGGGATGGCGTTTGGAAGATTGCTATGGGGAAGAATGGGAAGAAAAGTACAGACAGTGTATAGAGGACGATAGAATTGAAAAACGTTGCATTACTTTGAAAGAAATTGTGCGTATGGTTTTAAAATCAGCAGCGGAGACAGGGACTCCTTTTACATTTAACAGAGATACGGTAAATCGAACAAATCCCAATGGGCATAAAGGAATGATTTATTGTTCCAACCTGTGTACAGAGATTGCCCAGAATATGCAGGCAATTGAAGAAGTAAGCAAAGAAGTACAGACCACAGACGGAGACACCGTCGTTGTCACTGTGACCAGACCCGGAGAATTCGTGGTGTGCAATCTCGCCAGTCTCTCCCTCGGTCATCTTCCGGTTACGGATACCTCTTATATGG
>OGYY01001098.1_pt1 | contig 24565 bp, 23 predicted proteins | sample 1576671 | NCBI WGS metagenome assembly OGYY01 (sample SAMEA3541593, study PRJEB24748) | human gut metagenome | biome: human gut; feature: human-associated habitat; material: faeces | place: China | collected 2012 | reverse complement strand
TCTCCAATGAAGAGAAGAGGCGGACGCAGAAGAAAAAAAGTTTGTGTATTCTGCGGTAAAGAAAATAATGAAATCGATTACAAGGATGTAGCAAAACTCAGAAAATATGTTTCTGAAAGAGGTAAAATCCTTCCAAGAAGAATCACAGGAAACTGTGCAAAACATCAGAGAGCTCTGACTGTTGCTGTTAAGAGAGCACGTCATCTTTCCATGATGCCATATGTTCAGGACTAATCTGATCGATATAGCTTATTGAAGTTTGGGAGCTGTGTCCGGATTGCAGAATATGCTTTCCGGACGTAGCTCTTTTTTCAGTTTGTGGGAAATATCTGGCATAATTCATGGATATCTGGTATAATAAAAGGCAGCGTTTAAATAACTAAGAAAAAGAATGGTAAAGAGTGTTATGAGTGGAAAATTAAAATTAAAAGGCCATCTGAAGCATTTAGCCCGCTGGCCACTGTATTTGTCCGTTCTGCTGATTGTATTGAACATTCTGGTATATGTGATTAACATCAAAGCAGGTGTGGTTGTCACGATGGGAAACGTCCTTTATCTTGTGGCAGCGATTACACTTCTGTTTTATCACAGACCATTGATGTTTAATGATCTGATTGCTTTTGCCAGCCAGTATGAGTTTCTGGAAAAGAAAGTACTCGAAGAACTGGCACTTCCATATGCAGTGATGGATATGCAAGGGAGAATGATCTGGTCAAACAGAATGTTTTCTCAGCTGACGGGAAAAGATCCGTTTTACAGAAAGAATGTCAGTACGATCTTTCCGGATATTACAGCGAACAAACTTCCGGGACATGATGGAAAAGATATCACAGAAGTCAGTACCCAGTTTGGGGACCGCATTTATCGTATCTCTATGCAGAAAGTTTTTCTGGGAGAGTCTGTTGCACCGTCCAAACTGCTGATGGATATTCCGGAAGCAACGAGTCTTATTGCAATGTATCTGTACGATGAGACTGAGTTAAAGGAATATATCCAGGCGAATGAAGACAATAAACTTGTTGTTGCTCTTGCATATCTGGATAATTATGAAGAAGCACTGGAAAGTGTAGAAGATGTCAGAAGATCGCTTCTGATTGCTCTGATCGACCGTAAGATCACGAAATATTTTTCCAATTATGATGGCCTGGTTCGAAAACTGGAAAAAGATAAATATTTTCTGATCATGAGGCAGAGTTCGCTGGAAACGTTGAAGGAGCAGAAATTCCATATCCTTGATGAAGTAAAAACTGTTAATATCGGTAACGAAATGACAGTGACTTTAAGTATTGGTATCGGTCTGAATGCTGCAACTTATCTTCAGAACTATGAGTATTCACGTATTGCCATTGAAATGGCACTTGGACGTGGCGGAGATCAGGTTGTTATCAAAAACGGTGACAGCATTACTTATTATGGTGGCAAGGCCCAGCAGATGGAAAAGACTACCCGTGTCAAAGCCCGTGTCAAAGCACAGGCGCTGAAAGAGTTCATGAGCACTAAAGAACGTGTTGTTGTTATGGGGCATAAGATCACAGATGTTGATGCTCTGGGTGCGGCTATTGGTATTTATCGTGCAGGTAAGACACTTGGCAAACCGGTACACATTGTTGTAAATGACCCATCTACATCCATACGTCCGCTTATGGCTGGATATATAAATAATCCGGACTATGAACCATCTATGTTCATTGACCGGAACCAGGCAATGGAACTGGTAGATGACAATACGGTAGTGGTTGTTGTTGATACAAATAAGCCAAGCTATACAGAGTGCGAAGAACTTTTGTACATGACAAAGACAATCGTGGTTCTCGACCATCACCGAAGAGGTAACGAAGTGATCCAGAACGCGGTATTATCCTATGTAGAACCATATGCATCTTCAACATGTGAAATGGTAGCTGAGATCTTGCAGTATTTCTCGGATGATCTTAGACTTCGTAATATTGAGGCAGATTGCATTTATGCCGGTATTATGATAGATACAAACAACTTCATTACACGGGCCGGTGTGCGTACATTTGAGGCCGCCGCATTCCTGCGTCGTTCCGGTGCGGATATGACCAGAGTGCGTAAGATGCTTCGTGATAATATTGATTCTTATAAGGCAAGAGCGGAAGCTGTTCGAACAGCAGAAATCTACAGAGGATGCTTTGCTATTGCAAAATGTCCGAGTGAGGGACTGGAAAGTCCGACAGTTGTCGGTGCACAGGCGGCAAATGAACTTTTGAATATTGCCGGTGTAAAAGCATCATTTGTACTGACCACATATAATAAAGAAGTTTATGTCAGTGCCCGTGCAATCGATGAAGTTAATGTACAGGTAATGATGGAAAAACTTGGCGGTGGCGGACATATTAATATTGCCGGCGCACAGGTAAAACGTCCGATTGACGAAGTACAGGATATGCTGAAAGAAATTATAGATGAGTTGTATCAGGAGGAAAAAGGCAAGAAATGAAAGTAATTTTATTAGAAGACGTAAAGGCACTTGGAAAAAAAGGCGCCATTGTAAATGTAAGTGACGGATATGCAAGAAATATGATTCTTCCGAAAAAACTGGGAGTAGAGGCTACTCCGAAGAATCTGAATGACCTGAAACTTCAGAAAGCCAATGCAGAAAAAGTTGCACAGGAAAATCTTGAGTCAGCACAGGCATTTGCAAAAGATCTTGAAACAAAAGAAATCATTCTGACACTGAAAGTAGGAGAAGGCGGAAGAACTTTCGGATCTGTATCTTCCAAAGAAATTTCAGAAGCAGCCAAAGTTCAGCTTGGGCTGGATATTGATAAAAAGAAACTTCAACTGCCAAGTCCGATCAGAAATCTCGGTGTGACACAGGTTCCGGTGAAATTGCATCCTAAAGTAACCGGAAGTCTGAAAGTATGGATCAAAGAAGCATAAGTAAGGAGAATCTGCTATGGAAGAAGCGCTGATAAAAAGAATACCGCCTCACAGTATTGAGGCAGAGCAGTCTGTCATCGGCGCCATGCTCCTTGACAGAGATGCGATTCTGATTGCATCGGAAATCCTGACAAGTGATGACTTTTATCAGAATCAGTATGGCATTATTTTTGATGCAATGGTAGAGCTTTGTAATGAAGGGAAGCCGGTTGATCTGATCACTCTGCAGAATCGACTGAAAGAAAAAGATCTTCCTCCGGATATCAGCAGTATGGAATATGTACGAGAGCTTATTGAGGCAGTTCCTACTTCTGCCAATGTGAAGTATTATGCCAACATTGTAAGTGAAAAAGCACTTTTGCGTCGCCTCATCAAAGCGACAGAAGATGTTGCAAATACCTGTTATCTGGAAAAAGAAAGTACAGAGATGATTCTTGAAGAGTCGGAAAAGAAACTGTTTAATATTCTGCAGAGAAGTATTGGCGGGGATTATGTACCGATTCAGCAGGTTGTGTTGAATGCAATCAACAACATTGAGAAGGCATCCAAACTGAAAGGCAGTGTAACTGGTATTCCGACAGGATTTATCGATCTGGATTACAAGACGTCAGGTATGCATCCGTCAGATCTGGTTTTGATCGCAGCACGTCCTTCTATGGGTAAAACTGCATTTGTTCTGAACATTGCACAGTATATGGCATTTCGTAAAGATGTTACGGTTGCGATATTCAGTCTGGAAATGTCAAAGGAACAGCTTGTAAACCGACTTCTGGCGATGGAGTCGCATGTCGATTCACAGAATATGCGTACCGGCAATCTGAAAGATGAGGACTGGACAAAGCTGGTGGAAGGAGCGGATATCATTGGACGTTCCAACCTGATCATTGATGATACACCGGGAATCAGTATTGCGGAAATGCGATCCAAATGTCGAAAATATAAACTGGAACATAATCTTGGAATCATTATGATCGACTATCTTCAGTTGATGAGTGGCAGTGGCAAAAGTGATTCACGTCAGCAGGAAATTTCTGATATCTCTCGTTCGCTTAAGGCACTTGCCAGGGAACTGAGTGTACCGGTCATTGCACTGTCGCAGCTTAGTCGTGCGGTTGAACAGAGACCGGATCACAGACCGATGCTTTCGGATCTTCGAGAGTCTGGTGCGATTGAGCAGGATGCCGATGTCGTTATGTTTTTGTATCGCGATGATTATTATCACAAAGATACAGAGAAGAAAGATATTGCAGAAGTAATCATTGCCAAACAAAGAAATGGTCCAATCGGAACGATTGAACTGGTATGGCTGCCAAGATATACACAGTTTGTAAACATGAAGAAATAATAAAAAAGCAGAAAGCAGGTATCTACCGAAGAATAAACATAGTTCTGAGGTGGATGCCTGCTTTTTTGTCGAACGTTTTTTGTTGAATTCGTAAGGGTTACTTTTTATAATAAAATGTAATGAAGTTCATAAGGAGGTGCATGATGGAGACACGATATACAGTCAGACAGGCGGTGGAAATGACTGGAGTCAAGTCATATGTCCTGCGATACTGGGAAGAGGAACTGGAACTACAGATTCACAGAAACGAATTGGGACACCGTTATTACACCGGATATGATATTCAACTTTTTTTGAATATTAAAGAACTGAAGAAAAGAGGATTGCAGCTTCGGGCAATCAAGAACCTGATCCCTCAGATAACAGCATCTATGACCGGATTTGGAGAAAGTGCATCAACACTTCTGGAAGGAGAAGTCATAGATCATGCTGAAGTAAAAACAGACAGGGATTTAAAAGAAAAAATATCCAAAAAAGACGAGGGGAAAAATGATAAGATCTTAGAATTTCAGGCGATTCTTGAAAGACTGATCACGCAGGAACTGAAGGCACAGAATGAAGATGAAGAAAGATGCAGATCGCTTGATTATGCGATACGCAGACAGCAGCTTGCACGAAAAGAGGCAGCAGCTGCTGCTGAGAAAAAATCTGGACGAAGGCACCGGGATAAGTAACGGAATATAAAAAAGCTGCAGCAGACGCTGCAGCTTTTTTGTTGATATGAATGAAATTATTCAGCTGGGTGAATAGCTTCTGTAGGACAGGCATCAGCGCATGTTCCACAGTCAAGGCAAGCATCAGCATCGATTTCGAAATGCTCTGCACCTTCAGAAATTGCTTCAGCTGGACATTCAGCTGCGCATGTTCCACAGCTTACACATTCGTCAGAAATTACATATGCCATTATAGTATCCTCCTTTATTCTCGTTAGTACCCTTACAGGTTCTATATCGTTATTCTAATATATATCTTTATGGATTACAAGTATAAAATTGTGAACAAGCAAAAAAATCGATATTTTTGGTTGACCGCTTCTAACTTTTATATTATAATAAATCATAGTCGGGAATTTTAAGAATTCCATATTAAAGGAGGCAATTTACAATGGCAAAAGTTACAAAAGACATGCTGATTGGCCAGTTAATTACTTTAGATCCTAATATTGCACCAATTCTCATGAGAGCTGGTATGCACTGCCTTGGATGCCCGTCTTCACAGATGGAATCTCTGGAAGAAGCAGCTATGGTTCATGGAATGGACGTAGATGTTCTGGTTCAGCAGATCAATGATTTCCTTGGTGAATAAGCACGGATTTACCGCATAAAAAAGACTGGCTTTCGGGCCAGTCTTTTTTGCATTTTATAAGTCATGGTGTTTATCAAAGCTGTGTAAGTTGCTGAAGGGCACTGGAAGAAATCAGTTCTCCATGTTCCTTCAGATGAGCTTCACCGGCTGCGGAAAATGCTCTGCCGGATCCATATTCAGAAAGAATATTGCAAACTTTGTTGAATTCTTCTGGTGAGTATTCAGACTGATGAAGGACAAGCTGGTAACGACCGTCTGAAGAATCTTTATAGAGAGTATTTTTGCCTGTGAAAAATCCGTTCAGACCGTGTGCAGCAGCGATGACATCATCCAAATGATAGAAGCTGAACAACCGGATCAGATCAACTGTCGGTGTTTCAGAAGAGGCAGCAGATTTTTCAGAAGTTTCTTTCTGATTGGCCTGCTTGCGAGTAGTACCTTTCATTTTTGCTTCACATATTTTCTGGAAGATATCAATAATGTTGTCTGCTCCGTCAAGTTGAAGTGGTTCTGCCTGAGCATTGTCCTTATATGGTGAAAATTTGGAAAAACGAGTATCCAGTTCTTCCGGATCTTCTACTTTAGTAACGATGAGGATGACACTGTCCAAATTGACCGGGATTGCTTCGATCATGAGAGGAATATTATCAGCCTCAAAACCGAACTGTATCTGTGCCTGCTGCATCATATCGCGGAAAAGTTTTTTTGCCTTTTCGGAACCATAAGCCAGCTCTTTGAGATTAACCTGATGGCTTTCGAGATCTTCTCGGGTTAATGTACAGCGGATTTGATTTTCATTGATTTTTTCTATTTTCATTATGATCACATCCTATTCTTATGCACCTGTCTCTGCTATATTATATGAAAATATCAGAACGACAGGCTATATAGTCCATGACTTATTAATATGACATATTATATACCACAATCATAGAAAATGTAAAGAAATAGAACCTGTCTATTTATAAAATATTTAGAAATTAATTGGGAATTTTTAGATAAAGTGCTAAAAAGGCTTGCATAAACAAAGGAACTCTGTATAATGAGGAATAAGAAAAAATATTCGTCATATAGCTGAAGAACAGATTAGAAGCAAAACTTACACAATACATTTTCCTTCCATATCATTGCCGGTAATACAACATATCATACAGCGTTCTTGCTGGGGCAGTGTGGAAATCCCACCATAAGATTAAATTCAATTATACGGAGGATTATTTTTTCTTGAACCTATCAGGTGTTTTCTAAAATTAATTTCAGGAAAGGAGGGCCGAAAAAAATAAAATATGTCACACAGTAAATGCAGTAAAAAGTCATTGAAACCTTTGAAGGATGAATTAAAAGATTATCGGAAACAAGGTGTCAGGCTTTTTCTGAATGGAAATCCCAGTACACCGAAATGTATTGCGAAAGCCTGTATGATCGCAGAAGACGGTGGTTACATGAGGGATTATACTGCAGATGAAGAAGGCAGGATTGCAAAAGTGAACTTTGAACATATCAGGGAACTTCCCAAAAACAGAAGATGATAAATACCTGCTTTTATATACATAAGATGATTGCAGCGATTTTCCGGTACAAGTGCAGTTTCCCCTCTCGTACTTAACCAGACCGGAAAATCCTGCACAAAATTAAAAAATCTGAGGTAATGATTCTGTACAGGAAATATTTGAAAATTTATAATTAGTTAAGACATTATATAGTAAAGCATGTTATAATAAAAAAGTATATGTAATAATCAGGTTACTGAGAATAGCATAAAAAGTGTTACGATACGTAAGAAAAAAAGAAGCGCAACACAGAATGGTTACAGATCTTATCTGAAATTAAAGGGAGAAACAGATGAAGCATCAGGCAAAAAAACAAACGAGAAATCAACACATGCCTGTCGTAATTGTCTGCATATTGATTTTAGTGCTGGCAGTTATGGGGCTGGGAATGCATTTTATTAAGAAATATATTCCTACAAAAGAAAGAATGAATCTTACAGAATATTATGGACAGCCCGGAGATGGGGAAATGGCAGTTGTTCTGGGAACTGAAATCATGGAAGAACGCGCATTGATGTCAGGAGATCAGATATATCTTCCACTTGATATGGTAAATACATATCTGAATCAGAGATATTACTGGGATAGTGCTGACCAGCAAGTACTTTATGCGACACCTTCTGAATTGCAGTATTATCCGGCAGCAGAGAGCGGAGAAGGCGATGTATGGCTGAAGGATGGAACAGTTTATCTGCGTCTTGGTTTCGTGCAGAAATTTACAGACCTGGATGCTTATGTATATGAAAATCCGAACAGAGTTGCAATCCAGTACAGATTTACCGGAGTGCAGACAACGACAGCTAAAAAAGATACAAGTATCCGTTATCAGGGTGGAATCAAGTCTCCGATCCTGACAGATGTGAAGACGGGGGATACATTAATCTTTCTGGAAGAACTGGAAGACTGGGCCCAGGTTGCTACAATGGATGGCTATATAGGATATGTTCAGAAGGATACGATAGCATCTGCTGAGACAAAAGATTTTGAGAGATCATTTGAGAAAGAGGAATATACCTATCTTACTATGGATGGAAAAGTAAATATGAGCTGGCATCAGGTGACAAGTCAGGATGCAAATGCATATCTGGCGGACACGATCGCAAATGTCAGCGGTGTAAATGTAATTTCTCCTACATGGTATTATATTCAGGACACAGCAGGAAATATAGGAAATATTGCGTCGGCGGACTATGTGGCACTTGCACATGAACGCGGATTAAAGGTTTGGGGACTGATTGATAATTTTACGGCAGAAGTGAGTACAACGGATACACTTTCACAGTTGTCATCCAGACAAAATATGATTCAGCAGCTGATTCAGTCAGCAACTACCGTTGGGCTAGATGGTATAAATGTGGATTTCGAGACACTCAGTGAAGATGCGGGACCTCATTTCCTGGAATTTTTAAGAGAACTTTCTATTGAATGTCATAAGAATAATCTTGTTCTTTCAGTAGATAATCCGGTTCCGGAAGATTTTACCAGCCATTATGACCGCAGAGAACAAGGACTGGTGGTAGATTATATTGTTATTATGGGGTATGATGAACATTATGTAGGGTCAGATGCCGGATCTGTGGCCTCTCTTCCATGGGTGGAGCAGGGCGTGCAGGATACGATTGCAGAAGCACCGGCAGAAAGAACAGTTCTTGCAATTCCGTTTTATACAAGACTTTGGAAAACAACTGGTGGGGCTCTGACCAGTGAGGCGATTGGAATGGATGAAGCACAGAATGTCCTTACTGAAAATGGCGTTGAAGCTGTATGGGACGGAAGTGTCAGTCAGAATTATGCAACATTTGAAAAAGATAATTCAACGTATCAGATTTGGCTGGAAGATGCACAATCGATCGTGGAGAAAGTGAAACTGATTCCGAAATATAATCTTGCGGGCATTGCACAGTGGAAGCTGGGATTTGAAAACAGCAGTATCTGGCAGACGATCAGCGATAATTTACAGTAATAAAAAGCTCTGTTGTATCAGTGATTGATACGACAGAGCTTTTGACGTTGCGTAAATAAAAAAAGTTCCATAAATGGAAGGAGGCCGGTACTTTCGTACCGGCGCGTATGAAAAAGAAAAATATTTTATAGAAGGCATGCACCTTCTATGCATATTAATATACCTAATAAATGTGAAAAAAATATGGTATAAATTTGAAAAAATTGTGAACTAGAATTTCTTCCAGGTTCCTTTAAAGAAAAGAAGCATCAGAGGAAAAATTTCCAATCGTCCGGCAAGCATGTCAAAAATTAACACACATTTGGAAAGATAGGAAAAGGAACTGAAGTTCCCCATCGGGCCTACAATTTCCAGACCAGGACCGATATTATTCAATGTTGCGGTGACTGCTGTAAAGTTTGTAATAAGATCAAAATTATCCAGAGAGATAATAAGGACAGAAGCTGCTAAGATCAGGAGATATACACTCAGATAAATGTTTGTAGATCTGATGATATCATGTCCAATCGTTTTTTCATCCATTTTGATTTTTTTGACTGCATTCGGGTGCAGATATAACTGGAATTCTTTTTTGGCTGCTTTACATAGAATCAAAATTCGGGAAACTTTGATTCCGCCACCGGTACTTCCGGCGCATGCACCGACAAACATCAGAAGTACGAGAATCGTTTTGGACAAAGAGGGCCACTGGCTGAAATCTGTGCTGGAAAAACCGGTTGTTGTAATGATAGAACCAACCTGAAAGGCTGCCTGTTGAAATGCTTCACCCAGATTGCGGAACAGATGAGCTGTATTTAATCCGATCACAAGGATTGCAGCGAGAATGATTCCAAAATAATAACGCACTTCTTCAAATTTAAATGCCTGCACAAACTTTTTCGTAAGAAGAAGATAATATGCAGAAAAGTTGACTCCAAAAAGAATCATAAAAATCGTTGTGACAACCTGACAGTAGGTGCTGTAGCTTCCCATACTGTCATTGACGATACCAAATCCACCAGTACCGGCTGTACCAAAAGAAATACACAGGGTATCGAACAGAGGAATTCTGCCAATCAGAAGAAGAATAATCTGGAACAGTGTCATTCCAATATAAATCGTGTAAAGAATTTTGGCGGTCTGCTGAACTTTTGGAACCAGTTTGCTGACGGAAGGACCAGGGCTTTCGGCTTTCATCAGATTCATATGATACCCGCCGGCAAGTGGCAGCAGTGAGAGCAAGAATACAAGAACCCCCATGCCACCGATCCAGTGTGTGAAACTTCTCCATATCAGAATACAATGAGGGAGAACTTCCACATCTGTCAGGATACTGGATCCGGTTGTTGTGAACCCAGATACTGTCTCAAAAAAAGCATCGATTGGATGTGGGATAGCACCGCTGAGGACAAAAGGTACTGCACCGGAAATACAAAGTGCAAACCAGCTCAAAGCTACTGCAACACATCCGTCTTTGGTATAAAAAACTTTGTTCTTAGGTTTTCGGATAGTCAGTGGAAGACCTACGATCAGGCAGACAATCATGGAAATCAGAAAAGCGAAAAATTCATGTTCCTGATAAATGAGAGCCGTGATACATGGAAGAACCATGAACATTGCCTGAAAATTACACACCCATCCAACGATATAAGCAATAATTCGAAAATTCATCTGTATACATCCCTTCTTATGCCAGAATATCGCGGATATCGCGAAGTCCCTTATGGGTTGTGACAATGATCACGTTGTCGCCAATCTGAATGGAATCCTGTCCTCTTGGAATTCTGACAGTCCCCTCACGTGTAAGGCAGCAAACAAGAAGATTGTTTTTCAGATTCAGCTTGGAAAGTGGAATTCCCACAACAGGAGAATTATCACGAATGATAAATTCAAGCGCTTCCGCCTGATTGTCAAGCACATGATAAAGGGTTTCTACGTTACTTCCGATAGTATTCTGCATGGCACGTACATACCGGAGAATAGAATCAGAGGTAATATATTTCGGGTAGATCACACTTCCAATATCCAACTCATCGATAACGTCTTTGTAAGGAAGACGGTTTACTTTGGCAATCAGTTTGGCCTGTGTCATATTTTTTGCAGACAGTGACAGGAAAATGTTTTCCTCGTCCATGTTTGTGAGTGTGACAAAGGATTCTACTGTGGAAAGACCTTCTTCCATGAGAAGTGCGCGGTCTGTACCATCACCGCAGATAATTGTGGCATTTGGAAGCATCTCGCTGAGTTCTTCACAGCGCTCTTTGTTCTTGTCAATGATCTTAACACTGATCTTCAGATCAGAAAGGGCTTTGGCAAGATAATAGGAAATTGTGCCGCCGCCAATGATCAGAGTATTTTTGACTTGATGTGTCTTCAGCCCAATCTTTTTAAAGAAAAGAGCTGTATTTTTGGGTGTTGCGATAATAGAGATAAAATCGCCATTGTGAACCAGATGATCACCGCCCGGGATGCTTAAGGTCGTTTTACTTTCAATGGCACAAAACAGAACATCACAGCGATATTTGTCTGTGATCTGGGAAACTGACATTCCATCCAGTTCAAATTCCGGGAGAACTTTAAACTTGAGAAGTTCTACACGTCCTTTTGAAAATGGATCGATTTTGATGGCTGCCGGAAAACGCAGAAGTCTTGAGATTTCTCTGGCAGTGGCCAGTTCCGGATTGATGATCATGGAAAGACCAAGGCGTTCCTGAATAAAACCAATCTCTTTACTGTAAATTGGATTGCGTACACGGGCAATGGTCTGACAATGTCCGGTTTTCTGTGCAATCAGACAGCAGAGCAGGTTTAATTCATCAGAAGCGGTGACTGCAATCATGATATCAGCAGTTTTGACGCCGGCTTCCATAAGTGTATTGATGCTGGCTCCATTTCCAACAATCCCCATGGCATCAATATCTTCGGTGAGATTGTTGATAACGTCTGCATCTGTATCGATCAGAGTAAGATCAGTATCTTCTTCCTGTAATTGCTCTGCAAGGGTGCTTCCAACTTTGCCGCATCCGACAATTATAATATGCATGCTTTCCTCCGTAAAAAGAATATAATTATTATAAGCGTTTCCATTATATCACTGTATATGGGATTTTTAAATATTTAAAATAGTTTTTGCAGAAAAATCATGGTATATTAATAAATACAAAAGAAAATATCAGAGATGTATGATAGATACAATTACAGATTGAAAAAAGAAAGGGATTTTTTATGGATACAGTCAGTGAAACTGTCAGTAAAGTAGATGAAGGTCTGCAGGAAATGGGAATTGACGGTGTGAAGGATAGTCTGAAAGATCTGTTGAATTTTAAACAGTATATGGAAAACCAGGTTCCGGCAGTTATGGGCTTTTGTATTAAAGTTGTTCTTTCAGTAATTGTGTTCTTCGTGGGACGAAAAATCATTCAGTGGATATTGAATGTTATGAGACGATCTCTGGAGAGAGCCAATGTGGATGCTGGTGTGATACAGTTTGCTTCTTCTGCCGGGAAAGCGGTTTTGTATGTCCTTCTGATCATCAATATTGCAGTAAGCCTTGGTGTAAAGGAATCTTCTGTAGCGGCATTGCTTGGTACGGCAGGTGTGACGGTTGGTCTGGCACTACAGGGAGGTCTTGCAAATCTGGCAGGAGGAGTTCTTTTGTTGCTTTTTAAACCTTTTGTAGTTGGAGATTATATCATTCAGGATCAGTCAAACGGGTGTGAGGGTACGGTCGCCAAGATTGAGATCTGCTATACAACACTTCTGAGCATTGACAATAAAAAAATTGTGGTACCAAATGGAACACTGTCAAACAGTACGATCATAAATGTAACGGCCAAGGAGAATCGTAAACTTGAGATCAAAGTTGGAATTTCCTATGAGGCAGATATTCAGAAGGCAAAGAGAATCATTGAGAAAATTCTCAGAGAAGATGCAGATGCCAAAAGCGACACAAAAGAAATGCTTGTGTTTGTGGACGAGCTTGCAGACAGTGCAGTGATCATGGGCTTGCGTGTCTGGGTGTCGACAGAACGTTACTGGCCAACGAAATGGCGCCTGAATCAGAAGATAAAAGAAGAATTTGATGCTAACGGAATTGTGATTCCATATAACCAGATGGAGGTTTATGTACATCAACAGAAATAGTTGACGATAAATAATAATATAAAAAGAGGTTTACATTTAAGGATATAATTTTTTAAAATGTAAACCTCTTTTTATATTAAGTTGACAATTGGAAAGGCCTGTGTTAAATTGTTAAATAGATAACAGATAGAACTGTCATCACGAGGAGGAGAAAAAATGAGTACAATAGCAGCAACCAGAAGTAAAACTTATGATATTGTGTACATTGCCGTATTTGCAGTTATTATGGCAATCTGTTCCTGGATATCCATTCCGGCAGCTGTTCCGTTTACACTGCAGACGTTTGGCGTTTTTGTAGCGGTAGGTGTCCTTGGTGGAAAAAGAGGAACACTTTCCATATTGGTATTTATTCTGCTTGGAGCAATTGGAGTACCGGTATTTGCAGGATTTTCTGGAGGTATTGGTGTTCTTGCTGGAACAACTGGCGGATATATTATTGGTTTTCTGTTTTCTGCCCTTGTTATGTGGGCAATGGAAAAACTTCCGGGTAAGAAATCCGTAATGCAGATTGTGTCCATGATCGTAGGACTGATCGTATGCTATGCTTTTGGTACTGCATGGTTTATGATCGTTTACAGCAGAGCGAATGGTGCCGTTGGTCTTGCAACTGTTCTGGGATGGTGTGTCATTCCATTTATCATTCCGGATATTATTAAAATTGTTCTGGCTTATGGTCTTTCCAGAAAGCTCCGCAAATTTGTAGCATGATCTGTTTAAGACCGCATCATGGAATGTGTCTTGCGTATTTTGAAGGAAAAGGCTACAGTGACGGATTCACAGTAAATATGCAGAAGATGCTGGAGTTTTTTGAAAAAGGCGCAGATATTGAGCTTACCGTATCCGGAGATGAAATCTGTAAAGAGTGTCCGAATCTGAAAGAGGGAAGTTGCGTGAGTGCCGGTCTGGTGGAAGCCTATGACCGTAAAGTGCTTGAAGCATGCGGACTCAGTGAAAAAGCACAGATGAGATTTCAGGAATTTGTGGAAAATGTGCAGAAAAATGTGATCGAGTCAGGAAAACGGGTGGAAATCTGTGGGAATTGTCAGTGGAATGAGATTTGTGCGAATAAACAGAGCAGATGGAAACGAAACAAATAAAAAATAATAAATGAAAAATAACAAATGAAAAACACCGCAGACAGATGGAAGCAGTATCTGTTTGCGGTGTTTTTTGGAATATTATTTTGAAGTACGTTCAGCAAAGATTAGTACGATCAGTGCACCAATGAATGCAGAGACTGTTGAGAAGAACAGCATTGCGTGTACTCCGGCAAGGTCGATGAGTGTTCCGCCAAGAAAAGAACCAAGTACGCTTCCAAGGGTATATGCCATTGTGAAATAGGCCTGCCCCTTGATTGCGTCTTCCGGTTCCATTAGGGCATTTACATAATAAACAGAAGCTGCAGTCATAAGTCCCCATCCGAGCATCTGAAAAATCTGTACGCCGTAAAATACCGGAATACCCGGAGCAAGCAGCGTGCCAAGTGCTTTTATCGTGAAAAAGATCCCGGCAGTTTTTAGCAGAAGGTCACAGCGAAATTTGCGGATGATATAGCCAAAAAGGAAAAGCGTTGGCAATTCGCATATGGCGGCGATTGCTGAGGCTGTTCCCATTTCTGCACTTCCGCCCCCTTTTGCCAGGGCAATCTGAAAATTAAAGTTATTCAGCAGAACATGGCTGAGATAGATAAAGATACATCCGAGCAGTACCAGGGAAAAACGTTTGTATTTCCTGAAAAAAAGTATTGGATTACTGTCTGAGCTGCTTTTGGGAGCATTCGTGGCAGTGCTGTCTGATTTTGCTTTGGAAAATGGAAAAAGAATAAGGATACCAAGAGACAGCAGGGTAAGGACAATTACAGTGATCGGGATGGAAACAGGTCCGGCTTTTACCGTAATGATCCCCAGAATGTAACAGATACAGGCATAAGCGACAGATCCCATTCCACGTGCAAGACCAAAATTGAGAGAATGTCCCTGATTGATGCTTTCCATTCCAAGGGAATTAATAAAAGGAGTCATCAGTTGCAGCAGGGCAATACTGGAACCATAAAGAAGTCCGGTAAGTATGAGAGAATGGGATAAAAATAATCCGATCACAAGGATCAGCTGAAGAAGGTACAGCATCTGGATCAGTTTTTTCAGGGAGGGGCTTTGTGGCTGGTCAGCGTAACCTGCAAGGACAGGCTGCAGTACTGCAGACAGAAGTCCTGCTATAGCTGCAAGGATTCCAATCTGAGTATTGGTAAATCCACCGGAAAGAAGAAAAAAACCGGAAAAACTCATGATTGCTGCAAAATACATCCAGTACAGTCCCTGGATGACTGCATAGGAAGGGGTAAGATTTTTGGATTTTGATGGTGACATGATTCTGAACTCCTTTGTTAAAGTACTTCTATTATACATTTAAAAACGTGAATGATAAAGTACAAAATACTTGCAGATTCCTGTTTTTTATCTTAAGATAAAGGACAAAAGAAATGTATGTAAACTAACAGGAGGAAAATAAGATCATGAAGAAAAAAATAGATGTTTTTGAACATATGGGAGAAATTTTGAACGGAGTAAAAAATGGAGTGCTGATCACCGGAAAAGCAGATGGCAGAGTGAACTCTATGACAATTTCCTGGGGAATGGTTGGCGTAGAATGGGGAAAACCAGTTTTTATTACATTTGTCAGAGAAAGTCGTTTTACAAGAAGTCTTCTTGAGAAGAATGGCGAATTTACGGTTAATATTCCACTGGATGACAGTGCAAAAAAAATTCTTGGATACTGTGGGGCAAAATCAGGAAGAGATGTAGATAAAGCGAAAGAAATTGGTCTGACTTACGAAGAACCGGAAACAATTTCTGTCCCGGGAGTAAAAGAACTTCCACTGACACTGGAATGCAAAGTAGTCTATAAACAGACACAGGATACAGAGGCCATGACAGAGGAAAACAGAGAGAAGTTTTATCCACAGAATGTAGAAAGTTCATTTTCAGGTGCAAACAGAGATACACACATTGCATATTACGGAGAAATCGTAGATGCATATGTGATTGAGTAATGCGATAAGAAATGTGCAGCTCCCCGGTGAAGGGAGCTGTTTTTATGGGCAGATATGCGCACCATTCCATATTTATGTCATAAAATATAGAGACATATTATTTGTGACAGAAAGGATTTGCTCATGGAAAATTATCAGATGAACCGTCCATGTGGCCGCCCATATAATGCAACTTGTGGAATGGCAAAAGAGATGATGTCCGGGCAGCAGTGTTCCTGCCGGAATAATTCCAGAAATCAGCCATCCCGCCCTTCGCCATGTCCGTGTCACCTTCCGGATGCCAAAACCAGAGATGCGGAAATGTATACACACATCGATCAGATGGAAGCAGCCATGGCGTATGTTCCCTGCCAGAAATTTACTACGACATATGATCTTGGATATGCGTTGAAGGTCGGAACTGTTTTTCCGCAGCTCTGTAAACCATTTTGTGGAAAGAGAGGTGGGCAGAGATGATGTATCGCAATCAGTGTACTGCAAAAGAAAAATTAATGAACCGTATCAACGAAGTCAGTTTTGCAGTAAATGATGTTCTGCTTTATCTGGATACACATCCATGCTGTGAAGAGGCAATCTCCTTTTATCAGGAGTGTGAACAGGAACGCCAGAAACTGCTGAAAGAATATGCGCAGTGTTATGGCCCACTGACAGTAGATGCTGCACTGGAATCTGGTGGGGATACATGGAAATGGGTGCAGCAGCCATTCCCATGGGAAACGGAAGGAGGGTGCAGATAGTTTATGTGGAATTATGAAAAAAGACTGCAGTATCCGGTAAATATTAAGACTCCAAATGCAAAGATCGCCCAGTTCATCATGAGTCAGTATGGTGGCCCGGATGGCGAGATCGGAGCATCTATGCGTTATCTTTCTCAGCGTTTTACTATGCCAAATCGCATGGCCATGGCAGTGCTGAATGATATTGGCACTGAGGAACTGGCACACCTGGAAATGGTTTCCACGATCGTTCATCAGCTGACAAAAGATCTCTCTATGGAAGAAATTGAAAAAAGTGGTTTTGGGCCATATTATATTGATCACACAGTAGGTGTATGGCCACAGGCAGCCGGTGGAGTTCCTTTCAATGCATGTGAATTCCAGAGTAAAGGTGATCCGATCACAGATTTGTTTGAAGACCTTGCTGCGGAACAGAAAGCCCGGGCAACGTACGATAATATTCTTCGAGTTGTCCGTGACATTCCTGAAATTGCAGATCCGATTCGTTTTCTACGTGCGAGAGAAGTCGTACACTTCCAGCGTTTCGGGGAAGCACTTCGTTCCGTACAGGAACAGCTGGATGCGAAAAACTTCTATGCATTCAATCCGAGCTTTGACTGTCCATGTGAGGCGTCCTGTAAAAATTCATAACAACAAAGAAATATCAAATAAGACCTGGGAGGATTCTTCCGGGTCTTTTAGGGTAAATACAGGATTTTACAATTCCTTTCATCCATGTTATTATGACAACGCATTAAATATGAAAGGAAAACGATCATGGAAGTTCTGACGATTGGGATTTTCTGTGCTTTGCTCATTATATGCATCATAACGGGAAAATCTATATTATATGCTCTTCTGGCAGGTCTGATCATTTTCAGCCTGTATGGAAAAAAACAGGGATATAGCTGGAGACAGATTAGCAGGATGGCATTACAGGGAGTCTGGAAAGTAAAAAATATTCTGCTCACATTTATACTGATCGGAATGCTGACAGCACTTTGGCGACAGGCTGGAACAATTCCTACAATCATCTGTTATACCGTGCATCTGATAAAACCATCGACATTTTTGCTGATGACATTTCTTCTGAATTGTCTGATCTCAGTCCTGACAGGAACTGCTCTTGGTACGGCAGCTACGATTGGTGTTGTATGTGCAACGATGGCTTCTGCACTTGGAATTCCTTCATGGATGACCGGTGGTGCAATTCTTTCCGGGGTATATTTCGGAGATCGTTGTTCTCCTGTTTCGACAAGTGCACTTCTGGTGGCGGAGCTGACGGAGACAGGTATCTATACAAATATAAAAAATATGATCAAAAGTGCATTGGCACCATTTACCATTACCTGTATTCTTTATCTGACTGTCAGCATACAGCTTCATGGAAAAACAGAGATGCCGGATCTTGGACATGCTTTTGGCAGTGAGTTCCGGCTCAGCTGGATTGCATTGCTGCCTGCAGCGGTGATTCTGCTGTTGTCTGTTGTGCAGGCAGGGGTGAAGATCGCGATGATCGCCAGTATAGTTACTGCAATTCCTGTCTGTATTGGCCTTCAGAATATGGCATTTACGGAACTTCCTGAACTTCTTCTGAATGGTTTCCATTCTACAGATGTGACGGTAGCGGCAATGCTGAATGGAGGTGGTATCACTTCGATGTTGAAGGTTGGAGCAATCGTATGCATTTCTTCATCTTATTCAGGTATTTTTCAGGCAACAGGAATCCTGAATGGATTTCAGAAAATGGTCTGTTTGCTTGCCGACAGGACAAAACCATATTTTGCAGTGCTTGTCACATCAATCCTGACAAGCGTTATGGCATGTAATCAGACACTGGCAATCATGCTTACAGATCAGCTCTGCAGCAGAACAGAACCGGATAAGCTGCGTTTTGCCAATAATCTGGAGGACAGTGCAGTGCTCATAGCACCTTTGGTGCCGTGGTCGATCGCGTGTGCTGTTCCGCTTACAGCAGCAGGTGCACCGGGATACAGCGTCTTATTTGCAGTGTTTTTGTATCTGCTTCCGTTGTGCGATTTAGTGTTAAAAAAATAACTGCCCTATTGTAAATTGACCAAAATAGTGGTATTCTGTAAGAAATTGAATAATAAAAATAACAGGTGCTGATGTTAGATAATCAAATAGCCTTCAGTTAAAAGGGAAACAGGTGTAAGTCCTGTACGATCTCGTCACTGTATACAGGGAATGCAGAATCATGTGTGTATGCACAGTCACTGGGAAACTGGGAAGACGATTCGGGTGTATTGATCTGTAAGTCAGGAAACCTGCCTGCTATTGGTACGGGGATTTTAAATTCCGGATCACGAGTAATTGGTTGTACCATAATCCAGAAACTCTAGCCCGGTGCAGGAGTTTTTTTATTGGGAAATATAGTATTTCTCCGAAAAATATTTTTTGACCAGGCTTGCTGCCGTACTTTGTTATTCATTTTAATTTTCATGAGAAAACAGGTACAGGAGGAAAAAAACATGAAAAACAAAACTGTAAAAGCACTGGCAATTGCAATGACTGTAGCAACAGTCACAATGATGGGATCTGCAAGCATCTACGCTTCTGATGACACTGCTGAGACAGCAACAGAAGAAACCGCAGATGATGCAGAAACCGCAGATGATGCAGAAACCGCTGATACAGAAGAAGCTTCCGATGATGATCAGAAAGCAGCAGATGAAGTAGCAGCACTGATCGACAAGATTTATGTTCAGGAAAGAACTGATACAACAGATGAAGACTGCAAAGCTGCCAAAGAAGCATGGGATAAACTGACAGACGCTCAGAAGGAACTGGTTGAAGGCGAAGAAGCTGATCCGGATTACTTCGGACGTGACACTGGTGATGCATCCAAAGATGATCCTCGTAACCAGGATGAAATCGGTGAGAACGAACTTCTTGTTGTAAGCTTTGGTACATCCTTCAACGACAGCCGTGCTGAGGATATCAAAGGAATCGAAGACAAACTGCAGGAAGCATATCCGGATTGGTCTGTAAGACGTGCATTTACAGCACAGATCATTATCAACCATGTAGAAGCAAGAGATGATGAAGTGATTGACAATATGCAGCAGGCACTTGACCGTGCAGTTGATAATGGCGTTAAAAATCTTGTTGTTCAGCCTACACATCTGATGCATGGTGCTGAATATGATGAAATGACAGAAGCAATTGATGGATACAAAGATAAATTTGAATCTGTTGCAATCGCAGAGCCAATGCTTGGCGAAGTTGGTGATGACGCTACTGTAATTAACGATGATAAGAAAGCTGTTGCACAGGCTATCACAGATGAAGCCTGCAAAGAAGCTGGATATGACAGTATGGAAGCTGCTGCAGAAGATGGAACAGCATTTGTATTCATGGGACATGGTACTTCCCATACAGCAAATGTAACATATGATCAGATGCAGACACAGATGAATGACCTTGGATTCACAAATGCTTTCATTGGTACTGTAGAAGGTGAACCGGAAGATACAGAATGCCAGGCTGTTATCGCAAAAGTTAAAGATGCTGGATTTAAGAAAGTTGTTCTTCGTCCACTGATGGTTGTTGCTGGTGACCATGCAAACAACGATATGGCTGGTGATGATGACGATTCCTGGAAATCTCAGTTCAATGCATCTGGTGCATTTGACAGCGTTGACTGCCAGATCGCAGGTCTTGGAAGAATTGAAGCTGTAGAGGATCTTTACGTAGAGCATACAAAAGCAGCAATTGATTCTCTTGGAACAGCTGATACAACTGAAGAAACAACAGATGATACTGCAGAAGCAGCAGATGACACAACAGATGGTGCAGAAGAAGTTACAGACGATTCTGCAGCAGAATAATGTAATGTGTAAATAATTTATGCAATAAACGGGACTGCCCGGAAGGCTTGATTGTCTTCCGGGCAGTTCCTGTAAAATCAGGAGGATTTATATTATGAAACGTTCAGTGGCAATGATGGCATGTGTATTAAGTGGAGCACTTATGATCGGCAGTTACAGCCCGGTTTTGGCAGAAGGAGCGAAGGCAGTTTCTGCAAAATCTGCAGAGCAGGAAACTACAGAAGAGACAAAAACAGACGAATCATCAGAAGGTGCTAAAGCAGACGATACTGCAAAAGGTGATGTCCTGGAAGATGGTGTCTACACAGCAGAGTTTGATACCGACAGCTCCATGTTCCATGTAAATGAAGCAAACGACGGAAAAGGTGAACTGACTGTCAAAGATGGCAAAATGACCATTCATGTAAGTCTGAATTCCAAAAAAATCGTAAATCTCTTTGTTGGAACGGCAGAAGATGCTCAGAAAGACGGTGCAGAGATTCTTGAGCCAACGACAGATACGGTTACCTACAGTGACGGAATGACAGATGAAGTTTACGGATTTGACATTCCGGTACCTGCGATTGATGAAGAATTTGACGTTGCCCTGATCGGAACAAAAGATAAATGGTATGACCATAAAGTAAAAGTTACAAATCCGGAAAAAAAATCAGATGCTTCAGTTGAAACAACAGAGGATACAAAAAAAGTAACTGCTGAGGATCTGAAGCTGAAAGATGGCGACTATACCGCAGAAGTAAAGATGGAAGGTGGCTCAGGCAAAGCATCTGTAACATCACCGGCGAAATTTACTGTCAAAGATGGTGAGGTAACTGCATCTGTAGAGTGGAGCAGTCCGTACTACGATTATATGCTGATCGGTGATGAAAAATATGAGCCGGTTAATGAGGATGGCAATTCTGTATTTGAAATTCCGGTAGACGGATTTGACTATCCAATGGAAGTAGTTGCAGATACGGTTGCTATGAGCACTCCTCATGAAATCGAATATACGTTACAGTTTGACTCCGCAAGTATTAAAGAGGCAGATAAATAAAAATGAAAAATAAGTTACGTATGTTTTTATGCGCGGTTTTAAGCACTTCGCTTCTGTTGTCTGCACCTGTTCTGATACAGGCAGCAGATGCGCAGGAAACAACAGAAGATACAGAAACAAAACAGGATCTTGCAGGGCTGAAATATGACCACAGTCTGGAACTTCAGTATGCAGATCAGTTTTCAGTAGATTATTATGAAGACGGTTATGCGTTGATCACGATTGAAGGTGACGGGCAGTTTCTCCTCGTACCGGATGGGAAGGAAGCACCGGATGGGCTGGACAGTGACATTGCTGTGATCAGACAGCCTCTTCAGAATATTTATCTGGTGGCAACGTCAGCAATGGACCTTTTCTGTGCGCTGGACGGACTTGACAGCATCAGTCTTTCCGGAACAAATGCAGATGGCTGGTATATTGACGAGGCAAAAAAGGCTCTGGAAGATGGCAGTATTTCTTTTGCAGGAAAATACAGTGCACCGGATTATGAACTGATTTTATCAAAAGGCTGTGATCTTGCAATTGAGTCCACAATGATCTATCACAAACCGGAGGTAAAAGAAAAACTGGAGCAGTTTGGAATTCCTGTTCTGGTAGAGCATTCCAGTTATGAAAGTCACCCACTCGGACGTACAGAATGGCTGAAACTATATGGTGTCCTTTTGGGAAAAGAAGATCTGGCGGATAAGCTTTTTCAGGAACAGGTAGATAAGCTGAAAGCAATCGAAGACAGTGAATCTACCGGAAAAACAGTGGCTTTCTTCTATATTAATTCTGTTGGTGCTGCCAATGTTCGTAAATCCGGCGATTATGTATCAAAAATGATCGAGCTTGCCGGTGGAAAATATATTTTTAATGATCTGGGGGCGGAGGAAGACAATTCCCTGTCCACGATGAACATGCAGATGGAAGAGTTTTATGCCGGTGCCAAAGATGCCGATTATATTATCTACAACAGTACCATTGACGGTGAACTGACAGACATCAGTCAGCTCCTCGAAAAAAGTTCCCTGCTGGCAGATTTTAAAGCTGTCAAAGACGGGAATGTCTGGTGTACCAATCAGAATCTGTTTCAGGAGACGATGGAACTCGGTACTATGATCGAGGATATTCATACGATGCTGACATCAGATGATCCGGATCTGGATACACTGACGTATATGCACAAGCTTAAATAAAGAGAGGAACGTAACATGCGGAAGAAATTACATTTCAGATACTGGCTGTCTTTTACAGTCCTGATCATTCTTTTGCTGGTCCTGGTATTCTGGAATATCAATTCGGGAAGCATTCCGATATCGTTAAAAGATGTTTTTCGGATTTTATTCCAAAAAGAAGGAAATCAGACCGCCTATAATATTGTATGGGAAATCCGGCTTCCGAGAATACTGGCAGCAGTCATACTTGGAGGTGCACTTTCTGTATCCGGTTTTCTTCTGCAGACCTTTTTTGGAAACCCGATTGCGGGACCTTTTGTACTTGGTATTTCTTCCGGGGCAAAACTGGTTGTTGCACTTACTATGATCTATCTTCTGGGAAAATCTATGGTTGCCACATCCGGAGTCATGATCATTGCGGCATTTATCGGTTCTTTGATTTCTATGGGATTTGTTCTTCTGATCTCAAGGAAAGTAAAGCAGATGTCCATGTTGGTAGTAAGTGGCATTATGATTGGATATATCTGTTCAGCTGTGACAGATTTTGCAGTCACTTTTGCAGACGATTCCAACATTGTAAATCTTCATAACTGGTCACTTGGAAGCTTTTCCGGTACAAGCTGGGATAATGTTTCTGTGATGGCAGTTGTGGTGTTTGTTGCATTGTTTATCACATTTCTGATGTCAAAACCAATCAGTGCATATCAGTTGGGAGAAGGCTACGCACAGAATATGGGTGTCAATATCAAGGCCTTTCGCGTTGCACTGATTTTGTTATCCAGTGTTCTGTCAGCCTGTGTGACGGCTTTTGCAGGTCCGATTTCTTTTGTGGGTATTGCCGTACCGCATCTTGTAAAGAGTCTGATGAAAACATCAAGACCATTGTTGATCATACCGGGATGTTTCCTTGGCGGTGCTGTATTCTGTCTGTTCTGTGATCTGATCGCAAGGACAGCGTTTGCACCGACAGAACTCAGCATCAGTTCTGTGACCGCAGTGTTTGGTGCTCCGGTAGTCATTTATATTATGATACGAAGAAAGAGGATGGCCTGATGGGAGAATATTTTGTTCATTCTGAGCAGATGACAGTGGGATATGATGGAAAACCACTGATCAAAGATATAGAGATCCGGTTAAATCGTGGTGAGATCCTGACTCTGATCGGACCGAACGGTGCCGGAAAGTCTACGATTCTAAAGAGTCTGACGAGACAGTTAAAGCTGATCAGCGGAACGGTTTATCTTGATCAGGAGCTGATGAGCCATATGTCGGGAAAAGAAGTTGCATGTAAGCTTGCGGTTGTGACGACAGAGCGTATCCGGCCGGAGCTGATGACCTGTGAGGATATCGTGGCAACAGGGCGGTACCCATATACTGGAACACTTGGAATCCTTTCGAAAGAAGACTGGGAAAAAGTACATAACGCAATGGAAATGGTGCATGCGCTTGAATTTAAAGACCGTGATTTCACTGCAATCAGCGACGGGCAGAGGCAGCGAATCCTGCTTGCGAGAGCAATCTGCCAGGAACCGGAGATCATCGTTCTGGATGAGCCGACATCTTTTTT
>OGYY01001094.1_pt1 | contig 24601 bp, 33 predicted proteins | sample 1576671 | NCBI WGS metagenome assembly OGYY01 (sample SAMEA3541593, study PRJEB24748) | human gut metagenome | biome: human gut; feature: human-associated habitat; material: faeces | place: China | collected 2012 | reverse complement strand
CTCCACAGCATGGAGTGAATAAAACGATACCTTCTTGTAAATCTTAAAAAGTAAGTGTATATCAGAAAATTGAAGATAATCAATAACAATTACTTATTTAATATTTTTAACATTTGAGCCGTTGGGCTCTTTTTTTATGCCTAAAATTATTGTAAACTCATTTTTTCGTGTTGCAAGAATGGTTTGGGCGAGAGATGATTGATTGCATAAATATCATTTCTCAATGCTCCATTTTAAGGGGCAGAACTCTCACTTTCCTTTAAAGAAATAATCGCAATAGAATAAATTATCGAAATGTTTTGCGGTTATAAATCGCAAAACTAATCTACTGCTGATAGGTGTTGATGATGTCAAGATGATTTGTATAGCAGACTTCCTGTTAAGTGGTGAATACTAATGCTTAGAATTATTAAATGCCCGCTTGGTAACAGGCGGGCATTTTCTGTGATTTATTGTATTTCTTACGATAGAGATATAATTCGTTTTAAAAAATGCAAATTCACAGCGAATAATAGCAAAAAAATGTGTTATGCTTTTATTGTTCATTGAAATAATGACAATATGTTCTTAGAGTTGCTATGAGTTGAAAGACTTATAGCAACTTTTTTATTAGCTATAAAAAAGGAAACAATCAAAACCACCCGTCCAACGGGTGGTTTGCTCCAGGGCTATAAGCCCATGCTACCGGCCAGCGCCTCAAGACGCTGGCTTTCACTTTGTTCAAGCCTATTGCCTTTGCCTCTTTCGCCACCCCTTAAAGGGTGTTTGTATTACTCGCCACCCTTAAAAGGGTCTTCATATTCTCGTACACTTAATTTATCTAGTGCTATATCATGCTTTTCTTGGTCTTCTATGTATTTTCTTATGGTTGCTTCATTTAGACCTACTGTACTCACATAATATCCTTCTGCCCAAAAGTGCCTATTTCCAAACTTATACTTCAGATTTGCGTGTTTGTCAAACATCATTAACGCACTTTTTCCTTTTAAATATCCCATAAAACTTGACACACTCATCTTCGGTGGTATACTTAAGAGCAAGTGTACATGATCTATCATCATATGCCCCTCTAGTATCTCTACTCCTTTGTACTGACATAACAATCTTATTATGTCTTGCAAACTCTGTCGATACTGTGCATATATTATTTTTCTTCTATACTTTGGTACAAACACTACATGGTATTTGCACATCCATTTTGTGTGGGATAAACTATTTGTTTTATTTGCCATTAAAATCACCTTTCTTTTTTACAATAGACTTGAACATTCTTATTGTAATACGATTGGTGATTTTTTTGTATAACTTTTTATGCACACCCGCATAGCGGGTGGTTGTTTGTACCACGCAAGCGTGGCACTGGGTAAACCCATTAATATAATAAATCAAGGCTCAGTATTAACTGAGCCTTGATTTATGTTATTTGGATTCATTTGATTTTTCTGGATAGAGGCAGGGGATAGCTGAAGCGATTTTTTTCAAATCGTCCGTGCTTTGATCTGCACAAGCTACCACAACATCAATGACTGCTGGATTCTTTAGAATTATATCAATTGCGGTAGACAAGTTTTTTACAGTATCTACATCTTTGACTTGCAATAAGCTTTCAAATAGAGGAATGCGGTTATTAATTTCTGCTATAGACAATTCATCAGGGCTTTCAGAAAACAAGGCATCGACCAACTTCTGTGATGATTCATTTAAAGCAAAAAATTTGATTATAGCATTACCTGTTTTTGCCGGCAACATACTAAGCCAATTGATTGAACTGTTGTATGGATCATCATCCTTATAAAAGATTGAGACAGGCACATCAAGAGCTTTAGCAATTGCATTTAATGTTTTTGTATTTGGTTTAGCAACATAGCCGGCACAAATTTTTGATAAGGTAGTGTAGCTAATGCCGGACAGTTCCACAAGCTGTTTGATTGTGATACCTTTATTTTTACGGATTTTGTTAATTTTTGAAATATCAATAATTTCCATTCATATTAACTCCAATCTTTAACGCTCCACATAGCTTGACTTTGAAATTTTCTCCATAATAATACAATATTATTATACCCGATGTTGCAACATTGTCAATAATCTTTTTTTTGAAACTTTTAAATAATTAAATCATTAAGTGCAACTCTTGACATCTTATTAACCTAACTGTATAATGAAGAAAAGACATATATTCAACAAAATATTCAATATAAAGTCGAATTTCAGCGTGAAATTATACCTGATTTCGTGCCGTTATTCTTTTTATCAGGTGATGAATGTTGTATTTTTTAAAAAGCAAAAACATAAAAACAAAATTAGATAAAAATACGAATAAGGCGTTTGTTCCAACTACGATTTTAATTACTGTATTACTTTCTGTATGTTCTTTAGTCCATGCAATATGTTCTTTCTTTAATGTTGTAGTTGTATTTGTTTTTATTTTGCATTATGCAAAGGGTTCACAACCCCGTGGTAAAAAAATTGTATATACAATAGCTATATTATTGTGCAGCACTCTATCCCTTTGTATGGCTATTATGATTATAATTGCGTTAATAAGCACTTGTGGCACAAGTAAGTTTGTTGATGTGTTAAGAACATTATGAGGAGGAGTTGTATGCGTTCAGAAGAATTAAATACAATTAAATATGTAATTAAAAACTTTAACTTATTAAAAACACAGTTTCACATATTACATAGTTACAGAATAGCAGATTACATTGAAGGTAAAGTAGATTTTTTGGACAAATACAACATGAGCGATTTTATAAGTCTTATTGAAAAATTATCCTATACCTTCTCAATGTACCACAATGATAAGACTAACAAAATTATCATGCACACACTTCAGGGCGAAAATATTAGAAAAATAACTGAAACATTGTGTGTGAGTAATCACACGGTATTAGACTCTCAAAATGAGTTTTATAATTATGTGTTAGCCAATGTGAGGAGTCTGTAATATATGTGCCTGACTAACGAAGAATGCATTTATATCTTATGTCAATACAAAAACTTCAAATTAGCATATGAATTCTATGCAACGAATGATGATATAGCTGACGATATATCTTGTATGCTTATGGATTATGAAATAGGTCAGGATTATTATGATGCAAAAAAAAGCATTGAAATTTGTCTTGATAGCATAAAAAGAGGTTTAGATTACATTGCTACATTCAATCCGGAGTATAAATTGTTGTTAGAAAAAAGGTATTGCAATTCACAGTCAGTATTAAGCATTTCTCACTCATTGTGTTTTAAGTCCGAGGCATCTATATATGCTAATACTCAAAAGGCGAAGATGTATTTCAGCCGAGGATTGAATATTTTGTTACAACAAAATTTTGTGCTTAGTAAGGTTGCAAGCAAAGAGTTTGATGTAAGAAAATTAGCTAAATATCCGAAGATTATCAAAGCATTGGTAGATTATTACGGCTACGAAAATTACGGTATAAAGTGTATAACAAAGAAACAACTGCCAAACAAATCTGAGTATGATAAGCACATAAATAGTATGATGACGGTACTATTAGGAACAGGTGCTCTTATGATGAAGAATATGTATATCCAACTGATTGAAAATACAGATATATGTGAGGGTGAAGATATGAACAGCATAGAGTATATGATACTTGATATTATCGACAATTACAGGGTACTGCCTAAAAAGTCAATATACGAAATGGCATCATCTGTTATTAAAGATAAAATGAAGTTTAACTCAATTATAAACAAACTGGTCCGTTCAAAACGGATTTATATCCATGTGGATAACGATGATGTTACTTGCTATAGCAGAAACTTCAATCCGCACAACGATAACATAGTGTATGATAATGAAGCTAAAATAATAAACAAATGTTTTTTAGTATTAGCTCGACTTACGCAACTGTATAAGGTGAGATATCATAAACTTAGTCATTATCCATCTACAATTAAGTTAATCATTGAAGATGAAAGCAGCGAAGAACATATGTTTGAAATTATATATTTACCATATAGTGAGAATGCTGAGTTAGTTAAGCGTATGGGATTCTTTTTTGAAAGAGAATATGATGAAAAATATAATGTAAAAAGATTTGCAATCTGCGAAAACAAATGGATGCTATATAACGAAGCCTCAAAAATTATGGAATATATACCAAATATCTGTTCATTTGTTTTCATGCCATATGACTCATCGAAGAGTGCATTATTTTATAATCCTGAAGAATTAGTAGAACAGGAGAGTTGTAAGGATAATGAATAAATCATTTATCAGAAGTAAAATTAATACCATTGAAAATATAATTTTTGAGTCGTCTTCTGCCAATATAACAGAAAGCAAAAAAGTACAATATGAGTATGAGCTGCTTAATATTTTTGAGTTGTTGTTTGCAACACAGCTTAGTGATGTTGAGTCTCAAAATTATTGTGATTATATGAATAAATCTTTGTCAGAGGAAGATCTTAACCAAGTTGTTAAGTATGCTCAAGACTTAAAACATAAGCAAAGTGAGTATCTGTTTGAAAGGTACAGTGAAGGTTATAGAGCAGTTATACCTTCTATGGTATCTTACAGAGGAAATCGTTCTAAAATGTATTTCAATAAAAAGAAATATGTATATTACATTTTTGAGAAGTTGATTATGCAGTATGATATTGAACACAAAATAGATAAGCTTGCCGATGCTACAATTATAATTGTAGATCATCAGCCTAACACCAAAGGTAAAATTAGAGATAATGATAATAGCGATTCTCATGACATCATTAACCTTATCAACAAGTACATACTGTCATCTGATGATAATGGTCTATTAGTTTCTTTGTGTTACGACAGCGTTATATCAGATACTGCATACACGGAATTGTATATCTTGCCAAAGGTCAAATCCTTAATATCAAAATTAGCAACATAATGTGGGAAAATGGGCAACGGAAAACCACAAATTGTACAACGGATTATGTACTGAAATGGGCAACATTTTTGAAAATTATAAAATGAGAAATGTTGTATATTTCGTTTTAAATAAAAGCCTGCTATAATCGCATTTTTAGCCTTTTAAAAAGTACAACTTTAATATTGAATGGCGTGATAGGTACCCTTGAATCGGGTAAACTATGGGCGGGCATATAATGGAGTGATTATTGAATGAATAAAGAGGAAAATAACAAAAGAGGAAAATATAAAATCAGTACAAGACCTATTTCATATACGAAAGAGTTGTTCTTAGTTTTGTGTCTTGTCGGCAGGGAGTTGTCACCTAAAACTGTAAAACTTTTTAAGCAGGATTATGGGGAATACAATGTTCGAAGAAATGTCATCTATAATCTTGTGCATCGGGGCTTAATTAAGAAAGTTGGATACCGAAAAAGTTACAGTTATATGCTTACGGATAGAGGCTTTGAATACCTCATGATAAAGTTTCCGTATAAATATAATTATGAACTATACAAAGACTATAACGAAGTCAATATGTATAATGAAAAAATAAGAGAAAGAAACAGAGCATTAACAAGCGTTCTCTATTGTCTTGTAAAGCAAGGTGTCAGCATAGAAAACTATTCAGGAATTGCAGAGAAGTTATTTCAAGGATACGAAATTAAGGTAGAAAAGCCTTTCTTTGTGAGTGTCAAAGAAATGCGTAGCTTTAGTCCTCGACTTGGTGCAATTTTCTCATCATCGTCTTATGGCTGTATTGTAACACAACAAAATATTACAATTATATATGCACCGGATAAGGAACATCACCTATGGTTGTCCAATGAAGTTGAATGGAAAAGAGTTGTGTGCGACATACTTGAACAGGCAGTTGAGCCATATAACAATCGTCAAAATCTTGGAGTGTTATATCTATATAATGATGTACCTACAGCTAAAGACTCATATGAAGTAAATGCTACTCGTATTGATAATAGGTCACCTCAAACTCGCCGCTGCTATCAAAAGCTTAATTATATACATAATTATTCGATGATAATGGATAATATGAATTACAAGTTAAGTGATGTTTTAGATTCAGCAATGAAAGATAAAATAAGCAGAGTGTTTTTTGATGAGTGTGACCTCAGACCATATCATCCAACAATTGATACTCAGTTTTGCGATGGGGTATATGGAGGCGAAACTTTATCTTCAATGATGTGGTATCTTGATCCTACAAAGATGATGCAGATTATTGAATACATAATTCAAACACGAAATCAAGTGCTGATTTTATGCTTTACAGAACAGGTTGATACAATATCAAATATCATCTCAATTAACAAATCGTTAAAAGGAAAGGTGTTGGTATATGACTTATCCCGTGAAGCAGTACTTTCTGCAATTACTCAGACAAGATAAATAAATGAACTTGATTGAGTGTAGGCGGCTCGTGAAAATATTGAATTACAAATGAAATATTTTGAAACATTAAAGACAGAGCCGCTTACCTTGATGAGTTGTAAAGAATTAACGACGATTCAATGCTCTTTAATACAGGGTGCCTATTAGTACCCTGTATTTTTAGACTTTTTAATTCAGATATATGCAGAAAGGAAGGCATAAAAAAATGAAACTATATGAACCCAGCAGAAAAACAAGAAATACTTTAAGAATATTGCTTATAGTATTTATAGCCTTTATAGCAATATACATATCCGGACTATCGACTCAGGTATTGTTAATGGTTACAAAAGGACAAGCTATTACTGCTGATTTTAATCCGATTGTAAATTTCGCATATGCTTTTGATTTTTCAAAAAGTAAAATGTCTTGGATAGCCGAAGGTGTAATAGGAGTACTTATTTTTGCTTACGCAATAAAAATGAGCGATCATAGAGGAGTACTCGGCGAAAGTGAAAAAGACAGAACTGCTAATTTTGAATATTCTGATAGGGGCGATTTCGGCACAGCAAAACAAAGTAATGAGCATGAGATTCGTGAATTTATGAAAGTAGTACCAAAAAAACAGATTGATAAGATTAACGGATTGCCTATACTTGGCTATCTTAACGACAAGAAAAAGGAGATTGTAGCTTTTCCAAAAAAAGACTGGAGAGAGGGCGTAGAATATAACAATAACATCGTAGTTTGTGGTAATCCCGGATCTAAAAAATCAAGGTCTTTTGTTGTAAATTACATTTTACAGGCAATTACAAGAAGAGAAAGCGTAGTAGTATCAGATACGAAGGGAGAAATATATGGTTGGACATCAGAACTTGCTATTAAGCATAATTATGATGTAAAAATACTTAATCTTGTAGAACTTGAATACTCTGATGGTTGGGATATACTCGGTGAAGTTCGTAACAGTCCGGAAAAAGCAGCTCAACTTGCTCGAATTATTATTGATAATACAGGAGGAAAAGATACACGAGACTTTTGGGCGGATGCCGAAGAGAATTTACTCAAATCAATTGTTTTGCTGAAATCAGTAGGACTTGCGGATATATCAAACAAAACAGGTAAAGAACAAACGATGAGAGAAGTATGTGAGTTTATGACTTTATCCGACGATGATATGAAAAGAGTTTTTGATGTTCTTGAAGGCAATTTTCCATTCCATCCTGCTGTAATACCGTTCAAAGAGTTTTGGCGTGCAGATAAAATCAGAGGACAGATAATTCATGGACTTGCAAACAGACTACAACTTTTTCAAGATATAAAACTTTCAAAGGTATTAGGAACTCCGGAAATTGACCTTACGGCACCGGGACAAAAGCCTTGTATATATTATCTTCGTTTTTCCGATCAGCATTCCACATACAAGTTTGTAACCTCTCTGTTCTTTTCCTTTATGTACATTGACCTCGTAGAATATGCTGACTCCTTGAAAGAGAGAATTCTTCCCGTCAAAGTTGCTTTACTGCTTGATGAGTGTTGTAATATAGGCGAAATACCGGATTTTCCGAAAAAGATTGCGACTGTCCGTTCGAGGGGTGTTGACAGTATTCTGTGTATTCAGGATATACCACAAATACAATTCACATATAAGGACACTTGGAGAAGCATAATCGGCTGTTGTGACACATTTCTGTTTTTGGGTTCCGGTAAAGATCCGGAAACAGCTAAGTTTATCTCCGACTTAACGGGTGAAGCGACAGTTAACAAGACAATGAGTTCTGCAATGGTAGGAAACGCTGATATGAGGGTAACATCTTCATCAGGTACAAGAATGGTAATGACACCGAATCAAGTAATGACAATGCCGAGGTCACAGGAACTTGTGTTTTTTGCTGAACATCAGGTTATGACGCTGACAAAAATGGATTTTACGGAACATCCAATGTCAAAAGAGATTGTTGAAACAAATGTAACAGACCATCAGTCTAAGATTGATTTTCCAAGTCTTGATTATGATAAAATGGTAATTGACAGATACAGTAATTATAGGCGGAAAGTTAGAGATGATGTTGGCGATGACAACGATGACGAAAGTCAAACGAAGGAACCAAGAAACAAAAAGCCAAGAGGTAATAAAAGTCCAAAAATCTTATAATTACATTTGACCTAAATTATTCTTAAATCACTCTAAAAAGCATTTTCTTCTGAAAGATAAAATGTTAGGGAGACGATTCGATTTTTGAATGATAAAGACTCTTAAACGGTCTGTATTGCATTTTATAGCTAGTAGGAGAAAAATTATATTGTTCTTGTTCAAAAACGCAGCGGTAAAGGCAGTGAATGATTAAAACCAATAAATCAGGTGCGTTTCTTTTTGAAAAGCTCCGTAGTTGATTTGTTCAAAGCAACTCTTGATGAATATGAAGTGAGCGAAGAAAGGGCAAGAGCCGTTATTGACGCATTTCCCAAAAATCCAAATGAAAATGAATACGCAAACTAACAGCCCCTTACATCAATTAAGATGAAGAGGCTGTTTTTTATAAAGGCTCTATGTCAATAGTTGGGGTAGCATTAAAACAGAATAATTGAAATTGACAAGTGGTGATTGTTTTACTGCCACTTGCTATGTTTCTTTGATTCGCTCCCCCCTCATCCGCCGTAAAAAGTGGATGAGGGGGAATTTGTTATTTACTGTTATTTTCTTCTGCAATCCTGTCAAGTTCACGGATTACAAGTTTTTCGACATACGCAGGGGGGGTTCGCTTGCCAGTTTCCCAGTTTTCAATTGTTCGCTTTGGAATTTCAAAAACTTCGCTCATGCGCTGTTGGGTTAATCCGGCATTGAGCCGTGCCTCTCTAATCGTCAATCGTATCAACCCCTTTCAAATAACCGTCAATCCAAATGACCTTACCTGTTTGATATCTTCTGAAATGTCCTCTAACTTGGAACACACCCTCGGGACTTCTGTGACGACCGACCGACGCGGCATATAATTGGTTCTGGAATGGTCTGAACACAATTGTTTTGTTGCCGTTTCGATTTTTCCCGACTGCTGAAAATTCTCGCTTATCTCGGTCAAGAAAATTCCCATACCATAAGAAAGCATTCGTGTGTATATACGATGTTATCAAGGTCATCATTACATCAAGCTGTTCTTGTCTTGTTGCAGTTTCTTCCGCTAATTTATAATGCATTTGAAAATCGTTTGCCCCTTCGGGAGTAGGAAAGAACTCGCCTTTAGCGAACATTTTTTTGTTGAATTTTAATGAGAATTTTCTTTTTAGTCCTTTCGATTCCACATATAGAACGCATTCGGGATTATCTTTTTTGCGTATTTCACACTTGCGAAAAAACGGTTCGGCTAAGGAACATTTCAATCTGTCTTTGTCAGCCCATTCTCTAAGATAAGAATAGGCTGATTTTTCAATGTATATGGTATTCAAGAGATGATTTCAGCTCCTTTTACATCAAGAAAAGTTACATTTGGATTTTCTGTTCCTAATGCAAATTCGCCGCTATCATCAGATGCCATTATTAGCACTTCTGAAAGCCCAATGCATGAATTATATTCACTATAAGGACTGACCACTTCATATATTCCGTTATAATCTTCAATCCATGTTCCTTTTTTAAGATTTTTGAAATCGGTGAATGTTCTGATTTTCATAATTTTTTCTCCTTTATTTTGATTATTTTAGTCTGATGTCAAATGACAGAGAATAAAATTCATTCGGAATGTCCATTTTGAATATATCCTCATCGTCAATGTTGCCTGCATCGTCAACAGAATGCAATTCTTGTTCGATGGCAAACATCGGAGCAGAGAATGTGATTTCTTCCCCAATTGTATCACCGAGGCAGTCCTGTTTCACATATTCTATGTTATGGATTCTGTACTTGCCTTCTTTCAGTTGGCTCTCAGCGAAAGCGACTGCATCTTCTTTTGTGTCGAAAATTTTGTAGGGACAATCGTAATTGGAAGGATTACAATTGTTGTTTTCCGAGTCTGTGAAGAAGTGTTCAGCCATCTTTTTGCCATCAAAGTGATACAATTCATTACACTCTTCAATCTCATCGTTGTAGAGTAAGATTTTATCGCACATGGCCTCGTTGCAATACACAATAAACTGCTCCTTGTAGATGAATAATCTGCAAGTTGGGTTTTCTTTCTCAAGGTTGTTTTTGACTTCGACCGCCTCGTCATAGGTAAGGCATTTGTTATCAAAAACATATTCGGTAGATGTTGCGATTCTGTACATATTGTTTACTCCTTTGCGTTTTCGTCAATAACATATTTTTTCATTTTAATTCTGCCTTTCTTTTTTGTGTCTTTTTGCATTCAATTCCTCGAAATACCGCTTTCTTTCGGGGGATAATTCTTTCTTGAAATGTTGCTTTGTTAATTCTTTAGCTTTTTTAAGAGCTGTTTCGTTTTGCGCGAAATATTCTAACCGTCGAAAATCTTTTTGGTTGCAGTAAATTTTCATCGTTTCATCATAGATTTTCACCGTGTACCAATGGTCATTATATGTGATGTTAAGGTTTTCTTTAACAAGCCTTAAAGCAGTTTTATTCCTGAAACTGTAATGCCCTTTGTCATCGGCATAACAATTTTCGATGACTTCTATAATTTTATCTTTCATCGTTTTTTTCATTTTAAATTCTCCTTGTCGCTGATTTCATCTTCTACCCGTCAAGCCGATGCTTAAACATAGTCTGACCAATGGTCTTTGAAGAGTTCAACAGCTCTGTCGTAGTCATCTGTATAGATTACTTTGTGGTTGGAATCATCGGGAACATCTTCCTCAACGAGAACAGACTTCGGAATCCACATTGTCTTACGCTGATAACATCCAACATTAAGCATTGCATATACAGCTTTTTCAGTCTCTTTCAAAATCGCAAAGACATAGCACATTGTGATATTCTTGCCAAGTTCATTTGCTATCTTATTAGCGAACCAATCTTTTGCTGTGATTACCTTGTTTTCCATTCTTGTCATTTCGGTATCCCCTTTCTTTATCTTGACTATATTATATCACCCATTGAGTGATAAGTCAAGTGCTTTCTTGAAATATTTTTTAAATTCAAACAGTTTTTTCTGTAAAATAATTGTAGAGCATATTTTGTCCTCCGTTCTGGTTTCTAGTCAATTCCATTTTAACGGATTTTAGGTAAATATGCTCTACTTTTTTGAAATTTTTTGTAGGCTCTATCTCTTACCCCAACTTTTATTATAGAGCCTTTATAAATAATAAATTTAATTAAAGCTATTCAAAAAGTCATCAATAGAAGAATGGTCTGTGAAAAATTCTGTGTCGATAATTTTTTTGTTCTTAATCGTTGCGTACAGGACTCCTTTTTCGTTGGTTGGCGAGGTATATATTTCATGTCTTGTATCTCCATAAAACCATCCGTTCACATTAGGATATACAGCACCGTTATCTTTCGGTTCTGAGAAGGGGATAGTGCCATAAGGATAAATTTTACCTAGAAATCGTATTTCCTTTGAGTGTATGAATTCGGTACTGGTTGTATCCCAGCTATAACTGATAATACTTCCTGAATAATGTCTGTTGTAAGTTTGATTATCAACTTTTATTTGAGAATACACTCCGGGAACACCATTGTATGTGACCGTATCAACCGCTTCAAGTGTACCTTCTGCGAGAATGTCTACATCATTATATTTGGATAATGCCGCTGCAAATTCCTTTTCATTATGGATTTTTACTGCTGAAATATATTTACTCAAGTCATAACTGCGATTCTGATTTCTATTATGAATAATGTTTGATAAAATTCCGATGGCTGAAATTAGTGATAATATAATTGCTAATACAGATATACAAATAGCTATACGAGATATCTTGCTTGTTAATTTCATTTTATACCTCTTTAGTTATAACATTTTAAAGATGAGAGATTTATGTTTATTTTTGAAATTTCGCCTTTGTGTACGAAGCGTATGGGGACTTCAAACCAAAATTCTCTTATAGCAGAGCTGTAATATAACCGCATAGGCTGTTCATTTTCACGTATACTTGCATGCAAAGGAAAAGTTTCTTTCTGAATATCTTTTTTATCAGAAAGAAAGTAAAACGTTATTTCATCGTAAGCCAAATCGTAAGCCAAATAGTAAGCCAATCTGGTTTGTGAAGTCTTTTTTCCTGACAACTCAATGGATATGATTTTATCAGCCTTGATATGCGTGTTTTTTACATAACCCGATTCATATGCCAAAGAGGAATAGGATTCAAAAGTAAGCAGTTCATCGAAGGTTTTGTACCTATACTTGAAAATATGGTCCATTTGTTCGGAAGTTAATCCATACAAACAGTTACCATTAAAGTTTCCGTTTTCGTCTTCCTCTTCAAAGAATTGGGATATCCTTTTATCGGAAACCACCATTAAAACTCTAAATACAATAGATATTACTGTCAAGCTAATGGTTGCAATTGCTTTAACGCTATTGTCGCTTATACAAAACCATTCAACAGCTAATGCTATGATAAGTAAAGCTAAGCATACAGCATATATGCAAGCCTCGATTCGCTTTCTGCGGTATTTGATATATGTATCTTGATTGAGTGAATAATTTACTCTCAGCTCGTTGATAGCGTTTTCGTTAATCTTAGAAAAATCACGATCGCTAATCATATAATTCAGATTTTCTTCTATATCTGTTTTATCTACAATAAAACATTCATCGTTATTCATTTGAATGTCACCCTTATCGTTATCGCTATTGCCGCTGCTTGAACTGCTACTGTTTGCACTAAAAGAAGAAGCGACAGCGATAGTCAATAGAAAATCAGTAATGTTCATAGTGAACTTTCCTCCTATTAACTGAGTTTGAAACTGTCAACAAGTGCTTTAAAGTCTTCTGTATTTACTCTGTAATATTCCCTGAGTTGGTTGTGAGGAAGAAACAGTTTAAAGTCGGAATCATAGTGAAGTTCGGGTTCGTTGATATAATTGCAATCAGTTAGTATGTCAATGAGTTTCGTTGTAAAACTCGTTATTGTACTGCCGTCAACATATACAATGTTTAAAACAGCGTTTTTGCTGTCTTGCAAAACATATACATCAACTGATAATATGTGTGGTTTCGTGTAAGCTAAATAGTACATAAAATATAATTTAAATTTGTCTGCAAAAGGAGAAATCCTATATACAGCAAAATCTTCATATGTAATATTTTTGCCTTTTGTGAGGTGCAATAGTTGGTCAATGTCGGTAGATTTTTGCCTAACCACATCAAGCAATACAACAAGTATGCCGCTCAACGCAAAAACGGTAATAACAATCGTAATATATGTCGGAAGCGATTTTGGAATAAAATCAAGAAAAATGTCAGTGAAAAAACATATAGCACTTAAAAGTATAATTATTCCAAGAAGGCTTGTAATTAGTTTTAGCAGGCTTATAGTCTTAATTTTACGAAGATACTCATTGTATTCATTTTTTAAAGCATCATTAACCGTATGATTAACCTTAGAAATTGATTTTTTGTCAGCTGATACGGTAATTCCAATTTTCGCCATTTTTACTCCTCCACATTATTTGCTTTTGCATTATTTGGTATATAGATGTTGTAAATTGCTTTTTCATCAAATACATCAGAATTAACCCACGAAATATAAAAAATAGGATTAACACTGCTATCGTCAATTATAGTCGAATATTTTTCAATTCTTGCATCTTCTGACTCAACATATTTTATATTCGACTTAGCACTGCTCTTTGGAACTTTCACTGTTTTGTCAGAGGTATTGAAATAGTAATACTTATCATCTTCTAAATAATATGCTGTACTTGATATAGGGGTTATTTTGTCAGAACTTTCAAGCTCCATCTTGCCACCACTAATCATTGATGAGTATATTACACATCCCATAAAACAGATAAATACCAAACCAGTTATTATAATTCCTGTATAAAATATATTGTCTGTGCACTCAAGAGCTTTTGATATCTTTATTTTTTTATTTTTATATTTATTGTTATTCTCATCGTCACACCAACATAATTTATCATACTTTCTCTGAATGAAGCCAGAGACGATGAGAGATAAAATCAGCAAGATTATGCTGATAATAAAGATAATAAAAAATAACATAATTTAATTTTTCCTTTACTATTCCATATCAATCGAGAAATCATCCGTGATAGTTCCTTCAGGAACATAAATTTTATACTTGTCACTACTAAAAGAAGTTCGTATAGATAGCATCCATGATAAAGTAAGCCAGTTCTTAGTTTGCTCTTCATCAGGTACTTGGACGATTGTATCAATGTGGGGAGTATCGTTGGTGTAGATTATTTCACATTTATCAGTTTCAATTTTGTTAGCTTTATAACTGCCGGATTTAGTTTGGTAGTAATAATAGTAGTATGTTTCTGTGCCCACATAACCTGTTCCAATAAAAAAATGACCTTTAGTATCACGATTGTCTTTAAGATTAACAATTTTTTGAGTACTTTCGATTTTTTCAGACATTTTGATATTACCGGTGTATGACACAGATTTACTTGCTATAATAAAAAATGTTATGACACTCGCTATTGAAAATATAGCAATGATAATTTTTAAAATATCGGAAGAATCACACGCTTTCATTATAATAAATACGATTGCAAACACGATGCTTATTATAAACACTATTGATAATAGCATTTTTATCACTCCTTTTATGTTATTAAATATTTTAATTGAGTTTGTAAAGGACACTTGCCATACACTATGGGTATGGTATCAAAAGATTACTTCAAATTTTCTTCAACTTTTTCAAAGTAGAATTTTACTTTGTGGGGAGTAGGGGTAACAACGCCAAATTTTGTGGCAAGTCGGTATGTAGAACTATCCCTGTTGAGTATATCAGGCTGTTTTTCAATCATTTTCCTAAAGGTATCAATGGTATATGTCGTTTTATATTTGTTGCAACTGCGGCAGGAAGGCATATAATTGTCCATTGATTCAAGATAGTTTATGTCGTAGCCAAATTCTGCATAGTATAGCGGAATCTTATGATCAACATTTAGCTGTTCGTAAGTTAATTCACATCCACAGTATGCACAATGATTATCATACTTGTTTAAGACTTCAAGACGAATCGCTTTAGAAAGTTGTTTTCTTTTTGGAACACTCATTTTACGACTCCTTAATTCCAAGCAACCAGTCAGCTGACACATTCATATGTATAGCAATCTTTTTGAGGTTTGCTGTTGAGGGTGAATTGATGTAATTACAATATTGGTTTACAGTCTTGTAGGGAATTGTTGTCTTTTTTGCAAATTCGGCAGCGGTAAGACACTTTTCATTCATCAGATGATTTATTCGGTCACATATTCCGAAATCACTTTGCGGCATCATATTATTACTCCTCTCTATTCACCAAGTTGTTACAATAGGACTCCAATAATCACGGTCTTTGTATATCTCATCGAACTTTTTTGATAGCTTCGCTTGATTATCCTCTGTAAATATTTTCTTTATAAGCTCAACATCCTCATTAGATAAGCCGTCAACCTCGTAGTCATAAATTTCTTCATCAAGTGGGGGAAGAGGCTTTGTTTTAATAAACACAACTGTGCCAATTATATCCTGCACAGGGAAATGTTTACTGTTTGGAAAAGAGAGAAAGAAGTTATGTGGTAAACCTTTGATGTGTCCTTCTTCATCCGCAAGCAAAAGAATGTTGTTTTCCATAGAAACCCGTTCAATGTATCCGAGTTCCGGTACAGCTTTAATAACATCACATACATATTTGCAATCAATGTCAATAACCTCACAAGGCTTATTGACTTCTTTTTTTATTGCTTTCATTTTGTTCTCCTTTCAAATCCATCATCGTTCCGCAATGAGGGCAGTAGTTGCTGTCCACATATTCCTCGGCACCATTGAGCAATGCGTTTCTGCCACACATGGAGCAAAACGGTGTACCGTGTAGTCCATCATACGGATGTATATATTCTTCAAGTTCCTTCAAATCAAACTCTTTCACAAGCCATTTTCCGTGCTTAATCTCTTGCATATCACACACGGTTGCTTCGTTGGGTTTACTACCGTCAACTTCGATAATATGCTTAACTGTTTCGGCATTTCGTTTTGAATTAAAGTATATCGTGTCTACACTACCGTCTGCGAACGGTATATCCAATGCATAATCACCGCAGAACTCACGAATTTTTAATTTATTATCCATTTTCTTTTTACCTCCTTTCAGCAGTTCATCAATCGGAATATTAAAGAGTTTTGACATTTCGATTAGAGTTTGAATGTTAGGTTCAAACTCTCCTTTCTCGTAATTAGAAATCGTACTTCTGCTTGCTCGTGCAATTACCGTCAGAAAAAAGTTTACACCGCTTGAAATCGCAACCGGGCAAGTTATATTTCACAGCACTCACGCTCCTTATCCCTTTTAGCTCTATTTTCTTTTAATGCCTTTTCGATTGCTAATTTAGTTCTGTCATAAGCGACATCAGGCTCACTTAATATAATAGGGTTTGTGCCAATAACAGCAGAGTCATCACACATATCAATACCGATTCGCTCACAATAATCATCAAGTTCAAGTATGACTGATATTAAATTCTCTGCAAGCTTGCTTCGTCTTTCTAACAGCTTTTCGACATATTTAGGTATCATTGATTTACTGCTCATTCTTCCGCCTCGCTTTCAAGCCAATGTTTTGTGCAGTCAATGCAATTATACTTAAACTTTTCACCTATTTTGCAATTACAATTAATATATGGTGGGTCACCTGATATGCCATATGGGCAACTGAAAAAGTCTATACAGCTACGAGCCATTTCGTCAATTGACATCTGTTTGATTTTTTCAAAGTTTGTCATTAACTTTTCGCAACAACTGATTCTCCGGATGTGTGATACTCTGAATGCGGTATTTTTAACTACTTTATTATTTACATCAATGCAAAAATAAAAATTAACCGGTACTGATAAATTAGGGTCGTTTTCAAAGGCTTTTTCACCCGTCTTATGTAAAGTACCCTCAATTACAGTGTTATCCAAAAGAGTAATTGTCACACATCTGCCTAAATACCTTTCAAGTTCATTTCTTGTCATTGCTTTCACTCCTTATCCATTTTGGCTCCGCAGTAAGGGCAATATGGATACAAATCAATGTCCTCGTAAAAAGTGAGAAAATTTTTACACTCAGAACATAAATAATTTGCATAACCGACACCCTCGCTGTCATATTCCCAACTTCCGTGCTTAATCTCTTACATATCACACACGGTTGCTTCGTTGGGTTTACTACCGTCAACTTCGATAATATGCTTAACTGTTTCGGCATTTCGTTTTGAATTAAAGTATATCGTGTTTACACTACCGTCTGCGAACGGTATATCCAAAGCATAATCACCGCAAATATCACGGATTTTTAATTCTTTTTCAATCATTGTTTTCACGCTCCTTTAACGCTTTTCTGCAATCGTACTGTCAACTTTACTGTTCCATTTTATTGCAGCTTCTTCACTTCCTTGGTTTTCTTCCTGCCATTGTAAGTATTCTTCTTTTGAAATTGATATTGCGTGATAACCGTTTAAATGAATAACTTCGGTACATAGCTTATCTGCTTTTATTGGAAGGTTTGACTCAATGCACGCAACCGCATCTTCTGTATTGTCTTTTATCAGTAGATAGTACCATTTCTGTCCTTTCATTACAGCCTCCTAATTATCATTGCTATATGAAGAAAAAAACTTATTAAGCTCTTTAGTTGAAACATCTCTGTCAAGTAAACCTTTGCAAGCACCTTTCATTGCAGCTTCCGCAAATAATGATGCTGTGGCTATTGCGTCACTTTTTCCTCGGTTTTCCATTGTATGGTGTACTATACCGCCTGTAATTGCTTTAATTGCCGCTGCGATTTCAAAAATATCACCTTTCGTGGTTACATAGATACTGTTGTCGTCAGATTTTGAAACGATGAGTATATCGTGTTTATCCATTATAAAACACCTCCTACTTACAGAGTGCTTGATTCGCACTCTGTTTTTTCTAAAAGCCGATTACAGTCAACATCATATATCTCTGCGAGCTTTAGAAGCATTGTAAGTGACGGTTCTGAAACTCCCAGTTCCCACTTGGTGTATGTTGTTCGGTTAATTGAAAGTCTATCAGCAATATCCTGTTGACTCAAATTTTTTTGTACACGCAATGTTCTCAAATTTATGCCAAAACTTAACATTGTACCCACCCCCACATGCAAAAAACATTCTTAATAAAGTCCGGTGTGTACTGAGTTAAAAAAGAACTAAATACAGCTATTGCTAAAAACGGTATTCCTATGACATAGACGATTGTATAATTTGGTAGCTCATGTGTTGTGCCTTTGCTATTGTGACGACCGACAATTACAGCAATAATACCAATTAGAATTATTATATCAAACAGCATAATATTACCTCGCTTTTTAATTACATTAACAAGACTTTTCTTTAATTACAGTATATCATCAATGCAATACAAAGTCAATACAAAAATGAACAAACGACACGACAATTGGGTAGATAAAACGAAAAATTAAAAAAATATACAATATACTTGACATAAAATGAATGATATGTATGATAATATAGAGGAGAAGAAATCAAGAGAGGAATATACAATGTTGAGTAAATACCGAATAAAAGAACTGAGAAATAATGCAAATATATCACAGGATAAATTATCTGAAATAATCGGAGTATCAAGAACACAAATAATTAGATGGGAAAAAATCACTAAGGATAATGACGCCGTAATTGACAGCCTATACAAAAATAGAATGTGCAGATATTTTAGGGTGCCTTTAAGAAAGTTATATAATTGTGAATATCAAGAAATTGTTGATATAGCAAAAAAAGATGCCATCCACATAATGAAAAATGCTCCGAAAGAGAATAGATGTGATCTGACAAATGTAATAAATTCGTTATCAGAGTTAATGACTCAGGCGAGCAATACAGAGTGCACCAAAGATACATTAGATTCGATTGAAGATAAATTGTATGAGATTGTTAAGCTCGGAAAATATGACATTTTTGTTCTCTTTGACTTCTTGTCGGAACGCAAACTTCAGAAAAAAACATTATCATCAGAAATTACAGAGGAAATCAAAGCATTCCTTTCGTGTTTTAAAAAAGAGAAGGTACTATAATGGTGCCTTCTCTTTTTATATGTTTTGAGCAACAAAATCAATAAAAATAGCGATATGTGAATGATATAATAATTATTAAGTTGGACAGATTAGATCAATTTAATTTTAGAAAGGATGACGAAAAATGTTCAATAACGAGAAAAATAATTTTTTTGAAGAAGAATTAAAGCAGTCACAAGCTTTAACAAGTGAATCTGAAAACTTTGACAGTACAGCAGATATCGAGGCAGGAAACGATACGGGTGAAGCTTTGATTGATGGTATCGAAAATTTTGATAACGGTGATACAGCAAATGCTGAATCAGGAAGTTATAGTTCCGAAACTATAACGGATGAACTTGAAAGTTTTGATGGGACAGAAACTTTAACAGGTGGCATCTCAAACTTTGACAGTACAACAGATGCTGAATTGGAAAATGATATTGTTGAAGGTTTGACAGATGACATTGAAAATCTTGATGAAAGCGACACGACAGTTATCAAAGAGAAAAGCAACGATGCTGAAGCTTTGACAGATGAAGCTGAAAGCTCTGACAACACAGATGCTGACAAAGAGGAAAGCTATGATTTGGAAGGCTTGATAGATGAATCTGAAAATCTCGACGACGCAACAGATAAAGCTATTGATAATCTTTCCGATCCCATGATACACAAAGAAGTAAAAAACCTTATAGACTATACTACTTCTGATAATGAAGATGGTATTTCAGAATCAAACGACGATGATTTCCAGAAACTTGTCGATTCAATACTGAATAGTACAGAAGATGATGACCATGCTGTAAATTCAAACGACGGTATGCCTGTAATGCCGTTGACGGTATATAAGATGTTGCTGTCAGCTAAACAAATGCGAACAGTATTGACCGGTGTTGTGACAGGCGTGAGAATGACGAGTAAAGGCATGGCAGTAGAGGTAACTACGCAAGTTCAAAATCATCCGCTTCAGGTATTTATACCGACAACAAAAATGGGTTTTGACAATAATGTAAAAGAGCTTATCAATCAAAGAGTTAGAAAAAAATGCCAAAAAGTCAGAAGCGTAAAAACGATTGAAAAGGTGCTGAACAGAGAATATTACTCTTACATAACATCTATGTTGGGTGCTACTGTGGATTATGTTGTAGATGAAGCTATCAGAGACCTTAATGTTGTTGTCGGAGACAGAGCAACAGCCATGCAGTATAGACGGTTAAGATTTGTTAAGTCGGAAAGATTTCCTGTGCCGTCTCTCCGTGTCGGAAGTAAGTTTAGAGCTAGAATCTTGAATGTTATGGCAAAGAGTATACTCGTTGAGGTATCCGGCTACACATGCGTAATGCGTCCTAAGAATATATCATCATTACGCATCAACACAAAATTGGAATATACAGTTGGAATGACTATAGAAGTTGAAATTACAAAATTTGATCCTCAAAAGGGAGTGTCTGTAGTTGCAATTGATGTAAAAGATAAAAGTATCAAAGCCAATCTTGCAGCTCAATACAAACACGGTGATAGACTACTGGCAGAAGTTATTGATGTTAAGCCGATTACTGGTGAATACTATTTAAAAATGCCGAATGGAGCACTAGGTAAAGTTCCTTATTATGTAAAAGATGATTATGTGAAAATTCACAAGGGAACAAAACTATATGTTATCGTTACCGGCAAATCAAATCAAAATACGACCGTTATGTGTAAGATTCGTAAAGTTTTAAATTAAGATTACGGAGGAAGCCATGACGAATAAATTTAGGAAAATATTATCATCAACTATTGCAGGCAGCTTACTCATTTGTTCGGCAATTGGTTCAACAATGCCTGTATCTGCCGCTACGGCAAGTAAATATGAATATAGTGTTTCCGATGCAACACAGTTACAGAAATATCTTGTCAGTCTTTGTGATTTAACTGATACACAAAAAGTCCTTTATGATATTGATAAAAACGGTGAATTGACAATTACTGATGCGACTAATATTCAAAAGATAGTCGTAGGATTAACTTCTGATGTTCCGTCAGAAAATCCGACTTCTTCAATTGTTGAATCAACAACAATGACAACAACAGAACCAACGCAAGCTACAACTGTTTCTACCACGAATCCTGCAACAGTCGAACCAACTACCATAGAACCCACGACTGAACAGCCTACTACAGAGCCAAAACCTACAAGCGTACCTAAAAGTGTGAAGCTTAATAAAAACGACATCACATTTGGTATAGGCGAAAAATATACTCTCGTCACGACTGTTGAAAACGGCGATATTTCGCAGGTTGCTTTTACAACAAGTGACCGTAAGGTTGCAACTGTTGACAATAACGGAAAAATAACTGCTGTCGGTACAGGTACTGCTACAATTACCGCAAATACATATAACGGACTTAAAGCCCAATGCAAGGTTACCGTCAAAAAACTTGCCAATAGCATAAAGCTTGATAAGACAAGTATTACGCTTGGTGTTGGCGAACAGTATGACTTTTCAAGTTCTATACCAAATGGTACAGCGGCTTATTTCAGGTCCTATTATTCAGACAATACTGCAATTGCAACTGTACAAAAATCAGGCGGTTTGATGACGGCGAAAACAGCAGGCACCACAACTATAAGATGTAAACTCAGCAGCGGTAGAGAAGCTACTTGCAAAGTTACAGTCAAATCTGCTCCGTCAAATGTAATGCTTAACTACACAACAAAGACATTAAAGGTTGGGCAGAGTGAAGCCATAAAAGTTACATACAATAATAACGCTTACAGCTTCAAAAACAAGTGGACAAGCAGTAATAAATATGTTGCAACGGTAAATTCTGATGGAAAAATTTTTGCTAAGTCGCTTGGCAGTACGACCATATCGTACAAGACTTATAACGGTAAAACCGCATCGTTTAAACTCACGGTGTCCGGTTCAGCTGTTAAATGCCTTGATATATCGACTTGGCAAGGATATGTAGATTTTAACAAGGTAAAATCAGCCGGATATAATTATGTGATTCTCAGAGCCGGTTTTGGACGAGAAAACAGTCAAAAAGACAATACTTTCGAGCGGAATTATGCTAATGCCAAAGCCTCAGGTCTTAAAGTTGGAGTTTATTGGTTCTCCTATTCTACATCTCCTTCAGAGGCATACAGAGAAGCAAATGCTTGCCTGTATTGTCTTAACGGCAAGCAGCTTGATATGCCGGTCTATTATGATCTTGAATATCAGCCGGCTATGTCAATGAGTAACAGTAACTACACACAAATGGCTCTTAACTTTTGCAGTGCAATCAAAAAAGCCGGTTATAAATCAGGCGTGTACTCATCGGCGAGTGTTTACGGCTATTTATTAAATCGTCAAACACTAATAAATAATGGTGTGTCAATCTGGAACGCCCAATGGAGTAGCTATTGCTCTGTACCTTGCGATATATGGCAGTATAGCGAAAAAGGACAGGTTAATGGCATAAGTGCAAGTGTAGATATGAATTATATTTATAACTTAAATGTAGTAGATTAAGCACTTAAAAAATAATTTTAAAAAAGCCGTTTTAAACAGTATATATATAATATGAGGTGAAGTTGCTTAAGATTTAAAATCCGAAAATGATTACGAAGGAGTTAAAGCTTGGCAATAAGCGTAAGAGGACCACCTTTGCTGATAATACCATATGAAAATATTTTTAAAGGAGTACAAAAAATGGAAAAAGAAATTAATGAAGTTAAAATTACATATCTTGCCGAAACCGGAACGGGACTTGTACATTTACTGATGAATAATTACGATGATAATGGCAGAGTTTTGGAAACTAAACATTCCAACAACTGCTATATAGCAAACGCATTATTGGTTATCGTGCATGATATATACGATAGTATTGATTCAGAGGCAGAAAGACTTGTTGAATTAACTGAGGAAATTAACAACTCGGTATTTGATATTGAGTTATCTGCTAGTAATGATTTAAGCGACAGGTACTGCTCAGCATATCCGAAACTTAAAGCAATACTTGAGCTGTTTAGTAATATTATTTCAAAATATAAAAGTTAATTGATTAAATCAGGGTGTTAATCGGCATCCTGATTTTCTTTTTGCGATACAGCAACAAAATCAATAATTTTGCGTTTATATTATATGCTATGATGATTGAGTAGCGTTTAGGTGGCTTAAAATTGCCCTTAATCCACTTAAATCCTCAGTGCTACATTCGCAAAACAATCCCTATTTTGCGAAGTCGGGGTACCGATTGGTACCCCGATAATCTAAAAATTCAAGGAGAGAACATCAATGAAAAAAATTGTAGCCGTATCTATGGTAGCGGTACTCGCAACAACAGTATTTTTAAGTGGTTGTAACACAAGCGAAAAAAATGAAAGTTCTTCAGATACTCCTGATAGCACAACCTCTTCTTTATCATCTGATGTAAAAAATGATACAATTCCGCAAACAACTGTCGAAAGTACAAATGCAGTAAGCAGTTCTTCTGAAAGCTCTGCCGGCAGTAAGGTAAGCGGAACAAAGTATAAACATCTTGTCGATTATTACAATTCCGATGAAATGAAAAGTGTGATTAACTCAGCTGATGACGCCTATAACAATGACATATACACTTTGCGTATTATGTGTGAAGGTAACAGTATTGTATATAACTTTCGCATGGCACAAACTTATGACGGCGATGCAAAGGATGAAATGAAATCCCATCTTGAAAAGTCAATGAAATCTATGGATTCCTCACTCAAAAGTGTGGTTGACAGTATTAACGAGGTTGTGGAAGACGATTGCACAGTTATCGTACGATACAAAAATGGCGACGGAGAAGTTTTATCTGAAAAAGAGTTTAAATAACCATAAAATTTAATTATCAAAAATAATATTGGGGTACCAATTGGTACCCCAATAAATATTTTGACAATTAATTAAATAAATAGTAAAATTATGTTGATGAATATTAAGTTAATATTAAGGGAGAAAAAACATGAAAAAAATAATACAACCAATATCAATATTGTTGATCATAACGCTGTTATCTGTGATATGTATAATACCATATGCAGCGACTATCGTTAACGGTGGTAATTACAAATTTACGGTTGTGGATGCAACCAAGGTCCAAAAGTATGTTGTAGGTATGATTGACTTAACTGATGATGAGAAATTCCTTTACG
>OGYY01001091.1_pt1 | contig 24653 bp, 20 predicted proteins | sample 1576671 | NCBI WGS metagenome assembly OGYY01 (sample SAMEA3541593, study PRJEB24748) | human gut metagenome | biome: human gut; feature: human-associated habitat; material: faeces | place: China | collected 2012 | reverse complement strand
AAACGATAGATTGACTTTATCGACAGACTGAAAGCTGCGGTTAAACCGCAGCTTTTTTGCCGCAAGGCGGAAAAAAGCCGCCTGATGAATCAGACGGCGATTTTCCCTCAAAGAGCAGGTAAAGAGTAAAGAAAGAAAAAAGAAAAAAAGAGAGCAAATGAAATATAAAAACCAATGTGGTTGTTGGTTATTGTCGATTTGTTGTGTTCCTTAGAACAATTATTATTATAGTCGTTTTAGATAAAAATGCAATAGATTTTTTGTTTAATGTTCCAGAGAAAATGCGAAAGTTTTTGTGCATATATTACAAGAATAACCTCTGTAAATTGTAGGTAAACACAAAGCAAAGGGAAAATAAGCCGAAATCTCAAAAAATCCGGCGGCAGTGGGAACGATTTGCCGCTGCAAAACGTGTTGGTGGTGAAAGGAGGAGAGAGCAATGCAGACAAAACTCAGGTCGGACGCATTTCTGCAGCAGGCGATGGTCACCTGCGGCGACGCGGTCTACCGCTTAGCTTTGTGCAGACTGAACAGCCGCGCGGACGCAGAGGATGTCTATCAGGAAGTCTTTCTCCGGCTGCTGCGGGACGACACCGATTTCCGCGACACCGAGCATCTGAAAGCATGGCTGCTGCGCGTAACGCTCAGCCGGTGCACCGATCTTCGCCGCTCGGCGTGGTTTAAGCGCACCGCACCGATGGAAGCCGCCGCGGATGCTGCCGCTCCAGAACCGGAAAGCAGCAGTGAGCTGTGGCAGGCGGTACACGCACTGCCGGACGATCAGCGAATCGCGGTGTGGCTGCACTATGTGGAGGGCTACCGCACAGAGGAAATCGCGGAAATGGTCGGATGCCGTCCGGCAACGGTACGCACGCGGCTGCATCGCGCAAGAAAGCAATTAAAGCTGGATTTGGAGGGATCTTACGATGAAGAACAACTGGAACGAACTGAAGGACATCAAGGCTCCGCAGGAGCTCAAGGAGCGCACACTGGCAGCAGCTCGTGAAGCGCGTAAGCTGACGAACGAACCGCTGCATGCGGTGCCGCGCCATCCGTGGGGAATGGCAAAGCGCCTTCTGGCGGCAGCCTGCGCGTTCGGTATTGTGCTGGGCGGTACGGCGGTTTATCGCACGCATAATGGCACCGCGCAGACCGGCAGTGCAGCCGTAGCGGACGCCATCAATCACACATTCGGCTTTGCAGCCTATGCCGCCGATACCGGCGAGCTGCGTCAGCCGAAGGACAGCAAGATCGTGTTCGACACCGGCAGCGGCGCAGACGATCCGGAAAAGGGTTTCTACTCCGGCTGTCTGTTCAAAGTCACCGGCGAGAATATCAAAACCATATCCGCGACCATCGACAAGGGCGCAGTCTACCGCACGAAAACCGTCAAGGATACATCGGCCGACCGTGACGAGTGGGTGCGCTCGATGCATCAGGGCACGAACCCCGAACTCGACGGTGCCGACAGGATCATGGTCTGGGGCAGTGACGAGATGCATATGTACGCCGACCTGTGCTGGAAGCTGGACAACGGCTTCACCGACGCGTACGACCCGGACACCAGCTACGGTCTGTGGCTGTCGAGCATGCCGGAAACCATGGACGATGATCTGCAGGATTCGTGGCACGCGGCCGTGGACGGCTTTGAGGGCGCAAAGCTGACCGTTACCATCACCTTTACTGACGGCTCGGAGCAGACCCGCTCGATGACGCTGCACACCGGCAAGCTGGGCGTGGAATACAAGGACGATACGTCCGGTCCGAGCCTTACCGGCGAAGTGCTGACCGATGAGCAGGCCGCAGCGGAAGGCTATATCTATGGCGTCTATGCGGATATTGAGTAATTGAAGATATGTGCCGTTCGTTCAAAATCATCAAAAATTAGTATAGTGCATGAAAATTTCCTCTGAATCTTGTGTTCAGGGGAAACTTTTTTGCGGAAAAATGGGAATATACCTTGAAAAATACGGTGTTATCGCATAAAATAGAAGAAGTTTAGTTCGTAAATGAGGCGAAAGTATGCTCAACATTGTTTTGGTCGAGCCGGAGATTCCGCAGAACACCGGCAATATTGCCCGCACCTGTGCGGCAACAGGCTGTGTGCTGCATCTGGTCGAGCCGCTCGGCTTTGCTATCGACGATAAGCGCATGAAGCGGGCCGGTCTGGACTACTGGCATCTGCTCGATGTGCGTATGTATAAAAATCTGGATGAATTTTTTGAGAAAAATCCGGACGGCCGCTACTTCTATGCGACAACAAAGGCGCCGCACGCCTATCATGAGGTGGAATACCGCGACGGCGACTACCTGATGTTCGGCAAGGAGACCCGCGGTCTGCCGGAAGCGCTGCTCATCGAGCACCCGGAACGCTGCGTTCGCATTCCCATGAGAGAGGGCGCGCGCAGCCTTAACCTGTCTAACTCGGTCGCTGTTATCGTGTTTGAGGCACTGCGGCAGACCGGCTTTGAAAATCTGAGACTTGCGGGACCGTTTCCGCAGGCATAAAGGAGTAAAGCATGGAAAAGATTCATATTTTGACCGATTCCTCGTCGGATATCCCACACGAGCTGGTGGAAGCCCACGGAATCGAGATCGTTCCGATCATGCTGACGCATGAGGGACGCAGCTTCCGCGAATATTACGACATCACATCCGAGGACTACTGCAGGCTGCTCGAGACCAGCAGCGAGATTCCCGGCACGGCCATGACTACGCCGACTGTATTCCTCGAGTCCTACAACCGTGCATTTGAGCGCGGCTGCACGCATCTGCTGGCAGTGCTCATCAACGGCGGCGGCTCGGGTACTTATCAGGCGGCGTGCCTTGCAAAATCCATGTTCGAGGAGGAGCAGGGGGAAGGCAAAATGACCATCGAGGTCATCGACTCCAAGACCTACACCTACATTTACGGACACATTGTTGTCAAGGCTGCCGAAATGCGCGAGCAGGGCGAGAGCTTCGACGCGATCGTCAGCGTGGTAAAGAGCCGTCTGAACCGCGTGGAAGCCTACCTCGGTGTGTACAGCCTCAAGTTCCTCAAGAAGTCCGGCCGTATTTCGGGCGGCGCGGCCTTCGTGGGTGAGGCGCTCGGTCTCAAGCCCATCAGCCATGTGTATGACGGTGCTGTAAAGGTGTGTGACAAGGTGCGCGGTGAGAAGGCACTCGTTGCCGGAATGAGCAAAAAAGTCTCCGCCCGTGTGGTGCAGCCGGATAAGCAGACGGCTATCCTGCTCTACGGCGACGTACCCGCCGAGCGTCTGGATGAAATGGAAAAGCGTCTGCGTACCGAAATTGGATTCCGCGATGTGGAACGCGTAGTGATCGGTCCCTCGGTTCTGACAAATACTGGTCCGCTGGCGATGGCTGTAGCGTATTATGGAACGCCGCGGGATTGATACAAAAATTGTGAATGTTGTTTAATATTTCGCAACTTTTCGGCGAAAAACGCAAAAATCCTCTAAAAGCGAGTTGGAATGTGATGATTTTCACAATTTTGCTTGCGAATGACACGAATTACGAGTATAATTCTGTATTGGAAACGGAATTATTGTAGTAATAACAACCGTGCTTTTGTTCCTTATCGTAACTTTATAATACATCTTAAAGGAGAGGGATATTTATGCAGTATAACAAGAAGAGCGTTGAGGATATCGACGTATCCGGCAAGAAGGTAATTGCCCGCTGCGATTTTAACGTACCGCAGGACGAGAACGGCAACATCACCGACGACAAGCGCATCCGTGCTTCGCTGGAGACCATCAACTACCTGCTGGATCACAACGCTGCTGTAATCCTGTGCTCGCACCTCGGCCGTCCGAAGGGCGAAGTAAACATGAAGTATTCGCTGGCTCCGGTCGCTAAGCGCCTGAGCGAGCTGCTTGGCAAGGAAGTCAAGCTGGCAAAGGACGTTGTAGGCGAGGATGCTAAGAAGCTGGCCGCTGAGGTTAAGCCGGGCGAGGTCGTTCTGCTTGAGAATGTTCGCTTTGAAAAGGGCGAGACCAAGAACGACGCTGCGCTGGCAAAGGCTATGGCTGACATGGCTGACATTTACGTCAACGACGCATTCGGCACCGCACACCGTGCACACGCTTCCACCGCAGGCATCGCAGATTACCTGCCGGCTGTATGCGGCTTCCTGATCAAGAAGGAAATCTCCATCATGGGCAAGGCTCTGAGCGACCCGGCTCGTCCGTTCGTTGCAATCCTGGGCGGCGCTAAGGTTTCCGACAAGATCGGCGTTATCGAGAACCTGATCGACAAGTGCGACACCATCATCATCGGCGGCGGCATGGCCTACACCTTCTCCAAGGCAAAGGGCGGCGAGATCGGTACCTCTCTCTGTGAGGAAGACAAGATCGAGCTGGCACTCGGCCTGCTCAAGAAGGCTGCTGACAAGGGCGTTAAGCTGCTCCTGCCGGTTGATACCGTTTGTGCAGATCACTTCGGCGCAGACGCTGCTCCGGTCGTATACGAGGCTGGCAAGATCCCGGCTGACATGATGGGCATGGACATCGGCCCGAAGACCGTAGAGCTGTTCTCCGAGGCTGTTAAGGACGCAGGCACCGTTGTTTGGAACGGTCCGATGGGCGTATTCGAGTTTGACACCTTCGCAGTCGGCACCAAGGCTGTTGCCAAGGCAATCGCTGAGAGCAAGGCTGTTTCCATCATCGGCGGCGGCGACTCCGCAGCTGCTGTTGAGAAGCTGGGCTTTGCTGACAAGATGACCCACATCTCCACCGGCGGCGGCGCTTCTCTGGAGTTCCTCGAGGGTCTGGAGCTGCCGGGCATCGCATGCCTGCAGGACAAGTAAGTCCATTAGGAACGCTTTATATCGGAGCGCGTTCTGTTGAGCGCTCCGTATAAATACATAAAGATTTAAGACGGAAATGTCCGTCCGAATGTTTGAAAGGGGTAAAACCAACATGAATCGCAGATATCGTAAGACCATTATCGCCGGCAACTGGAAGATGAACAAGACTCCGGCAGAGGCAAAGGCTCTGATCGAAGAGATGAAGCCGCTCCTGTCCAAGACCAAGTGGTGCGAGATGGTTCTTTGCGTACCGTTTACCGATATTCAGGCTGCTGTAAAGGCTGCTAAGGGCTCCAAGATTGCAATCGGCGCTGAGAACATGCACTTCGAGAAGTCCGGCGCGTTCACCGGCGAGATCTCCGCTGACATGCTCAAGGAGCTGGGCGTTAAGTACGTTATCATCGGCCACTCCGAGCGCCGTCAGTACTTCAACGAGACCGACGAGGCTTGCGGCAAGAAGGTTCAGGTCGCTCTTGAGAACGGTCTGCGCCCGATCCTGTGCGTAGGCGAGTCTCTGACCGAGCGCGAGCAGGACGTTACCATGGAAGTTATCCGCAAGCAGATCAAGATCGCTCTGCAGAACGTAGCTGTTGAGGACATCAAGAAGGTCGTTATCGCTTACGAGCCGATCTGGGCAATCGGTACCGGCAAGACCGCTACCGCAGAGCAGGCTAACGAGGTTTGCTCCGCTATCCGTGACTGCCTGCGCGAGAAGTACGGCGCACGCGCTGCACGCGGCATCACCATCCAGTACGGCGGTTCTATGAACGCGAAGAACGCTTCCGAGCTGCTGGCTCAGCCGGACGTTGACGGCGGCCTGATCGGCGGTGCCTCCCTGAAGAGCGCTGACTTCGCTACCATCGTAGAAGCAGCTAACCAGTAAGATAAGGATACGGGAAAGGGAAACGCTCCCTCACCGTTTTGCGGAGGGGGACATGGTGCATATCGTGTCCCCTTTTATTCTCTTATCGTTCGCTTCTGTAAAGGAGTTTTATCAGTATGAAAAAAACCACTATGCCGGGCATGCCGGAGGTAGAGGTAGTCGAGATCAAGACTTCCGCACCGGTTAATGTTCTGGCAGATCCGGCTCCTGCAAAAAAGCCGGCGGCAAAGCGTACTCGCAAGACGGCTGCTAAGACTGCCGAGGAGAAAAAGCCGGCAGCAAAGCGCGGCCGCAAGCCCAAGGCAGCCACCGCTGCTGCCAAGAAGGCAGAGGGCCCGAAGAAGCCGACCGCTCTGATTATCATGGACGGCTTCGGTCACCGCGAGGAGACCAAGGGCAACGCCATCGAGGCTGCTAAAAAGCCGAATCTTGATAAGATTTTCGCAGAGAACCCGCTCACCTATATCGGTGCATCCGGTCTGGACGTTGGTCTGCCGGACGGCCAGATGGGCAACTCCGAGGTTGGCCACACCAACATCGGTGCAGGCCGCATTGTATATCAGGAGCTGACCCGCATCACCAAGGCCATCCAGGACGGCGATTTCTTCGAGAATCCGGCTCTGATGAGCGCGATCAACCAGTGCAAGTGGTTTGATTCCACCCTGCACATTTTCGGTCTGCTGTCTGACGGCGGTGTGCATTCCCACATTGACCACATGTTCGCGCTGCTCGAGCTGGCACGCCGCAATGGTCTGCGTAAGGTTTGCTTCCACTGCTTCATGGACGGCCGTGACACGCCGCCGCAGTCCGGTATTGAGTATATCGACCGCCTGCAGGCCAAGATCGACGCTGTCGAGGTCGGCTGCATCGCAACTGTATCCGGTCGTTACTACGCAATGGACCGTGATAACCGTTGGGATCGCGTAGAAAAGGCATACAAGGCCATCGCACTGGGCGAGGGCGAGCACGCTGCTACCGCACACGAGGCCATGGAGCAGTCCTACGCAAACGGCGTAACCGACGAGTTCGTTGTTCCGGTTATCGTTACCGAGGGTGCGACCGTCAAGGACGACGACGCAATCATCTTCGCAAACTTCCGTCCCGACCGTGCACGTGAGATCACCCGTGCATTCGTTGATCCGGAGTTCACCGGCTTTGAGCGCGTACAGCCTAAGATTCACTACGTCTGCATGACGCAGTACGATGCTACTATTCCGGGCGTGGAAATCGCCTTCAAGCCGCAGAGCCTGAAGAACACGTTCGGTGAATATATCTCCGATCTGGGTATGACCCAGCTCCGCATTGCCGAGACCGAGAAGTACGCACACGTTACGTTCTTCTTCAACGGCGGCGTTGAGAAAGAGTACCCGGGCGAGGATCGTGCTCTGATCCCGTCCCCGAAGGTTGCAACCTATGATCTCCAGCCGGAGATGAGCGAGCCTGCCGTTACCGAGGAGTGCGTAAAGCGCATCCTGTCCGGCAAGTATGACGTTGTTATCCTCAACTTCGCAAACTGCGACATGGTCGGTCACACCGGCGTATTCGAGGCTGCCGTAAAGGCGATTGAGGCTACCGATGACGGTGTAGGCAAGGTCGTTGACGCCATCCTCAAGATGGGCGGCCAGTGCCTGATCACTGCCGACCACGGCAACGTCGATCAGATGCTCGATGCCGATGGTGTTACTCCGTTTACCGCACACTCCACTAACCCGGTGCCGCTCGTAATGGTCGGTCACGAGGGCAAGCTGGCAGACGGCGGCGTACTGGCTGATCTGGCTCCCACCATGCTGGATATGATGGGCATTCCGCAGCCTGCAGAGATGACTGGTCACAGTCTGCTTGTTAAGTAAGTCTCCAAGGGGGACGCTGTCCCCCTTAGATACCGAAAAAGTTCCCAAGGAAACTTTTTCGGATATCCCCCTCATCTTTGCACGGCAAAGACGGTTCGGGACACGTGTCCCGAAGCAGTGGTATAAAAGCCCGGCAGAGCTGGACTTTTATGGGGAATTTTATCGCCGCGTGCGCGCGGCGCAGCAAAGTGCTACTTTCGGCATTTTGCTGTTTAGATAGCCAACCATTTTATTTTATAATAAGAAGGAGAAAGAATTATGAAGGGCTACATTGAAATTGTTGATGTAATCGGCCGCGAAGTTATGGACTCCCGCGGCAACCCGACCGTTGAGGTTGAGGTTTACGTTGAGGGCGACACCGGCGCATACATGGGCCGCGCTGCTGTTCCGTCCGGTGCTTCTACCGGTATCTTCGAGGCTTGCGAGCTGCGTGACGGCGACAAGTCCCGCTACAACGGCAAGGGCGTACTCAAGGCTGTTGACGCTGTAAACGGCGAGATCGCTGAGGTTGTTATCGGCATGAACGCTCTCGACCAGCAGGCAATCGACAAGGCTATGATCGAGGCTGACGGCACCCCGAACAAGACCAAGTTCGGCGCAAACGCTATCCTCGGCGTATCCCTGGCTGTTGCCAAGGCTGCTGCAGAGGCTCTGAGCCTGCCGCTGTACAACTACATCGGCGGCTGCAACGCTAAGACCCTGCCGATGCCGATGATGAACATCCTCAACGGCGGCGCACACGCTACCAACAACGTTGAGATTCAGGAATTCATGATCATGCCGGTTTCCGCTCCGTCCTTCCGCGAGGCTCTGCGCCGCTGTGCAGAGGTATTCCATCAGCTGAAGACCACCCTGAAGGAGAACGGCACTCCGGCAGCAGGTGTAGGCGATGAGGGCGGCTACGCTCCGAACCTGAAGAAGGACGAGGACGCTCTGAAGGTTATCGTTCAGGCAATCGAAGAAGCTGGCTACAAGCCGGGCGAGGACTTCATGATCGCGATCGACGCTGCTTCCTCCGAGTGGTGGAACGACGAGGAGAAGTGCTATATCCAGCCGAAGTCCGGCAAGAAGCTGACTCAGCAGCAGCTGGTTAAGATGTGGAAGAACTTCGCTGAGAAGTACCCGATCATCTCCCTCGAGGACGGCATGGCTGAGGAAGACTGGGAAGGCTGGGCTATGCTGACCAAGGCTCTGGGCGACAAGATCCAGCTGGTCGGCGATGACCTGTTCGTAACCAACACCTCTCGTCTGTCCAAGGGCATCGAGCTTGGCGTTGCTAACTCCATCCTGATCAAGGTTAACCAGATCGGCTCCCTGACCGAGACCCTGGACGCTATCCAGATGGCTAACCGCGCAGGCTACACTGCAGTTGTATCCCACCGTTCCGGTGAGACCGAGGACGCAACCATCGCTGATATCGCTGTTGCACTGAACGCTGGCCAGATCAAGACCGGTGCTCCGTCTCGTACCGACCGCGTTGCAAAGTACAATCAGCTGCTCCGCATCGAGGAAGAGCTGGGCGAGGATGTTGCACAGTTCCTGGGCAAGAAGGCTTTCTTCAACCTGAAGAACAAGTAAGTCTCCGTCCTTACCGTTACTGCAATATGAGAAAACCGCACGCTTTTGCGTGCGGTTTTTTATATAGCAATTTCTTGCGAATATATAGTAAATTCTTGCGCTTGGGTTGACGGACGGACAAATCTGTGCTATCCTAATTGCAGTAACATAGCGAATTCTCTGTGCTGAAACAGAGAATCTGGCTTTTTTGGATAAAATTGCTCACATTTTCATTTCTTTATCATAAATCACCTCTGTGCCTTGTGCGCAGAGGTGATTTATTTTTTCGGACAGACGCGGCTTGAAAAATCAGCCGCCGTAGCCGTTCTTCCATCGCTGCAGCGCGAGCGCTGCGTTCTTGTAGCTGACATCGGCGGTCGGCGTTCCGGCGGGCACACCGAGGATAGCCGCGTCACCCTGACGAACGTATCCGCTGGTTTTCCAGCGCTCAAGCGCCTGCTCGTAGGCACGGGTCTGTGCATTCGCGGCCGCACTGCTGACATTCAGCTGATAATTGCGCCAGTTCAGCGTCGGCGTGCCGTTCAGGAAGCCGGTCAGACCGGCTACGGACAAGCCGTAATCGCGGTCGGCGTTAAACTGGCTCAGTGCCGCCTGCGCCTGCTGGAGCGCCGCATTTTCCGATGCGGTATAGTAGCTGCTCTCGGCGGCTGCGGTCTGTTCATCGGCAGCATTCTGCGCTGCCGCACGCGCGGACAGACGCGCCTGCCCAAGCGAATTCAGGTCGCTGCGGTACCGGTTGTCCACCGCAATGCGGCTGGTCTCCGCCATGCCGCTGGTGGCTGCTTGCCCGCGTGCGCCCATGTTAAGTCCGAGTGCCGCCAGTTTTTCCTCGTTGTTCACCGCGGACTGTCGGGCATTGATGTCGGTCTGACGCATACCGGCGGCGTAGTCGTTCTCGATGGATGCGAGATTGCTCTCCAGCTGCCTTGCAATGTGGCTGCGGGCGGTCTCAAATCGCTTGAAACGGGCATTTTCCGCCGCATCATACAGGCTGCTGACGCGGTTTGCACCGGTTGTTGTGCTTGAAACCGAGTACGGACGGTAGGTGCCGTTCCACGTCGAAACCGCGTCGTTGGATGCAACCTTGCTGCCGAGACCGAGCGAGTCAATCTTGTTCTGGCGTTCGCTCAGCAGCTGCTGGCGTTTCGCTGAATCAGTCGTGCCGGCGATCGCTGCCGAGTAGTCAAAATTGTCGCGGTAGCCATTGGAATTGAGCGTGCCGGAGGACTTGCTCGACGTCGATTTGCTTGTCGCCGTCTTAGTCGAAGTGGACTTGGATGTGGTTGACTTTATCGTTGATGTTCGGCGTGTGGAAGTTGATTTGATGATTGCCAAAGGGGAATCCTCCTTTCTAAATTACGGTCTGACCCTGTGTCCAGCGGATGGTGAGCGCGAGCAGACCAAACGGTTCATCCGGCCGGTCGTTGCCGATGCGCACGGCAAACAGCGGACTGCGGTGCTGCTTCCAACGGGTACGGTACGTCACCGCACCCGGAATGCACCGGAAGGAGAACCGCGAAAAATCCAGTGTGCGGAAGGAAAACAGGTCCATATTGCGGGAAAGCGCAAGCTGGACACCGTTTTCGTTCTCGTACTGCACGGTCGCGCCCGAGCGGGAATGCGGCATGAGCGTCGGAATCACGTCCCGCACGGTCTTGAAGCGGCTCCAGTCGGATAAGGGCATGGTAGGCGTGCGCCAGTACGCGGCAATCGCCGCCGTGTCATCAAGATAGGCGTGCTCCTCCTCGCTTTTGGCAAAACGGCACAGTCGGCCGTCTGCCGTGCCGAACCACAGCTGACCGTTCAGCACCGCCAGACACTGTGCAGGCACATTGACCCAGAAAAACCACGCCGGATCGCCGTTTTCCTCGGTCAGAGAGCCGTCCGCGACATAAATGTGTCCGTTTACTGCCAGATAATATTTGCCCTCGAATACCACCGCACAGGCGTTTTTGAGGTCGGCCTCCTGCGATAATTTCGGCACAATGGCATCGGATACCGAGCGGATCGTCCGCTGTTCGGCAACGGCGGTGCCGTACACGCCCTGCACACCTCTTGCCGAGAGATACAGCGGCAGGTCGTTCAGCACGGCGAAGCAGCGGCTCGAAATCGCGCCTTCACCTTGCGCACCTTGCTTGAGCGGATACAGCGCAGAACCGTCATCCGCCATCATGTAGGTGCGCAGATAGCTGGTCGCCTCCTGTGCGCCGCCGGACTTGACCACGACCTGACTTTCGTACTGCTTGAGATAGCCGACGATCGCAGATGCATCCGTACCCATGCGGGTGTAGCCGGTGTCCGGAAAGTAGGTCGGGTCGTACAGGCCGCTCTGCCAGTCACAGTCCGGCTCATCCGGGTTGCCGGAAAGGAACACGCGCGTATCGTTTTTGCCGCCGTACAGCCCGGCAAAGCGGCATTTGTTGATCTTGTCCGCATATCCGCTGACGGTTTTGGCAAACGCGATGGACACATTTGCCAGACCGTTTCCGTTTGCCGGAGCAGCGGCCAGTGTTACCAGACCGGTCGAGCGATTGACCGCCGAAACGGTAACCGCCGAGCCGTTGACCTCAGCCGTAACAGCTGTTTCGTCAAGGTCGGTCGCGTCCACCTTGAACTGGGTCGCTGTGCCATCCCCGATAAAGGTGTTGATGCGCTTAGGCGTCAAGAGATTTACCGCCTCGTAGCTGGTGCCGCCGCCGGTCGGCGCCGCAGAGATGGTCGTGGTCGGCACATAGGCTGTGCCGGATACGGAAACGGCTTCCCAGGCCGTGTTTTTGCTGCTTTTGCGCACCGCACGATAGGTTTTGCCGTCCATCAGGTACAGCACACCCTTCATCGTAAACGACTGGGAAAATGCCTCGTTCATGTCTGCGCACAGCTCGGTCTGCGTGCCGTCCGGTGTCCGAAAATACAGCTTTGCACCTGCGTGAACGGCACAGCCAATGCCATCCGGCATAGCGAATAACCCGTAGATGGGTGCGTTAAACTGCGCCTGTGTGCGCCATCCGGTGCGCTTTACCAGAAAATCGTTCTGGTCGCAGATCATGTTCTGCATATCCGGCGAGCGGGAGAGGGAAACCTTGGTCGGATGCGTGCGGCAGTCGATGCCGCCGAACCGGCTGACCACTGTCTGCTGCTCGGTCTCCGGATAGGGAAATTCATAGCTTCGCATTAAATCATCTCCTGCACGGCGGTAAACTGCGCGGGACAGTGATTCAGCAGGCGTTCGCTGTACTCGGTTGCCGCCCAGTTGAACTTGGCCTTGTCGTCATCCGCGACAAGCAGCGCCGCCAGTCCGTACGGAAAACATTCGCGCGCCAGCCAGTCGCCGGCGGGCAGCTCCTCGGTCAGCGCCGTCATGCGCGGCGGCACAAGCAGCACGTCTTTGCCGTCAGACGCACGTTCTGCGTTCATCTCGCGCAGGCTGTTCGCTAACAGTTGGTTGAGCGCACCGAGCGCAAACTGCTCGTAATACACACCGCTGTCCGGTGTTTCGGATAAAATATTCAGCGCTGCACGAAAGCATTCGGTTCCGGTCATAGGGTTACCTCCTTTGTGATGAGTTCATTGGATACAGTGAGGAGTTAGAAGGCAGGAGTGGGGAGTAAACGAAGAAAACCTCCTACCTCCTCACTCCTAACTCTTATCTACTATTTGAATTTAGCCTTCCGCTACCTCGGACGGATACGCGCCGGACTGCACGCAGTATGCGCGGATCTTGCAGCCGGTCTCCGGCGTCAGCACAGTGCCGGCAACGTAATCCTTCGCGGAATCAGAGTAGCGCGGATCCGAGCCGTCCAGGGTGTAGCGCACCTTGCCGAACGCGGTAATCTTGCCCTGGCTGATGGTCGGTGCGCTCGAGCGGCAGTCCTCATCGACCAGTGCATACACGCCGCCGCACTTTGCGCCGAGCACATATGCGTCGTAGTAGTGACGGCCCTCGATCAGTGCACCGGACACGCCGACCGGGTCCTCATGCACCTTGGCATCCGCAATCTTGTACGGCATGAGCACGGCATCCTTGTGTGCAACGAGGAAGTACACGTCCTCCGGCAGATAGCTCTTGGGAACACGGACGACATTCATGCCGAATACCTCGCCGCACACGCCCTTGGCGATGGACTGACGCGCCAGCACATCCACACCTGCAAACTCGTCCGAGGTGCACACCAGCTTGTACATTTCGCTCGTCAGATACAGATAGCGGTTGTCGTCCGGCACGAGCGCGTCATCGAGCGCCTGAGAAGCGTCCGCGATCTTGCTGATGATATTCGCCTTGGTCGGCTTTGCACTTTCCACAATGCTGCCCGCCATGGTGACAAAGCGCTTGAATGCGTACTTGTCCGCCGCCGGTGTGGACTTCTCGTTCAGCTGCAGGCGCAGCATGTCGGCGGCGTTCTTGACCAGATTCTGATCGAGGTTGTTGCCCTTATCGATGGTCAGGGTAAACGCCTTGTCCTGCGTCATGGTCAGTTCCTGCACCACATCTTGCATTTCAGTCGCATCGCCGTAGCGCTTGAGACCGCCGTCACGGTCGTAATCGACCTCCTCCACCGTGATCGGGGTGTAAACCTTGAGCGTTTTCACGCCGGTCAGGTCATACGTTTCCGCGGTCTTGCCCTTGATGAAGGACGCACGGGTGAATACCTCCGCGATCTGGTCGGAATACTTGCTTGCGAGATTGATAGCCATAAAAATTTACCTCCTACATAAATGTTAAATCGTGAAGTAATGAGAATGTTACTTGCCGAGCAAAGCGAGGGTGACCGGATCTGCTCCCGTGGGTTCCCCGTCCGACTGCGCCGGACCGACCGCCGCACGGCGGTTCTTCTGGTTCATCTCGAGGGCGGCGAGTTCGTCTCTCAGCTCGGCAATCTCCCACTTGCGGTACGCGGACACGAGCGAGCCTTCCTGCTGCGCCCACTCCCATACCTGCTGCGGAATGTCCTCGGGACGGACATCGGGATATTCCTCGACGAATGCGGCGTAGATCTGGCCGTTCGGCATGGCGTTTGCCGCACGATTACGACGGATGTACGCGTTGCGCTTGGAAAGACCCTGTGCGGCTGCGTCGATCAGCTCCTCGAGCGTCAGTTCGACGATATCGCCGTCCACCTCGACCGGATAGGTCTGCGCATTTTCCTGCGGCTGGATTTCCGCCGCCTGCTCCTGTGCGAACGGATTGACCGTCATTTCCTGCTCAGGATTGGGATTCATTGTGGTTTTCTGCATTACTGTTTGCCTCCTTTTGCTGCTGTCGCTGTACGCGGAGTGCGTGCAGCAGGTCGTGTTTGCCGCGTACCTGATAATCCGGTACGTTTTCCAGATATACGAGCGGGTCGGAAATAACGCCGCTCTCCAGCAGATGATCGTTTGTCATCGTCTGCATGGTTTCGGACCAGTAGCTTGCTGCGCCGACATCCACCTGCAGGCGCATGTCCTGTCCGGCGAGTGCGGAGAAGTCGAACGTGCATTTTTCGGGTTCGCCGCCGTCCTCATTCGGCAGAACGAGCGTGCGCACGCCGTAGTGCGCGCCCATCAGGTCAAGGAACACGCGCGCCCAGTCCTCAGTGAAGCGGTAGAACTCCATTTTTGTCAGCTCGAGCGGAGCCGCCGTTGCGTTCTGCACCGCGATAATTGCCGAGGTGTTGTCCGGATTGACCGTGCCGAGTGCGGCTTCGCTTGCGCCCATGAGCTCCGCGGTATCGGTCATCATTTGCTTGAGCAGCTGCAGCACCTGCGCCGAGATATCCGGTGCGCGGAATGCGGCAGCGATCGCTTCATTCGGGTTGCCGCGCATGCCGATCGCCTTGCCGACGTCGTTCGACCAGCCGTTCGGGAACCGCGTCATGTCGTACACGATCTTAGGAAACGCCACCTGCTTGATGCACTGGACGTACATCGAGTACAGCTTGTTGATGGCGATCTGGTTCGGAATCGCCTCGGTCAGCGGACTTTCACCGTGGCACGAGCCGCGCACGCGGTTCCAGCAAAGGTGCGTCACCGGATACAGCCGATAGGGAAGCACCTTTTCGCGCATTACGACCGCGTTTCGCGTGGTCTTGCAGAAGGCAATGCCGTTCTCGGTCCTGCGCATGTGCAGGAGTACAGTCACGCGGTCGCTGTCGCTCGAGGTGCGGTAACGATGGTATTCGCCGCTGTCATCCGGCCGAATGGCTTCCGCGTCGCTCGCAGAGATGCCGTTGGCGCGCGCTTCCTGCCACACCTCATCTGCGTCGCGCCGCATGGCAATGATAATGTACGGCTGGCGCTGTACCTCATCGCAGGCAGCGTTGCCGAAGCAGATGTTCGTGGAATCAATCAGCTCCACCGCAATATCGCCCTTAACCGCCTGACCGGTCTCAAGCGCCGGATCAAAGTGCATGTAGAAGCACGCATCGCCGTCCACACAGGCGTTTTTCAGCAGCGGGCGGCCGAGTGCCTTGACACCCGAACGCTCGATCGCGGATGCAAACGCACGCTCGAGCACATGCGCAGTCTGCCGACCGTCCTTGTCCATGTCGAACGGCTGGGCGCGTACCGCCACATCGTCGGAGACCAGCATGGACACAAACAGGTTGACACAGCGGCGCAGCACGTTGAAGATCAGCGGGTCGAGGGACTGCACGCGCAGTCCCTCCCACTGCCTGCCGAGGTAAAACGCTTCGTTGCGCCGAACACGGTCGTATAAACCGATTGAGCGCTTGTAGTCGCGGTCGCGCTCATATTTCTTCCAGATTGCCGTCGGTGACGGATCAAATTTCATCGTTGTCCTCCTCTCGTCCGTAGTTCATCAGCGCCGCCAGATCGCGGCTGAGCGTATCCTCCGGCGTAGATTCTGCCGTGTGCTCCTTCGGCAAACGCCGCGGCAGAACCACACCGCCGGAGATGACTGCACCGGTCAGGACCAGTATTGCCGCAGACAGCGCGTAACATAAAATTTCCATAATGCCTCCTTTCAGTCAAAACCTGAGAAATTCTCCTACTTCGCAGTCATACGCCGACTGCGGCATAGCCTTCACCGGCTCATAAACGGTCGCGGCGTACCCGCGGAGCGCATCCGGCGCATGGGTCAGCTCGTGCGGCGTGTTCGCTGTGTCGGACGGATTGCGCTTGTCGTGCTGCAGTGCAGGCAGCGTGCGGATCAGATTGTGGCAGGTGTCGAAAATCGTCAGCCTGGGACGAACGGCGCCGTCCGTATCCTTGCGCGGCTGCAGCAGCTCATGCAGCGCCAGCCATCCGGCGACGCGTTCATTGCTGCTTTTGACAAAATCCAGTCCGCTGTCCGCGAACAGTTCTACCGCGCTTCTGCCGGTTTCCTGCCGTCGGTTCCACAGATCGGGCGGCGCGAGACGGCAGTCAATGCGTTCTCCGGCCGTCTCACAGGCAAGCATCTGCGCCGCTGCATCCGAAATGATGAGCCCCGGACGGTAGAGTTCGCGGTAGACCACGCTGTGTCCGTCCGGACTTTGCGCAATCCATAGCGCTGCCAGCATGTCCAGACCGTAGTCAATGGTCAGGCAGCGCCGCCAGTCATGCGGGATGGCATACGGCTTTACAACATGCAGGTCGCGCGAAAATTCGCTGAAATACTGTCCCTCGTTCAGTTCCCACACGCCGTTGAGCAGTGCTTTCCGGTCGGCAGGAGAGAGCAGCTTCAGGCGTTTCTCGTAGCCTGCATCCGCCTTGCGGAGAAACGGGTTGTCACCCAGTCTTGCGGGCAGAAACAGCCGCGTGCCGCCGTCGAACTCGCGCACGGTGTCCGGCGGCATGGAGTCGATAAAACGGCTCTTGACCCACTGGTGACCGACACCGCCGGGATTGGTCGTCGCCTTGACCTGCTTGGGGAATCCGTTCGTGCCGCGGATACGCGACAGCAGATAGGTGAACTGGCTTTCGGTGAAATGTGTCAGCTCATCGAACCGGATGACATCGTATTCCGCGCTCTGGTACTTGGTCACATCGCTTTCCGCGTCGCAGTACCCGAATTCCAGCGCCGAACCGTTTGCAAAATCCCACCGGTGCTCACTCACCTTGTACTTTGCAATGCACTGCGGATACAGCCGCAAAGCCGCCGGTACAAGCGAGCGCTCCAGCTCCGGCATGGTCCTTCGCAGCATGAGCTGCCGTGAACTCGGATAGCAAACCGCAAACCGCAAAGCATCGAGCAGCTGACCGTGGCTTTTGCCGCCGCCTGCCGCGCCGCCGAACAGTGTTTCGAGCGTGTCCGACTGCATGAACGCCGCCTGCCGCCGTGTTACGGGGAATTCGTATCGTCTACGATCCGAAACACGATCTCCACCGGCTGAGCTTCGGTCTGCTCGCCGCCAAGCATCACGCCCTTGCCGACCGTCCGGTCGAGGATTTCCTTGATCGCGCTGAGCCGGCTGTTCGCCGGTGCTTCCGCATCGTCTGCGATGTCGTACAGCATGCGGATCAGCCGATCCGGCTTTTCGTTTTCGCTGCACATGGCCTCACCTCCTTTCGATGAGCCATAGAATAGGAGCAAAATCCGAATTTGTCAAGAACAAATGTTCGATTTTTTATTTGCTTGCAATTTTTGCCCAGCTGCGGTATGCTGAATAAAATGGGAAATATGCGGCGCAGCAGCGCCAGTATCAGGAGGAAAGAAGATGAAAAAAATCGACCTTATCGCGCTCGATTTAGACGGAACTGCGCTCAATCCGCAGAATCAGGTCTCTCCGGCGACCGCCGATGCCGTGCGCCGTGCCCGCGAGAGCGGTATTCATGTTGTGGTCTCCACCGGACGAATCTGCGGCGAGGCACGCGACTTTGCACTCATGCTCGGCACGGATGACCAGATGGTCACCTCGGGCGGCGCGACGCTGTCGAGCGTGTCGCAGGAGCGCTGCACCATGCGCATGTCCATGCCGTGGGAAGCTGCTGTGCGTGCGTCTGCCGTGGTGGAGCGCATCGGCATGATCACAATGGTGTATGCAGGAGAGACGCTGCTCATTACCCCATATGATGATATCGAATTCGGCAAATATAAGTCAAATGAAGGCTATTTAAGCTCGAAAAAGGTTGTGCCGTCTGTCGCGGAATATATTGCCACAAACCATGTTTCGGTCGATAAAATGTTCATCCGCAGCCATGACCCGGTCATGCTCGTGCGCGCTCGTGCACAGCTGGAACAGATCCCGGGTATCCGCGTGATGAGCAGCGCGGCTGACAACCTCGAGGTCATCACGCCGGCCGCGGACAAGGGCGTTGCCCTCGGCATGCTGTGCCGTGAGCTGGGCACCGACCTCGACCACGCCGCCGCCATCGGTGACAGCGAAAACGACCTCGAAATGCTGAACGCCGTAGCCCTCCCGATTGCGATGGGAAACGCGAGCGCAGCCGTTAAAAATCTGTGCCTGCGCGAGACGCTCACCAACGCACAGGACGGCGTAGCAGCCGCCATCGACCGCATCATCGCAGAGAACGGCTAAACGAGCAGACGGCCGCTGTTTTCCGGAAAAACAGTGGTAAAAATCGGATTTCTATGCTATAATATACTTGCAGAGTATCCGCAGAAAGCGGAAAAACGGCGCAGAACGCCGTCACATTGAATCACAAAGAAAGTTGAAGGATAGAAGTTTTGGCTGCAAGGAAAACCACAACTAAAAAATCGACGAAAAGCGCGCCCAAGGGCAAGCGTGCGGCGCAGCCGCAGCCGGAGGAACTCGGTCCGATCCTGTCCCGTCCGGTATGGGGCGCAATCTGGGGCATTGTCGGTCTGCTGTGCCTGCTGTCGATCCTGCCGATCGACGGCGTGTTGCTCAAGTGGCTGCACCGCGGCATCGGTGCGCTCATCGGCAAGGGCGCGTATGTCATGCCGTTTGCGCTGATCGGCATCGCCGTGCTGCTGTTTGCGCGTCCCAAGGGTCCCGTGCGTCTGCGCGGAACGTGTATCGCGCTCATGCCGCTGCTGATCGGCAGTATCATTCACGCCTTTTCGTGTGCAAATGAGTACGACCTGTCCATGAGCACGCTCGGCGGTCTGCTCTCTACCGGCATGGAAGGCTCGTCCGGCGGTCTGCTGGGCGGCGGTCTGTACATCCTGCTCGAGTGGGCGCTTTCGTCCATCGGCGCACTGCTCATCCTGCTGGTGCTGTTCATCGTGACTTTGCTGGTGGCCTGTCGCATCACGCCGCAGGCGCTGTACGACATGATTCGTCCGCCGGAGTATGAATACGAGGACGAGGAGGAGCGTGAGCGCTACGAAGCGCCTGTTCAGCTGCCGAACATCCACGAAGCGGCAGCTGCGCATGCACAGCGCCGAGAAGAGCGCCGTGCACACCGTAAATCCGACTTTGACATCCCAATCGACACCGACCCACCCGGAGAGGATAAGCCGGGCGAGGAACTGATCGACCCGCGAAAGCGCAAGGGCAAGGCCATCGCACCGGACGAATATCTGCGCTCACTGCGCGATAACGTGAAGAAAAAGGCCGGAAGTATTATGGATCTGGTTGAAAACAAGCAGCCGGAGGAAGAACTGGCGCACGCTTCCGAGCCGGAGCCCGAGCATGAGGCGGCTCCTGCACCGGCATCCAAGTCGAAAAAGACCGAGAACATCTCGGAGACCGAGCAGGAAGCCATGAATATTGCCATCGATGAGAGCCAGAAAGCGCCCATGCCGGTCTACGACTACCCGCCGATCGACCTGCTGACACAGGGCAAGCACGCCTCTGTCGCGGGCGCAGAAGCCGAGCTGCGCGAAAGCTCGGCGTGCCTGCTCGATACGCTCGACTCGTTCAACATTGAGGCGCAGATCATCGGCATCGTGCGCGGCCCGTCCGTCACCCGGTTCGAGCTGACTATCCCGCGCGGCATCAAGATCTCGCGCATCACCGCCCTGTCGGACGATATTGCGCTGTCGCTCGGCGCGGCGAACGTGCGTATCGCGCCTATCCCGGATAAGGTCGCGGTCGGCATCGAGGTGCCGAACAAGACGGTCAATACCGTCTTTATCCGCGAGTGTATCGGCTCGCCTGCGTTTGCCAACGCGAAAAGCCGCCTGTCCTTTGCTGTCGGCAAGGACATCACCGGCAAGCCGGTCATCGGTGACATTGCCAAGATGCCGCACATGCTGATTGCCGGCACCACCGGCTCCGGTAAGTCGGTGTGCATCAACTCCATGCTGATTTCGCTGCTGTACAAGTCTACGCCGGAGGAGGTCCGTCTCATCATGGTGGACCCGAAGATGGTCGAGCTGGGCAACTACAACGGCATTCCGCACCTGCTGATTCCGGTCGTTACAGACCCGAAAAAGGCCGCCGGTGCGCTCAACTGGGCGGTCGGTGAGATGGAACGCCGCTACAAGCTGTTCGCAGACCATCAGGTGCGCAATCTGGTCGGCTATAACGACCTCATGCGTTCCGAAAAGGCCAAAGCAGAGCATACCGAGGACGGCCATCCCGAGCAGTATCAGGTGCTGCCGCAGATCGTCATCGTCATCGATGAGCTGGCCGACCTGATGATGGTCGCCGCCAAGGAAGTCGAGAACTCCATCTGCCGTATCGCACAGAAGGCACGAGCCGCAGGCATGCACCTTGTTGTAGCAACGCAGCGTCCGTCGGCTGACGTTATCACCGGTATTATGAAGGCAAATATCCCGTCGCGTATCGCGTTTGCGGTAGCCAGCCAGATCGAGTCGCGTATCATTCTGGACACGACCGGCGCAGAAAAGCTGATCGGCAAGGGTGATATGCTGTATGCGCCGCTCGGTGAGGGCAAGCCGACCCGTGTACAGGGCTGCTTTATCTCCAACGAGGAGATCGAAGCGGTTATTGCCCGCATCAAGGAGACCAGCACCGCCGAGTACAGCGAGGAAATCCTCGAGCACATCGAGCAGCAGGCCGAGCAGGTAGGCAATAACAAGGGCGGCAGCAGCGGCACGAACGACCCGGGCGACGATGAGGATGAACTCATCGAGGAGGCCATCGAGGTCATCATGGACTGCCGTCAGGCGTCCACATCCATGCTGCAGCGCCGTCTGAAGCTGGGCTATTCGCGTGCCGCGCGTATCATCGACCAGATTGAGGATCGCGGTATCATCGGCCCGTCCGAAGGCTCGAAGCCGCGCCAGATCCTCATCTCGCGTGAGGACTGGCAGGAAATGAAGCTGCGCCGCACAATGCCGCTGGATAAGCAGCAGTAATGGATAATGGAGAATTGAGAATGTCGCTATCCTTGCGCTAATTTTCCATTCTCCATTCTCAATTTGCTAAACAATTCTCTCAGGAGGTAACATATCATGAAGAAGATCAACATTGCCGAAAAGTCTTTCAATCCGTTCGAACTGATCGGTCAGAAGTGGATGCTGATTTCCGCAGGCACCGAGGACAAGTGGAACACCATGACCGCAAGCTGGGGTGCTGTAGGCGTTATGTGGGGCAAGCCGAGTGCGACCTGCTATATCCGCAAGAGCCGCTTCACCAAGGAGTTTGTAGACGCAGGCGAGTATTTCACCCTGACCGTGCTCAAGGACGGCAACCGTCAGGCACTGAACACCCTCGGCTCCAAGTCCGGCCGTGACATGGATAAGATGCACGAGAGCGGCCTTACCCCGGTATTCGTAGAGGGTCAGCCGACCTTCGAGGAGGCCGAGCTGGTACTCATCTGCCGCAAGCGCGGTGTGACCGACATCGCACCGGACGACATGGCTCAGGAAGTGCAGGACAAGTGGTACGGCGATCACGACTACCACACCATGTATATCGGCGAGATCGTAGCCGCTTACGAGAACTGATTTCACAGAAAATTCACCAATTCCTCACGGTTTTGGTGTATTATCAAGAAAAGAAGTACAGGGTCGCTCTGCGGCCCTGTATCCCAATCCACAAACCCACGCCTCAAAAGGGAGGAATGCAATTCGTGAAAAAACGATTGCTCAGTCTGATCACAGCGGCTGCGCTGATGGTCGGCATGCTGCCTGCGGCTTTTGCGGGCTATGAAAACTTTACCTCGAAAACAACGTATCCTGCCGGACAGTTCACCGACGTGCCCTCAACTGAGTGGTACGCGCAGAATGTTCAGGCGGCGTATGAATACAAGCTGGTGGACGGCGTAAACGCCACTCAGTTCAAGCCGAACAGCAACCTGACGATCGCACAGGCGATCAAGCTGGCGGCGTGTCTGCACAGCACCTATGTCAGCGGCAGTGCGGATTTTGACAAAGTTCGTCCGTGGTATCAGCCGTATGTGACGTATGCATTGGAAAATGGTATTATTAACACGACTTATGCGGATTACGATCAGCCGGCGACCCGAGCACAGTTTGCGTCCATCTTTGCAAACGCGCTGCCGGAGGAGGCCCTGACCGCGATCAACGACATTGCGGACGGTACGATTGCGGATGTTGACATGTCAGCAGGCTATGCCGCTGATGTGTACCGTCTGTACCGGGCGGGCGTGCTCACGGGCAGCAACAACGCGCACGATTTCAAGCCGAACACCAACATTCGCCGCAGCGAGGTTGCGGCTATCGTCACCCGTATGGCAAAGCCGAATCTGCGGCAGAGCTTCACCATCGAAGCACATGTCGGCATGACGGCGGACGAGGTGTTCAGCGCCTGTGTACCGGCGATTTTCAAGCTGTACGCCTACGATTACAAGAACAACATCCTCGGCATCGGCAGCGGCGTTGTGCTCAGCGCACGCGGCGATGCGGTGACCTGCGGACACCTTGTCAACGGCGTTTACCGCCTTGTGGCCGAGATGTACGACGGCACCAAGCGTGAGGTCACGATCTACAACTTTGACGCGGACGCGGACATCGCGCATATCCGTGTTGTCGGCAGCACGCTGCCGTACCTCGGTGTTACCACCGAGGTCGAGAAAGGCGACACGGTCTACGCGCTCGGCTACCCGGGCGGCGGCGCCGCAACGGTTACGACCGGCAAGGTGACCGACCCGGAAAACGACGATTACCTTGCACCGATGATCGAAAGCACGGCGCAGGTCATCAGCGGCAACTCCGGCGGTGCGCTCATCAACGATGAGGGCAAGGTTGTCGGCATTACGGTCAGCAGCCATTCCGGCGGCGTACCGTCTTACTCGGTGCCGATCCGCTACCTGAACAGCCTGATCGGAGACGGTACGGCGTACTCTCCCGGCGAGTATAATCGCAACCACAAGCCGGATGCGTCACGCTGCTACAGCAAGCACTATCCGGTGCCGGATTTCGGTATGGTGACCGGTGTCACACTGCTCGGCACCATCCGGGAGGGCACCACGACCACCTACTACTACGACAGGGAAGAGGTAGAAGCCGGCAACAAGATTCTGCTCCACTACTACGCCGCACTGGGTGAAAACACCTTCTACCAGTTTACCGGCGGCTCGTTCACCTCGTCCTCGACGTATCCGTATTCGGTCAAGCTCTACGAGACCAGCTACGACGGTATCCCTGCGATCAGCGTCGTGGTTTCCAGCAATTCATTCGCTTCTATCGGCGGTCTGCCTCAGACCGTCGATTTTCTTTTGCAGGAATTTGTGCATTACGCCTAATAAAATGAAAGCTGACAGGCATGAAACGTATTTACGCCCAAAATGCCATAAAAATCGAGAAAAACGAGAAAAGATAAAATAAAATTCGGACGAAATTTCTGATAAATTAAAAAGATAGATTTTACGCAAACGTTTGAGTTTTGGATAAAAATACATGATTAGTCAAAATGCACAATATATTCGTGGGAAATCGGTATAATACTACAATGGAATATTTCACCGCTAACGTGCTATAATGTGCTTGCGTGATAAAGAGAATGAGTATTAGAGAGAGCATCAATCGAAACGGAGGAAATACCCAAATGAAAAAGTATGTTTACATGTTCCCGGAGGGCAACGGCAAAATGCGTGAGCTGCTCGGCGGCAAGGGTGCCAATCTGGCTGAAATGACCGGACTGGGCATGCCTGTGCCGCAGGGTTTCACCATCACCACCGAGGCCTGCACCCGTTATTACGAGGACGGCAAGACCATCTATCCGGATATTCAGGATCAGATCCTGCTTTACCTGCTCATATACGGCATCGGAGAAGTAGGAGCCGGTAGTGGCATTGGCTTCCTGATAGTCGATATCATACAGCCCGATACGTTCGTATACCGCATCGGTGTCGGCCACGGCTTCATCGTATTGTGCCTGACTGATAAAGCCAAGCTCCAGCATTTTATTCAGACAGGTCTTACGACGTTTTGCATTTTCTTCCGGATGCCGGATCGGATTGTATTTGGATGGATTTTGGGTGATGCTGGCAATGACCGCACATTCGGAAATGGTCAGTTCACTGCAGTGCTTACCGAAGTAACGCAGGGAAGCGGATTCCACACCAAGAGTATTTTGTCCTAAGTTGATGGCGTTCATGTAACGCAGCAGAATCTCATCCTTTGAATAATACTTGGTGATTTCCAGTGCCAGATACTGCTCCTGGATCTTACGCTTGATCTTTTTGATCTTATTACTGCCCTCAGAAGTCCAGTCGGTAAAGACGGTATTTTTCAATAGCTGCTGGGTGATGG